>Ga0208480_1000006_pt1 | contig 102087 bp, 97 predicted proteins | sample NGESurshal092012_4_FD_184485 | JGI IMG/M metagenome (GOLD analysis project Ga0208480, IMG submission 184485) | Arctic peat soil microbial communities from Barrow, Alaska - NGEE Surface sample F53-1 shallow-092012 (SPAdes) | ecosystem: Environmental > Terrestrial > Soil > Wetlands > Peat ... | reverse complement strand
CGGCACCCCGAGAACGCCGCCCTCCGTGACACGACCGACGACGACCCCCAGGAGCGCATGGCCCGCGCCCGCGGCCTGACCTACGTCAAGCTCGACGGCGACATCGGGATCCTCGGAAACGGCGCCGGCCTCGTCATGTCGACGCTGGATCTCGTCGCCCTCCACGGCGGCGCGCCCGCCAACTTCCTCGACGCCGGCGGCGGGTCGAAGGCCGACGCGATCACCGCCGCGGTCGAGGTGATCCTCTCCAATCCGCGGGTCAAGGCCGTCCTCTTCAACATCTTCGGCGGAATCACCCGCTGCGACGAGGTCGCCCGCGGGCTGATCGGCGCATTCGCCCACCTCAAGCCGGACGTCCCCTTCGTCGTGCGTCTCGACGGGACCAACGGCGCCGCCGGCCGGGCCCTGCTCGCCGAGTCCGATCTCCCGAATCTCCACACGGCCGAGACGATGGACGAGGCCGCCGAGCTCGTCGTCCGGCTCGCCCGGCGGGCGCCCGGTGAGGTGAGCGCGCCCTCCGGCGAGGCGACCGCCGGATGAGCGTGATCCTCGACACCGAGACCCGCCTCTGCGTCGCCGGGATCACCGGGAGCGAGGGCCGCTTCCACACGCTCAACAACCGCGCCTACGGGACGAACGTCGTCTCCGGGGTGACGCCCGGCAAGGGTGGTTCCGACGTCGACGGGATCCCCGTCTTCGACACGTTCGCCGCGGCCGTCCGCCAAACCGCGTGCAACGCGGCGACGATCTTCGTCCCCGCCCGCTTCGCCGCCGACTCGATCCTCGAGGCCGCGGACGCCGGCGTCGCGACGATCATGGCGATCACCGAGGGAATCCCCGCCCACGACGAGCTCCGCGTCTTCACCCAGCTGCGCCGGACGGCCGGCGTCCGCCTGATCGGCCCGAACTGCCCGGGCGTACTCTCGCCGGGCAAGGCCAACGCCGGGATCATCCCCGCCGCCTTCTTCCGGCCGGGCAACGTCGGCGTCGTCTCCCGCTCGGGGACCCTCACCTACCAGGTCGGCAACGAGCTGGCCACCCGCGGCCTCGGCAACTCGACGATCGTCGGGATCGGCGGCGATCCCGTCCCCGGGTCGAGCTTCGTCGACATCCTCGAGCTCTTCGAGGCCGACCCCGAGACCGAGCTGATCGTGATGTCCGGGGAGATCGGCGGCGACAGCGAAGAGGACGCCGCCGAGTACATCGAGGCCCACGTCACCAAGCCCGTCGTCGCCTACATCGCCGGCTTCACCGCCCCGACCGGCCGCACGATGGGCCACGCCGGGGCGATCGTCACCGGCTCGCGAGGCACCGCCAAGGCCAAGGCCGACGCGCTCGAGGCGTGTGGGGTGCGCGTCGGCCGGACGCCCACCCAGGTCGCCGAGATCGTCGTCGAGCTGCTCGGCGGCTGAGCCCGACCGTCTCGAGAGAGAGTCGGTGTCGCTGGTTTCGGTCCACACGAACAGTGTTCGTAAACGAACGGCGTTCGTGTTCGTTTTCAGGAAGGAGATCCCTCTCGATCGCAGCGGGCTCCCGTCGGGCACGCTGTGAACGGCGCCGCCGGCGCAGAGCCTTGTCGGTGAATTTGCCGAACCCCCGCCTTGTCGGTGAACCCGCCCAACCAACCCCCCTCCCCTCCCTTCCCTTCCCCTCCCCTCCCCCCCTGAAGCGCTCGTCAGATCGACGCGGTCGCGAGACTCGCGTCAGTCGAGCGGCGCATGTAGAAGAACCAGGTGACGAGGGCGAGGAGGAGATAGGCGGCGAGGAAGACCTGGAGCGCGCCGATCGACCAGTGTGAGTTGGCGTGGGCGATCACGACCTTGCCCTGCAGGCCGGCGGCCTTGTCGTGGGCGAGGAGAACCTTGTCATGGGCGACGAGCGCCTTGTTGTGGCTGGTCTTGATCGCGTTCGTCAGGGGAGTCGTGACCTTCGCGCCGCTGGCCGTGGCCTTGGTCAGGAGGCCGGACACGTGGAGGCTGGCCTGGCGGAAGACGACCTGGATCAGGAAGCCGCCGAACGCGCCGATCGACCCGGCGATGCCGATCACGGCGGCTGTCTGGCGCTTGAAGGACAGGCTGGTCTCGCGCTCGTCGAGGCCGTGGTCGGCGGCGTGCCGGCGGCCGAGGACGGCGAAGATCGCCGGGATCATGCGGTAGGCCGAGCCGTTGCCGATCCCCGAGAGGAAGAAGATGAACATGTAGGAGACGAAGAACCACGTGAAGCTGTGGGAGTCCACGGCGGCGATCGCCGTTCCCGTGAAGATGCCCATCCCGATGAACGACGCGAGCGTCACGCGCGCCCCGCCGATGCGGTCGGCCGTCGCGCCTCCGAGGGGTCTGGCGAGCGAGCCGAGCAGGGCGCCCATGAAGCCGAGGCCGGCGAGGTAGGTGGCGATGAAGACGTGGTGGGCGAGGAACTCGGGGAAGGTGTTCTTGATCACCAGGGGGAGGGCGAACGAGTAGCCGATGAACGAGCCGAAGGTGCCGATGTAGAGCAGCGACATGATCCACGTGTGGGAGTTGCCGACCGCCTGTGCGTAGGCCTTCGTGTCGGTTCTGGCCTGGGTCAGGCTGTCCATGTAGTAGTAGGCGCCGATCGCAGCGGCGACGATGAACGGCATCCAGAGGATCCCCGCGTAGGCGAGATGGACCTGGTGGATCGGCAGCTTGACGGCGGCGGCCGGCACGCCGATGATCACGACGAGCGGGACGAGCAGCTGGGTGACGGCGACGCCGAGGTTCCCGCCGGCGGCGTTCAGGCCGAGCGCGAAGCCCTTCCGGCGCTCGGGATAGAAGAACGAGATGTTGGCCATCGACGACGAGAAGTTCCCGCCGCCGAGGCCGGCGGTCGCGGCGCAGGCGAAGAGGATCCAGAACTGGGTGTTCGTCGCGTGATGGTGGAGCCAGCCGCTGGGAAGCACGACTGCGACGAGTGTCACGGGAATCAGGAGCAGGGACGCGCTGATCGTCGTCCACAGCTTCCCGCCGAAGCGGGGCAGGGCGAACGTGTAGGGGATCCGCAGGGCGGATCCGATCAGGTTGGGGATCGCCGTCAGCCAGAAGAGCTGCGCGATCGAGAGGGTGATGCCGATGTCGGCGAGGTTCAGGACGATGATCGTCCAGAGCACCCAGATGTTGAAGCCGAGATGCTCGGCGAAGATCGAGAAGGCGAGGTTCTTGCGGGCGATCGCGCGTCCACCCCGGTCCCAGAAGGCCGCGTCCTCGGGCTCCCAGCGATCGATCCACCGTCCGCGGCGCAGGCCCGGGGCCGGTCGTCGGGGCACCGACCACGGGCGCGATGCCTGGTGTTTCGGCGGCGCGGGAGTCTGCAGGTCGGTGCTCATGGTCCTCTCCCTGAGAGACGTCGGTTCCGCGGTGGTCACTCGGGCCTGGGGCGGGCCCGAGTGACCTGGGCGGACAGCACCGCCGAGGTTAGGCGGGTCACGTGTCGGTTCGGTGAGCAACACATGTCCACTGCGTGTCGCGGACATTTCAGTCAGAAATCAACACACCGTGGGAGTCGACGTCGCCCGGATCCGGCCGAGCCCGCGCGGCGCCGCAGCGATCGGCAGAGGCGGCGATCGGCCGCCTGCAAGCCGGGGCCGAGCGGCCGGGTCGAAGCTCTGGGGCCTCACGCGTTAGGCTTCGGCCCATGCCAACGCGTCCGATCTCCTTCGCCCGGGGCGCCCCGTCGCTCGACATCATCGACGTCGACGGCCTCAGCGCCGCCGCCACACGTGCCTTCGCCGAGGACCCGGCAGGAGCGACGGCCTACGGGACGTCGATTGGCTACGTCCCGCTGCGCCGGTGGATCGCCGAGCGCCACGGCGTCGACGAGAGCCAGGTCCTCGTGACGAACGGATCCATGCAGGCGGATGCCTTCCTCTTCGACGAGCTTGTCGGCCCCGGCAAGGAGGTCGTCGTCGAGCGACCGACGTATGACCGCACGCTCCTGGCCCTCGGCCAGCGGGGCGCGACGATCCACGCGGTCGATCTCGAGCACGACGGGATCGACACGACCGCCCTGGCCAAGCTGATCGCTGGCGGCGCGCGGCCGTCGCTCGCCCACATCATCCCGACCTTCCAGAACCCGGCCGGCTACACGCTGTCGCTGGCCAAGCGCCACGAGCTGCTGCGCCTGGCCGCCAATCACGGGTTCGTGATCTTCGAGGACGACCCGTACATCGCCCTGCGCTTCACCGGCGAGGACGTCCCGTCGATGCTCTCGCTCGACGACGGCGGCCACGTGATCTACGCGTCTTCGTTCTCGAAGACGATCTGCCCGGGGATCCGCGTCGGCTACCTCGTCGGCGAGGCGGGGATGATCAAGAAGATCGCCGCGCGGGCGACGAGCACGTATATCTCGCCGAACATGGTCGCCCAGTCGATCGTCCACCAGTTCTGCCTCTCGGGCGCGCTCGACCGGTCGATCGAGACCGTCAAGGCCGCGCTCAGCCAGCGGGCCGACGCGCTCGGCCACGCGCTCGGGCGCGAGCTGCCCGGGGCGAGCTTCGTCAAGCCGGAGGGCGGCTACTTCATGTGGGTGACGCTGCCGCCAGGCCTCGACGCCGGAGCGCTCGTCGCCGCCTGCGCCGAGCGGGGGGTCATCGTCCTCCCGGGCACGGACTTCATGCTCGACGGCGGGTCCGACGCCCTCCGGCTCGCGTACTCCGGGGTCACGCCGGCCCAGATCGAGGACGGGGTCGTCCTGATCGGCGAGGCGGCCCGGTCGCTCGGCGTGGCGGCCGTCTAGCCTAGCTCTCGATCTCGTGGGTCCGCAGCGCCTGGACCACGGCCCCGGTCCGCGTGTGGGCGTGCAGCTTCTCCATTGCGTTGCGAATATGGGTTCGAACCGTCTCGGGTGAGACGGTCAGCCGACGCGCGATCTCCTCCCCGGTCAGATCCTGCGCCAGCAGGTCGAAGACCTGGCGCTCGCGTCTGGTCAGGAGCAGCCTTCTCCCGTCGATCTCGCCGGCGATCAGCGCAGTGATCGCCGGATCGACGTAGCCCCCGCCTCCGGCCACAAGTCGCAGCCCCCGAACGAGCTGGTCGATCCCGCCGGGCTTGAGGACGAAGCCCCGCGCTCCGCTCTCGATCGCCTCAGCCAGCTGCCCGACGTCGTCGATCCCCGTGTAGATCAGGATCCCCAGAGCCGGCTGGTCTCGGTGCAACCGGCGAACCAGGCGCACGCCGCTCCCGTCGGGGAGCCGCAGCCCGATCACCGCCACGTCGGGCCGCAGCTCGTCGAGCAGAGCGTCCGCCCCGGCGACGGTGCCCGCCGCACCGATCGTGGTGATGCCGCGACGCTCCAGCAGAACGACCAGCCCGTCGCGAAGAGCCTCGTGCTCCTCCACCAGAACTACGTCCATGATTGCTCCCCGCGTGCTCGTCGTCGATGGGCGTGACGAGAAGGCGCGGCCTGCCTTCAGTTGATCGCCGGCGACCGCTGGAGGCATCAACGGAGGACGTGCCAGGACAGGTTCGCAGGTCGGTGCTCCGGGCGAGCGCAGACACGACGGCTGCGGTCGTCGAAGCTACCTCGTTTCGGGGATGTCGAGCGGCCGCGGACGACCCGATGCTGATCAGACAGGTCCGACGGGTGACAGACACGCGGATTGACAACCAACCAGCTTGGAGGGCCCATTCATGGCCAGGACACCGACTTCCCCCGAACGCACACCGATCATGCAACGCTTCACGATGCGCAGGCGAGTCGCCGCGGCCGGGGTGTTCATCGCCCTGATTGCGGCCGGCGGCGCGTACGCGTACTGGAGCGCAAGCGGCACCGGTTCCGGCACGGCGGCCGTCAGCGCCGGCGGAGTGGTGACCGTGACGGCCACCGTCACGGCCGGGATCGTCCCCGGCGGCACCGAGCCGGTCAGCTTCACCGCCGCCAACGCGACGACCGCGCCGCTCCAGGTCGCGGCCATCCATCTGGCGTCCGTGACGGTCGATGCCGGACACGCCGGCTGTGCCGTGGCCGACTTCACGATGACCGACGTCACCGAAACCCCCGCCCACGAGGTCCCGGCCGGCGCGACCGTCGAGGCCTTGCCGACCGGCGGCACGCTCGCCTACGCCGACACCGCCATCAACCAGGACACCTGCAAGGGCGCGACGCTGACCCTCCACCTGACCACCACGTAACACCAACCCGGGGGGCGGGGCGGTCCGCGCGACTGTCCCGCCCGCTCGTCTCGAGACCTGCCCGACCACCCACCGACTGCGAACGTCATGAACCTGCTGCCGCCGAGCGAGGCCCAGAGAAACGCGGTCCCCTCCCGCCGCCTGGTCGGCGCGATCGCCACCGTCGGGTCGCTCGCCCTCGCGTCCGTCGGCCTCGCCTTCTGGAGTGCAACCGGGACCGGCGCCGCACCCGCCTCGGTCGGAACCGTCGGGGCGCTCACGGCGAGCCCTGGTGTGGCCGCCGTCCAGATCTACCCCGGAGGATCCTCGGACGTGGCCGTGACCGTGTCCAATCCCAACGTCTTCGGCGTGCACGTCGGCTCGCTCTCGCTCGACGCGACCCACGGGACCGGCGGGTTCGGTGTCGACTCCAGCCACTCAGCGTGCGACCTTTCGACGTTGGCCTTCACCAGCCAGTCGAACGCCGGCGCGGGATGGTCGGTGCCGCGGAAGGTCGGCTCGACCAACGGCTCCCTGGCGATCGACCTCGCGGGAGCCCTCACGATGAGCGCCGGAGCGGCGAGCGCGTGTCAGGGCGCGAGCTTCACCGTCTACGTGTCCGCCGGTCCGTAGGTGCGACCCCGTCCGGATCGCCCGGGCATGAGCTCGTCGTCCGCACGGCGAGCCGTCCACACGCGCCGCGGCCTGGCTGTCGCGCTCGGGCTGGTCGCGGCGATCGCCGGCGGCGTCGCGAGCGCGTCGGCCTACTGGGGCGCGACCACCGTCTCCGGCGCCAGCGGCTCGGCGTCCGCCGCGACCGTCGGCCAGGGGGCGACGCCGAGCGCGACGTCGTCGCCCGGGCGGCTGGTCAGCGTCAGCTGGGGCGCGAGCACGCTCTCCAACGGCCATGCCGTCGACGGGTACCTCGTCCACCGCTACGACACCTCCGGCGGCGCCGCGCAGACCCCGTCGGGCGGCTGCTCAGGCACCGTCGCTGTGACCTCCTGCACGGAGACCGACGTACCCGCCGGCCAATGGCAGTACACCGTCACGCCGGCCCTCGCCAGCCACTGGCAGGGCGTCGAGAGCCCCAGGAGCGGGACGGTCACGCTCGCGGCGGCGACGCTGACGCTCGCCAAGTCGCTGTTCGGCGGCTCGCTGCCGCAGATCACGACCGGCTCGCTCGCGGGGTTCGCGGCCAACGAGGCCGTGACCTACCGACTCGATGCCGGCACGGCCCTGACCGGCTCGCCGTCGACGCTCAGCGCGACCGGGACCGCGACGATCACCGCCCTGACGATCCCGACCGCGGCGGACGGCCCGCACACTGTGTACGCCGTCGGCGGCGCCTCGCCCAACCCGACGATCGCGAGCGCGGCGATCGTGATCGACACGACCCCGCCGACCGTCACGGCCCAGCTCAGTCCCGCGGCAAACCCCGCCGGATGGAACACGGCGCCGGTCACCGTGACGCTGACCGGGAGCGACGGGACCGGTTCGGGCGTCGGCCAGATCAAGTACACGACGGACGGCAGCAATCCGACCAGCTCGGGGACGGCCGTCCTCTACACGAGTCCGATCGTAGTCGCCGCGACCACCACGCTCACCTTCTACGCGACCGACACCGCCGGGAACGCCTCGCTACCCATGACCCAGCAGGTGAAGGTCGACGCCGCGGCGCCGACCAATGCGATCACCCTGTCCGGTGTCACGGGGGCGGCCCTGCTGACCGGCGGGACGGTCTACTACCGCGGATCGACGGGCGGGTCGTTGACCCTGACCAACGCGGCGGGCGACACCGGCGGGTCGGGAGTCGGCTCGAGCACGACGACGACGCTGACCGGCGTCACGAGCGGCTGGACGCACACCCCGTCGCTCGTCAGCACGCCCACCGGCGGGCCGTTCGTCTCGAATCCGTTCACCTGGGCCGCCGGGACGTCGAGCGCGCCCAGCGACAACGTGGTCGCCAGCGACATAGCAGGGAATACGGCCACCACCAGCTTGAGTTTCGTCAACGACACGACTGGGCCGACCGGCGGATCGATCGATGCGACCGGCCTCGCGGGAACCGGCGGGCGGTGGTCGACGTCGCTCGGGCTCAACCTCGCGCTCAGCAAGGGCTCGAGCCCGCTCGGCCTGGGGTCGACCGGCGCACAGGTGCTCCGGGAGTCTGCCCCCCTGAGCACCGACGGCAGCGGGACGTGCGGAACGTACACCGGCGGGTACGCGCCGATCACGGGCGGCAGCGACCCGGCCACGCCGCTCGCGAACACGGTCCCCGCGGACGACACGTGCTACCGCTACGAGTACATCGTGCCCGACGCCCTCGGCGTCACGACGACATACACGAGCCCGGACATCAAGGTCGACACTGCGCCCGCGCCGACCACGCCGACGTTCACCTTCTCGGGTCTGGGGACCAGCACCTACTGGAGCGGGACCGGGGCGACGGTGTTCTACAACCCGACAGCGGCGAGCGGCACCTTCACCGTGACCGCGCACTCGACTGACGCGGACGCGGGGATCGCGAGCTACCTGTTCCCGTCATTCCCAGGCGGCTGGACGTCGACCGCCGGGACGCTCGGACTCGAGACCTACGCCTGGGCAGCGGTGAGCCCGACCGGGCCGGCGGCCAGCCAGAGCGTGTCGGCGACCAACCGGGCCGGGACCAACTCGACGTCCGGCACGTTCACGGTCACCGCCGACAACACGGCGCCGAGCGGGGGAAACGTCAGCTACGTCAACGGTATTCACCTGGGGTCGATCCTGGTGAGCTTCTCGCCCGGGACGGATGTCGGCGCCGGCCTGAACGGAGGCGTGCTTCAACGCAGGTCGGCGACGACCGGGACACTCGGACTGTCCTGCGGCGCGTACGGCGGATTCACGACGATCGCAACGAACCCGGCCTCGCCGTATATCGACCTTGGAATGATCGGCAGCAACTGCTACCAGTACCAGTACGTCGCCTACGACAACGTCGGCAACTCGATGCCCTACGCCTCGGCGGCGACCGCCTGGCTCGTTCTGTAGCGACTCTCGACACCGCTCGCCGGCACGCGTACCGCGAGTCGAGGTAACAGATGCCTCGTGAGACCCGGCGGACCGCCTCGTCCGATCGACCGGGCGTCAGCGCCCGTAGCGGTCCTTGCCGAGGACCAGCTGCTCGGGGAGGGCGACGCGCTGGGGTGGGGATGGGTCGGCGAGGACGGAGACGGTCTCGGCCACGCTGCGCGTGATCACGTAGCGACCGGCCGGCCCGGTGAGGACGATCTCCTCGGGCTCCGAGGACTCGAGCGTGACCTCGAGGTCCGGCTCGATGCCGGTGTCCTTGAGATAGTGCAGGAGATCCTCGGCCTCGTTCTCGAAGCGGAGGATCTGGACCTGGGCACCGACCTCGACGTCGGCCAGGGGGACACCGTCGATCCGTCCGCCGGCGGAGATCGGGTGTCCGTGGGGGCAGGTCTTGGCGTCGCCGATCGCGGCGAGCATGCGCTCCTCGAGGACGGGGGACATCGCGTGCTCGAGCCGCTCGGCCTCCTCGTGGACCTCGTCCCAGGGAATCCCGAGGACGTCGGTGAGGAAGCGCTCGATCAGGCGGTGGCGGCGGACGATCTGGCCGGCGTGGGCGGCACCGACGTCGGTGAAGCTGATCGCCTTCGACGGAGCCCGCGTGATGTAGCCGTCGCGCTCGAGCCGGCCGATCATCTCGTGGACGGTCGGGGCGGAGAGCTGCATCGCCCGGGCGATGTTCGCGCCGGTCATCGGGAGGCCGGCCTCGCTGAGCCAGTAGAGGGTCTGGAGATACTCCTCTTCGGCGACGGTCGCCTGGTCAGCCACGATGCCGGATCCTACTCGGGCCAAGCCGGCCGGACCGCCGGGGAGGCTAGGCTGCGGGGCAATGGGATTGCCGCTGAGCCCGCCGGTCTCACCGCAGCTGGCCAAGCCGGGGGCGGCACTGCCGGAGGGTGAGGGATGGGCGTATGAGCCGAAATATGACGGCTTCAGGGCGGTGGCGTTCGTCGACGGGGACGAGGTGGTCCTGCAGTCGCGCAACGGCAAGCCGCTGACCCGGTACTTCCCGGAGCTGAGCTTCCCGGCGGGGCGCTACGTGCTCGACGGGGAGATCGTGATCCGGGCGGAGGGCGGGGGCGAGGAGTTCAACCTGCTGGGCCAGCGGATCCACCCGGCGGCGTCGCGGGTCGCACGGCTGGCGGAGGAGACGCCGGCGACGTACATGGCTTTCGACCTGCTGGCCGAGGATGACGAGGTTCTTTTGGAGCAGTCGTGGGAGGTTCGGAGGGCGCGGCTGGAAGCGAGGGAGCTGGGCGCGGCCGAGTTGACTCCGGTGGTCCGCAGCGCGGGGGAGGCGGAGCGGTGGCTGCGCAGCGCGGAGGGGGTGATCGCCAAGCAGACGGGGGCGCCGTACCGGCCGGGTGAGCGGTTGGGGATGGTCAAGATCAAGCGGGTCCGGACGCTCGACGCGGTCGTGATGGGGTGGCGGCCGGGCAAGGCCGAGGGTACGGTGGGAGCGCTGATCCTCGGCGCGTACGACGCGGCCGGCCGGTTGCGGGAGATCGGCCACTCGTCGGGCTTCAAGGCCCAGGAGAAGCGGGACCTGGTCGGCCGGTTGAGGCCGTTCGAGACGGGTGAGCGGGGGTCGGGGGATCCGTCGAGGTGGACCGGCGGCCGGGACCTGGAGTGGGTCGCGCTGCGGCCGGAGCTGGTCGTCGAGGTGCGCTTCGACCATGCGTCTGACGGGCGGATCCGCCACGGGGCGAAGGTCCTGCGCTGGCGGGATGACAAGCCGCCTGAGGAGTGCCGGACCGACCAGCTCGACCAGTAGGCCGGGAGCGCGACCAGTAGGTCGACCGGGAGCCGCGACCGGTAGGTGCTCGCCGGGCGGTCAGCCGATGCCGATCGGGGGGCTGTCGGCGTAGGAGAGTATTCCGCCGTCGTCGTAGGCCTCGACACGGATGAAGTGGCGACCGGGAAACTTGGTGAGGTCGGTGAGGAACATGAGCTGTACGGAGGACCGGCTGGGAGCGTCGATCTGGATGTCAGCCGCGGAGGGGTAGATCTGGCTGAGGTTGACGTTGGTCGCGACCTCGTTCGTACTGGTGTCGTACGCCCGGGCGCGGAGCTTGATCGAACGGTGCTGGAAGCCGTTGACCTGCAGGCGGACGTAGACGACCATCCCGGTGATCAGGCCGTCGGTCTTCGGGTCGAAGCCATTCGGGATCAGCCTGTTCAGCGCGCCGACCGGGTTGCCGGGGTACTGGCGTGTGGCCCAGTCCATCTCCGAGACGGCGCCCTCGACGGTCGGGACGCTCAGCGAGGCGGAGATCTGGTCGCGTGGGAGGGGCTTCAGCGAGGGAACCAGGAGGAAGAGCACACCGAGGGCGGCAGCGACGAGCGTGACCGTCGCGGTCAGCAGACCAGGCAGGCCGCCGATCAGCCGGCGAACCGACCGGCCGCCGCCGTCCTCCGCACGGCCGTCGCCATCCTCCGCACGGCCGTCGCCGTCCTTGGGGTCGTCGGTCACAACGTCTGACGCGTCTGAATGCAGCCGCCCTCGGCCCTCAGACGGACCCACCATGTGCCACGGGTGCGGGGCAGGGCTTGAACAACCCGGCCGGCCGACGCGGGCAGATCCTGCTTGTAGATCTGGCGCTCGGTAGGGCTCGTCGGGGTGTGGGCGAGCTTGATCTGGAGCCATCCTGCGAGCGGAAACACCACATAGATCCTGCCTCGGGCGACACCCTCGACCATGACGCCACGGGTTATGTTGCCCGGCCGCCCACAAGGTGGTGCCGCTCCGGGCGTCTGGGCCGGCCTGCTCGGCCGAGGCTTCGGCTTCGGCTTCGGCTTCGGCTTCGGGCGCGCCGGCGCACCTTTGTGGCCGGCCGGTCCGGGGAGGCCGGGTAGACCCGGAGGCCCGAAGGGCGGCGCGGTCAGGGCCGGGGTTGTCGCTGTGGTAGTCGTCGCCGGCGTAGAGGTGCAGCCGTCGCATGAGGCCGGCGTCGGCGGGGCGGCCGCGCACTCGGCACACGAGGCGAGCTCACTCGGGAGGAACGCCGGTACGTGGACGATCCGGTTGTTGGCGGAGTCGGCGATCACGAGCTCGGTTCCGTTGACGCCGATGCCCTCGGCCTGGCCGAGGCCGGTCGCGATCTGGGCGACGGCGCCGGTCGGGTGGATCGCGTAGACGACGTGGCGATCGGCGACCAGGACGACTCCGTCGGATCGGACGGCGACGCCGGCGACGCGCTGAAAGCGCAGCCTGCCGGCGGGACCGGCGGCGCCGGGCCCGGCGATCACGGTGGGGGCGCCGCCGCCGGGCGGGATCCGTAGGACATCACCGCGCCTGAGGTGCTTGCCGATGACCTGTGGTGCCGCCTTCGTCTCGCTGAGGATCAGCCCGCCCGGGGTGGTCGGGTCGGCGACGATCTGCCAGGGCGAAGCCAGGCCGGTTGCGAGGGTTCGGTCGGCGCCGGTCTGCACGTTGACGTCGATCACCCGTCCGGTTGCGGCGTCGGCGACGGCGAGGCTGCCGTCGCCGAGTTGGGCGACATCCACCGGCCGGGTGACCTGGCGGGGTCCGAGCAGTGTCCGGACGAGTCCGTCGGGCGTGACGAGCATGACGGCGCGGAGACCGGCGTCGGCGATCGCGAACGACCCGTCGGCGAGCCCGGCGACACCTCGGGGATCGGCCAGGGCGACTTCGGCCACAGAGCTCGGTCGGCCGGGTGGTGCGTCGCCGACGATGCCGACGCCGACGACCGTGCTGATCGTGTCGGTCGACGCGGCGACCCGCCTGATCGCGCTGTTCTGGCCGTCGGCGACGAGCAGATCTCCGTTGGGGAGGACGGCGACGTCGCGGGGCGCGGCCAGCCCGGCAGTCTCGGCCGGGCCGCCGTCGCCGCAGTATCCGGGCGACGTGGGTGAGGGGAGGGCGCAGCGGGCGGACTCCTGTTGTGCGATCGGAAGGGGTGAAGTGGCGCCGGCGAAGGTCGCGGTGGTGAGCCCGGCAACGGCACCGACGGCGGCCAGGAGACGGACGGCCCGCTGGGCGCGGCCGGCCGGCGGGAGCTCGCCGACTTCCGAGGGGAACTGGCCGGCCGACGGGCTGTGACGGATGTGCTCCTTTGGCCCAAACAAGTACGCCCCCCAAAGACGCGCCTGCGCACTCACGTCGAAATTGACTCAGTGCGAAGTCAGTCGAGGCTATCCGGGGAGTGTGACCCTGTCAATGACAGCGTGGTGGACGACTTGCCGCGGCGATGCCGGCCCGCTATTGTCGGTTGAGGGGTCCGGCGTCAGTCGGCCGGGCATAAATCAATAAATCGCACGAACGCAGGGGGACTCCGATGAAGTTGCAGATCGCGGCAGGCGCCGCCACAGTTCTGATCGGCGTGTTCGCGACCGCGGGCACGGGGTCGGCACTCACGTGCACAACCAACCTGACCCAGGTCCACACTGACACGGCGGCCGTGCAGGCTGACGCGGCGGTGCTGTCGGCCGACGAGACGGCACTGGCCGGGGCCACCGTGACGTTCAAGACGTCCCCGACGCCGGCCCACCAGGCGGCGCTGACGGCGGCGACGGCGAAGGTGGCCACGGACAACGCGAAGCTCACCACGGACAAGACGAAGCTCAGCCACGATGCCGCGGCGGTCCCGATCGTCTGCAGCTAGCTGACGAGCCCGGGGACCTTGCGAACCCGGTGATCGCCCGCTTCGAGGCAGGGCTTGCAGGGAGCGTCCAGCCCGGGACGGCGGCCGGTACGAAGACGAGCAGAACGTGGAGAGCGCCGAGCAAGCAGTTGCGTTGTAGGCGCTCTTCGAAAACAAGTTGACTGACTCAGGCAGCTACTTTCCGTGAAAGACACTACCGCTCCACCTTCGGGAGGCCGAGCCCGCGGCGGGCGTCACGGCCGCTGGCCCCCAACCCATGCCGGTTCCCCCTGCCGGCCGGCAACCGGCCCGCACCGCCGCATAGATAATTTCTAGCTTTTCCTTGCACTGTAGGTTCGCGGCGACTAGTCTGCCCGGGTCCTGCTCCGCCCGTACGGAGCCCGCAGATCCTCGTCGCAGTCGGGTGCCCGGCCGCGTCGGGGCATGTCGATACCGAGAGAGGTCGTGGGAGCCGTGTCACCGGATCAGAGCCGTCGTCGTCGCCCGTCGAGTCCGGAGGAGCCCCGCGGCAGGCGGGCCGGGCGCTGGTGGCTCGCGCCGCTGGTGATCGCCTCCGCGATCGCGGCTTTCACCGGCCAGGCGTCCGCCGCGACGATCACGGTCGGCCAGACCCCGGGTCCGACGGATTCCACGGCCGATTGCGGCGGCGCAGGCCTGTTCGCCGACCCGAACGCCGAGGTCCCGGCGGGCGGTGGCACGATCACCGGCTTCTCGTTCCTCTCGACGCCCGACGACGCCGGCCAGCAGATCGACTTCATCGTGCTGCGGCCGGCGAACGACGGGTCCCCCAACGACTACACGGTGGTCGCCGATACCGGTCTGGTGACGCTCGCCGGGACCGGGCTCGAGACCTTCCCGGCCGACTTTCCGGCTGACGCTGGCGACATCCTCGCGAACTACCACACCGACGGTGAGGACTGCGCGATCCCGGCCCCCGCCGGCGCCGTCTACGGCCTCGCGACGTCGGATCCGGGCGTCGGCGTCGGGCTGACCTTCTCCGCCCCGGTGCCGGGCTTTGAGCTCAACGAGTCTGCGACGCTCGCGGGCGGCACTCCGCGCGCGACGACGACCACGGCGGTCGCGTGCTCGCCCACCAGCGTCAGGGTCGACGCGCCGACGACCTGCACGGCGACGGTCACGGCGAGCAGCGCTCAGGCGACGGGAGCGGTCAACTTCACCTCCGACTCGCCGGGAGCCTTCAACGCGCCGAGCTGCACGCTGGGCCCGCTCGCCGGGGACCAGGCGAGCTGCTCGGTGACCTATACGCCGGGCCCGGTCTCGGCCGGCGTCCACTCGATCACGGCGAGCTACGTCGGTGTTCCGGCGAGCGGGCCGAGCAGCGCGTCGACGACCGTCACGGTGACCTCGGCGACGTCCGTCGCATGCACGCCCGCCAGCGTCGGGGTCGGCCGGCCGAGCACGTGCACGGCGACCGTGACCGGCACGCGTCCGTCGGGCACGATCAGCTTCGCGGCGAGCACGCCGAACACGAACAACCACAACCCGACGGGTCAGCTCAGGTCGCCGACCTGCGTCCTGCGGGGCGTGACGGCGACGAAGTCGAGCTGCTCGGTGACCTACACGCCGATCCAGTTCGGCGACGCCGGCCAGCACACGATCGTCGCGTCGTATCCGGGCGATACCCGCAACCCGGCGAGCGCCGGGTCGTTCGTGCTCAAGGTCACCCCGGGCGCGACGACGACCTCGGTCGCGTGCACCCCGGTGATCGTGGTGGTCGGCAAGCCCGTCTCGTGCAACGTGACCGTGACCGACGTCGGCGTCGGGGACGAGCAGCCGCTCGGCCTGATCGCCCTTTCGAGCAACGGGAGCGGCACATACGGACCGGCGTTCGCCGATCCGCAGAACGTCGGGCCGACCTGCACGCTCCAGTACGTCGGCAGCGGTCAGAGCGATTCCTGCGCGTTCACGTACACGCCGACGGCCGTCGGAAGCCAGACGATGACGACGAAGTTCGACTCGATACCCGACGACAACGACGTCGAGGTCGGCGGCTACGACTCACACCACCTCCCGAGCCAGGGCGCGACGCGGATCATCGTGACGCCGGCGGTCGCGCCGACATCGCTGCGCACGACGCCGCTCGACCAGACCGGACTCGACCCGACGGCTCGACTCACGCTGAGCGGGATCGGCGCGCCACTCGCCGGCGAGACGGTCACGTTCAGTATCGGCGGATCGACCGTCTGCTCGGGCAGGACCGACGCCGACGGCGTCGCCACCTGCCCGGCCGGAGCAACCGCAACCGTCCTCAGGGCACTGCTGAAGGGCATGTTCGGCGGCTTCACCGCGACCTACGCCGGCTCGTCGGCGTACCTCCCGTCCAGCGCCCACGGGGGCGTGGTCTAGGCCTGCGGCTTCTTGCGGGCGCGGCTCGGCGCGACCCGGCGGCCCTCGCCGGCCTGCTTGGCGAAGTGGGGCGGCCACGGGGCGTCGCCGAGTCCGCCGGCCTCGTCGCGGGCGGCGAGCTCGAGCAGGGACTCGAGCGAGCCGGGATGGTCGTCGATCGCGGCGCTCGGGTCGCCGCGGTCGGCCAGGCGGCCCGGGACCGTGTCGATCCGCAGGTCGGCCGGCTCGACGTCGGCGACCTCGTCCCACTCGAGCGGGCAGGAGACGCGGGCGTCGGGGACGGCGCGGACGGAGTAGGCCGACGCCACGGTCCGGTCGCGGGCGTTCTGGTTGTAGTCGATGAAGACGCCCTGGCGCTCCTCCTTCCACCATTTGCTCGTCGCCCGGCCGGGCATCCGGCGCTCGACCTCGCGGGCGAGGGCGACGGCGGCCCTGCGGACCTCGAGGAAGTCCCAGTCGGGACGGATCCGGACGTTGACGTGGATGCCGCGGGAGCCGGACGTCTTGGGGAAGCCGATCAGGTCGTGGTCGGAGAGGACCTCGCGGACGCCGAGGGCGACCTGGCGAACCTCGTCGAAGGGAACGTCGGGCCCGGGGTCGAGGTCGACGCGGAGCTCGTCCGGACGGTCGAGGTCGGCCCGGCGGACGGCCCAGGGATTCCAGTCGATCACGCCGAGGTTGACCCCCCAGACGAGGTGGGCGGCGTCGTTGGGGACGAGCTCGCGGGCGGTCCGCCCGCTCGGGAATGTGACGGTCGCCGTCTCCAGCCAGTCGGGTGCGGTCTGGGGGATCCGCTTCTGGAAGAAGAACTCGCCGTCGACCCCGTCTACCCATCGCTTGAGGACGGTCGGCCGGTCGCGGAGGTGGCGGACGGCTGCGTCGCCACAGGCGATGTAGTAGTTCGCGAGGTCGAGCTTGGTCGTCCCGGTCTTCGGGAAGTAGACCTTCTGGGGACTCGACAGGCGGACCTGCCGACCGGCGACGTCGATCACGATCGGCTCCATCACTGGCAGGATGGCGCACCGTGCAAGTCCTCGTCGCCCCCGCCGGATTCGACCGCAGGCTCCGGGCGACCGAGGTCGCCGCGGCGATCGGCCGCGGGCTCGAAGCCGCGGGCCTCGAGCCGCCCGACCTGTGTCCGGTGGCCGACGGGGGTCCCGGCACGCTCGAGGTCCTCCTGACCCGCCTGGGCGGGGAGACCCTGGCGGCGAGCGTCGGCGGCCGGGACGGCCCGGGCGTCGACGTGGGGTTCGGGGTGATCGGTGACGGGTCGGCGGCGATCGTCGAGCTCGCCGCGATTCCGTCGGCCCCGGTCTCCGGCGGTTCGCCGGGATCCACTGGGCCCGGCGAGGGTCCCGCCCCACCTGGACGCGGGGCGCGGCCAGTGCGGGAAGCGCCGAGGCCCGGCGCTCTGGGGGACGCGCCGGCGAGCTCGTGGGCGATCGGTGAGCTGATCCTGGCGGGTGCGCGAACCGGGGCTGATGTGGTGATCGTGGCGGCTGGTGGTGCCGCCGCCGACGACGGAGGCGCGGGCCTGGTGGCGGCGATCGAGGAGGCCGGCGGCCTTGGCGGGTCGCGGGTGGTCGTGCTCTGCCCGACGCGGGCGCATCTTGCCGCCGGCGGACGGGGTCACGGGTGCGAGCCGGGCGGGATCGGCGAGATCCTGTCGCGGGCGTTCGCCGCGACGATCGAACCCGGCGCCGTCTTCGTCCTCGACGCGGTCGGGTTCGACGCGAGGATGCGGGCGGCTCAGGCGTTGATCGTCGGCGAGGGCCGGCTGGACGTCGGCGCGCTGACCGGGCGCGTGCTCGGCGAGGCGGCGACCCGGGCACGGCAGGCGGGGATACCCGCACACGCGATCGTCGGACGCAACCGGCTCGACCGGTTCGACGCGCGAATCCTCGACCTCCAGGAGATCGTCGAGGCGGCGACGCTCGACGAGGTGACGAGCGCGGCGCGCGGGCTCGGTCGACATATCCGTCCGCCGGGTCGCCTGGACGATCGGGTTGTGTGACTCATCTCACACACTGCGGTAACCGCGGGCCTTACGTTCGGTGAGTGTCATCGCCGGGCAGCAGCGACCTGTTCGACGGACATTTCAGACACATCTACAGATTCCCGAACAGGAGACAAGTCATGTCACCGAGCAGCCTCGTCAAGGAAGTTGGAGCCCTCGAGCTCAGCCTGGAGGGCCTCATCAAGCTACTTGGCGAAGGTCCCGACGGCCGGGAGCGGTTCATCGGGATCCTCAAGGGACTGACGACCCCGCAGCGACTGACCGTCGTCGAGCAGGAGATCGCCGCCACGACCCGGGAGATCGCCACGACCACGAGCAACCTGAGCGCCCTCCACCACGAGGCGACGCACATCCAGCCCGGCGTGCTCGCAGCAGGCTAGGCCAGACCGGCCGGCTCGGGGTCCGACACGCCAGCAGCAGGTGGCCCATTCTGAATCGTGCGGACCCGAGCCCGGCCGACCGCCGGCGCTCGTGGCCGATGTTCGGCCGGGACCGCCGGAGCGCCGGCCGGCCCCCGTCATCGACACACGCCCCGGACCGCCGGAGCGCCGGCCGGCCCCCGTCATCGACACACGCCCCGGACCGCCGGAGGGCCGGCCGGCCCGCGTCATCGACACACGCCCCGGACCGCCGGAGCGCCGGCCGGCCCCCGTCATCGACACACGCCCCGGACCGCCGGAGGGCCTGCGCAGCAGCGACTCGGCGCGAGCGTTGCTGGGTGCCGGATGCCGGCAGTTCGTCGGGTCCGGCGGGGATCTGCCGTCGGCCGAGGAGGCCGGTCGGGCCTGTGCGGTCGCGGGCGTCTACGCGATCGACGAACCCGGCCGTGCGACCGAGTTCGCGGCGTGGGCCCAGTCGGTCGACCTACCGGTCCTGACGATCGGCCTGGGTGCCGACGGCGGGCTGATCGGTCCGCTGACGATCCCCGGCCGACCCGGTTGCGGCCACTGCGCGCGGCAGCGGATGCGTGCGGCGGCGGCCGGAATCGCAGACCGCCGGCCGGCGGCTGACGACCCGGCAGTCCCCGAACACGAGCCTCCCACGGCAGCCGGCGGAGTCGTCCCCGGCCGGGTCATCGAGGAGGTCCGGCGAATCGTCGCAGCCGAGCTCGCCGTGATCGCCGACGGGGGGCCTGAGCGGTCGCGCTTCCTCGACCACGTCGAGCAGGTCGACGCCCGCACGGGCCTGGTCAGCCGCCACAGGGTGATCGCGCTCTCGCGATGCCCTGTCTGCGGAGGCGCCGGCGCGGCGGCGGCAGGCGAGCGGCCGACGGGCGCAGCCGATCCCGACCGAGGCGGAGACCCACTGGCCGGGTGGGTCGACCCGCTGACCGGCGTGATCCCTGGTCTCCGGGCCGCTCGGTCTCCGGACGGACGGCTGTCGTCGCCGATCGTCGTCACGGCGGCCGGCGTCCACGTGATCGACGCGGACGACGCCATCCAGTCGCTTCCGGGCGGCTGGGGGAAGGGTCTGACCGCGGCCGACGCCGTCCGATCGGCGGTCGGCGAGGCGATCGAGCGGTATGCCGCGTCACTGCCCGATCCGCCTCGTCTGGTCTGGGCCCGGCCGTCGGACCTCTCAGGCGAGTATCTGGATCCGGGCGACTTCCGTTTCTATACCGACGCGCAGTACTCCCGCGACGGCTTCCCGTTCGTCCGCTTCGATCCCGCGGCAGCCCATCCCTGGGTCGCCGGCCGGTGGCTCGGCGGTACCCGCGAGGTCTGGGTCCCCGCGGTCCTGGTCTTCCTCGCCCTGACCGTCGGCCCGAGGAACGTGATCTGCCAGGGGACCTCGAACGGGCTGGCGGCTTCCACCGACCTCGAGGACGCGTCGATCCGGGCGACGATGGAGCTGGTCGAGCGCGACGCGTTCATGGTCGCGTGGCTGACTCGGACGCCTGGACGCCGGGTGTCGGTCGACCGCCGGCTGGACCCGGACCTCGGCGGCCTGATCGACGCGGTCATCGGGCCGGCCGGCGAGCTCGAGATCTACGTCCTCCCGTCGGCCGGCGGAGCAACCACGGCGGTCTGCCTCGCGTTCGGCGACGGCCAGTCGACACCGGGGGTGGCGGTCGGTCTCGGCGCGCACGGCGACCCGCGGGTGGCGGTACGTCAGGCGATTCTCGAGGTCGGCCAGAGCCGGCCGTACCTCGGCCACCTGCTCCGATCGGGTGCCGTCCGGCCGCCGGCCGACCCGGCATCGGTCCGGACGATGCTCGACCACGCGGCCTTCTACTTCCCAGCCGACCGGGCGAGCGCCTTCGACCGGCTGCGGTCCGCCCGGGAGGTCGTCGCCCTCGACGAGTTGGACGCCTCGCCCGGCGGGCGATCGGTCGAGCGCCTGGCGAGCGGACTCGAGTCCGACGGCGTCCGGGTCGCGATCGTCGACGTCACGTCGCCCGACGTCGCGACAGGCCCGTTTCGCGTGGTCCGGGCGGTCAGCCCCGACCTCCAGGACATCTCCTACGGTCACGGATTCGATCGGGCCCCGGTCGAGCGGATCGGCGAGCGCGTCGCGGCGGCCGGACCGCCGCTGGTCCATCCGATCTGGTGAGGGTCGGTCGGGCGAAGGAGCCTCGCGCACGGCGAATCCGGCCGGCCGGTGGGGATGCCCCAGCCGGAGCGACCGTCGGTGGGCGGCGCCCGGTTTGAAGGGACAGTCGATACGGTAGGCGTTCTGAATGTGCGGAATCGCCGGGGAGATCCGCTTCACCGGGGGGGCGGATGTCGCTGCCGTCGAGCGGATGGCGGCCGTCCTCGCTCCGCGTGGGCCTGACGGGAGCGGGACCCACGCCGCCGACGGAGTCGCGCTGGCCCACCGGCGACTCAAGATCATCGACCTCTCGCCGAGCGGAAGCCAGCCGATGGTCGATGCGCAGCTCGGCCTGACGATCGTCTTCAACGGCTGCATCTACAACTACCGCGAGCTCCGGGCCGAGCTCGAGGCCGACGGCTACCGGTTCTTCTCACGCAGCGACACCGAGGTCCTGCTCAAGGCGTATGACCGGTGGGGCGAGGACTTCGTCGACCACCTCCATGGGATGTTCGCGATCGCGATCGCCGAACGGGACACCGGCGATGTCATTCTCGTCCGCGACCGGCTCGGGATCAAACCGCTCTACACGGCGGAGATCGCCGGCGGGATCCGCTTCGCGTCCACGTTGCCGGCGCTGGTCGCCGGCGGGGGGATCGATACGTCGATCGATCGGATCGCCCTCCACCACTACCTGACCTTCCATTCGGTCGTCCCGGCCCCCCGCACCATCCTCAACGGCGTCCGCCGGGTGCACCCGGGAACGCTCGTGCGAATCTCGGCGTCCGGCCGCCTGCGTGAGACCCGCTACTGGCAGGCGGCCTTCCGGCGCAAGCCGGCCGATGACGGGATGGAGTCCGCCGACTGGGCCGAGGCCGTCCTCGAAGCCCTGCGGGTGGCCGTCGACCGGCGGATGGTCGCCGACGTCCCGGTCGGCGTGCTCCTCTCCGGCGGGCTCGACTCCAGCCTGATCGTCGCGCTCCTGGCCGAGTCCGGCCAGCCCCGGCTCTCGACGTTCAGCGTCGGCTTCGAGCGGGTCGGCGGGCACGACGGCGACGAGTTCGAGTTCTCGGACCTCGTCGCCCGGGAGTTCGCAACCGACCACCACAGGTTCGTCGTCTCCGGCGACCGCCTCCTCCCGGCACTCGACCGGGCGATCGGGGCGATGAGCGAGCCGATGGTCAGCCACGACGTCGTGGCCTTCCACCTCCTCTCCGAGGAGGTCTCCAAACACGTCACGGTCGTCCAGTCGGGCCAGGGGGCCGACGAGATCTTCGCCGGCTATGACTGGTATCCGCCGCTTCGGGACGCCCGGGGCGACGGGTTCGACGAGTACTCCGGGAGGTTCTTCGACCGCAGCCACGCCGAGATCACCGAAGCCCTCGAGCCGGACTTCCGTGCCGACCGCGACGCCAGCAGGGAGTTCGTTCGCGGTTACTTCGATCGTCTCGGCGCCGACACGCCGACCGACCGGGCCCTGCGGCTCGACACCGAGGTGATGCTGGTCGACGACCCGGTCAAGCGGGTCGACAACATGACGATGGCCTGGGGACTCGAGGGTCGGGTCCCCTTCCTCGACCACGAGCTCGTCGAGCTTGCGGCCGCATGCCCGAGCGGGCTGAAGCTCGCCCACGGCGGCAAGGGAGTCCTCAAGGACGCCGCCCGGAGGGTTCTCCCGTCGGCGGTCATCGACCGCGAGAAGGGCTACTTCCCCGTGCCGGCCCTGATCCACCTCGACGGGCCGTTCCTCGAGCTCGTCGAGTCGGCGCTCCGCTCGCCGCAGGCCCGCGCGCGCGGCCTGTTCCGTCCTGAGTACGTCGACCGCCTGCTCGCCGCGCCCAACGACGAGCGGACGCCGCTCGGCGGGAACAAGCTCTGGCAGCTCGGCGTCCTCGAGCTCTGGCTCCAGGCCCAGGGTCTCTGACCACGGCTCAGCCGATGTCGACCGCGGCACCCCGACGAGGGTCAGCGGAGCGGTCCGCGGCCGGGATTGCCGACTCGCCTTCAGGGCCGGCGGATTCGACCCGGTGGACACGTTTCACGCGACTCGGCCGGGGGTACGTCAGAACCGCAAGAACGCACCTACCGAGAGAGAGGATGCTAATGCCTGACGAAACTGGAAAGCAGACCGCCGAAGTCGAGGACACCTCACTGCACGCGTACGGCGACGGCCGGGAGGAGGACGCGCAGGAGGGCTCGCGCGGCGTCACGGGAGACGAAGGCCAGGGCTCTGGTGACTCCTACCAGGACGGCGGCCACCCCGCAGGCGCCGAGTTCGGCGACACCCCGGCGGCGACCGGCGACCAGGACGCCGCCGGAGCTGACACGGGTTCCGGGGCCGGGGTTGCCGACCCGGGCGGCAACGACAATGAGGTACCCGACGCGACGGACCCCGAGAGCCCGGCGCGGGCCGACGCGTCCCGTCCGCCCAGGGGCGCACCGATCGGCTAGCCGCCATCGGTTGGCGCAGTCGATGACCGCTGGTCGTCGGCGTCATCTGCGCACCCAGGCCCGCTCGTCCGCGGAAGGACGGGCGGGCCGCTCGGCGTGATGCCGTGCGACGGACGGCGCGTTCCCGTGATCGCACGCGCTCACCGGTGATGCTTGCGAATCGGCGCCGGAGGGTAGCTCCCGGCGTATGCCCTCCTCAGCCGCCGTTGCGGTCCTCCCGACCTTCACAAGACACGTTTCGTCGCCCGTGACCGTCCAGCTGCCCGCTGCGTCCCGGCTCATTCCGGGGCGCCGTCCGTCGCGCATCATCATGGCCGTGAGGCCGGAGCCGTCGTGCCGTTGAGCCGCGACAAGCGTGTCGTCGTGGTCGGCGCCGGGTCGACCGGCCTGGTGGCCGCGATTCACCTCGCCCGGGCCGGGCTCGACGTCACCGTCCTCGAGCACGCACCCCGTCCGGGGGGCGCGTCGTCCAGCGTGGAGGTGACGCTCCCGGGGTTCGTGCATGACCATTGCGCCGGCTTCAACCCGATGGGCGTGGCCTCACCCGCATTGCACGAGCTCGATCTCGAGTCCGAGGGACTCTCGTGGATCTCGCCGGACACGATCATGTCCCACCCGTTCGACGACGGGACGGCGATCGAGCTCGACCGGGATCTCGGCGCGACGGTCGCGTCTCTCGAGGCCGTCCACCCCGGCGCCGGCCGAGCATGGGGCGAGCTGATCGATCAGTACCGCCCCCACGCCCAACGCCTCGTCAGCGCGGTCCTCGGCCCGATCCCGCCGGTCGGAGGCCCGCTCGTGATGGCGGCGTCCCTGCGCCGCGACGCCGTCCTCCTCGCCCGGCGGATGACCGGGTCGGTCGAGGCGTTCGGACTCGACGTCTTCGACGGTGCCCGCCGGCCGACGGCCTGGCTCGCCGGCTCCGCTCAGCACTCGGGCCTGCCGCCGTCGACGGCCGGGAGCGGGGCCTTCGGATTCCTGCTCCAGCTCCTCGGCCATTCCCACGGCTGGCCGTTCCCCGCGGGCGGCCAGGGACGCATCGTCGACGCGCTCGGCTCGATCGCCCAGCGCGAGGGTGTCCGTGTCCGGTGCGACGCCCACGTCGACCGGATCCTGACCGGCGGTGGGCGGGTCACCGGCGTGCGGCTGCGCGGCGGCGACGAGCTGCCGGCGCGCGATGTCCTCACGACGATCAGCGCCCACCCGCTCGCGGCGATGCTCCCCGACGACGCCCTCCCCCACCGGCTGATCCGCCGGCTGCGGATCTGGCGGTACTCGACCGCGGCGTTCAAGCTCGACTACGCCCTGAGCGCACCCGTCCCCTGGACGGCGGCCGGCCCCCGGCGGGCCGCCGTCGTCCACGTCGCAGGCGAGCTCGAGAGCCTCGCGGCCGCGGCGCAGGCCGCCGAGCGAGGCGACGTCCCCGAGCGGCCGGCCCTCGTCGTCGGCCAGCACACCCTGTTCGACCACTCACGGGCGCCCGAGCGCAAGCACACGCTGTACTGCTACGCACACGTCCCCGCCCGCTACGACTGCACAGATGACGAGGTCGCCGCGCGGATCGAGGCCCAGCTCGAGCGCTTCGCGCCGGGTTTCGCCGGAACCGTCCTCGCCCGGTCGATCCGCAACCCCCGGCAGACCGAGGCCGAGAACCCGAGCCTCGTCGGCGGAGATCTTGCGGGTGGTTCCTACGAGCTCGATCAGCAGCTGGTCTTCCGTCCGGCGCCCGAGCTCTGCCGGTATCGGACTCCGCTCCCCGGCCTGTATGTCGCCGGGGCGTCGGTCCACCCGGGCGGCGCCGTGCACGGGATGGGTGGGCGGTCGGCCGCCCGCGCGCTGCTGGCCGATCGTCGCCTGCGGCCGTGGCGGTCCTGAGTCTCCCAGCCAAGCGTCTGACCCTGGCGGCGGGCTACTAGGCCTTGACGACGCCGGTCTCGGCGATCCGCTTGAGCCGGCGGAGCGACTCGACGTTGCGCAGGCGCACGAGCCACTCGGTCAGCGGGTTGATCGCCAGGAGCGACAGGGTGTCGCCGGCGGTCTCGCGCATCGTGACGTGGGTCCCCTGCGGGTGCGTTTCGAGCACGAGCTCGACGCACGCAGTGCCGAGCGGACGGGCTCGCGCATGCATCTTGAGCCGTAGCGGCGGGTCGACGGCGATGACCTTCGTGTTGTCCTTCACACGGAGCGGCCAGACACCGACGCTGTGGTGGAAGCGCGATCCGACGGCCGGCCAACTCGCATCGGCGTCGCGGATCTCCGACGACCCGACCACCCAGTCGGCGTAGGTCTCCGGGTCCGCGAGCACCTCGAAGACCCGGTCCGGCGGCGCCGCGATGACGTCTTGTGTAGTGGCCACGGGTGCGAGCTACCCGCCGGGCCGGCGCCGGAAACCCGCGAGCCCGGGGACCGGGACGACGCCTGCCCTCATCGCGAACCGCCCACCCGGTACCGGGAACCGACGCCCGGCGGGGCGTGTCGCTCGCGGACCGCCGACGACCGTGAGCACAGGGCCGGGAATGATTCGTGCTAGTCGCTTGTCGGCTCCCGCAGCTGGGTACGACATCCTCGAGGAGCCGCGCCGAAACGGCGGGGCCGACAGACAGGAAGGAGATCAGATGGCGACCAGGGAATCGCACGGCGTGCTCGACGACGAGCAGCGCGAACAGCGCGAGAAGCTCGTCGAGATGTTGACCAAGGCCTACTGGATGGAGATCGAGACGGTGATGAACTACATCGCCAATTCGGTCAACCCCGACGGCGTCCGGGCACAGGAGATCATCCGGTCGCTCGCCGCGGATGTCAGCGAGGAACTCGGTCACGCGAAGCAGTTCGCCGACCGGATCAAGGAGCTCTACGGCGTGGTGCCCGGCTCGAAGGACTTGACAGCCGAGCAGACCTACCTCCAGCCGCCCGAGCACCAGACGGACGTGGCGCACGTCGTGGAGGGCGTGATCGAGGCCGAATCCGGGGCGATCGACTTCTACAACGAGATCATCGAGTTCACCGAGGATTTCGATCCGGTCACCAACGACATGGTGATCGCGATCCTCCACGACGAAGAAGGCCACCGGCGCCTGTTCGAGGGATTCATGCGCGAGTACCGCGCCGATGGACTGATCGGCGACCGATAGGCCGCGGGAGCGCCGCGGTAACCCGCCCGGGAGCGCAACAAGTCGAAGCAGGAGCGGCTCGACCGCAACTTCACCGAGCTGCTCGGTGGTTCGTGTCGCGCTCCCGGGCGTGCAGTTCTGTTCCATCTTCCTGCCAGCGCACGCCGCCGGCGTCGATTCTCCTGATCGCCCCGCCGGTCCAGGATCGACTCGGGTTCGTCACGAGGACACGGGCACCAAGGCCAGCGAGCGAGTGCGGCGGGCTGCCGCGACCAAGTGAGCCTCGCGTGGTGATGACCGGCCGGATGGCGTTTGTGGCCGGCTGCCGTCGGGTAGCACGTCGCTCTGGCTCTGGGCGTCCGGCGATATGGCGCTTGGGGTCCGACCACCGGTGATGACGGCTCGAGTCAGCGCGGACGCACGACGCGGACGTTCAGCTTGAGTCCAGGGGACGCCGAGGCGCCGCCTCGAACGTGCTCGACCACTTCGCCGTCAACAAGCCGCCCGAAGGCTCGTGGAGCACGGACGCGTCGCTGCTCGCGGCGGTGCGCCCGCTTCGCGGCCCGGCGGCCCACGACCGAAAGGGAACCCCGTGGCAGATCAACTGAAGGGCAAGACGATCGCGATCCTCGCCGCCGACGGCGTCGAGCAGGTCGAGCTCGAGAGGCCACGCGCTGCAGTCGAAGCCGCCGGCGCCCAGACCGAGCTGCTCTCGATCGAAACCGGCGAGATCCAGGCGATGAACGGCGACATCGAGCCAGGTGACAAGTTCACCGTCGACAAGGCCGTCGTCGACGCCGCCGTCGAGGACTACGACGGTCTGATCCTCCCGGGCGGGACCGTCAACCCCGACAAGCTGCGCCTGGACCCCGAGGCCATCTCGTTCGTCCAGGCCTTCTTCCTCGCCGGCAAGCCGGTCGGCGCGATCTGCCACGGACCGTGGACGCTCGTCGAGGCCGATGTCGTCCGCGGCCGGACGCTGACGTCCTACCCGAGCATCCGCACCGACATCCGCAACGCCGGCGGCAACGTCGTCGACGAGGAAGTCGTCGTCGACCGGGGCCTCGTCACATCGCGCAACCCAGACGACCTGCCCGCATTCTGCGCGAAGCTCATCGACGAGTTCGCCGAAGGCCGCCACCAGGTCGCGCAGGCGGGTGCCACCGCCGGTTCCGCGTAAGCACGGCCGAGCCTCGGACTCTCGACGCGAGCGCCGGCCGAGCCGAGGTACCTCCCAGGCTGTGGACGAACGCGCGGGAGCCCCGTGCGATCGACGACGGGCACGAGTTCAGCTGGCGAGCACGACGACGGCGGCGACCACACCGAACACCGCGTACGCCGCGTAGTCGTTGACCGAGCCGTTATGGATCGCTCGCAGCACCCCGACCGCCCGCGGTTCGCGGATACGCATGTACGTCCGCGCCAGGAGGCCGCCGACCACGACCGTGGCCGCGACTGCGGCGAGCTCGGCCGGCTTGAAGTACTCGAACGGAACATTGACGCTCGGGAGGCGCCCGCCGCCGGCCAGGACGGCGCCTGCGTAGAGGCCTCCATGGAGCACGCTCGCGGCCGCCGGCGCCGCGACGTGGTTGACGATCCAGTCTCCGCCGACGCCGAATGCAACGCAGGCCACGCCAAGCGTCGAGAGCGCGGTCACCATCCCCGGCCGCAGCGGCTCCAGCTGCGGGTAGGGGTCCGGACGACGACGGTAGAACGCGAGATACGCAGCCCGGCCGAGGGCCGCGATCGTGATCGCCTGGGCGACGAGCATCGCGACGTAGACGACCGGCTGACCACTGCTCGTCAGGCCGTCGTGGATCAGTCCGAGTGAGACATAGCCGTTCAGCGGGGGAATGCCCGCAATCGCCAGGACGCCCGCCGTGAAGGCGATCGCCAGTCCCGGCCGGTGCCGTCCGAGCCCCCCCATCTCAGACAGCTTGGTGATGCCGGTCGCGTGGACGACCGCCCCGGCGCAGAGGAACAGCAGGGCCTTGAACAGCGCGTGGTTGACGAGGTGGTACGTCGCACCGGCCACACCGGCCGGCGTGTCGCTCGCGAAGCCGACCGCCAGGACGCCCATCTGCGAGATCGTGTCGTAGCCGAGCAGGCGTTTCAGATCGTCCTGAGCGAGCGCCATGACCGCGCCGAGGATGGCCGACACCACGCCCAACCCCATCAGCAGGCCGAGCACGGGGCGCCCACCGACCGGCCCGAAGACCTGGAGGGCGACCCGCACGATCGCGACGATCCCGAGGTTGACCATCAGGCCCGAGAAGAGCGCCGACACCGGCCCCGGCGCAGCCGTGTGGGCGTCCGGAAGCCACGCGTGGAAAGGGACCAGCCCGGCCTTCGTCGCAAAGCCGCAGACCAGCAGGGCGAGCGCCACCATGTCGGCGGTGTGGGCATGACCGGCGAGCGCGTCGTGCAGCTGGCCGAGGTTCAGCGCCCCGTGGTTGGCGTAGAGCAGCGAAGCGGCGACGAACACGCCAAAGCTCGCCAGCGTGGTCAGCACGAGGATCTTGAACGCCGCCTCCAGGGCGATCGGACGCTCGAGGAAGAAGCCGGTCAACCCATAGCTCGCAAGGGCAGCGACCTCGAACCAGACGAACAAGTTGAAGAGGTCACCGGTCAGGGCCGAGCCGATCAGCGCCGCGATCAGGAGCTCGAAGAGGCACGCGTACCCGCCGAGCTCCTTCGGGCCGAGCTCTGACAGCTCGGACATCGTCGAGAGCAGCAGCACACCGCCGATCGTCGTGCACGCAAGGGCGAACGTCAGGCCGAGCGGGTCCGCCGCGAAGGCGATCCCGAGGGCTCGCCCGTCGAGTGGTCCGACTTTGCCCAGGTAGTGGACGAGCACCGTGCCGCCGTAGACCCGACCGGCGAGAAGGCCGAGCACGACGGTGCTGGCCGCCAAGGCGAGCATGCACACCGCCAGCGGCAGTCGACGGTCGATCCGCGCGACGAGCGGGGCGCACACCGCCCCGGCGATCGGGATCGCCACCGGAAGCGGCAGCAGCGAGCTGAGCGTACCGATGGTCAACCCGGGATCACCCGCGCAACGCGCGCAGCTTGTCGGCGTCGAGCGTTCGGTAGTGCTGTGCCGCGCGGACCGCGACGCTCAGAAACACCGCGGTGACGGCGACGCCGATCACGATCGCCGTCAGGCAGAAGTTCTGGAGAACCGGGTCCGCGACGTTCCCTCGCGCCAGCGAGCTCGCCGTCTGCCCGGTCTGCGGGTTGGAAAGCACCGGTGCCGTCGAACCGCGGCGGTAGGCCAGGGAGATCAGCAGCAGGTAGGTCGCGGACTCCATCAGCGAGAGACCCATGACGATCTTGATCAGGTTCCGTCGACTCAGCACGGTGTAAAGGCCGAGGCCGAAGACGCATGCCGCCGCGAGATAGTTGGCGAGGATCACCCGTCAGTCACCTTCCCGCGGGCCGGCGCGCCCTGCCTCGCGTCGGCCTCGTCATCCTCGTCGGGAGACCAGTCGTGGCGCATCGCCAGCAGCGAGAAGACGGCCAGCGTGAGGCCGGTGGACACCTCGACGAGCTCACTGCCGGAGAACGCCTGGAGGACCCCGCCGCTGAGAATCGTCGTCGGCGACTTCGCCAGCGGGAGCCAGTTGGCCGAGACCGACCCCTTGAAGACGAGACCGAGGACCTCGATCGCGATGATCGCCAGTGCGCCGGCCAGCTCGAGGGCCTCGAGCGGCTCGGCACGCACGGCCCGACCCAGCCGCTGATGCCCGAACCCCGCCCAGAGCAGGAGGATCACCCCGAGGATCACGGCCCCGGCCGGGAACCCGCCCCCCGGGGAGTAGCCCTCAGCGGCGAGGTAGACGCCGGCGACGGCCAGCACCGGGGCGGCTGTGCGCGCGGCCGTCCGTGTGACCACGCTCATCGCGTCCGCACGCTCGGGCGCCGGCGAGCCGAGCCGCTCGTCGTCGGGATACGTCGTGGCGCCCGAACCCGATCCGTCTGACTGCTCCTGAAGCTCGGCGGCGCGCGCGTGTGACTCCTCCCGGTCGGCTCCCGGAGCCGGGTCGATCGCCGCCTGCTCGCGCGCGCCTGCCTTCTGCTCGCCGTCCTCGCCGTCTTCCTCGCGGGTCTCTCGCCTGCGCGTGAGCACCGTCACCGAGACGACGGCCGCGAGCAGCAGGAACGTCTCGCCGAAGGTGTCGAACCCGCGCGTGCCGTAGACGATCTCGTTGACCGGCTCGTCGATATGCCACTGCGGCTCGGCCGCCCGCAGCGCCTGACGGGCGACCGACGGCAGCTCGGCGCGCTCGCGCGGAACGCCGACCAGCGCGAGCACCAGGCAGGCCGCCATGCAGCACGCCAGCACCGCCGCGAGCCCAGACCGGTGGAGCGCCTCGGGCTCCGCGCTTGCGGGCTCGCCGCCGCGCCTATCGGCCCCGGTCATCCTCGCTTGCCTCGTGCTCACCCAGATCACCCCGGTCCGGGACATCCGTGCGCGCCTTGCCAATCGCGACCAGGTACAGCACCGGGAGGGCGATCGCCCCGACGACGACCTCTGAGTGGGCATCATCCGGGGCGCCGAGGACGACGAAGACCAGCGACATGATCGTGCCCACCGCCGACAGCGCCATCACCGCACCGTTCAGGTTTCCCGTCCGGACGACGAGGACCGCCGCAGCCACGATCCCCGCGAGACACAGGTAGTCCAGCGCCCAGAACACGCTACGCCTGACCCTGCTGACGCGCCCGCCGCGTCTCCTGCTCGGGCTCGTCGATCGCGGCGCCCGGCCACATCGGCACGCCGACCTTGTACGCCGCCCGCGCGAGGGCGTGCGAAGCCGCCGGATTGACGATCAGCAACAGCAGCGTGACGACCAGCGCCCGCCCCCCATACGCCGTGAACGGACCCTCGGCGACGACGAGCCCCAGCAGCACCGGGAGGGCACCCATCGTGATCGTCTTCGACGAGCACTGGATCCGGCAGTAGACGTCCGGCATCCGCAGGATCCCGACCGCCCCGCTCAGCGTGAAGATCAGACCGACCGAGCAGAGGACGATCGTGAGGATCTCCCTCACAGGAGCTCCCGCTCGAGCAGGCGGGCCCAGACGAGGGTCCCCAGGTAGCTGAACGACGCCAGCCACAGTGCCACGTCGAGATATGCGGTCCGGCCGGCGAAGGCAGCGAAGAACAGCACGGACAACGTCGCCTGCGTCGACAGCGTGTTGAGGGCCACGACGCGGTCAGACGTCGTCGGACCGACCGCGAGCCTGGCCAGCAGCAGGCCGCCGACGGCGAGCTCTGCGATCGCCACGATCACGTAGAGCTCATGCATCCGCAGACCTGCGCGTGAGCGGCTCGAGCATCTGCTCGACCGGTCCGTTGATCGCCGCCCGCGCACGCTCGCGTCCACCCTCGGGAACAGAGATCGCGTGGTACTGGAGCAGGTGAAGTCCGCGGTCGACATCGACGATCTGGTTGTCGACGATCAGCGAGCTGATCAGCCCGACCGCCGCGAGTCCGCCGTCGGTTCGCTCCGCGGTCGGCACGATGACCATGCCGCTGCGGACCGGCAGGCCGGGCGTCCAGATCACGCGGGCGAGCTTCAGGTTCGCGACGACGATCCCACCAAGGGTTCTCACGAACAGCCGCGCGATCGCGATCAGGCGTCGCGGATCAAGGACCAGCCAGGGACGCGCCACCTCGCCGAAGGGTGCGAGAACGTGGGCCACGACCAGCGCTGTGAGCCCCCCGATGGCTTCGGTCTCCCAGGTGAACGGCGTCCACGTCAGCAGGACCCACGTCGCATACGCCCAGACCCCCAGCGCCACGCGTCGCCCGATCATGGACGACGTGCTTCCCGGATGAAACCAAACCCAACCGCGAAGCGCGGGCCTCCATTATCATCGCTCGACAACTCGTAGGTCCGGGCGGGCTTTCGTGCGCCACGGATGAGAGATCAAGAGGTCACGATGGCGGCATCCTTCGCAGTCAGCACTGAGCAGATCGGCCGGGTGCACCGCGTGACACCAAGCGGTGACTTGGACATCGCGACCCTGCCCCAGCTCGAGGTCGAGTTCGATGCGGTCTCGGCCGACCCGGGCCTGATGATCGTCCTCGACCTCACCGAGCTGACGTTCATGGATTCAAGCGGTCTTCATCTGCTGCTTCGTCTGAGCGAGCGATTTCCCCAGCGGCTGCGCGTGATCAACGGCTCAGCCAGCGTCGAGCGACTGCTCGACCTGACCGGCGCGCGCGATCGACTGCCGATCATCTCCAAGACCACCGATCCGCTCGCGCCACTGCAGTGACGCCCTGCGTGGCCGATTGTCCCGGTTGGACTCACCTCGAATCGGGCAATACGCGATGATCGAGCCAAGGGCTGGTGATCGCATAGCTGAGTTGCGCCAAGCGGGATCGGACGACGGATCCGACGACGGATCGACGCACGCTGGTCCCCGAACTGACTTGACCTTGTCCGAGACGCACCGCGCGATTCCCGGATCCGTCGCCGTGCTGCGGCAGAAGGTCGCGGAGTTCGCGACGCGGGCCGGTCTCCCGTCGTCGACGGTCGAGCGCGTCAAGCTGGCAGTCTCGGAGGCTGCGACGAACGTCGTCGTCCACGCCTATCACGATGCGAGCGAGCCGGGCCTGATTGAAGTCGAGGCGGATCTCGCGGCGGGCGAGCTGCGCGTCAGCATCACCGACACCGGCCCGGGGCTGCGCCCCCGCCCGGACAGTCCAGGTCTGGGCCTCGGGCTGGCGATCATCGGCCAGCTCGCCGACAACTTCGAGATCCTGCAGGGAGACAGCGGAGGGATGTGCGTGCTGATGCGCTTCGCGGCCCCCGCCGCAGGTCATTCCTGACCGAGGCGGCCCTCAGCCGTCTCGCGGATCGGTCTCCTGCGCCACGTCGGCCGCATCGCCGACCTTCTCCACCACCACGTGGCTCGCCCCGCGCTCGACGACCCGCTCGACCGCCGGGATCTCATGGCCGGGAACGAGCACGAAATGCGTCGCGCTCGCCCGCACACGCTCGTATTCCTCGAGCCTCAGCTCCACCAGCTGGTTGCAGGCCAGGCTTCCACACTCGCATCGAAACGCCGCCGGCTCGCCGCGTTCCATCGGCCATTGCCCGGCCTCGATGCGCTCGTTGACATCTCGGAACAACGTCTCGTTATGCGCGATGCGATCCCCGGCATCCACGGCCACCTCCAGCGAGCGGACGACAACGGCTCGAACCCTACCCCGCCTCGCCAACCGCCGCACCGCACCCTTGCGCCGCTCGACCGGCGAAGTCGGTGTCGACCTCTGGCGCGGAGCCGCCGGCCAGCCCGTCGGTCGCCGGCGACCCAGCGTCGTGTCTCCGGCGATCCGATCTCGCGGGGTCAGGGAGATCACGTAGGCTCCCCGCCATGGCCTCCTCGGGCGAGCCGGGCGCCGACGCAGTCTCGGTCCCGGAATTCAACGTCGGCGTCGCGCGACGGGGCGCCGACATCTCGCTGACGCTCGAAGGCGACCTCGATCTCGCAAGTGCCTCACTGCTGGCCCACGCGCTCCAACAGGCGGAAGCAACCGACGCAGCGTCGATCACGATCGACCTCGCCGCCGTTGCGTTCATCGACTCGACGGGACTCCGGGCGCTGCTCGAAGCGGACGTCCGCAACGGACCCCAGTCCGGTCGTCTGCAGATCATCAACGCCACCGCGCAGGGACGCCGGCTCTTCCAGCTCGCCGGGGTCCTTGACCGGCGCCCGTTCAACGCCCCACCCGGCTCGGGAACGCCGCCCATATCGGGCGCGGCCGATCCCGCTCCCGCAGAACCCGCGTGAGCCGCCGCCGAACGGGTATACGCATTCCATGGGCGACCACGAGCCCACGCGCCTTCTCTTCCTGGCCCTGCGGTGCGAGCCGGGCGCGCCACGGTCCGCGCGGATCGCTCTCAGCACCGTCCTCCATCCAGGGCAGTCGCACGACGACGCCGCGCTCGTAACCAGCGAACTCGTGACCAACGCAGTGCAGTTCTCCGGATGCACGGCCGCCGAGCACATCACGCTCACGGTGGCCCGCCACGGGGACGGCCTGCGCATCGCGGTGCACGACCCGGCGCACACCACTCAGCAGCCCCACCAGCGCGAACCCGACCGAGCGCGAGTCGGCGGACAGGGGCTGCGCATAGTCGCGCAGCTTGCCCGGAGATGGGGCGTCGAGACGGAAGGCAACGGTCGCACCGTGTGGGCCGAGCTGCCCGGTCCCGTGGGCGACGAGGAACCGCCGGCCCGATCAGGCCTCCGGCTCCGGGCCGCCATCCACCCGAAGGTGATCGCCAGTCATCCGCGGGGGCTCAAGCCAGACGGCGCGTAGTGCCTTGACTGACGCGGCTTCCTACGATCTCACGAGCTTTGGGCTCGGCGACATGACGCGCTGCTGCATCGCGCTACGTGCATGCGGCAGGGATGCGAACAGCCTGGAGGCCGTCGCCGACCGCATCGTCCGGCACCTCGCCGACGGCATGCGCGATCGGGACGGCGCGCGACAGTGCGCCCTCGTGCGGTGTTTCAAGACCCACCCGTACGGCGAGCTCGATGGCAAGCTTCAGAGCTTCGCTCGCGACGTTCTGGGTGGATCGCCGGCCAGCCCGGACACCAAGTGCCTGACGCTGCTGGCGAGCGCCGGTGAGCGCCCGGAGTGGAACTCTCGCCACACGTCCGCCGGCCATCGAGCGCTGCCACTGCTCGACGCGGAGGCCGTCAGCCGGTTCCCGATGATCGCTGCGCTCGTCCAGGAACTCGGCGTCGGCATCGGCGAGCTTCTCGCGCCGCCCGAGCCCATCGTGATCGCCGGCGAACCTCACGCCTACTCCGTCTTCTACGTGCCCGACGCCGCCGCCAGTCCGTGGATCTACGCACAGGAGGAGTTCGTCATTCCGTTCGGAATCCGGTCGGTGATCGGTTTCGGCGGCCTGCTGCCCGATGGCGAGCTGATCGCGACACTGCTCTTCGCGCGAGTCCCGGTCGCACCTGAGACCGCCCAGATGTTCGCGACGATCGCGCTCAGCGTGGAGCTTGCCGCCCTGCCCCACATCGAAGCACAGACGTTCGAGAAGCTCGGAGACGTCTCCCGTGGATGAAGCGACGCGAAGCCCGGCGACGCTCGCGGCCCAGGTCAGGGCACTCGAGTCGCTGATCGACGTCCACGAGCGCATCGTCCTCGATCAGACGGCGAAGCTCGAAGCCAGTCTCGAGGAGGAACGCAAGGCCAGACGCAGCCTCCAGGCACTCGACGAAGTCGCGCGCGCCATCGCCAGCGAGATGCAGCTCGCCGATGTCGTCCAGCTCGCCGTCGACGCCGCCCGCGAGTTGACCGGCGCGGCACTGGCGGCGTTCTTCTTCGACCGCGACCAGGCGCACGACGGGCGCCACCTCCTCTACGCGCTCTCTGGAACCACTCGGGAGACGTTTGACCGACTGCCGCTACCGCGCAGCACGGAGCTGTTCGGGTCGACCTTCACCGGCGACGGCGTCCTACGCGTCGACGACCTGGCCGAGGATCGACGCTACCAGTGCGAGGCAGCCGAGCGCGGCATGACCCCTGACCAGCTGCCGATCCGCTCGTACCTCGCCGTGCCCGTGCTCGCGGCAGGCGGCGGTGTGGAAGGCGGCCTGTTCCTCGGGCACCCCGAACCGCGGGTGTTCAACGCGGCGGCGGAGAGCCTGGCCGTGAGCGTCGCGCGCCACGCCGCAATCGCAATCGCAAACTCACGGCTCTACGAGGCCACGCGACGCGAGTCCGAAGGCCGCCGTGTCGCCTTCGAGGAGCGCGATCGAGTCGCCCGCGTCCTGCAGCGGAGCCTCCTTCCCCCGTCGCTCCCCGCGATCCCGGGACTCGAGCTCGCCGCTCGGTACGAGGCGGCCGGCGAATCGGTGGGCGGGGACTTCTACGACGTCTTCCAGATCGGGCGGGGCGACTGGGGCGTCATCCTCGGCGACGTCTGCGGCCGCGGTCCCGAGGCGGCCGCCGTCACCGCACTCACCCGCCACACCCTGCGCACGGCCGCGATGATCGAGAGCAGCCCAGCCAGGGTCATCGGCATCCTCAACGACGCCCTGCTGCAGAGCAGGGGCGAGCGCTTCGTGACCGCAGTCTTCGCGCGGCTGACCCGGCACGACGGCGGCTACCGGATGCGCCTATGTGCCGCCGGCCACCCACCGGTGCTGCTGGCGCACGCGAGCGGCACGATTGACGCGATCGAACCCCGGACCTGCCTGCTCGGCGTCTACAGCGACATCGAACCAGTCGAGTTGACCGTTGACCTCGAGTCGGACGACGTCCTCCTCCTGTACACCGACGGATTGATCGAGACCCGCCGCGACGACGAGACCTTCGGCGAGGCACGGTTGGCCCGGGCGCTCGCCGAACACCGTCACGAAAGCGCTCAGACACTCGCCGACAGCCTGCTCGCCGCCTCGCAACGATTCGCCACCGCCGCCGTCAACGACGACACCGCATTCCTGATCGCACGATCGGTCTCGCCGCGAAACAGTGCCCGGGGCCGTGATCGGTCTCGGGCGGGCGCCACGGCCGGCCAAGCCTGAGCTCTCTCTCACACGACGTTCACCTCGAGCTCACCAGGGCCCACCCCGGGGAGAACCTCCGGACCGTCGAGGAGGGTCCTGGACCGGGTTTGTCGCCACGCGCGGGTGGGTATTTCGCAGCCGTCGAAATCGGCGCCGCACCAACTGGCGAGCCGCCCCGATGCACGATCTGAGAGGAGCACTTCGATGAAGGCAGTCACCTGGCACGGCAACGAGGACGTTCGGGTCGACACCGTCGACGATCCGTCGATCGAGCAGCCGACCGACGCGATCATTCGTGTCACCTCGAGCGGCATCTGCGGCTCGGATCTACACCTCTACAGCGTGCTCGGCGCGTTCATCGACGAGGGCGACATCCTCGGCCACGAGCCGATCGGAATCGTCGAAGCCGTCGGCGCGGATGTCAAGGACATCGCTCCCGGCGACCGGGTCGTGGTCCCCTTCAACATCTCCTGCGGCCACTGCTTCATGTGCGACCAGGGACTCCAGTCACAGTGCGAGACCACCCAGGTCCACGAACAGGGCACCGGCGCCGCGCTGCTCGGCTACACCAAGCTCTACGGCCAGGTCCCCGGCGGTCAGGCCGAGTACCTCCGCGTGCCCCAAGCCCACTACGGGCCGATCAAGGTCCCGGACGGTCCGCCGGATGACCGCTTCGTCTACCTCTCAGACGTCCTCCCGACCGCCTGGCAGGCCGTCGAGTACGCCAACATCCCCGCCGGCGGCACGGTCGTCGTGCTCGGCCTCGGGCCAATCGGTGAGATGGCGACACGGATCGCCCAGCACCACGGCGCCCGAGTGCTCGCGGTCGACCTCGTCCCCGAGCGACTCGAACGCTCCCGCGCTCACGGCGTCGAAGCACTCGACCTCGATCAGCACGACGGCGACCTGCCCGCGGCGGTCCGCGAGCTGACCGACGGCCGCGGCCCCAGCGCAGTGATCGACGCCGTCGGCATGGAAGCCCACGGCGCCCCGGTCGCCGAGTTCGCCCATACGCTCGCCGGCGCGCTCCCCGACGCGATCGCCGCACCGATCATGCAGAAGGCCGGGATCGACCGCCTCAGCGCGATCCACATGGCGATCGAGCTCGTCCAGCGCGGCGGCACGATCTCCCTCTCGGGCGTCTACGGAGGAGCCGCCAGCCCGATGCCGTTGATCCAGATGTTCGACAAGCAGATCAACCTCCGTATGGGACAGGCAAACGTCCGCCGCTGGATCCCCGACATCCTCCCCCTCCTGACCGGCGACGACGACCCACTCGGCGTCGAGGACTACGCCACCCACCACGTCCCCCTCGACGACGCGCCCCACGCATACGAGATCTTCCAGAAGAAGCAGGACAACGCCTTCAAGATCCTGCTCAAGCCGGGCGGATGATCGGATGCCCGCCGGTGAGGTCGCCCTCCGATCGCCGTCGTCGATGGTCGCCTGACCGACTGCGCCGGACCGAGCGCAGTGTCCAGACTCCGACGATCTGACTGCTCGGGGCCGGGGATTCGCCGGGTGCGGCGGGGCCGCGGCTTCATGTTCGTCGACGAGGACGGCGACCGGGTCGACGACAGGCTGGTGATCGAGCGGGCTCGGGCGCTCGTGATTCCGCCGGCCTGGGCGGACGTCTGGATCTGCCTCGATCCGCGGGGTCACCTGCAGGCGACGGGGATCGACGCGGCTGGGCGCAAGCAGTACCTCTACCACGCCGACTGGCGCTCGCGCCGCGACCGTGAGAAGTTCGCCGCGATGCTCGATTTCGCCGACGCCCTGCCGGGGCTGCGGCGCCGCGTCCGTCGCGACCTCGAGGGCGACCAACTCGACCGGGATCGGGTTCTCGCGCTCGCGGTTCGCCTGCTCGACGTCGGGTGCATGCGAATCGGCGGCGAGGACTACGCGAAGGAGCACGGCAGTCACGGCCTGACGACGCTGCGCAAGGAGCACGTCCGCGTGGACGGCCAAGCCGCGAGCTTCGACTTTCCCGGCAAGAGCGGACAGCGCATCGAGATCACCGTGCGCGATCCGGTCGCCGCCGAGCTCGTCGCGAGCCTCCGCCGCCGGCGTGGATCGAGCGGAGCCCCGCTGCTCGCCTTCTCGTCCCGCGAATCGACCGCCGGCGGCGGGTCGACGCGCACCCGGTGGCGCCCGCTGGGCGCCGACGACGTCAACGCGATGATCAAGGAGGTCACCGGTGAGTCGCACAGCGCGAAGGACTTCAGGACCTGGAACGCGACGGTGATCACGGCGGTCGGGCTCGCCGGCCCGATCCCACCGACCAAGGCACGTCGTACGCGAGCGATCAATCAAGCGATCAGGACGACGGCACAGGTGCTCGGCAACACGCCGACCGTGTGTCGAAACTCCTACGTCGATCCCCGTCTGCTCGACCGCTACGCCGGCGGGGTCTCGATCGACGCCGGTCGCGGCCCGCGGGACGAGCGGTTTCTCACCCAGTGGCGCCGCCGTGCCCGGATCGAGCGGGCCGTCATCGAGCTACTCGCCGACGCATAGGCAGTCGACGGCGCCCGCGGTGTGCGCGGAGCAGGGGATCTAGCCAGGGGATGCGCCCGCCGCGTGGCGGAGCGCGGCGGTGTCACGATTCGGGTCAGAGGGGTTCAGACCACGTGCGGGCGGGTACGCGTCAGCTACGAGCCGAGCAGGGAATCGATTCGCGCGCCCGCGGAAACTCCGTGGCGCAGCCGCCCGCCGGGTCGTTCGCGCTGAGACGGCGCGCCGCGTCTGAGATGAATGCCGATGATTGGAGCCCAACCCGAATGACCAAGTCCGAACAGAAGATCGTCCAGTACCTCGGCGAGGCGCACGCCTCCGAAAGCGGCCTGACGCGGGTCCTGCAGGAGCAGATCGCGATCACGCCAAGGGGAAGTTTCAGGAGGCTGCTCGAGTCGCATCTCGCTGAGACGAAGCGTCACGCCGAGCGGGTGCACACGCGCGTGGAGGAGCTCGCGGGCAACGGTGGCTTCAACCCCGTCGCGATCGGGATCAACGTCGCCGGCAGTGTGCTCGGGCAGGTGCTCGCGATCGCCAAGGCGCCGCTTGACCTTGCCCGCGGCTCCGGCGGCGCGGAGAAGGTCCTCAAGAACGCGAAGGACGACTGCGCGGCCGAGGCGCTCGAGATCGCCACGTACACCGCCCTCGGGCACCTCGCCGACTCCGTCGGCGACGGACGCACGGCGAAGCTGGCCGCGTCGATCCTTGCCGAGGAGCAGGAGATGCTCAAGCGCCTGCTCGCGGAGATTCCGCGCCTCACGCAGGCCACACTCGACGCCGCCCTGGACGGCGACGGGACCTACGACGTGACCGAGACGGGCGCGGCCGATGCCGTGCGTGGCGCGGCGCACGCGGTCAAGACGACCGCTGAGAGCGGCGTGAAGGAAACCAAGCGTGCCGCTCGCCAGGCCCGCAAGGTCCCGGGTGTCGCTCGCGCCGAAGGCGACATCAAGGGCGCCCTCGCGCAGGAGGGTGACCTGCCGATCGCCGGCTACGACGATCTGACCGCGGCGGAGATCAACGAGAAGCTCCCCAGTCTCTCCCAGATCGACCTCGCCAAGACCGGCGCGTACGAGCGCAAGAATCAGAACCGCACCACCGTCACCAGCAAGATCACGGTCCTCACCGGGACCGAGCCGTGGCCTGGCTATGACGAGCAGACCGTCGACGAGGTGAGGAGCGCGCTTGCCCAGACCGACGACCCCGGCGATCTGAAGACGGTGCGCGACTACGAACAGGCCCACAAGACTCGCAGCACCGTGATCAGCGCCACCGAGCGCGAACTCGCCTCCGCGACCCGCTGAGAACGCCGTCCCGGCAGGCGGACGCGCCCAGCCATGGCTCTGTGAGCCGGGCCGGCTCCGACGGTGGATCGAAGCCTCCGGAGACCGGCCTGGGCTCGCATGCCTTTCGACGTGAGCGGGCGTCGGGAGGATGCGGGCCGGCGGCCGTGTTTGCAGATGTACCGCTCCGGGCAGACCATGGCCTCTCGTGCTCGACACCACCAAATCAACGCAGAGCCGCGGCCCGACGCGACCCACGGCGCCTGTGCACGTCGGCCGCCGCACCCCACGAGCCGTTCTGCCGGCCGCGGCAGCTGCCCTTCGCGTCGGTGCCGCGGCGCGCGGTTGTCCGCTCGGCGCGACAACGACCGCGATATGAGGCGCGCTCGACCTGACGAGGCGATGCCGACCGGCCTGCTTGGAGTGAAGAGATCCGCGATGCGCTTGCTCACCAACCGGCTGGTGAACCCGCTTACCCGCCGGCTGCTGGACCGGGGTCTGTGGCCGCGCACACAGGCGTTGATCGAGACGACAGGCCGCACGAGCGGGCTACCGCGGCGAGTGCCGGTCGGCAACGGCCTGCGCGGTGAGCACTTCTGGATCGTCACCGAGCACGGCTATGGCGCCGACTACGTCAAGAATCTCGAGCGCGACCCGCGGATGCGCGTGAAGGTGGGGCGGCAATGGTACGAGGGGACTGCGGAGATTCTTCCGGACGACGACCCCCTCGAGCGCCTGCGTTGGCTTGCGCGGCCGGTAAACGACGCGGCGTTGCGAATCGTCGGCACGCAGCAACTGACGATCCGTGTCGATCTTTCACCTCCAGCCCCCGCCGCCCGACGATCGCCTCGACCCGGCGCCTGAAGGACCCAGAGCGCGGTGGGCCGCCGACCGCTCACGGTTTTGTGGGCTCCTCCGGCGGGTAGGCAGCCGACGATGCATCGTCACCCACAGCGTGCCCCCACGACCGGGGGGTTCGCGCAGGACAACGCTCTGGCGGGTGACGGCCGGACGGTGGCCGGGCCCGGCGCGTGAGCGGCTTTCCGCGCGTGTCGGGCCGGCCGCGTCGCACGAGCGCTCGCCGGGCGACACCGCCGCTCGCCGCCGCCGTGGCGATCGAGCGCTGCCGGCGGCTCGACCCCGTCGGAGACGCTCTGACCGGCGCGATCCGCGGGCTCCTGCCTGCCGGCCGGCCAAAGGACCTGCTCAGCGGGACCTGGCTCGGCCACGCCCTCCATCCGATCCTGACCGACGTGCCGATCGGCGCCTGGACGAGCTCGATCGTGCTCGACTGGGTCGGCGGCCGGCGGGCCCGGCCGGCCGCCGACACGCTGATCGCGCTCGGCATCCTCTCGGCGATCCCCGCCAGCCTGACCGGCGCGGCCGACTGGGGTGACACCCAGCGCAGGGAGCGCCGCGTCGGCCTGGTCCACGCCGCCGCGAACTCGGCGGCCCTCGGCCTCTACTGCGTCTCGCTGCGCGAGCGCCGTCGCGGACACCGAGTCCGCGGACGCGTCCTCAGCCTCGTCGGCGCCGGCGCGCTCGGTGCCGGCGGCTACCTCGGAGGGCATCTCGTCTTCGCTCGTGGGCTCGGCGTCGACCGCACGGCCTTCGAGTCGCGGCCTGAGGACTGGGTCGACGCCGCAGCCGCCGCCGATCTCACCGACGGCGCTCCGATCTGCGTTCGCGTCGACGGCGTCGGCGTGCTGCTGGCCCGCGACGCCGGCGAGGTCCACGCGCTGGCCGACCGCTGCACCCACCGGGGCGCGCCGCTCCACGACGGCGAGCTGCGCGACGGATGCGTCGTCTGCCCGTGGCATCAGAGCACCTTCCGACTCACCGACGGCGCCGTCGTCCGCGGCCCGGCAACGACGCCGGCGCCCCGCTACGAGGTGCGCGTTCGCGACGGGCGGATCGAGCTCCGCGCGCCTCGCGAAGACGTCGACTGAACCGTTGAGGACGCCGGGCGCCACGGACGGCGGGGATGTGATTCACCGGCATGTCGTCGCGATGACCTTCGACGACGGTCCCGACCCGATCTGGACGCCGCGCATCCTGCGCGAGTTGGACCAGGCCGACGCCCCGGCGACCTTCTTCGTGATGAGCATCCCCGCGGCCCGCCATCCGCACCTGATCGACGCGATCGGATCCGCCGGGCACGAGATCGGCCTCCACTGCGCCCGCCATCTGCGCCACACCGAGACCCCCCGGTCAGTCGTCGAGGCGGACACCGCGGACGCTCTCACGACACTCGCCGCGCTCGGCGTGACCCCCGTCCGCTGGCGCCTGCCCTGGGGACGGGCCGCCGAGTGGACCGAGTCGATCGCCCGCGCCCACGGTCTGTCGATCGCCGGCTGGAGCGCTGACACTCACGACTGGCGGGGAGATCCCGCAGCCACGATGCTCGAGTCGATCGATCCCGAGATCGTCGATCGGGCGGTCGTCCTGATGCACGACGGCCTCGGCCCGGGCGCCCGGCGCGACGGCGCTCTCGAGACGGCCCGGCTCGTCGGGCCGCTCGCGCGGACGATTCGCGAGCGTGGCTGCGAGCCCGTTTCGCTTGCCGCGATGGCGGAAATACCGCCTTCGCAATGACCTGCCCGACCCCCGACCCGCACGATCGTCCGCCGCTCGCCCGAAACCCGTTGGACGCGGCCATCGAAACGATCGCGGCCGGCGCGGCGGCTCTCGATCGAGCCCCGGCGTTCCCGAGCGCCCCACTGACCGACCTTGGCGCGGCCGGCGCCCTCACCGGTGACCTCCCGTTTGCCGAAGCGCTCCGCCTCGTCCGTGCCGTCTCCCGGGCCGACGGCTCGGTCGGACGGATCCTCGACGGTCACCTCAACGCCGTCGAGCGGCTCCGGCTGCTGGCACCCACCGAGGATCCCGCCCTCGCCCGCGACCTCGAGCAGATCGCCTCCGGCGAGCTCTGGCTCGGGCTCTGGGGCGCCGACCCGGTAGCCGACGAGGGCGACCCCGCCGTCGTCGTGGGGAGTCCCGGGGCGTGGCAGCTGACCGGGGCGAAGGTCTTCTGCTCGGGCGCCGGCGGCGTCCACCGAGCGGCCGTGGTGGCGCGGGCGCCGGACGGATCTTCCGCGCGCTGGCTGGTCTACGTCGACCTGACCGCGCGCGTCGAAGTCGACCGTGCGTGGTTTCGCGGGTCGGGCATGCGTGCCTCGGAGAGTCACCGCGTCGTCTTCGACCGGGCAGACATCCTCGCCGTGCTCGGCGAGCCGGGTGAGCTCGGCCGCGACCCGTGGTTCTCGCGCGACGCGATCCGCACCGCCGCCAGCTGGGCGGGCATGGCCGACGCCGCGCTCGACGACGCCCTCCACTCGCTGGCCCAGCGCCCGCGGGCCGGCGAGCTCGAGGGACTCGCGGCCGGCCGGATGCTCACGGCCCAGAAGACGATCGACCTGTGGATGGCGGCCGGCGCACAGGCCGACGACGAAGCGGCGGTCGAGCTGTCGGTCCATCTGCGCGAGGCGGTCTCCGGCGCCGCCACGACGATCCTCGACGAAGCCGCGCGAGCCTGCGGATCGCGACCGTTCGCACTCGGCACGGGGCTCGACCGCGCCCGCCGCGACCTCCAGCTCCTCCTGCTCCAGCACCGACTCGACCCCCTCGTCAGCCGGCGGGGCCGCACAACGCTCGAGGCCTGCCGATGACCGCATCGCGAATCGATCCCGCCTGGTTCGAGGACCTCTACCGGGCCGACCCGGACCCCTGGAGGTTCGCGACCAGTCCGTACGAGCAGGCGAAGTACGAGCGGACCGTGGAGGCACTCGGTCCGCGTGACCGGCGCTTCGGCCGAGCGCTCGAGGCCGGCTGCTCGATCGGCGTGCTGAGCGGACTGCTGGCCTCTCGATGTGACGAGCTGCTCGCGCTCGACGCGTCGCCGACGGCCGTGGACGCCGCCCGTGCGCGGCTTGCCGAGCTCCCCAACGTCCGCGTCGAGCACCGCGTCCTCCCCGAGCAGCTGCCCGACGGGCCGTTCGACCTCGTCGTCTGCTCGGAGATCCTCTACTACTGGGCCGCCGGTCCGCTGCGCGAGCTGCTCGCCGCCGTCGAGTCGCTGGTCTCCCCCGGCGGCAGCCTGCTCGCGGTTCACTGGCGACCGGGAACCCGCACGTACCCCCTGCGGGGCGACGAGGTCCACCGGATCCTCGCGAGCACGACTGGCCTGCGCCACGGCCACGGCGAGGTCGAAGAGCTGTATCTGATCGATCGCTACGACCGTCCCCGATGACCGCGCTGCCGCCTCCCGACTCACGACTGCGCGCCTGTGTGGTCGTCCCCGCGCACGACGAGGAGGACCTGATCGTCGGCTGCTTGGGAGCCCTCGCCGCCCAGTGCGGCGTAGACCCGGCCGCCTACGAGGTGATCGTCGTCGTCGACGCGTGCACCGACGCGACCGGCGCGCTCGCCCGCCAGGCAGCCGCCGCGCTGCGCCCGATGCGCATGCACGTCCGCGAAGGGCCCGGCCGCGGCGCCGGCGCGGCCCGCCGCCTGGGAATGGACCTCGCGTCCGCGCGCCTGCACGCGCTCGGACGCGGCGACGGCCTGATCGCGTCGACCGACGCCGACTCGACGGTCGCGCCCGACTGGCTGGCCACCCAGCTCGCGGCCGTCGCCGGTGGAGCCCGGGCGATCGGCGGCCGGGTCGAGCTGTTTGCGACCGACGCGGCCCGTCTGATGCCCGGCGTGCTCGAGCGCCGAGCGGCCCGCGCAGCCGTCCGCGAGGCTGCGACCCGCCGCGACGGTGAGCGCGTGTCCGAGCACTGGCAGTTCAGCGGCGCGTCGATGTCCCTGACGGCCGCCACGTATGTCGAGATCGGCGGCCTCGATCCGACCGTCGCACTCGAGGACGAGGGCCTCGAGCGCTCGCTCCAGCGCTTCGGCGTGCCGATCGACCGGCGTCTCGACGTCCGCGTGGCGACGTCCGGCCGCCTGCGCGGTCGAGCTGCCCGCGGTCTGGCCCACGACCTCGCGCTCGACGACTGGCTCGCCCGGCGCAGCTACCACGGCTCGCCGACGGTCGAGGATCTCCTGGCGATCAAGCAGCAGACGATCAGCGTGATCCTCCCGACCCGGAACGTCGGCGACACGCTCGGCCCGCTGCTCGACGCGCTCGAGCCATCCCGGGCGACGGGACTCGTCGACGAGCTCGTCATCGTCGACGCGGCATCCGTCGACGCGACCCCACAGGTCGCCGCCGCCCGCGGCGCGAGCTTCCTCCAGGAATCCGACCTGCTCCCGGCGTTCGGCCCGGCCCTCGGCAAGGGCGACGCCCTCTGGCGAGGACTCAGCGCGACGCGCGGCGAGCTCGTCGTCTTCCTGGACACCGACACGCGGAACTTCTCCGCGCGCTTCCTGCTCGGCCTGATCGCTCCCCTGCTGAGCGACTCCGCCGTGCATTTTCTCAAGGGCGCGTTCCGGCGGCCGTTCACCAACGGCTCCGAAAGTACCCCGGATGGAGGCGGCCGGGTGACCGAGCTGCTCGCCCGGCCGCTGCTCAACCTCCATCTGCCGGAACTCGCCGGATTCGTCCAGCCGCTGGCCGGCGAGGTCGCCGGCCGGCGGGACCTGCTCGAGCGCCTGCCCTTTCCGGTCGGCTATGGCGTCGAGATCGCGATGCTGATCGACGCGTACCGCATCGTCGGCCGGGACGGTCTCGCCCAGGCCGAACTCGGCTTGCGCGAGAACCACCACCAGCCGCTGGGCGAGCTCGGCGCGATGGCCTACCAGGTGCTGGTCGCCGCCCAGCGACGGATCCACGGCGCCGAGGCGATCGACCGACTCGGTCCGGGCACGCTGCTGGCACCGTTGGACGGGACGCTCGAGCCTCGGACGCTGGCGATCGACGAGCGGCCCCCGCTGTGCTCGATCGGGCCGCCGGCGCGCGGCCGGCGGCCGACCGGCTGAGCGCTTGGCCGGCGAAGCGATGATCTCCTCTCCACGCGGACGCCTCACGCACCGACACCGCGCTGGCCGCGTCTCGGTGCCCGCGGCCCCTCGGTTCCCTCTCGATGACCGTGAGGACCGGTTCGGCCGTGGCCGACCAAACGCGGACCAACTCGACCGGTGCGGAGGTGTCGGATGTGATCGAACCAGGCTCCTCCCGGGCGGCGCGGAGGCGCGGAGGCGCGGAGGCGCGGAGGTGAATGCGAGACCTTCGTCGCGAAAGTAGCTGCCTGAGGCAGGCAACTACTTTCGTTGGAGAGTCCACTCGCGTCGCTCTATCCGGCGAGCTTGACCCTGCGACGAGCCCACTGCTCGAACGGGAGCTGATTCGTGTCGAGCGGACCGGCGTCTCGCTGACCGAGCTCGATCGTCCGGCCTGACGTTCATGGACCCGGCCGGAGTCGCTGATCCCGGCTCATACCGCCGCCCGCTCGCCAGATCCCTCCGGCGAGCGGGCGTCAGCGGTGCGATGATCGGTTACGGATTCGGGTCGTCGTTCGCGTGCTGCAGACCGCCCGTGGCGTCGTGCGACTCGCCGCTCGCGTTCTCCTCGTTACCGACCGAATCGCTCTCTCCGGTGCCACTCTTGACATCGCTGCCGATGCCGGTGCCACTGTCCTGCGCGTCAGCCGGTCCTTCTGGGTGCGGGTCGGGATCCATCTCTGCATCCTCTCTCTCGTTGATGATGCCGGGCGCCTGTTACCCCGTGCGACGGCCGGCAAACGCACCAAGAGAAGCCGTTGCGCCCTGCATTGCCAATCGTCAGGGCTTGATGCCCTGACACTGAGATTTTGTGCTGTGTGAAACACGCTGGCGTACGTCGAGCGCGACGAGCACTGCGTCTCCGGCGAGCGCCGCGGCGATCGGGAGGGCCGGCGAGGGATACCACCGCGGTGACGCGTCAGCCGCCGTCGGGGACACCCCGGCGCCGCGCGATCGATCGGATCCGCGGCGTTGAGCCCCCGGAGGAGACGGTGACCGGGTAGCCGTTTTGCCGCCCCGATAGCGGGTATCGGGGCGGCCTAACGGTTCTGGCGGACTGACGGGAGGACACGATGGCTGCGGATGACTCACAGGGCGCACGTAGGAAGGTCCAGTACGCGGGCGGGAAGGTCGAGCGTGGCGGTGGCGGCGAGCTACATCAGACCGCCCCGCAGACCGGGCGGCCGAGCCTGACCACACAGCAGGGCGCCGTTGTCGCCGACGATCAGAACACGCTTCGCGGGGGAGATCGCGGGCCCGCACTGCTCGAAGACGCGCACTTCCGCGAGAAGATCTTCCACTTCGACCACGAGCGCATTCCCGAGCGGGTCGTCCACGCCCGTGGATACGGAGCACACGGCTACTTCGAGAACTACGAGCCCCTGACCAAGCTCACGCGGGCCGATCTCTTCCAACGCGCCGGCCAGCGCACCCCCGCGTTCGTCCGCTTCTCGACCGTCGCCGGCAACAAGGGCTCGGCCGACCTCGCGCGCGACGTCCGCGGCTTCGCGGTCAAGCTCTACACCCAGGACGGCAACTGGGACCTCGTCGGCAACAACATCCCCGTCTTCTTCATCCAGGACGCGATCAAGTTCCCCGACCTGATCCACGCCGCCAAGCCTGAACCAGACCGGGGATTCCCCCAGGCACAGACCGCCCACGACAACTTCTGGGACTTCGCGTCGCTGATGCCCGAATCCACGCACATGCTGATGTGGATCATGTCCGACCGCGCGATCCCCCGGTCGTTCCGGTTCATGGAGGGGTTCGGCGTCCACACGTTCCGTCTGCTCGACGCGAAGGGCCGCTCGACGTTCGTGAAGTTCCACTGGAAGCCCAAGCTCGGCATGCAGTCCGTCGCCTGGAACGAGGCGGTCAAGATCAACGGGGCCGACCCGGACTTCCACCGCCGCGACCTGTGGGACGCGATCGGGCAGGGCGACTTCCCCGAATGGGAGCTCGGCCTCCAGCTCTTCGACGAGAAGTTCGCCGACGCGTTCGAGTTCGACGTCCTCGATCCGACGAAGCTGATCCCCGAGGAACAGCTGCCGATCCGCCGGGTCGGCCGCCTCGTGCTCGACCGGGTCGTCGACAACTTCTTCGCCGAGACCGAGCAGGTCGCGTTCTGCACGCAGAACATCGTCCCCGGGATCGACTTCACCAACGATCCCCTCCTCCAAGGACGCAACTTCTCCTACCTCGACACCCAGGTCAAGCGGCTCGGCGGGCCGAACTTCACGCAGATCCCCGTCAACGCGCCGAAATGCCCGTTCGCGCACTTCCAGCAGGACGGTCACATGGCGATCACCAACCCGACGACCCGAGCCAACTACGAGCCGAACTCCTGGGACGTCGACGACGGCGGCCCGCGGGAGGACCCCAGCCGGGGGTTCACGTCATTCCCAGCTGCCGAGACCGGCCCGAAACGGCGCCTGCGGCCGGAGAGCTTCGCCGACCACTACAGCCAGGCCCGGCAGTTCTACGTCAGCCAGACGGAAACCGAGCGCAGCCACATCGGCGACGCCTTCGTCTTCGAGCTGAGCAAGGTCGACCGGCCGGAGATCCGCGAACGAATCGTCGCCGGGCTGCGCAACGTCGACGACGACCTCGCCCGCCACGTCGCCGACGGCCTCGGGCTGGACCGCCTCCCCCGGGCGCTCTCGGCAGCGGCCAAGCCGATCGTCGACCTCCCGCCGGCTCCGTCGCTGAGCATCCTCGCCAACCCGCCCGACTCGTTCGCCGGACGCAAGCTCGGCATCCTCGTGACCGACGGGGCCGACGCGAAGCTGCTCGCCGGCCTCCGCGCCGCGGCCAAGAAGGAACGCGCGACCGTCGAGCTGATCGCACCAACCGTCGGTGGCATCGAGTGCGACGACGGGTCGAGGGTCCCCGCAGACCAGAAGATCGACGGCGCCCCGTCGGTCCTCTACGACGCCGTCGTCGTCCTCGGCTCGGCCGACGAGGCGGCCAAGCTCGCCGGCGAGCCGGCGGCCCGGGACTTCGTCACCGACGCGTACGCCCACTGCAAGCTCGTCGGGTACGCGCCCGGCGCGACGGCGCTGTTCGCGTCGACCGGGCTCACCGAGATGATGGACGACGGGTTCATCGAGCTCGACACGCCCGCGAGTGCCGGCGCGTTCATCGAGCGGTGTCGCGCCCTCCGCGTCTGGGACCGTCAGAAGGCCGCGGCGTAGCTGCGCGAGGTGACCGACGCCACGGCCCCTGCGCGGCCACGCCGACTGACCGGCGCGCCGACCGACTATGACCCCCTGCTCGAGTCGGTCGGCGACGCCGGATTCGTCCTCCTGGGGGATGCCACCCACGGGAGCCACGAGCTCTATGTCGAGCGCGCGCGGATCACCCGCCGGCTGATCGCCGAGTGCGGATTCACGGCGGTCGTCGTCGAGGCCGACTGGCCTGATGCCCAACGCGTGAACGCCTACGTCAGCGGACGCGGATCCGACCCAGACGCCGGGTCCGCGCTCGGCGACTTCGCCCGCTTTCCCCGCTGGATGTGGCGCAACACCGTCGTACGCGACTTCGTCGAGTGGCTCCGCCGGTACAACGACCGTCTTGCGCCTGAGGACCGGGCCGGGTTCTACGGCCTTGACCTCTACAGCCTGACGGCTTCGATCGAGGCCGTCGTGACCCATCTCGATCGGACCGATCCCGCCGCCGCCAGGCGGGCCCGGACGCGGTACGCCTGCTTCGATCACGTCGGCACCCAGGGTCAGCTCTACGCCGAGGCCGTCGCCGAGAACCCAAGCCGCACCTGCGAGGACGAGGCCGTCGCCCAACTCGCGGAGATGCTCGCCGCCCGCGGCGCTCGACGGGATCCGGACGGTTGCGGCCAGGGCGCTGTCAGCCCCGTCGTCGGCGACGCGTTCGACGCGTCGCAGAACGCCCGGCTGATCCGCGACGCCGAGCGCTACTCGCGAGCGCTGTCCCACGGCCGAGCCGCGTCGTGGAACGTCCGCGACGAGCACATGGCCGGCACCGTCGAGGCGCTCGCCGCCCACCTCGGGCGCCACCGGCTGCCGGCGCGAATCGTCGTCTGGGCGCACAACTCGCATCTCGGCGACGCCCGGGCGACGGAGATGGCCGAGCGCGGAGAGCACAGCGTCGGCGGGCTGTTGCGCGAGCGCCATCCCGGCGAGGTCTTCGCGATCGGCCTAACGACCGCCGGCGGGACGGTGACCGCAGCGGCCGACTGGGGCGCCCCGGCACAGACGATGCACCTTCGTCCCCCGCTCGACGGGAGCATCGAGCACCTCTTCCGCGAGACCGGCGTCGACGCCGCACTCGTCCCGTTGGGAGCCCGGCTCGTCGACGTCCGGCTGCGGGGGTCCTGGCTCGAGCGGGCGGTCGGGGCGGTCTACCGGCCAGATGCCGAGCTCTTCTGTCATTACATGCGCGTAGCCCCGGCCGACCAGTTCGACGCCGTGGTTCACGTCGACGAGACCCATGCGCTCAGTCCGCTCGATCCCGAGGGGCCCGACCAAGCTCGTTGACGACCAGAGCGACCTGGAACCGCCAGCGACGATCGGCGGCTTTCGGCCTTGCCGCCGACCGCGGCCAGCGCCACACCGTTTCGGTCCGGGCGTCCCGGGTACACGACACGGCGATCGGGCCGGACACCGGCTGAGCAGTCGATTTGGAGGTGACGGCATGGCCGAGGAGCACCGCGTGAGCCCGAGGACGCTTTGACCGCCTTGATCGAGAACCCGCGGGCCGGCACCAGTTGGCGACCGCGCCTGGATCGGCGCGTCAGGCACGCGCGCAAGCCGCGCCGGAGCAAGACGCTCAACCCGCGCCAATTGGTTCTGCTCTGTGCCCTCGTGCCGGCCGTCGGCGCAGTCCTCGCCCGCCGCCGCCTGCGAGTCCCGAGACCGGTGACCCTCGCGATCGTGTCGGTCGCACCCCTCGCGGTCGCGGCCGCGACCCCACGCCGGGAGTGGCGCTATCCGGCGACATGGCTCACCTACATGTGGTCGTTCACCGTCACCTGGACACTCCCCTACGAGCAGCCCGAGGCCCTTCGCGAACGCCTGCGTGTGACCTATCCGATCCGCATCGACAGCCTGCTCGGCCTCGGCACGCCCCCGACGGTCCGCCTCCAGCGCAGGTTTCGCAAGTCCGCGACCGTCAGCGGTCTCGATCGGCTCGTGACGTTGCTCTACGCCTCGTGGATCGTTCCCCACGGGCTCCTGGCCTGGCTGCTGGTCCGACATCAGGAATACGTTCCCCGCGCGGCCGGACGACTCGCGGCTGCCTACTCCCTGACGGCGCCGGCCTACTACCTGATCCCCACCGCACCCCCCTGGTGGGCCGCCCAGGAGGCCGGGCTGCTCGACGGCCAGGTCGAGCGGGTCAGGCGCCAGGTGATCAACTCACTGCTCCGCAAGCCCCACGACTCCCAGAGCACACCCGAGGGCAACCCCTGGGCGTCGATGCCCTCCGATCACATCGCCTCGGCCGCGATCACCGCAATGGGCCTGGCCGAGGTCAACCGGACCTACGGAGCGCTCGGCTGGTCCTACGTCGCCCTCGCCAGCTTCGCCGTCGTCTACCTCGGCGAGCACTACGCGATCGACGCGATCGTCGGCCTGGTGATCGCCGTCGCGATCCACGCCGGTGAGCCGCTCGCGGCACCACTGATCGATCGGATCGTCGCCGAGCTCGATCGGTTCGCCACGTAGCCCCGTAGCCAGGCAGCCCGGTTCCCGACACGACCGCCAGGCCCACATGGGCGCGCCTCCGAGTCGGTGGGCTCGGGGCATCGTGCGCGACGATCCGCCCCTGCCGAGCACGCCGTGATCTCCCTTGACCGCGCGCACGCACAGAACAGATGTGGTCGCGACGCCGCTCGAAATGCTCCGCCAGCAGGCCCCGAGCCGGCCGAGCCGACGGCTCGAGGCGTCCGCCACCCGCCGGCAGACCCCGGCCCAGCGGCCCCAACCCGGCCGGCGGCGCCCGGTGCCAGCGGGCCCGGGTCCGTGGATCCCGAACCACTAGGCTCGCCTGATGGCTGAGGGCCCACCGGCGGTGGACATGGCATCCGGCGGCACCCCGCGCGGCTCCGCGCGGCCACGATCTGAGCCCGTCCGCGACGCGCCGAGGCTCTCCGGACGGCCGCAGATCTCCCGTCCGCAGGTCCGCGCCCCCGGCGCCAAGCGCGCCGTCGTGATCGGGGCCGGCTCGTTCGGCACCGCGATCGCCGTCCTGCTCGTCCGTGGCGGCCTGAGGACCACGCTGCAGACGCGCACCGACGAGCAGGCCGCCGTCCTGCTCGAGGCTCGCGAGAACGTCGTCTACCTCCCCGGAGTCGAGCTCGCCCGCGAGTTGCGCATCGAGCCGGTCAGCGCCGGCCTCCAGCGAGCCGACTACGTCTTCCTCGGCGTCCCGTCGATCGGCCTCGCCGAGGTCATCAACGGCCTCGAATCCGCCGGGCTCAGCCGCCGCACCGCCGTCGTCTCGCTCTCGAAGGGCCTCGTCGCCCCAACCGGCCGGCCGCCGACGATCGCCCTGCGCGACCGCTTCGGCCCCAACCGGGTCGCCTGCATCGGCGGTCCGGCCCATGCCGACGAGATGGTCACCGCCGGCGCCGGCCTCGTCGCCGCGTCGACCGACGAGGCCCTCGCCCAGGCCCTGGCCAACGTCTTCACTCGTGCCGGCGTCGTCTGCGAGCTCTCCAACGACCCGATCGGCGTCGAGCTCGCCGGCGCAGCCAAGAACGCCGCGGCGCTCGCCTCCGGCGCGACCGAGGCCCAGGGGCTCAACGCGGCCGGTGCGGCCGCCGGGCACATCTTCGCCGAGGTCTGGCGCTTCGCCGAGACCCAGGGCGCCCGGCCCGAGTCGATGATCGGCCTGGCCGGGACCGGCGACCTCGTCGCCACCGCGCTCGCCCCCCAGAGCCGCAACCGGCGAGCCGGCGAGCTGCTCGCCGAGGGGGTGCCCGCCGCGGAGATCCACGCCCGCGTCGGACAGGCGATCGAGGCCCTCGAGTCGGTTCCCCTGCTCGCCCTCGCGCTCGACCGGGCAGGCTTCGCCGCGCCCGTCACAGACGCCCTCGCCAAGCTGATCGCCGGCGACCTGCCGCTCGAGGACTGGGTCGCCCTCGTCCGCGCCACCGTACCCCCGCCAGCCGGGTGGGCCAGCCCTTCCCGGGGGCTGCGGATGCGCATCCGCGAATGGTTCCGCGCCCACCGGCCCCGCCGTCTGCGCCGGTAGGGGCGCCGCGCGCGAAACGGCGCGCAAACCGATGCGTCGTGGTGTGCCACTCGCGCCGAGCGGGTAACTCCTCACGGCGAACGCCGGGCCATCGTGAGGGCACCGACGCTCGCGGGTCCGGCGCACGAACCGGGCTGATGAAAGACCTAGTCACACGTCCGGTGGAGGTGACATCGAGATGGCAGCCAACACATCCCTCGGGAACGCCGATCTCCCTGGGGCGGCTCCCCTACGCTTCGTCGGTGCAATGCTCAGATGTCCGCGCTGCAGGCTCCTGATTCGCGCCCGGGTTGCCGCGTTGGCCCCGGAGCGCTGCCCCCGCTGCCTCGCAAGACAGCATGTCGTCGTGGCCCTCGAACTGCAGACTCCCGGCGAGGCGCCCCCGCCCGTGTAGGTGGCGGGCGACTCCCTCGGCCACCCGCGCAGTCGCGGGTCCGAAATGTCGGGCACGTCGCGGGTTTGAACTTCGGCCGCGTCGACGATCCCCTCTGAAACCTGAGCCGGCACGGCTTGTATGATGCATTTTGCGACGAGCGACGTCTACAGGCGTCAATCGGACATTGTTGGCCTTGAAGCGGACGTCGAAAGCCAGGGATCTCCGATCACCGAACTGCTCAGCATCTCGACCGTCCAGCTGGACACCGGCCTCTCGGTCGTGGCCCAGGGAGAGCTCGATCTCTCGAGCGCTCCGCTCCTCGAAGCAGCCCTGCTCGCCGCCGAGGCCACCGAGGCGGCGTCGATCACGCTCGACATCGACGGCGTGTCGTTCATCGACTCGACCGGTCTCAGAACGCTCCTCGAGGCTCACGTCCGGTCCCAGCAGGACGGCAACCGCATCCGACTGACCAAGGGCAGCACCCAGGCCCAGCGCCTGTTCGCGCTCGCCGCCGTCGACGAGATCCTCCCCTTCGTCGACCAGTAGACGCCGCGACGGCCTCCCCCGGCGCCCGCCCCGGCCTCGACGGCCCGGGCCCTCAGCGTCGCATCAATGTCGTGACCACAGCCTCGTAGACGCCCTGCCCGTGGGCCCCCGCCGCCACACGGACGTTCGGCCGACCGGCGATCTGTGACCGCAGACTCGGATCCCGGTCGACGGCGTTGGCCACCAGCCAGAACTCCCCGACGTAGCCGGCGATCCCCAGATCCTCCCGCGAGTCGCCGACCCCGATCGTCTCCGACCGGTGGAGGCCCCGCGCCGCCTGGTGTCTCGCGACACCCATCGCCTTCGACGCCCCCGCCGGGAGCAGGTGGTAGCTGCGCACGTGGTCGAGCCCGTCGAGCGCCGCCGACCGCCTGTGGACGACGCCGTTGTCGACCAGGCGGAGGTCCTCATGCCCCTCGGCGGCCAGCAGCTCGTCTACCTCGCGGACGTCGACCTGCCCCCGCATGAGGTGCGAGACCTCCCGCCCGACGTGCCACGGCTCGTGGTACTCCAGTCGTCCGGCATACCGCTCGAGCAGCAGGTCAGGCGCGCCCGAGTCCCGGATCTGATCGTGCACCGAGACCAGCCCCGGCCCGTGGGAGCCGGTCAGCCAATGCTCCTCTCCCTCGAACACCAGCACGCTCCCGGCCTCATAGATGTACGAGCTCGCCCCGAACAGCCTCGCGTTCTCCTCGACCGTCGCCTTGCGCCGGCCGGACATCAGGACGATCTCGACATCCGCCCGCAGGCACGCCTCGATCGCCCGCGCCCCGAACAGCGAGACCCCGCCCTCCCCGTCGTGCATCAGGGAACCCCCCCGCCCGAGCAGGGTCCCGTCGAGATCGAGGTAGAGGCACCGGAGCACTCCGCCTACTATGCCAAGGGGTGCACGGACGACGCCCTTCCACGACCGCCGACGACGGCGCCGCCAACTGGGACGATCTGCTCACCGACGACCGCGTCGTCCACGCCTCAGCCGACCACGGCCGGCTCGCCGACACCGTCGACCTCCCCGACGACCTCCACCCAGCCGTCCACGAAGCCCTCGCCCGGGTCGGCATCGACGGCCTCTACTCCCATCAGGCCGCCGCCCTCGCCGCCGCGGCCGACGGCCCGGTGATCGTCACGACCGGGACCGCCTCCGGCAAGTCGCTCTGCTTTCACCTCCCGATGCTCGACACCCTCTCCCGCGACCCCAAGGCCCGGGCGCTCTACGTCTATCCGACGAAGGCCCTCGCCCAGGACCAGGCCCGCGCGATCAACGCCTTCGGGATGCCCGCCCGCATCCGCCCGGCGATCTACGACGGCGACACCCCGTCCGAGGCCCGCGCCCAGATCCGCCGGCAGGCCAACGTGATCCTGACCAACCCGGACATGCTCCACCTCGGGATCCTCCCCCGACACACCTCCTGGGAGGAGCTCTTCGCCAACCTCGCGATCGTCGCGATCGACGAGGCCCACGTCTACCGCGGCGTGTTCGGCTCCCACGTCGCCAACGTGATCCGCCGGTTGCGGCGGATCGCCGCCGCCTACGGCACCGAGCCCCGCTTCCTGCTCGCCTCCGCGACGATCGCCAACCCGCTCGACCTCGCCCAGCGGCTGACCGGCTTCGACGAGATCGCCCTGATCGACCGCGACGGCTCGCCGGCCGGCCGACGGCGGATCGCCGTCTGGAACCCCCCGCTCACAGACGAGGCCCTCGGCCTCCGACGGTCCGCCCTCGCCGAGGGCGCCGAGCTGCTCGCCCGCCTCGTCGCCGACGGCGTCCGCACGATCTGCTTCGTCCGCTCCCGCAAGGGCGTCGAGCTCGTCCACCGGATGGCCCAGGCCGAGCTCGACGAGCTCGGCGCCGGCGAGCTCGCCTCCCGGATCACGCCGTATCGCGCCGGATACACCTCAGACCAGCGGCGCGAGATCGAGCGACGCCTGTCGGCCGGCGAGCTGATGGCCGTCGTCACGACCGACGCCCTCGAGCTCGGGATCGACGTCGGCGGCCTCGACGCCGCGATCGTGATCTCCTTCCCCGGGACCGTCGCCAGCCTCCGCCAGATGTGGGGCCGGGCCGGCCGCCGCGGCCGCGGCCTCGCCGTCTACATCGCCGGCGTCGACGCCCTCGACCAGTTCTTCGCCCGTCACCCCCAGGAGTTCCTCGACCGGCCGGTCGAGGCCGCGATCCTCGACCACGAGTCCGCGGAGATCCACCTCCAGCACGTCGTCTGCGCCGCCCACGAAGGCCCCCTCGACCCGGCCGGCGACGCCGAGTTCCTCGGCCCCCGCCTCGAGGCCTACGCCGAGCGCCTGGTCGGGACCGGCGACCTCCGCCGCAAGGCCGGCGGCCGATCCGGCGACGTCTTCGTCGTCCGCCGGCGCGAGCGCTACCCCGCCGGCGAGATCTCCCTCCGCTCGGCCTCGGCCGACCGCTTCACGATCGTCGAGGCCCGCACCGGCGAGGTGCTCGGCTCCGACGACGCGACCCGCGCCTACTCGACCCTCCACGACGGCGCCGTCTACCTCCACATGGGTGCCCGCTACCTCGTCCGCCGGCTCGACCTCGACCTCCGCGAGGCCCTCGTCGACCCGTTCGACGGCGACTACTACACCCAGCCGAAGACCGACTCCGACCAGCTGATCGAGCGACTGCTCGACCGCCGCGAGACGATGGGCCTGACGCTCTCCTTCGGCCGGGTCATCGTCACCGAGACCGTCACCGCCTACCAGCGCCGCCACTCAGGCGACCACCATCCGATCGACATCACCGCCCTCGACCTGCCCCCGCGGACCTTCCAGACCCAGGCGATCTGGTTCGAGCCGGGCGACCTGCTTGCCGATGAGTTCCCAATCGACCTTCTGATGGGATCCCTCCACGCGACAGAGCACGCCCAGATCGCCGTGCTCCCACTGATCGCGATGTGCGACCGCTGGGATATCGGCGGTCTCTCGACCAACGCCCACATCCAAACCGGCGGCCCGACGATCTTCATCCACGAGGCCCATCCCGGCGGCGTCGGGATCGCCCGCCAGGCCTTTGCAGAGTTCGAGGCCCTCGTCATCGATGCCCACCGCCTGATCGGCGAATGCCCCTGCGAGAACGGCTGTCCGTCGTGCGTCCAGTCGCCGAAATGCGGAAATCTCAACGAGCCGCTCTCGAAGTCCGGGGCGCTCGAACTCCTGAGACGGATGCTGCAACCGGCAGACTCCCGCCGGCAACCCCGTACCATGCGCCGCTAGCGTGGGTGCACAACAAGCCATGCCGCGAGACCGCGGGCGCCTACGCGTGTCGCTCAGATCGGCAAGCAATACGACCGAACGGCTGGTTTGGGCGGTGTCCGCCGGGACCCTCCTGCTCGTCGGCCTCGTCCTCCTGGTCCTCTTCGTCGCCGGCGTGTTCAACGCCAGCGGCGCTCCCACGGACCCGCTCCCCGTCTCCGAGCAGCCCTGGGTCCAGGAGGGCCCGACCAACCGGATCGCCCTCCGCGACGACTGGGTCCGCCGCCTGGACCCCAACGATCACGGCTACAACCACGACTGGCCGGCCGGCGGCTTCGTCGGCACGCCGGTCGCCGTGCCCAACGACGCCAACCCCAAGCCGGTGACCGGCGATCCCGGAATCCAGAACTACAAGGGGTCGATCGCCTGGTACCGGACGAAGTTCACGGTCCCGACCACCGGCGTCTACGAGCTCGACTTCCAGTCCGTCGACCAGCGGGCGACCGTCTGGATCGACGGGACCCAGGTCGGCAACTCCCACGTCGGCACGTACCTCCCGTTCAACCTGCGCTTCGAGACGGCCGCCGGCCCGCACACGCTGGTCGTGCGTGCCGACTACCGCGACCCCAATGCCCAGAGCCTCGCCGGCTTCCACCGAACCTGGTTCAACTTCGGTGGGATCAACGGCGAGGTCACGCTCCGCCCGATCGGCGCCAGCGATCTCTCCGACCCGACGATCCACACCCGCCTCGCTCCCGCATCCGACGGCTCGGTCCAGGCGGTGGTGAGCGTGACCGTCCTCGTCCAGAACAACGGCGCCGCCCGCACCCTCACGCCGACCGGGACCCTCGACCCGGCCGACGGCAGCGGCGGCGGCGTCTCGCTCAGCTTCCCAGAGATGCAGATGGCCGCCGGACAATCCGAGACGGCGGCGGCCGTCGTCACGATCGAGCACCCCCAGCTCTGGTCGACGACCAGCCCCAACCTCTATCAGCTCGACCTCCAGGTCAGCGGGGAGAGCGACTATCAGACGAAGGTCGGCCTCCGCGAGCTGACGACGACCTCCGATCACCACATCCTCCTCAACGGCCAGCCCCTGACCCTCCGCGGGGCGTCGATCCAGGAGGACGCCAAGGGCCGTGGGGACGCCCTCACCCCGGCCGATCAGGACTCCCTCGTCTCCGAGCTGAGGACGCTCGGCGCCAACGCAACCCGCTCCCAGCACCCGCTCGACCCCGCCCTGCTCGAGAAGCTCGACGCCGCCGGGATCGTCGTCTGGCAGGGGATCGGCCCGGTCGACGCATCCGGCAACTGGGCCTCCAACACCCCCGCGCTCGAGGAGCTCGCCGAGACCCGCGCGAGGATCACCGTCCGCCAGGCCCAGACCCACCCGTCGATCATCGCCTGGAACCTCGCCAACGAAGTCGGCGACAACGGCCACATCGGTGGCCAGATCCCCTACGTCGAGCACATGGCCGACTGGATCCACGCGAACGACCCCGGCCGCCTCGTCGCCCTCGACATCTGGGGAACCCACCCCCCGAAGGTCGCCGGCCCGATCTACGCGAACATCGACGCGATCGGCGAAACCGACTACCTCGGCTGGTACGAGGCTCCCCTCGACAACAACCCCGCCGGCCTCGCCGCGGCGATCAGGGCACGCCTGGACAACCTCGAGGCCGTCTTCCCCTCAAAGGTCCTGATCGTCACCGAGTTCGGAGCCGAGGCCAACACCCTCAACGGCAGCGGGCCGAGTCCCGGCGGATACGACTACCAGTCGCACAACCTCGTGACCCACATCCACACCTACGAGAACCTCCCCTACCTCAGCGGCATGCTCGTCTGGGATCTCCGCGACTTCGCCGTCGCCCCAACCTTCGACGGCGGCTCGATCCGCCGGTTGGTGCCCAACATCAACCTCGTCAAGGGCCTCAACCAGAAGGGCCTGATCAACTACGAGGGAGCCCCCAAACCGGCCTTCAACGTCGTCAAGAACCAGTACTCCGTGCTCGCCGCCCGCGACAAGCAGACGGCCTCCGGCGCGGCGGGGGCAGCCGGGCAGGGGGCGTCGCCCTGAGCCAGGCGAGCTCGCTTCGAGAGGGGGGCCGGGGGCCGGGGGCCGGGGGGGTCTGGGGTGCGGGTCTGGGGTGCAGGGGGGGGGTGTGATCGACCGGACTCCTCCTGGGCGGCGGAGGTGGATGTTGTCGACGTCCATCGTGAAATGGTTGCCTGAGTCAGTCAGCTATTTTTTTTGGAGAGTCTCCTTCTCTCCACGACCCGGTCCCCCGCGGAGAGCGCCGCCTGACCTCCCGGGCCCGGGCAGTGGTCCTCGACGGCCATGCTCGCCGAGACCCGGCCCCGCGTGAGCAGCGTCCTCTTCTCCGTCACCCGGCCCCCGCCGATCACATCCCACACCCCCCGGACCGGCTCGACCCGACGCCCCGCGTGCCTGCCGACGCCGTTGGGTGCCACACGAACCGCCTCCCTGTTCGAGGCCGTCCGCGAGCTTGATCGTCGGCCGCCTCGGTTCGACCGCCGCTCTAGGGAAACCCGATCCGATTGGGCGGCCAGTAGAGGACGAATGCCTGCCCGATCACCCAGGACGTCGGAATCGGTCCCCAGAAGCGACTGTCGTCGGAGTCCCCGCGGTTGTCGCCCATCACGAAGACATCGCCCTTGGGGATCGTGATCGTGTGATGCAGATCGCACGCCTGGCCGCCGACGCACGGCGCGGTGAACGCGTCCGCCTCCCGCACCCCGTTGCGGATCACGTGGCCCCCGTGGATCGAGATCCGGTCGCCGGCGACGGCGACCACCCGCTTGATGAACGTCAACGAAGACCGCTGCGGCACCGACTCTGGGCACGAGCTTTCAGCGCTGTGGGGCTTACCGCACGACGGCTGCGGCGTGTTCTCGGCGCCGGCCGGCGGGTTGAAGACGATGATCTGCCCGACCTTGGGGAGGGCGCCGGTCTCGTGTGAGATCCGGTTGACGAGGACTCGGTCGCCGTCACGGAGCGTCGGCTCCATCGACGCGCTCGGGATCTTGTACGGCTTGACCGCGTACGCCTGCACGCAGAACGCCAGCCCGGCCGCGAACGCAACCGTCAATACGAGCTCGACCAGCTTGTTGGCGCGCAGGCGCCCGAGCAGCCGCATCCGCGGCTCAGGCCCCGTTTCCGCGGGCCATCCTGCGCAGGTCGAGGGCAGCGTCGAGGATCTCCTCGGACACGCCCTGCTCCCGGGCGACCTCCCGGAGCGTCCGGCCCGAGCTCGTTGCCTCCTGGACGATCTTCGTCGCGAGGTCGTAGCCGATGTGCGGGTTCAGCGCGGTCGCCACCGCCAACGTCGACTCGGCGCTCCGCTTGGCTCCCGCCAGGTTCGGGGTGATGCCGGCCACGCACTTCGTGTTCAGCACGGTCACCGCGCTCGCCAGCAGCCCGATCGACCCGAGCAGGTTGCGTGCGATCAGCGGGATCCGTACGTTCAGCTCGAGGTTGCCCTGCATCCCGCCGATCGTGATCGCCGTGTCGTTGCCGATCACCTGGGCGGCGACCTGGAGGACGACCTCCGGGATCACAGGGTTGACCTTCCCCGGCATGATCGACGATCCCTTCTGCAGCTCCGGCAGGAACAGCTCGCCGATCCCCGCCCGCGGGCCTGAGCCCATCAGGGCGAGATCCTGGGCGATCTTCGTCAGCGAGACCGCGAGGACCTTGAGCGCGCCCGAAAGCTCGACCAGAGCGTCCCGGTTGGCCTGCGCCTCGAACGGGTCCTCCGGCGCGGCGACCGCCAGGTCGGTCTCGGCCCGCAGCCGCTCGCGAACCTTCGCCGCGAACTGCGGATCCGTGTTGAGCCCCGTCCCGGTCGCCGTTCCCCCGAGCGGGACCTGGGCGACCCGCGGCAGGGTGTCGGAGATCCGTGCCCGCCCGAGCCGGATCTGCGCCGCATAGCCCGAGAACTCCTGCCCCAGCGTGACCGGCACGGCGTCCATCAGGTGGGTTCGCCCGGCCTTGACGATGTCCTTGAAGCTGGCCGCCTTCGTCTGCAGGGCCCGCTCGAGTCCGTCCAGCGCCGGCAGCAGCTCGCTGGTGACCTGCTCGAGCGCGGCGAGGTGAACCGCCGACGGGAAGACGTCGTTCGACGACTGGCCCATGTTGACGTGGTCGTTCGGGTGGACTCCGTCTCCCGCCACGGCGGCGATCACCTCGTTCGCGTTCATGTTCGTCGACGTCCCCGACCCCGTCTGGAAGACGTCGATCGGAAACTGGTCGTCGTGCGAGCCGGCCGCCACCTCACCCGCGGCCGCGGCGATCCGCCCGGCGATCCCCTCGTCGAGCAGGCCAAGCTCGCCGTTGACCTCGGCCGCGGCCCCCTTGATCCGCCCGAGCCAGTGGACGACCGACGCGGGCACCGGCTCGCCGGAGATCGGGAAGTTGTCGATCGCCTTGCGCGTCTCAGCACCGTAGAGGGCGGTGGACCCGAGAGCGGGGTCGGCTGGCGTCATCGATCGTCCGTTCGGTTGTGGTCTTCTGGTGTGGTCTTCACCCTACGCGCCGGCCAACACGCCAAGCGTGGATTGTCGCCAAGTTACACGCAGAACGCCGCAAGCTCACGCGCCAGGCCGACCGGGTCGTCGTATGAGAGCAGATATCCCGTGCCCTCGAGGACGCGCAGCTGGGCACCCGGGATCAGGTCGCGCGCCCGCTCGGCCAGCTCCAGTGGGTGCTCGGGATCCGAGTCGGCCCACAGCAGGAGGACCGGAGGCTCGAGTCGACCGTAGGCGTCCAGCAGGCCGGTCTGCGCGCCGGCCGGCCACCGACCCGCGAAGCGAGCCCACGACCGGGCGAGCTCGACGTTCCCGCCGACGTCGGCGAACGCGTGGCGGACGAGATCGGACGCCTCGGGCACGCCCCGCACCGACAGGCGGGCCCCCAGCCCCGGCCGAAAGACGAGCTGCGCCCCGTGTGAGAGAGCCCGTCTGAGACCTGGCACCCCAGCGCACCGCGCGGCCAGGCGCCAGACCCGGCGCAGGCCGGCGTGGCCAGCCCTCCCGTGCATCCGGTTGGGCATCAGGACGATCCGCGACGGGGCGATCCGCCCGTCGAGCACGGCAAACAGGATCAGCTCGGCGCCGAGCTCGTGCCCGGCGAGGATCGGACGCGGTCCGAGCACCTCCGCGCTGAAGCCGGCCAGGACGTCGACGAACCAGTCTCGCGTGTACGGATGCCCCGGCCCGACCTCGGAGTCCCCGTGGAGCGGGAGGTCCGGGAGAACCAGTCGGAAGCGATCCGACAGGGCGTCGACGACCGGCTCCCACTCCTTGTGGGAGAGCATCGTCGAGTGGAGCAGGGCCAGCGTCGGCCCGGTTCCGGTCTCCCGATAGGCGACGCGCGTGCCGTCGGGGTGGTGGTAGAGGCGCAGCCTCACCGCGTCGCGAGCGACAACCGCCGGCCCAGGCACCTGGCATCCATGGGCCAATCGTATTGAGCCGACGGCCTCGCCCCCGGCCGGCGCCGCAGACCTGGCCGGCCGGGCCGCCGGCGTCGTCCGTTGCCGTCGCTAGCCTCCCGTCGATGGGCCTCGTCCCGGGTGATCCGCTGGCGCACCGAGCGCTCGACTCGCTGCTCCGCGCCGAGGCGAGCGTCCGCCGGCGGCTGTCGGCCGAGCTCCAGCGGTGCGGCCTGTCGGCCTCCGGGTTCTCAGTGCTCGTCGTCCTCAACACGGCCGGCGGCGAGCTTGAGATGCGGGCGCTCCGCGCCCGCCTGCGAATGACGAAGGCCAACGCCAGCGAGGTCGTCACCACGCTCGAGGCCGCCGGCCTCGTCGGCCGGCGTCGCCTCACGAACGACCGTCGTGCGCAGACCGTCGTGCTCAGCCAAGCCGGCCGGGCGACCGTCGACCGGCTCTTCCCCGAGCACACCCAGCGGGTCGCCGAGACATTCGCCGTGCTCGACGACGCCGAGAAGCGCTCGCTCGCACAGATCTGCCGCAAGCTCGCCGCCTGAGTCCTGGCGAGTTCTCGCGAGTCAAGCCGCGGTTCGCAGGCGAGCACACCAGCCCGCGTCAGCGAAGAACGCATCGACGACCCGAGGGTCGAAGTGCGTCCCCCGCAGGGTCCCGATCTCGGCGACGGCCAATCCGACGGACATCGCCTCCTTGTAGGGACGGCGGTGGGTCAGGGCGTCGAACACGTCCGCCAGCGCGACGAGCCGCCCGGCGAGCGGAATCTCCTCGCCCGCGAGGCCGGTCGGGTAGCCGTCGCCGTTCCAGCGCTCGTGGTGGGTCATCGCGATCTCCTCGGCCAAGCGCAGGACCGGGGAAGTCGAACCACTGAGGATCTTCGCGCCCAACATGGAATGGCCCCGCATCTGCACGACCTCGCCCGGCGTCAGCCGCCCAGGCTTCAGCAGGATCCCGTCGGGGATCCCGATCTTCCCGATGTCGTGGAGCGGCGCAGCCCGGCGAATCAGCTCCACATCCTCCGCCGGCACGTCCAACTGGCGGGCCAGGAGCGACGCCGTCAGGCCCACTCGCTTGGCGTGCTTGTTGGTCTCGTCGTCGCGGTATTCCGCAGCCAGCGACAGCCGGTCGAGCAATTCCTCGCGCGCGAGCTCGAGGCTGCGCGTGCGCTCGCGGACGCTTCGATCCAGCGTCTCGTTCTGCCGGGTCAGCGCCACATGGAGACGACGCGTCTCGAGCAGGTTGGCCACCCTGAGCCGGACCTCGTTGAGGCTGAAGGGCTTGCTCAGGAAGTCCTTCGCGCCGAGCGCCAGCGCCCGCTCCTTGACGTCATCGCTGAGGTCGGCCGTCAGCGCCAGAATCGGCTGGTAGCTGCCGACACGGCTGTGCACGGCAAGTTCGCGCATCAGCTGGAATCCGTCGGGCGGCGGCATCTTGAGGTCCAGCATGATCAGATCCGGCTGCAGCCGATGCACAACTCCAGCGCCTGGGTCGAGTCGGTCGTCGCGACGATGTCGTGGTATCCCCATCCCTCGAGCAGCCGCTCGAGCAGCATCACGTTCGCCGGGTCATCGTCGATGACGAGGATGCGCGCAGCCTCGAACGTCGGCCGGGTCACGCGAACACCCCCGCGACCCACTCTCGGTCGATCAGTCCGACCGGAGTCCGGCCGGGCGTCATCGACCTGCTCAACGTCGTGGTACGACGGGCCCTTGAAAAGCTGCATCTTCGCCTTGTCCTCTGGTCGAGCTTCTCACCGCGCACATCGGCGAGCTTGCTCCGACCTACGCTGCTGAGGACGGACCGCTGGCACTGCCGCAACAGGGCATGCTGTTTCTCCGCGAAGCCAGTCGATGAGACTCCGCGCGACGGAGTCTAACAGGCCCCGCCGCGCTCCACGGCGCCTGCTCGCCTGACGGGCCGCCCGGCTGACGGCGGCGGACGCGGGCGAGGGCGGCAGACGCCACGGCGACCCGAGGGCCGGCCGCGCGCGGCTCGCCCCCCGGACCGGGGCATCGGGCTCGGCACCCGCTCGCCGGTGTCGCGGGATGCCGCCCACCTAGAATCCGCAGCCCGTGTACCGACCTGTCGATCCACAGCAGTCGTTCCCCGCCCTCGAGCTCGACGTCCTCGAGCGCTGGCGTCAGCGCGACGTCTTCGCCCAGTCGCTGGCCCGCCGGGCAGACGCCGAGCCGTGGGTCTTCTACGAGGGTCCGCCGACGGCCAATGGCCGCCCCGGCGCCCACCACGTCCTGGCCCGCGTGTTCAAGGACATCTATCCCCGGTACAAGACGATGCGCGGCTACCGGGTCGAGCGCAAGGGCGGCTGGGACTGCCACGGCCTGCCGGTCGAGATCGCGGTCGAGAAGCAGCTCGGCCTGGAATCGAAGGACGAGATCGAGGCCTACGGGATCGCGGCCTTCAACAAGCGCTGCCGGGAGTCGGTCTTCGAGTTTCTCGACGACTGGAACCGCCTGACGGAGCGGATCGGCTTCTGGATCGACCTCGACGACGCCTATCGGACACTGGACGACTCGTATGTCGAGTCGGTCTGGTGGGCGCTCGAGCAGATTCACGCGAAGGGGCTCCTCTACGAGGGCCACAAGGTCGTCCCCTACTGTCCCCGCTGCGGGACGGCGCTCTCCTCCCACGAGGTCGCGCTCGGCTACCGGGACGTCGAGGATCCGTCGGTCTACGTACGGATGGCAGTCGTCGCCGAGTTCGGGCCGCTCCGCGTCGGCGACGAGCTGGTGATCTGGACGACCACGCCTTGGACCCTCGTCGCCAATGCGGCGATCGCCGCCGACCCCGACCTGACCTACGTCCGGGCTAGGCTCGACGGGACGGTCTACGTACTCGCCGGCTCGCTCGTCGAGCGGGTTCTCGGCGAGCGGGCCGACGTGCTCGAGAGCTTTCCCGGGCGCGAGCTCGACGGCGTCCACTACCGGCCGCCGTTCGACTACATCCCGACCGAGAGCTGGGGCGAGCGGGGTCACACCGTGCTGATGGCCGACTTCGTCTCCGACAGCGACGGGACCGGCCTCGTCCACACGGCGATCGCCTTCGGCGAGGACGACTACCGCCTGGGCACGGCGGCCGGCCTGACGGTCGTCAACCCGGTCCGGCTCGACGGGACCTACGACGATCGGATCGGCCGGTACGCCGGGCGCAACGTCCGCGACGCGAACGACGAGCTGATCGACGACCTCCGGGACCTCGGGCGGCTCTTCCGGGCCGAGCAGCGCGAGCACTCATACCCGCACTGCTGGCGGTGCGGCACCCCCCTGATCTACTACGCCAAGCCGTCCTGGTACATCGCCACCACCAAGCTCCGCGACCGGCTGCTCGCGGCAAACGAGACTGTCGACTGGCACCCGCCGCACATCAAGCACGGGCGGTTCGGCGACTGGCTGAACAACAACGTCGACTGGGCCCTCTCGCGGGAGCGCTACTGGGGCACGCCGCTCCCGATCTGGCGCTGCGCCGACGGCCACGTCACGTGCATCGGCTCGTTCGCCGAGCTCGAGCGCCGGTCGGGCACGCCGGTCGGCGACCCCCACCGGCCGTACGTCGACGAGATCGCCTTCGACTGCGACGACTGCGGCCAGCCGATGCACCGCGTGCCCGAGGTGATCGACGTCTGGTTCGACTCCGGGGCGATGCCGTTCGCCCAGCACCACGCACCGTTTGAGAACGCCGAGCGCTTCGAGCGGGCATTCCCGGCCGATTTCATCTGCGAGGCGCTCGACCAGACCCGCGGGTGGTTCTACTCGCTGCTGGCGATCTCGACCCTGCTCTACGACCGGGCGCCCTACCGCAACGTCGTCTGCCTCGGGCTGATCCTCGACGACGACGGCCAGAAGATGTCCAAGTCAAAGGGCAACGTCGTCTCCCCGTGGGAGGTCCTCGACCGCTTCGGAGCCGACGCCCTGCGGTGGTACTTCTTCACGGCCAAGGCCCCCTGGGACGGCTACCGGTTCTCCATCGAGGCGGTCGGCGAGGGCGTCCAGCTGCTGCTCCGCCAGCTCTGGAACGCCTACTACTTCTTCGTGCTCTTCGCCAACGCCACGGCCGCCGGCGACGACTCCGGCCCCGTCAAAGCCCCGTCGGAGGCCGACGCCGCCCTCGACCGGTGGGTCCTCTCTCGGCTGGCGGCCACCGTCGGCGAAGTCCGTGACCGGCTGGACGCCTACGACACGACCAGCGCCGGACGGTCGATCGGCGGCTTCGTCGACGAGCTGTCGAACTGGTACATCCGCCGCTCGCGCCCACGCTTCTGGGACGGTGATCCCGCGGCCTTCGCGACGCTCCGCGACTGCCTGCTGACCGTCTCCCGACTGCTCGCACCGTTCACGCCGTTCGTGGCCGACGAGATCTACGACAACCTCGATGCGACCCAGTCCAGCGTCCACCTCGAGGCATTCCCCGAGCCGGCCGACCGCGACCTGGAGCTCGAGTTCGCGATGGCCACCGCCCGCGAGACCGTCCGCCTCGGCCGGGCCGCCCGCGCCCAGGCGAAGGTCCGCAACCGCCAGCCCCTACACGAGGCGATCGTCGTCGCCAGCGGCCGCGAGCGCGCGGCTATCGAGCGTCTCGCAGACCTCGTCCGTGACGAGTTGAACGTCAAGCGACTTCGCTTCGTCGCGGCCGCAGACGAGCTCGGAAGCCATCAGATCAAACCGAACTACCGGACGCTCGGCCCGCGTCTGGGCAAGGGCATGCCCCAGGCGGCGGCCGCGATCGCCGCGCTCGACCCCCGCCACGTCGCGGCGGGCCTGCGTGACGGCAAGCCCGTCGTGATCTCAGTCGACGGCCGTGATCACGAGCTCGTCGCCGACGACCTGATCGTCACGTTGGCCCCGCTCGAAGGCTACGGACTCGAGCGGGACGGGTCGCACGCCGTCGCGCTCGAGCTGGCAATCGACGCCAACCTCCTGGCCGAGCGCCTCGCCCGCGAGATCGTCCACGCCGTCCAGGCCGCCCGCAAGGCCGCCGGTCTCGACGTCGGCGACCGGGTCAAGCTCGAGCTGGACGGTGACCCCGAGCTGCTCGCGGCGGCTGCGGCCCACGAGTCCTACATCGCGCGCGAGACCCTCGCCCTCGAGCTGACGATCGGCGGGCCGCTCGACGGTCGGGCGGGCGACCCGGTCAAGATCGACGGCCGGACGCTGTGGATCCTCGTCACCCGGGCCTGAGCCTGGGAGCCGGCGCCCTGGCCGAGATTTAGGGCCCCGTGGCCTCCCGAACGCTCGGGCGTGGGGGTGGCCGGTGGCCGGTTGCCGGTTGCCGGTCGGGATCGAGCCGGTACGGGTTTGGGTCGGGCAGCCGTGATCGGCCGGGCTCGGTTTCCAGAAGGTGGAGCGGCAGGGTCTCTTTCGCGGAAAGTAGCTGCCTGAGTCAGGCAACTTGTTTCCAAGGAGCGCCAACAACGCAACTGCCTCTCGCGCTCTCCACGTTTCCCTCGTCCTCGACGCCCGCGTCAGTCCCAGGCTGGCCCGATCCTCACGAGCGGGCCCTGCCTCGGAGGCCCATCACCGGGGTCGCAAGATCCCCGGGCTCGTCACCTACTAGGCCAGGGCCGGCTCGAGCGCGGCCTCGATCTTGTCCTTGGGGAAGGCGCCGATCACGGTCTTGACGGCCGCGCCGTGGCGAAAGAGGATCATCGTCGGAATCGAGAGGACGCCGAACTTGGCGGCGGTCTGCTGGTTGTCGTCGATGTTCAGCTTGACGATCCGCAGGTCGTCGCGCTCGGCGGCGATCTTCTCGAGCGCCGGAGCGATCTGCCGGCACGGGCCGCACCAAGGCGCCCAGAAGTCGACTAGGACCGGGAGCTCGGACTCGATGACCTCGGCCTGGAAGCTGGCGTCGGTGACGTGTGTGAGGTCTGCCATTTTCTCTCCTTCGGATCGCCCTGGGTTCAATACTATACAAATTGTAGTGGGTCCCCCGCAGCGTCCGGCGGGCGGTGGCCGGCAGGCTCGGGAGCACCCCGCGACGCGCTTGGCGGGACCCTGCCGGCTGGCTCAGGAGAGCAGGCCGGTCAGCACGTGGGGCGAGACATAGACCTCGATCAGGGCGGCGAGGACGAGCGCCGGGACCGAGATCGCGACGGTCACGAACGTCGCCGCGAGGAGCTGATCCCATTCGGCCCGACGACTCGCGATGATCCAGGCGGCGAGCGGAAGGAACAGGGCGGTCAGCTCGAGCAGAGCGTGCGGGAGCAGGCCGACGAGCAGGAGGCCGGGCGACGTCTGCAGGCGAGTCGCCGCGCCGGCCGCCTCGGTCCCGATCAGCAGGCCCTGGGCCGACAGCGAGAAGATCGTCGCGCCGATCACGAATGCGATCGCCAGCCGGCCGCATTTGTCGTGGATCGCCCGACGGATCCCCTCCTGCCGTCGGGCCTGCTCGGGGAGCGAGCTCCCGGCGATGAAGCCGGCGACGCAGGCCATCGCGTGGAGCGCGAGGACGAACAGGTTGTGTTCGAGGATCGTCGCCACGTCGTGAAGGTCGCCGACGACGAATGGCGGGTGGATGATCTGGATCTGCGTATCGCCGCCGAAGCCGCCCGACCGCCAAACGGCCGCGACCAGCCAGACGCAGGCCAGCAGCCCGACCGCGGCGAGCAGGCTGCCGCCGAGCCAGCCCCGGAGAACCCTCCACGGGTGCCGGCGCCAGGTCTCGAGGGTCTCGCGGGTGTTCCGCATGCCCTCGACGAACGCGTAGGCCGATGGGGCGCTGGGAACGAGGTCCACGTCATTGCATCGGCACGCGGCGCGACCCGGTTTAGGCTCGCCGCGACAAGGCCGGCCCCGCGGTGGATTGCGCGCCTCGACAGCCGTCCGAGCCGCGGAGCGAGCGGCCGCGGCTGGAGGTGCAGCGTGTGGAGGTGAAGTGGGCCGCGATCACCGCGGCCGCGCCCGCATGCCCCGTGGCGGCGTCCTCTATCCATCCGCCTGACGGCTGACACGCACGCTCGGGGCGACCGACACACCTCCACACACGCCCCCGGCCGGAGGAGTACCCTCTCACGTCAGCATTGGTGTGCTCCGCGGACCCTCACACCGCCGCGAGCCGGCCTCCCCCGCGATACGCCGCAGGCCGCCGCGATCGATTCACCCGCATCCACAGGTTCATGCGGCGTCGCATCAGTCGAGTGGGCGCTTGCCCTACCGTGTTGAGGTGATGCCCGACGATGACAGGCCTCGGATCACGGATGGACTCGACTCTGATCGCCTGCGCACACTGATCGACATCGGCGGCTTCATCGTCGCGGACCTCGATCTCGACTCGGTGCTCGCCCGTGTGCTCGATGCAGGATGTGAGTTGACCGGGGCGCGCTACGCGGCGCTCGGCGTGCTCAACGAGGCGGGGACCGAGCTCGAGCGGTTCATCACTCACGGCTTCGACGCTGACACCGAGCAGGCGATCGGCGAGCGTCCCCTCGGCCGCGGCGTCCTCGGTGTGCTGATCCGCGATCCCAAGCCGCTTCGCGTGACCTCACTCGACGCGCATCCCTCCTCGTACGGATTTCCGGCGGCTCACCCCGCGATGGAGACGTTCCTGGGTGTCCCCGTCCTCGTCCGCGGCCATGTCTGGGGCAACCTTTACCTGACCGAGAAGCGCGGCGCCGCACAGTTCGATCAGGCCGACGAGGACGCGGCGGTCGTGCTCGCCAGGTGGACCGCGATCGCGATCGAGAACGCCCGCCTCTATCACGTCGCAGAGCAGAGGCGCCGCGAGTTGGAGCGCGCCGTCCGCGGCCTCCAGGCCACGCAGACGATCGCCCATGCCGTCGGCGCCGACACCGACCTCGACCGGGTGCTGGAGCTGATCGTCAAACGTGGACGGGCCCTCGTCGACGCGCGGAGTGTCGTCATCCTGCTGCGCGACGGCGACGACCTCGTGCTCGCCGCGAGCGCGGGCCACAGCCGCCGGCCCCACGGCGAGCGCATCCCGATCGGCGCCTCAACCTCGGGGGAGGTGATGCGGCGAGGCCGTCCCGAGCGAGTGACCAACGTCCGGGACCGCCTGCTCGTCCCCTCCGAGCGGCTTGGCGTCGATGACGCGCGTTCGGCGCTGCTGATACCGCTTCTCTATCGCGGAGAACCGCTCGGCGTCCTGATCGCCTTCGACAGCGGCGAGCACGGAGCCTCCTTCAGCGACGATGACGAGGCCGCCCTGAAGGCCTTCGGCGCCAGCGCGGCCACAGCGGTCACCACCGCTCGGGGAGTCAAGCGGCAGCGGCTGCGGGACGCCCTCTCGGCGGCCGAGGCCGAACGCCGCCGGTGGGCGCAGGAACTGCACGACGAGACCCTGCAGGGACTCGGTGGATTGCGCATCCTCCTCAGCGTCGCCCGCCGCGACGGGGACCCGGTGGTGCTGGCCGGGGCCGCCGACCAGGCCCTCCTGGAGATCGAGCAGGAGATCACCAACCTCGGGGCGATCATCACCGAGCTGCGGCCGGCCGCACTCGACTCGATCGGTCTTGCCCCAGCGCTCGAAGCCCTGTTCGAGCGCCACCGGACGATCAACGACCTGAAGGTCGAGGGCCACCTTGCGATACCCGACCGCGACCCGCACGAAGACGTGCTCGACGCCCAGCTCGAGGCAGCCGTCTACCGCCTGGTCCAGGAGGCGCTCACCAACGTCGTCAAGCACGCCCACGCGACCCGCGTCGAGGTCAGCGTCACCCTCACCGGGGGTCGACTGGTCGCCGAGATCACCGACGACGGCGTGGGCTTCGCGATTCACGAGGTCCGCCGGGGATTCGGCCTGACCGGGATGCGCGAACGAGTCCTGATGGCCGGCGGCGAGCTGACGATCGATTCCTCGGATGCGGGAACCATTGTCGCCGCGACGGTGCCGGTCTCTGCACACATCACGGCCGGGGGCACGGCCGGGAGCAGAGCCGGGAGCGGGGCCGGAACCGGGGGCAGGGCCGGAGCCGACCAGGTCACGTGAGTGACGGTGCCGAGGTCGTTCCGAGGCACCGGGGCACCGCCGGGCCCGCTCGCGTCAATGCATGCTTTGGCGGGCCCGGCTCGAACGGGCCCTCGAGAGGACAGGCCGGCTTCCCGGCTTGACATGAGCGGGCGTAGGAGGAGACCCCGAGGGGGGGCGATGGGGTGTGGGATGTGATCGACCGGCTCCTCCCGTGCGCTGGAGGTGGATGCGAGACTTCGGCGCGAATTAGTTGACTGAGTCAGTCAGCTACTTTCGTTGGAGAGTCCATTTCTCCACGACTCGGTCCCCCGCGGAGAGCTCGCCCGCCTCTGACCGCGGTGACCCGCAGGATCTTCCTCGCCACGAAAGCCCTGCCGATCGCGCATCCCGCCATCCCGCACCTCGCGGGACCCACCCACACCGACACCCGCGCCCCGGCGCCACCCGCGCCACCCGGCACCCCCGAGCCCCGGCACCGCCCGCCCCCGCGCGGCTCAGGCGTCCTCGACCAGCCCGCGGCGGATCGCGTAGCGGACCAGCTCGGCGCGCGTCCCGACGCGGAGCTTCTGCTGGATGTGCGCTCGGTGGGTTTCGACCGTGCGCACCGACAGGAAGAGGTGCCCGGCGATCTCGACATTGGTGTGACCGAGAGCGATCAACCGGAGCACCTCGACCTCCCGCGGGCTGAGGTCATCAGGCGGACCGGGAGCCGGCTCGCGGGCGATCCGCGCGCCGAGCGTCGGGTTGAGATAGGTCTCGCCCACGGCAGCACGCCTGACGGCCTCGACGAGTTCGCTGTCGGCGGCCTTCTTGAGTACGTAGCCGGTCGCGCCGGCGGCGAGGGCCTGGCGCGCGAACGCGGGCTCCTCCTGCATCGTCAGGACGACGATGTGAGTATCGGGCGCCTCCGCGCGGATCACAGGGATCGCCTCGACGCTCGAGCCGCCGGGCATGTTCAGGTCGAGCACGAGGACAGCCGGGCGACACCCACGGACGTGGCGTCGCGCCGTCTCGACGTCGCCGGCCTCAGCCGCGACCCGGAAGCCCGGCTCGGTCTCGAGCAGCATCCGCAGCCCGGTGCGCACGACCGCGTGATCGTCGGCGAGGACGATGCTGACGGCCACTGCCACTGCCGATGCCGGCTGACTGGGCTGTGGGCCGACGTGCTCGGACGCATTGTCGGCGGTCACGCGGTCAGCGTAGCGCCTGCCCGGCGCCCGTAATCAGGGGGGCTCCGCATAACCGTTTGTGGTTTTCTACGGACCCTCGAACCGCCGCTTCGACCATCGAGCGGAGCCGTCGGGCAATGCTTGGGAACGTGTCATGGTGGTGACGGCGACGCGCATTGCCAGGCTTGCGTGAGGCAGCCTTCGCCCGGTGGACGCCCCGGGTGGACGCGGGGCCGCAGCCCCGGGGGGCGGCGACACCCTGGAGCCGAGCACCGCGGTGGCACTCAAAACCGCGAACCGATCGACCCGAGCCGTGGCGGTGCGGCAGACCGGCGGGCGGGCGGGCCGAGAGCGTCGTGAGGGTCCGTAGCTACCCGCAGCTACGAGAAGGCGTCCGCACGGATGCCGTCAGCGGCGGAGGCCCTAGCTTGGGGGTGGACCACAACCCAAGGAGACCGCATGTTCGGCAATGTCTTCATCGGAGTCGATGGGACGGCCAACGCCCGCGACGCGATCAGGCTCGCCACCGCGCTCGCGGAACCCGGCGCTCGCCTGACACTCGCCCACGTATACGGCGGCCGGCCGACCCAGAGCCGCGTGTCGAGCCGCCTGTTCGGGGCGTTCTATGCGACCGCGCACGCGGAGGCGATCCGCCTGCTGGAGGCCGAGCGGGACGAGACCGGCGTCACGGCCGAGCTGATCGCCGTCGGGGCGCCGTCGGTCGGCCGGGTCTCCACACGCTCGCCAAGCAGCACGAAGCAGACCTCCTGGTCGTCGGATCCTGCAAGCACGGCGCGGCCGGACGGATCATGCTCGGCGACGACACCCGCGCGTCGCTCAACGGCGCGCCGTGCGCCGTGGCGATCGCACCACGCGGCTTTGCGGCCGGGCCGACCAGGTTCGGGAAGATCGGCGTCGGGCACGATTTCACCGACGAGAGCCATTTCGCGCTCGTGGCCGGCCGCGACATCGCGGCCCGGCACGGAGCCAGCGTCGGCGCGTTGAACGTCGCCGCACAGCCGGTCGGCGCCTACGGGTCGCCGATGCCGAGCGACTGGGGTCACATCCTCGAGACCGAACGCCAGGACGCGTCGCGACGGCTGCGATCGCTCGAGGGGGTCGACGCGAGTGCGATCTACGGGTCACCGTTCGAGGAGCTCGCCGCCTTCGTCGTCCCGCGGGCGTCTCGGGAGGCGCACGCCGAGTTCGCCCCCGCCGACGACGCCGGCGTCGGCGTCGGCGTCGGCGTCGGAGAACCTCAGGTTTCCCCGACCACCGTGGCGGCCCCGGCGACGGCTAGTCCGGAATCTCGAGCATGAACCGGCTTCCCCTGCCGAGCTCGCTCTCGCAGGTGATGACGCCGCCGAGGAAGCCGGCGAGGGCCTGGGATATGTGAAGCCCGAGACCGCTGCCAACCCGCAGCTCGGCGGTCGGCGACTCGACCTGCTCGAAGGCGTCGAACAGCCGGTGGATGTCGGCGGCGTCGATCCCAACCCCCGTGTCGGTGACCGTGAATCGCGTGGCCGCGTCCCCCACACCGACCTTTGCCACGCCCAGGCGGACGGCCCCGACCTCGGTGAACTTGATCGCGTTGTGGGCAAGGTTGATGAGGATCTGGTTGAGCGCCCGCCGATCGCTCTGAATCTGCAGGCCGCCGGCGCACTCCACGACTTCGAGCTCCAATCCCTTCTGTTCGGCGAGCTGACGCAGGCCGACGGCGACATCGTCGAGCAGCGCGTGGCAATCGACGGACTCCAGGCGGGGCTCGACCTTTCCGGATCCGATCCGAGCGAGGTCGAGGAGGTCGTTGATCAGCGACAGGAGGTGCCGGCCGCTGGTCCGGACGATCTCCAGCTGCGTCGTCTGCTCGCCGGTCAGTGGCCCCGGCAGACCCATCAGCATCGTCCCGGTGAAGCCGAGGATCGCGCTCAGCGGAGTCCGGAGCTCGTGGCTCATGCTGGCGAGGAAGTCATCCTTCGCGCGGACGGCCGCCTCCAGCTTGGTGTTCGCCTCCCGCAGCTCCCGCGCGACCAGCTCGCGGTCCGTGACGTCGCGGATCGCCGCGATCGTGAGCCGCCCCTTAGCGGTCTCGAGTGGGCTGAGGCTGATCTCGACGGGGATCTCGACGCCGTCCTTGCGCCGGCCCCAGAGTTGGCGACCGGCACCCATCGGGCGGGGCCGAGGCTCCGCGGCGAAGCGCGCGCGGTGGACGGGATGGCGATCGCGGTACCGATCGGGAATCAGCATGTCGACGGGGCATCCGACGAGTTCCTCCCGTCTGTAGCCGAACAGCTGCACCATCTCGGCGTTCGCGTGTGCGATCGCACCGGCGCGATTGACGATCACCATGGCATCGGGAGCCGACTCGAGCACTGACTGGGTGAACCGGGAGCGCTCCAGCTCGGCCGTCAGCTCCAGCTGATTGGTGATGTCCCGAGAGATCAGGAGGAACCCGATCGGCAGACCGCTGTGGTTGAGCCGCGGCGTCAGGACGACGCTCGCCGTGAAGCTGCTGCCGTCCTTGCGGATCCGCTCGATCGTCCCCTCCCAATTTCCGTGCCGGACGGCCTGATCTCGCATCGCCTGCGGGAGACCGCGCGACGCGTCGGCTCGAGTGTGCAGGTCGGAGCTCGGCCGGCCGACCACCTCGGACGGCTCGTAGCCGTACAGCCGGCGGGCGCCCTCGTTCCACAGGAGAATCACGCCGTCGGGATCGGTCGCGACTATCGAGCACTCGGTCGACGAGTCGAGAACGTTCCCGATGAACTCCAGCGCGTCATCCGCGGTGGCCGTCCCGCCGGACCCGAACAGTTCCAGCCTGACCTGTGCGCCTGACACGTCTGTCTCTCCGTTCGGAGCGTCTGGCCGGGCGCTCCACTACTGCGACAAACCTTCCACGCTCGAGACCACCCACGCGATCGAAGGTCCGCCGAGCGCCGCGGCAGCGTATTCCACGTCCATGGTTGCAGCTTCCGAGGTCTCCGGCAAGGCGACATTGTCACCAGCTGGTGGGCACGGATCGTGAGACCACCGGGTGAGTACACACAATGTCATGGGGTCGCCTCGATCTTCGGCCGATCGTCCCCGGGACCAACTCGACGCCGGACACACCCGGCGGCCGTCGACCACAGTCGTGAGGATTCACACATGGTGGATGATCAGCCGGTGTCAAGTGGTAGACTGGCGTGCCCGACGGCTGGGACGGCCGAGGGACTGCTGGCCGACGGGCAGCTCGATACGCTCGCAGCCTCGACGGTCGCGGAACATCTCGCGGAACCGGGTGACATCGAAGTGGCACGCCTGCGGATCCTCATTGCAAACGAGCGGACCGACCGAGTCGAGTCGCTCGTCGCGGTCGTCACCGGCTTGGGCCACGACGTCGTCGCCCGCGAGGTCGACGTCGGCTCGATCGGAGTGGTCACCGCGCGCGAGAACCCGGATGTCGCCCTCGTCCGGCTCGGCGGCTCGTCGGACCACGCGCTCGGGCTGATCGAGCAGATCGTCCGCGAGGCGTCCTGCCCGGTGATCGCCCTACTCGGCACCACCGATCGCAGCTACGTCTACGAGGCGGCCAAGCGAGGGGTGTTTGCCTACATCGTCGACACGACGCCCGAGGAACTCCAGAACGCGATCGATGTCACCCTGCAGCGCTTCGCCGAGTATCACAACCTCCAGGGAGCATTCGGCCGGCGGGCCGTGATCGAGCAGGCCAAGGGCATCATGATGGGACGTCACGCGATCGACGCCGAGACGGCGTTCGGGATGCTGCGCGACCACTCACAGCGAAGCGGCCAGAAGCTCGTCGACGTGGCCACCGGGCTTGTCCGCAGCCACGCGCTCCTCGTGCCTCCAGCGGCCAAGCCGGGGGTCACAGACCCCGGGAAGTAGTCGGCCGTGATCCGGCCGGCGGTTGCGTACGTAGATACGGAAGTGACCGTGGTCAGGGATGGCGGGAGGATCGTGGTCGGCTCGGGGCCTGCGCCGGTACGCGTGGCGGTCGCGAGCGAGCGACGTGAGCGCCTCGTGGAGATTCTCACCGGCCTCGGATACCCGGTCGTCGGCCTCGAGTGGGGCGATCAGGCAATCGACGAGGCCCGGCGTCCGGACGTCGCCCTGCTGTCGGTCGACCCGCGAGACATCTTCGACCACATCCTGCGTGCGGCCGCGTGTCCGGTGATCGCGCTCGTCCGCGACGAGGACGCGGCCGGCGCGGGTGAGGTGAGCCGGCGAGGCGTGTTCGCCGACGTCCGCGAGACGACCGGCGTCGAGCTTGCCGGTGCGATCGACACGGCATTGCAGGGCTTCGCCGTGTACCACCGACTCCACGGGGCGTTCGGGCACCGCGCGTGGATCGAGCAGGCGACCGGAGTCCTGATGGCCACACACGGGATCGACGCGTCCGAGGCGCTCGGGATGCTGCGCGCGCATTCGGGCAACGACCGAGACCGGCTGGTGGCGGTCGCCTGGGGATTGGTCGACAGCCATCTGCTGCTGAGTCCGTCAGACCCGCGCTGACGCGTCGATCGACTCGATCACGGCTGCCGGCCGCGCCGGCGGTACGAATCCCGGGCGAAGCGAAGCTGAGGAAGCATCCAGATCGCCTCGAGGGCGATCACCGCTGACATCTTGCTGCGTCCGCGGACGCGGTCGCGAAAGACGATCGGGACCTCGGTCACGACGAACCCGTGGGCCAGGGCGCGGTAGGTGAGCTCGACCTGGAAGGCGTAGCCGTGGGACCGGACGGTGTGGAGGTCGATCGCCTCGAGGACGTCTCGGCTGAAGCACTTGAATCCGCCTGTCAGATCGCGGACCCCGATGCCGAGGACGGCCCGCGCGTAGGTGCAGCCGCCGCGGCTGAGCCCCCGGCGCAGGAGGCCCCAGTCGGCGACCGACCCACCGGAGACGTAGCGGGACCCGAGCGCGAGATCGGCGCCGGCGTCGACGGCCGCGAGCAGGCGGGGAAGGTCGGCGGGATCGTGGGAGAAGTCGGCGTCCATCTCGAGGACGCGGGCCGCCCCATTTTCGAGGGCGTGGCGAAATCCGGCGAGGTAGGCGGGCCCGAGCCCGGTCCGCTCGGTCCGGTGGAGGACCTCGACGTGGGCGTCGGCCGCGGCGATCGCATCCGCGATCCGGCCGGTCCCGTCGGGAGAGTCGTCGTCGACGACGAGGATGCGATAGCCGCCGGGCGCGGCCGACGCGAGCTGGGAGCCGGCGGCGGCGACGATCGCCTCGATGTTCTCGGCCTCGTCAAAGGTCGGCAGGATCAACCAAGCAGGGCCGGACACGGCGGCTTACCCTAGATGAATGGCGCAGACCTCCAACAGCACGATCGCCGGAGCCCTCGACGAGCTCGGCGACCTCTACGAGCTCGACGGGGCGGTCGTCCACCGCGTGGTGGCCTACCGCAACGCGGCCAAGGCCGTCCGGGACTCGCCGGTCTCGATCGCCGAGCTGGCCGTCGCCGGTCGGGTCACCGAGCTGGCGGGAATCGGGGCGACGCTCGAGCAGAAGATCCTCGACCTCGTCCAGACCGGCCGGATCCCGGCGGCCGAGCGTCTGCGCGAGCGCTTCCCGGCGGGCGTTCTCGCGATCGTCGGCCTGCCCGGCATCGGCCCGAAGCGGGCGCGCCGGCTCTTCGAGGAGCTCGGCATCGATTCGCTCGAAAGCCTCGGTGAGGCGGCCCGGGCCGAGCGACTCCGGGGCGTGCGGGGCTTCGGCGAGAAGTTCGAGCAGTCGGTGCTGGCGACGCTTGCGGCGGGCGTGGACGCGTCGCCCCGGCGACGGGTGCCGCTCGACCGGGCGCTGGCGATCGGCGAGCTGGTCGTCGGCGAGCTGCGCGATCGAGACCGGGAGCTCGGCTCGGATCCGCCGGCGCGGATCGAGCTGGCCGGGTCGGTGCGGCGGCGAGCCGAGAGCATCAAGGACCTCGACGTCGTGATCGGGGCGGCCGATCCCGCAGCCCTGCTCGACGCGCTCGGCGAGCTCGCTGCGATCGAGTCGGCCGGGCGGACGAGCGCGACTGCCGCGCGGGGGCAGACCCACACGGGGATGGTCGTCGAGCTGCGGGCGGTCGCGGCCGACCAGTTCGGAAACCTGCTCCAGCACATGACCGGCTCCAAGCAGCACAACGCCGCGCTCCGGGAACGGGCGGTCCGGATGGGCCTGCACGTCTCCGAGTACGGAGTGCTCGACGACGCGACCGGCGAGACCCACCGGTGCGCGACCGAAGCCGAGGTCTACGAGCTGGTCGGACTCTCCTACATCGAGCCGGAGCTCCGCGAGAACCGGGAGGAGCTGCGCCGGGCGGCGGGCGGGGTCTTCCCGAGGCTGGTCGAACTGAGCGACATCCGCGGCGATCTGCACTGCCACACGGTCGCCTCCGATGGGCGGGAGACGATCTTGGAGATGGGGCGGTCTGCGGCGGCAAGAGGTTACGAGTACCTAGCGATCACCGACCACTCGGCCACCCACGGCTTCGGCAACGACGTCTCTCCGGACGAGCTCCGCCGGCAGATCGAGAAGGTCCACGAGGCGGACGCCAAGCTCCCGGGGATCCGTCTGCTCGCCGGCAGCGAGGTCAACATCCTCCCGGACGGGTCGCCCGACTACGACGACGACCTGCTGGCCGAGCTCGACTGGGTGATCGCCAGCGTGCACACGTCGTTCGGGATGGCCGGGGACGCGATGACCGAGCGGATCGTCGCGGCGACGGGACACCCGCTGATCGACGCGATCGGGCACCCGACCGGCCGGATGATCGGGCGGCGGGAGCCGTATGCGGTCGACATCGATGCCCTGGTCGGAGCGGCGGCGGCGTCGGGGACGCTGCTCGAGATCAACTCGAACCCCAACCGCCGGGACCTGAGCGAGGTCAACGCGCGGGCGGCCGTGCACGGGGGCGCGGGCATCGTGATCAACTCGGACGCCCACTCGAGCGGCGGCTTCGACGTGCTCCGCTACGGGATCTGGACGGCGCGGCGGGCCGGCCTGGAGCCGGCGGCCGTGCTCAACACGCTGGCGTGGGACGAGCTGGCCGGCCGACTCAAGCGGACGCGCCGCGACTAGGGAGAGCGACGGCGCGCGCGGCGCGCGAGCAGCGATCTGATCGCGACCGCGCAGACCAGGCCGCCGGCGAGGAGGGCGGCGCCGGCGACGTCCGACCCGCGCGCGAGCGACCGGATCCCGAACACGACGGCGACGACGATCAGGACGGCGAGGAGCCCGATCAGCCTGAGTACGAGGAAGCCCCTGAAGACGTCGCCGATCTCGCTCATCCCGGAGATCGTCTCACGCGACCGCGGCTCGGTGCGCGATGCCGAGCGCCCCGAGCAGCTCGGTCGCGACCAGCCGGTCGACCGCCGCATCCGAGATCGGCTCGAGCCTGGCCGCGGCCGCGACGGCATACCCCGGACGAGGCTCGTCGAGACCCAGGCGGATCGCGCCGGCGAGGTCGTCGCCGACCAGACGGGGGTCGAGACCGCCGGCGAGGTCGAGTGCGACGTACGGACCGGGGGCCCGGTTGGTCACGAGCATGCACCCGTCGGCGAGGGCTTCGAGCTGGGCGACCCCGTAGTCCTCGCGCCGGGGGGCCGTGACGTAGAGCCGCGACCGCCGCAGGAGGGCCCGGTAGGCGTCGGGCGCGATCATCCCGACGACCCGGACGCCGTCGGCGCTCGTGCGGCCGGCGGCGTCCGGCGGGAGGGCCGCGACGCCGGCGACGACCAGCTCCTCCCCCGGCCGACGGGCCTGCGCCCAGGCCGCGAGCACACGGTCGAGCCCCTTCTTGCGGGGGTTGGCCCCATACGTGATCGCCGCGATGTCACGCACGGCGGCGGCCGGCCCGGACGCGCGGACGGGTACCGGAACGACGAGCGCGGGGGCATCGCCGGCTGGAGACTCGGCGAGGGCGCCCGGGCTCTGGGGGAGCAGCAGCGGCGCCTGGCGCAGGCGCCTGCGCTCGAGCGGACGCTGCCAGAGCCCGTGCCGGCCGGGCCGGTTGGCGGCCGCCGGCGCGTCGAAGCGGATCGGTCCGGCCCGCGGCCAGAACAGCGCGGCGGTGATCGTCGAGTAGATCACCGCGCCGACCGGCCCCCGGTCGAGAGCGTGACTGGCGGCCGCCCGTGCCGCGCGTGCCCAGAGAAAATCGGTCAGCGCGAATGTCGGGACGTCGGGCTGTGCCGCCGCTCTCGCGACCCGGACGGTCGCTCCCGCCCGCCGCAGCGAGGCTGCGAGCTCATCGTCCGCGGCTCGCAGCCCGGCGGTCGAGCCGAGCGAGACGAGCAGGACGTCGGTCACGCAGCTTGCTCGTGCTGCTGGATCGGGTACGACTTGAACCCGGGCGTCCGGGTCAGCGTGATCGGCTCGACCGGAGACGTCGGCTCGACGTGGAAGCGAGCGCCGTCACGCAGCTCGATCGCAGCGACCGCGGCATGCTGACGGCGCCAGGCGAGCGCCCAGATGATCGCGAAGCCGGTCGCGATGCCGGGGACCTGGGGCGCGAAGAAGCCGATCACGAAGGCGGCCAGGGTGAGCGTGAAGAGCGGCCAGAGACGGTTGATCAGGACCCGGGTCGGCTTCTCCTCGGGCATCGTGACGATCGCCCGGGCGCCGGCCAGGAGGCGGGCGATCGGCGGGGAGGCCTCGTTGCGCCGGCCCATGAAGATCCCGACGAGGGTCGCGACGCCCCACCAGCCGAACGCGAACAACGGGAGATCCGGTTGGCCGGCGGCGCCGGCGCCGATCACGGTGACGGCGGCCAGGGCGCTCGCCGATCCGGCGCAGAGGAGGACCGTCGAGCGGAGGAAGTCGACGAACGGCACCGGTCAGAGCAGACCCTGGAGGACCCGACGGACGCCGCGCGGCCCGTCGACCATCAGATCGGCCTCGCGCTCGAGCGCGTCCGACGTCTCGTCGGACCGGACGCCGATGCAGACTGCGCCGCCGGGGATCGCCGAGCGCAGGCCGCGGAAGGCATCGACGTCGGTCTCGTCGTCACCGATGTACAGACCCGCGACGGCGTCGCCGTCGCGCAGCAGGCCCGTGATGCCGCGGCCCTTGTCGATCTCGATCGGAGGCCGGATCTCGAGAACCTTGCGCCCCCAGTGGACGAGGAAGCCGGCCGACCGGGCGTCGACCTCGACCTCGCGCAGGGCGGCCTCGGCCGCGTCCTCGTCGGGCACGCCCCGCCAGTGGAAGGCCGCGATCGGGCCCTTGTCCTCGCCGCGGACCCGCAGCTTGCGGAGCTTCGGCGAGTTGGCGAGCCCGGCGAACTCGCGGACCCGCTTGATCCACGGCGCGACCTCCGGATCGAGCACGACCTCGACGGTCCCGGCTGCCAGGAGCTCACACCCGTGATTGCCGACGTAGGAGATCGACCCGATCGCGACGATCCGTCGGGCGTCGGTCGCCGCCCGGCCGCTGATGCAGGCGACCGTCTTATAGCGCCGGGCCACGTCGATCAGCAGGCCGCGAGTCGACTCGGGCACGGCCGCGTCGGACGCGTGGCGGACGATCGGCGCGAGCGTTCCGTCGATGTCGAGCAGGACGGCCGCGTGCGCCGGGTCCGAGCGGAGGGGCTCGAGCGATTCGGCGAGCGTGGCTGGATCGGGCACGGCATCTAGTATGGCGCGATGCCGGGCGCCCGATCGCTGAAGCTCGCGGGCATCGGGACCCTGGCCGGCCTGTTCAGCGGCGTGTTCGGCGTCGGAGGCGGGTCGGTGATCGTTCCGCTGCTGATCCTCTGGATGGCCTACGACGAGCGCGCGGCCGGCGGAACCTCGCTGCTGGCGATCATCCCGATCGCCGCGACCGGGGCGGTCGCACAGGCCGCGTACGGGAACATCCACGTCGGCGACGCCCTGCTCGTCGGCCTCCCCGCGCTGATCGGCGTCAGCCTGGGGACCAGACTCCAGCAGAGGGTTCCGGCCCGGGGTGTCTCGCTGCTGTTCGCCGGGCTGCTCGTCTGCGTCGCGGTGGAGCTCGTCGTCCAGTGATCGAGGTCGCGGCGATCGGCGTGCTCGCCGGGCTCGTGTCCGGCCTGCTCGGCGTCGGTGGGGGTGTCCTGTTCGTCCCCGGCCTGGTCTTCGTGATCGGCCTCAGCCAGGTCGACGCCGAGGCGACCTCCCTCCTGGCGATCGTCCCGGTCGCCGGGCTCGGCGCGTGGCAGCAGCACCGCTACGGGAACGTCCGCGTCCGCGACGGCATCCTGATCGGCCTGCTCGCCGTCGTCGGGTCGGTCGCCGGCGTCGCGATCGCCAACATCGTCGACGGCCGGACCCTCCGGCTGGCGTTCGCCGGGGTGACGCTGGTCGTCGCCGGACAGCTCGTGCGAGGCGCCCGCTCGGCCGGCGCGGCCGGCGGCGGCGGGCCGGGAAGCCCCTGAGCCGCCTCAACCGGGTCCGCTATCCTCAGTCGCGATGGGCCTCGACAACCCTCTTCACATCATCATCCTGCTGGTCATCCTCCTGCTCGTCTTCGGCGCCAAGCGCCTCCCCGAGCTCGGAAAATCGCTCGGCGAGGGGATGCGCGGCTTCAAGGACTCGATCAGCGGTACGGGCGGTCCGGCCGACACGTTGACGCCCCCGGCCGCTCCGCCGCCGACTCCCGCCGCCGCGCCGGTCCCCGCGCCGGCCGCAGCCCCGGTCGCAGCGGCCGATCCACCGCCGGTGCCGCCACCCGCACCGCCGCCGGCCCCGCCGGCCGACGCGACCTAGTCCCAGTCCCGTGGCCAGGCGGGCCTCGCCTTGACGCGACTCGTACGTCGTGTCACCCGGCCGCTGCCGATCAGCCAGGCGCGCCGCGAGGTCCCGGAACGGTCGCCGCGACCTCGTGGCTGAACCTGGTCGAGGGTTCTTCGGGGCTGACCCACCCGGGAGGCCATCTGCTGCGGCGCGTTGGACGGCAACCTGGCCCGATCGCTGCGATCGCGACGTGTGTCGTTCAAGCGAACGACGGACACGAACGCTGTTCGTTTACGAACGCTGTTCGTTTACGAACGCTGTTCGTTGACGAACGCTGTTCGTTGCGCACACCGTCGTTCGGACCGCGACCGGGAGAACTCGATTCTCGAGAAGATCGGTCGGAGGCGCGTCGCAGTCGGCACAATCATCGACCCAAGCCCGCACGCAGGACCAGCTATCCGGGCGGAGCTCGCCGGGCCGGGCGCTCGAGCGAGACGTTGACGCCGTCGTCGCCGAGTTGGGCGAACCCGGCCGCCTCGAACAGGCGGCGGGACGCGTTGTTCTCGCAGGCAGCCATCGCTCGCACCGGGCAGCCGGCTTCGTCGGCGGCGGCCGACACGGCCGCCAGCACGGTGGCTGCGATCCGCCGCCTGCGGGCTGGGGAGATCAGAGCGATGTCGACGACCCGAAAGCCGTCGGCGCGGCGGTCGAGGATCACGGCGCCGACGGACGCCCCGTCGAGGAGGATCACCTGGCGATCTGCATCCGGGAAGCGCGTCTCCCGGTCGCGGCGGCGAGCGGTGAACTGAAGCTCGAGCAGCTGCGCACGGACTCCGTCGGGCAGGCCTCCGAGTCCGAGTTGCTCGGTGACGACGGCGCCGTCGAGCGCCCGCAGGAAAGCGTCGTCGACTGGGCTGGCCGGACGGAGGGCGACGGTTCCCGCCGGGATCCGCCCTGTCAATTTCGAGACGGGAGGATCCCCTGGAGGGGGACGCAGAGCTTCAGGCACGGGGACGCCTCGATGCTCGTGTGCGGCTGACGGCTCCCAGCCGGCTCGATCGCCCCCGCGGTCAAAGTCCTGGACCCGTGTGGGCCGGGACCGTACGACCTACCCTTCGCGCGGACGTGGGCGCCGCCGGAGCGGTGGCTCCCGAGCGCCCCGTCGGGCGGGTGCGGTTGATGATTGCGGCGTAGTCCTGACCGTGGCGGCCGGTGCCGGCCGGAGCGACGAGGAGGCTGAGTTCCCCGAGACCGGAGTGCCTGATCGTCATCACGTCCTGGTCGAGGCGGGGTCCGCCTGACGCGTGGAAGAGGAGCGCGAACGCGTCCTCGGGACCCGCCTGGGCGCCGATCCCCGCCACACTGCCGAGGTCGCTCACGCCGACGAGGAGCGCGGTTGCCCGTCGGTTGCCGGCGGCCAGCTCGAACCGGTCGCCGACCAGCGGAGCGAACGTCGAGCGGCGCAGGGCAGCGGCCGGCCGGCCGGCCGCGATCAACCCCCGGGTGAGCTGGCCGGCCTCGGCCAGCGCGAGTCCCACGACCACGGCCCCCCCCGGCGGCGAGCAGCCCGCGGCGGGTGATCGTGGCGTCCGGGGGCCCCCCGTAGGCAATCTCGCTCACGCCGGCGGCTGCCCATCCCCTCCTGGACACTTCTCGCACCCCAGCCCCCATGCGCCTGCTGCTCCCGAAGAAACACCCGTGACCCGAGGATAGACACGTGGGCGCCGCGCGTCAAACGACTCGGTCCGGATCGGGTAGCCTGGGCGCGTGTCAGGCAGGGGATGACCGTCGTTCGCCGACCCCGAGGTCCACGCCCGGCATGATCTCCCGGGTCCGCCTGCCGCTCGCGGTCGACGTCGACGCGCTCGCCGCCGACGTCGGGCGGCTGACGGCCGAGGACTGGGTCCCGCACTTCAATACCGGCTACTACGAGGGCGACTGGAGCGGGGTCGCGCTGCGCTCGAGCGCGGGCGCTCCGCTTGCCCTCTACCCGGACCCGACGGCCGCGGCCGGCGACTGGGCCGCGACCGAAGCGCTCGGCCGGTGCCCGGCGGTGGCGAGGCTGCTCGACGAGTTCCACTGCGAGCTGCAGTCGGTGCGCCTGCTCGCGCTCGGGGCACACGCGCGGATTCGCGAACATCGCGACTACATGCTGGGCTACGACGTCGGCGAGCTGCGGATCCACATCCCGGTGACGACGAGCCCGGAGGTCGAGTTCGTCCACGACGGCGAGCGGGTCGCGATGGCTGCGGGAGAGGTCTGGTACCTCGACTTCAATCTGCTCCACAGCGTGGCGAACCCCGGCGAGGGCCGGCGGGTCCACCTCGTCATCGACTGCGTTCTCAATCCCTGGCTGGACGGGCTGCTGGCGGCGGGCGTGCTGGGTCGCAGCTGAGCCGGGGCGGACCGGCTCGCCCCTCAACCGGCCGGCCGGTCGGCTCGCCTGCCGCGGGCCGGCGCGGTCCGGAACACGCGATCCCAGTAGGGCGCGCTGACGCCGAATCCGGTGGTGTCGTCCTGGAAGTGATGGCGCATGTGCAGCTCACGCAGCGTCCGGCCGAGCCGGCCGGTCGGGCGCCGGTGGTGGACGTAGTAGTGGGTCATGTCGTAGATCAGATATCCGCCGATGAAGCCACCCTGGATGCCGGGGGCGTAGCGAGTGCCGAAGACGACGAGGAAGAGCAGATAGAAGAGGACGGCGAGCGGGACGCTGACCGACGGCGGCATGACCAGTCGCATCGGATCGTTGGGGTGGTCGTGGTGGATCCCGTGGATGATCCAGTGCAGGCGCGCGCCGATCCCTTCGTCAGGCTCGAAGTGGAAGACGACGCGGTGCATCCAGTACTCGGTGAGCGTCCAGAGGACGTAGCCGGCGATCGTCAGGCCGACCGCCTCGGCGAGCCCGAGATGGTCGACGGCGTAGACGATGAAGCCGACGATGAACGGACCGAAGACGACCGGCGGGACGACCGGATGCACCCGGGAGAGGCGATCCAGCAAGTCTGATTCGAACATCCTCGGGGACGCGCGGAGGGCTTCTGACTTGCGGGACGACTGGCTGATCGGCGACACGTACCTCCTCCTGGGCCAACGGCATGCCTGAAGTTCGAGGATTACGCTATTTGACGCTCGCGTCAAGTGCTGAATCGAGCGAGACCGGGATCCGGTGGGTCCGCGCCGACCGGTCTGCCTGGCGATCAGCAGATCGGTCGGTCGGGCGGCGTCGACGGGGAGGCCGGCGGGCCGACGTGGGCGACCGGGAACGGCCGGCAGAGCTCGCCGATCGCGGCTTCGATGTCGGCGGCGAGGAGGTCGACCATATCGCGGGAGAAGCTCTCCTTGATGACCATCCGCAGCACGGTGATGTGCTCGGCGTCGGCCGGCAGGGTGTAGGCCGGGACGATCCAGCCGGTCTCGCGCAGCCGGCGCGAGAGCACCTTGAGGTCGAGCTCGTCGGGCGTGCGGGCGCGGACCGCGACAATCGGAAAGGCGCTGCCGTCGTTGATCAGCTCGAAGCGCCCGGTCTGATCCAGGCGGGCGGCGAGGGCCTGGGCGTTCTCGAGCACGGCCGCGACGATCCGCTCGTACCCGGATCGGCCGAGCCGGAGGAAGTTGAAGTACTGGAGGACGACGGAGTTGCTCGGGCGGGAGAAGTTCAGCGAGTAGTTCGGCATGTCGCCGCCGAGGTAGTTGATGTGAAAGACGAGCTCGGCCGGGAGATCGGCGCGGTCTCGGAAGATCACCGTCCCCATGCCGGGATAGACGAGGCCGAACTTATGGTTGGAGACGTTGATCGAGCGGACCTCTGACAGACGGAAGTCCCAGGGGAGGTCGGGCTGCGAGAAGGGGATGATGAAGCCGCCGCTCGCGGCATCGATGTGCAGGGGAATCGACCAGCCGCGTCGGCTGCGGGTGTCGGCGAGGAGCTCGTTGATCGGTCCGAGCTCGTCCATCTGGCCCGTGAAGGTCGTCCCGAGCAGACCGCCGACGGCGATCGTCCGCTCGTCGATCCGGGCGGCGACGTCGGCGGCGGTCAGGGTGTACGCGCCCTCGCGCATCGGGGCGACGCGTGCTTGCACCTCGAAGTAGCGGGCGAACTTCTCCCAGCAGGTGTGGACGTCGGCGCCGACAACGAGATTCGGCCGATCGGCGGGGAGCCCGGCGGCCTCGCGACGGCCCTGCCAGCTGCGCTTGTGGGCGAGGAGAGCCAGCATGATCGCCTCGGACGAGCCGATTGTCGCGGTGCCGACGGGAGTACGGTCAGCCGGAGCGTGGAAGAGACGTCCGAGCATCGTGACGACCCGTTCGTGGATCACCTCGGTCCTCGGGTACTCGTCCTGGTCGATCATGTTCTTGTTGAGCGTCTCCGTCGCCAGACGGTCGGCGGCCGGCTCCATCCAGCTCGTCACGAAGCTGGCGAGGTTGAGCGCGGGGTTGCCGTCGAGGTTGAGCTCGTCGTGGACGAGCTGGTAGGCGACCTCCGCGTCGAGGCCGTCGGCCGGGACCTCGAACTTCGGGATCTCGCGGGAGAACGACCGGGCCGAGTAGGTCGGGGCGTGGGAATCGTCACGGTCGGTCTGGACCTTGTGCATCTGGGGTCGGGCTCCTCTTGGGTGCGATGCCGCCGGATCGGCGTCGAATGGGCAAGTGTGGCCAATCGGCCGCCGGCCGGCCGGCAGCCAGCGCCGCCGAGACGTCGTCAGACGACCACTAAAGACTTCTTGTGTGATCGATATCACACAAGCAGCGGCTGTCGGAATGCATTGTTAGGAGCCGTGCGGTACGCCAAGCCACCATTCGCCGTCTCGAGCGCGCAGGCCCGGAGCCGGAGAATCGGGCGTTGTGTGCGCTGTCACGCGCCGGTGCTCGCCGACGAGGAGCACTACGACGCGGGGACCGGCGGCGTGGTCCACGGGGCGTGTGGAGCCGAGGCCGCTCAGGCGGCCGGCCGGCCGAGCGCGGTGCCGGATCCGCCGACGCCGAGCCGTGAGGTGAGACGCCTGGAGTTCGGCCGACCGGTCCGGTCGCGTCGCGTCGCACCGCCCTCTGGCCCACCCAGCGTCACCGTCCTTGCCGGCAGCGGCCGGCGAGCCTGAAACGACCGAGAAAGCGGCCTCGATGATGCCCAGAACAGCCTCCATGCCCGCGCCGGTGGTCAACCGCCGGTCGAAGTCGCGGGAGACTCCTGCGGGTTCGGCCACGCTCAAGGCCGTTCGGTCGCTGGTCGAGCCGGTCGAGGCGATCGCGCCACGGCGACGCGGGCGACCGCCGCGCCTGTCGCGTCCGGCGATCTTCGGGGCGGCCCTCCGCCTGCTTGACGCGGAGGGCGCGGCGGCTCTGACGATGCGGCGACTCGGAGCCGAGATGGGCGTCGAGGCGATGTCGCTGTACCGCCACATCTCGAGCAAGGACGCCCTGCTCGACGGGATCGGCGAGGCCCTGATGGCCGAGCACGAGGTCGGCTCGGCGGATGACGACTGGGCGCACGCGGCGTACCGCTTCTCGGTCCAGATCCGTACCGTCGCGCGGGCCCATCCAGCGGCCTTCGAGCTGGTCGGCCTGCGGGCGCTGAACACCGTCGAGGCGATGCGGCCGATCGAAACCGTGCTCGCCGCGCTGCGCGCAGGAGGCTTCCCTTCGGACCGGGCGGTCGCGGCATTCCGTCTGCTGAGCGGTTACTCGCGGGGCTTCGCGTTGAGCGAGATCGCCGGCTTCACGCTGGCCGACGGCCGTCGCGATGACGGGCGCCTGACCGGCGACCAGCTGCCGGCCGCGGACTTCCCGGCGATCCACGCGTTGGCTCGGGACCTCGCGCGGGCTCCGGCCGACAACGACTTCGACGCGGGAATCGAGACGATCATCGGCGGCCTGCGCAGAGAGCTCGTCGGGCTCCAGGCCCGCCGGAGCTGACCCGCGCTCGACGAGGGCGGGCTGACCGGCGAGGTCGGCCCGGTGGGACGAGGGTCGAGCTGGCGGGCAGAGCTGGCGTGCCGGCAGGGCAGAGCGGGCGGGCGGGGCAGAGCTGGCGGGCGGGCGGAGCTAACGGGCGAGGCCGTGCTCGAGGGCTTCCTTGACGGTCGCGTCGAGGGCGTTGAGCCGGTAGAGGGCGAGGGCCTCCGGGCTCCCGAAGCGACGTCCTGGGGCGGCGTCGGGCCCGTGGTGGCAGAGGACACAGTGGGCGAGGGCGAGCATTCGCTGTTCGCTGAGCAGGCGGCGGCCGCGGTCGTCGAGCAGACGGAGGCCGAGTTGGACGTGACCGATCAGGCGGCCCTCGTCGGTCAGTCCGATCGTCGCGGCATACGTGAACTCGCGGGTCTTGCCGAGGTCGTGGACGATCGACGCACAGATCAGGAGGTCGGTGTTCAGGCGGGGGTGCTGGAGGCCGAGCTCCTGGGCGAGCGTGGCGACGGCGACGGTGTGCTCGAGCAGGCCGCCGAGGTAGGCGTGGTGGCCGGCCTGGGTGCACGGGGCTCGACGCCAGGCGGCGCGGAGGTCGGCGTCGGCCAGGAGGACATCGAGCAGCCGCCGGTAGTCGGGGTCGCAGACCTCGCGGGCGAGATGCTCGAGGAAGCCGTCGAGCTCGTCGAGGTCGCGGTAGGCGGTCGGGAGGAAGGCGGTCGGATCGAGGTCTCCGGCTGGTGCGCGTTCGACCCGGTCGAGGTCGAGCTGGCGCTCGTCGCGGAAACGGCCGACCCGACCGACGGCGCGGACGAGGTCGCCCGAGTCGAAGCGGCCGGCCGTGAGGTCGGCGTCGCGGAACACGCGACCGGTGATCGCGCCGGTCCGGTCGCGGAGCTCGACCGAGAGGTACGGGCTCCCGTTGCGGGAGATCAGGCGGTCCTTGCGCGAGCAGGCGAACACGGCGTCGACGGGGTCGCCGTCGCGGAGCGTGGCGACCGACTGGACTGAGGGGCCGGGGCGACCGGACGAAAAGACGGGTTGGACCACTACCGCCATGATGTACGGTGGTTCGGATGCAGCCATTGATCTGGGAGAGTAGGCCGGACGGGCTACGAGCCCCGGCAATGATCTGCGCGTTCAAGGGCTGGAACGACGCGGGCGACGCCGCGTCGGCCGCGGTCGCCCACATCGGAAGCGCGCTTGGGGCGACGCGGTTCGCCCGGATCGACCCGGAGGAGTTCTACGACTTTCAGGCGACCCGGCCGATGGTCAAGCTGGTCGGCGGGCAGGCGCGCGAGCTGGTCTGGCCGGGGATCAACATCTACCAGGCGAGGGTCCCGCGGGCTCCGCGCGACCTGATCCTGATCGAGGGGCCGGAGCCGTCGTTTCGTTGGCGGGGCTTCTCGGCCCTGCTGATCGACCTGGCCGAGGCGCTCGGCGTGCAGATCGTCGTGACGCTCGGCGCCCTGCTGGCCGACACGCCGCACACGCTGCCGGTCGTCGTCAGCGGGCTCGCGTCGGACATGTCGCTGGTCGAGCGGCTGGGTCTCGGGGACGTCAACTACGAGGGACCGACGGGGATCGTCGGTGTTGTCCACCAGGCCTGCGTCGACGCGGCGATCCCGTCGGCGAGCCTCTGGGCGAGCGTGCCCCACTACGTGGCGGCGGCGCCGAACCCAAAGGCCGCGCTGGCCCTGGTCCGCCGCTTCGAGGGGCTGGTCGGGGTCTCCGTGGACGCCGGGAAGCTCGAGCAGGACTCGGCCGACTACGAGCGGCAGGTCGGGCTGGCCGTCCAGAGTGACCCGGACGTGCAGGCTTTCGTCGAGCGCCTCGAACGCAGCGCGGAGAGCAATCCGGCGACGAAGGAGGACATCCCGTCGGGCGACCTCCTCGCCCGCGAGTTCCAGCGGTTCCTGCGCCAGCGGGGCGACCAGCCCGACGAGTAGGCGGGGCGTGACCCGCTGCGGCGGGTGACCGGATCGTCGGGCCGCGACCGGCATCATCGAGGTCCTGCCCGGTCTGGTCCGAAGCGGCTCGGAGATGATCAACCGGCGCTTGGAGCAATGAGCTGTGGAGGGTCTCCGAGCAAAGTAGTTGACTGACTCAGTCAGCTACTTCGCGAAACAAGCCCACACCATCTCCCGTGTCAACCGAGCCCGGCCGATCGGAATCCGGCACCGTCTCGGGACCGGGGCAGGTCGTCTTCAACGTCCCGTCGGATCGCACCGGACGGGGCTCTGGGAGCGAGGCTCCGCGTCGTCGTACGCGGGTCCCCTGCTAGACGAGGATCACACCCTCGTGGGCGAGCAGCCGCTGCTTGGTCTCGAGGCCGCCGCCGTAGCCGCCGAGCCGGCCGCCGGTGGCGAGCACGCGGTGGCAGGGGAGGACGATTGGGAGGGGGTTGGCTCCGTTGGCCTGGCCGACGGCCCGGCACGCGAGCGGGCGCCCGACGATCTGGGCGAGCTCGGCGTAGCTGACCGTCTCGGCGTAGGGGATCTCGCCGAGCGCGCGCCAGACATCCTCCTGGAACGGGGTCCCGTGGAGGTCGAGGGGGATCTCGAAGCCGGTGCGCGTCCCGGCGAAGTACTCGCCGAGTTGGCGGGCGGCGGTCGCGACCGGCCGTCCGTCGGACGGATCGGTCGCGCTCGGGGCCGGAGGAGCCGAGGCGGCTGCATTGGGGAGGAGGAGGCGGATCAGGGCGTCGTCGGTCCCCTCGAGGATGAGGCGGCCGATCGGCGTGTCGAGCGCCAGTCGGTCGACGGGCCTGGCTCCGGCGTGGGTTCGGGTTCGGACGAGAGTGGTTGTCATGCTGCGGTGGCCTCTTCTCGAGTCGGGGACAGGATCGCGGAACGCTCCGGCGGGGGAGATGAGTCCCAGAGGTGGGCGACGGCGTAGGCGCGCCACGGGCGCCAGCGTTCGGCCAGCCGGCCGACCGACGCGGGATCGCTGGCCTGGCCGAGCTGGGCGAGTGCCCGGCGGACGCCGAGATCGGTGGGGAGAAAGGCGTCGGGGTCGCCGAGCGCGCGCATCCCGACATAGGCCGCCGTCCACGGACCGACGCCGTGCAGTCCGAGCAGTCCGGTGCGGAGCGCGTCCGGGTCGGCGCCGGGGTCGAGGGCAAGGTCGCCGGCGGCGACGGCCTCGGCCAGGCCGGCGAGAGCTCGCCGGCGGGAGGAGGGCATCGGGAAGGCAGCCGGCTCGTCGACGGCCAGGCGGGCGAGGGCCTCGGGGGTCGGGAAACTGTGGGTGATCGGGAGGACGGGGTTCTCGAGTCGGGCGCCGGCCGACCGGACGAGCGCGCCGAGCACGGTTCGGGCGCCGGCGACCGAGACCTGCTGGCCGACGACGGCCCGGACGGCCAGCTCGAAGCCGTCGGCAGCCCCGGGCACCCGGAGGCCGGGCGTGCGTGCGACGAGGGGGGCGAGCAGGGGATCGGACCCGAGCGCGTGATCGACGGCGACCGGATCGGCGTCGAGGTTGAGGAGGTGGCGGCAGCGGGCGATCGCGGCCGTCAGGTCGCGGAGGTCCTCGAGCACGAAGACCGCGTCGACGGCGTCGCCGTCGTGACCCGGGCTCAGGGTGACCGTCCCGTGGCCGTGGGGGAGGCGGAGGCTGCGGCGGTAGGTGAGGCCGTCATAGGACTCGACGCCGGCGACGGCCCGCTGGCCGAGGAAGTCGAACAGCCGGCTGGCGGCGAACGGCCGGCGGTGGGCGAGCCTGAGGGCGATCGCGGGAGTCGTCGCCGTCCCGGCCGGGACGGCGCGGCCGGCGGAAGCCTGACGGCGGAGCTGGGTCGGCGTGCGGGCGAAGATCGCACGGATCGTCTCGTTGAACTGGCGGACGCTGGCAAAGCCGGCGCTGAGGGCGACCTGAGTGATCGGGAGGTCGGTCGTCTGGAGGAGCAGGCGAGCCGTCTGGGCGCGCTGGGCCCGGGCGAGCGAGAGAGCGCCGGTGCCGACCTCGGCCATCAGGACGCGGTGGAGCTGGCGCTCGGAGTAGCCGAGCCGACCGGCGAGCCCGGCGACCCCGTCGCGGTCGACCGCGCCGTCGAGGATCAGCCGGACGGCCCGGGCGGCGACATCGGCCCGACCGAGCCATTCGGGAGAGCCGGGCGCGGCGTCCGGCCGGCAGCGCAGGCACGCCCGGAAGCCGGCCTGCTGGGCGGCGGCGGCCGTCGCGTAGAAGCGGACGTTGGCCGGCTTCGGAGTTCTCGCGGGGCAGCTCGGCCGGCAGTAGATGTGGGTCGAGGTGACCGCCGTGAAGAACCACCCGTCGAAGCGGGCGTCGCGGCTCTGGACGGCGCGGTAGCAGTGGTCGAAGTCCTTGAGCACGCCTTCATCCTGGCACGCCCGGCCGACCATGACTGGCGGATTTCGGACATCGACGTAATCGGCAGATGACGATGTCCGATTCCCGCTGGCCGCCGGGTCGGCGAGAGCACGATCGGGACATGCCGGCGAGTGATCGGCTGCGGCTCGTGAGGGTCAGCCCGCGCCCGCACGGCACCGCACGAGGCTCGCCCCCGGCGTCGTCCAGCCGGCCTACACCCGGACGGCCTACACGCCGGCGACGACCGGATCCCCGGACTCGGTGGCGGCGGCGGCCTGCTCGCGGCTGTCGGTCGAGGAGATCAGCAGTGCGGCGAGGATCGCCCCGACGATCGCGAATCCAGCGCCGACCAGGAAGGCCCGGTCGAAGCCCTTGGTCAGGGAGATCAGCGGGTTGGCCTGACCGGCGAGCGTGACCGCCTTGGTCCGGCTGTTGGCGACCGTCGCGAGGATCGCCAGTCCGAGGGCCCCGCCGATCTGGGTCGACGCGTTGATCAGGCCGGACGCGAGCCCGGCCTCACGCGGGGCGGTCCCGGTCATCGCGGCGATCGTCACCGGGACGAAGGAGAAGCCGAGGCCGACGGCGGCGAGGATGGACGGTCCGAGGATGTCGTGGATGTAGGAGCCGCCGGGCGTGTGGACCCGCGAGAACCAGAGCAGACCGGCGGCGATCAGGAGCATGCCGGCGACGAGGATCGGCTTGGGGCCGACCCGGGTCACGAGGGCGGAGGCCGCCCCGGCGGAGAGGATGATCCCGATCGCGAGCGGGAGGTACGCGAGACCGGCCTTGATCGGCGTGTACCCGAGGACGTTCTGGACGTAGAGGGAGATGAAGAAGAACATCGAGAAGAGGGACATCCCGATCAGCAGGCCGACGACGTTCGACCCGCGGAGGGTCCGGAGGCGGAAGATCGAGAACGGCATCAGTGGGTGGGGCTCGCGGCGCTCGATGAAGAGGAAGGCGAGGATCAGGATGACGGCGCCGGCGAGCTTGGCCAGCGTGGCGGTCGAGCCCCAGCCGGCGTTGACGGTGTCGACGAGGGCGTAGACGAGCAGGCTGAGGCCGGCGGTGACGGTGACCGCGCCGGGTAGGTCGAACGACGCGCCGTCCTCGCGGGCATGGCTCTCGAGCAGGATTCGCGGGGCCATGAACGCGGCGGCGAGGCCGATCGGGACGTTGACGAAGAGGACCCACTCCCAGCCGAGGCCGCTCGTGAGGATCCCGCCGAGCAGGACGCCGGCCGCACCGCCGGCGCCGGCGACGGCGCCCCAGACGCCGAGCGCCTTGTTGCGCTCGGCTCCCTCGGCGAACGTCGTCGTCAGGATCGAGAGTGCGGCCGGCGAGATCACGGCGGCGCCGAGGCCCTGGACGGCGCGGGCGATCAGGAGCCAGGCCTCCGACTGGGCGAGGCCGCCGGCGAGCGAGGCGAGCGAGAAGAGGATCAGCCCGGAGATGAACATCCGCCGGCGGCCGATCAGGTCGGCCAGGCGGCCGCCGAGGAGGAGGAAGCCGCCGAAGGTCAGGGTGTACGCGTTGACGACCCAGGAGAGGCTGGCGTGGGAGAAGTGGAGGCTCGTGCCGATCGTCGGGAGGGCGACGTTGACGATCGACGCGTCGATTACGATCACGAACTGGGTCATCGCGAGGAGGACGAGGGCGAGGTTCTTGGCTCGCGGCGTCTCGAGCGATGCGGGGATTGGCGGCGTCTCTGCGGTCGTCATGGAAGCTGACCTCCGGTTCCGGTTTGCGATCGCCACAATACGGAACTATCATTCCGTTTGTCAAGGTCGGCGATCAAAAGGGATTGTGATGAGCCCGTCTGTCGAAAGCGAGCGGCCCCAGCGAGCCGACGCGAAGCGCAACCGGGAGCGAATCCTCGAGAGTGCGCGCGAAGCGTTCGCGGCAGACGGCGCCGAGACCCAGATGGACGAGGTCGCCCGCCTGGCGGGAGTCGGCGTCGGCACGGTCTACAGGCACTTTCCGACGAAGGAGTCCCTCCTGGGCGAGCTCGTCCGGCAGAAGATGACGTGGATGGGCGAGAACTCGCGGGCGGCGCTCGAGCTCGACGGCGAGCCGTTCGCCGTGTTCGCGGACACGCTCCGCCGGAACGTGGCCGTCGCGGACGGGGACGCGGCGATCCAGTTCGCGATGCTCGGGGCCGGCGACGCGGTCTGGGCCTACGCGGACGAGGCCGTGGCCGAGGTGGTCGCTCTGACCGACGAGCTGATCACCCGGGCCCAACGGGCGGGGACGATGCGGACGGACGTCAGCGCGCTCGACATCCCGATGCTGATGTGCGGGGTCTGCGCGACGATGACCCATGCCAAGCCGGAGTTCGACTGGCGCCGGCACCTCGAGCTGGTCATCGACTCGCTGCGGGCGCGGTAGGAGCCCGGCGGGCTCCGGGTCGGCGGCTCCGGGTCGGCGGGCTCCGGGTCGGCCAGCTCTGGGTCGGCGGCCGGGCGGCCGGACGCGGCCGCGGCTCGCTCGAGAGCTGGATGGACTCTTCGAGGGCGAGCGGTCGACGGACCGGCGAGCAGGGCACCGAGGGATCACCGCCGGGGTCGGGAGAGTTCAGGCGGGGCTGTCCGCGGGGGGTGCGTGTTCGAGAAGGGACTCCCCAAGAAAAGTAGCTGCCTGAATCACTCGTGTTTCGCGCTTTCCGCTCGGCCGACTGCACGTCGGGGCGGGGGCGGGAACGGGGCGGGCGGGGCGGCGCCGGGGTGGAGGCGGCCACGGGTCGGGCGCGGGGGTGTGGGATGCGATCGACCGGGCTCCTCCCGGGTGGCGGAGGTGGATGCGAGACCTTCGTCGCGAAAGTAGCTGCCTGAGTCATGAGTCAGTCAACTACTTTTCGCTAGAGAGAGTCCACTTCTCCACGACCCGGCCCCCGCGGAGAGCTCGCCCGCCTCTGAGCTCCCGAGCCGGCCCGAATGATCCTCGACGGCACGCACGCCAAGCCCCCGCCGCGTGAGCATCCCGCCGGGGCCGGGGAGGAGCCCCGGTCGATCACGGCCGGGCCGCTCGGTCACGGAATCCCGGGCCAACCCGACCGGGTCCTTGTGCGCAACTCTGGGACCGGCCGGCCGTTGGAGGTCTGTGCGCCCGCACGGCCTGGTCGGGGTCGTCGGGCCGTGCGTGAGCGGTCAGGTCCGCAGACCGGCCGCGGCCGCGCTGGCTGACGGTAAGGCGAAACGAAGCGACGGGAGGATCGATCCGATGAGGCACGTCCGTGACTGGCCGGGATTCAACCACCGGGGGCAACTGGTCAGGGCCCGCCGGCTCGGGCTCGCCGCGTCGCTCGCGGTCGCCGCGTCGGTCGCGGTCGCATCCGGCGCGTCGGGCGACATCAACACGACCCAGCCGGAGGCCCCGGCCGCCGTGGAGATCACCGCGGGCGGGATCCTCTGGACGGGCGACGGGTCGGACATGGTCAGCCCGAACGGGACCGCGACGCCGCTCCTGCCGGTGTCCGGCGGCGGGATCGAACCCGCGGACCTTGCGATCGGGCCGCGGGTCGGGCCGGGCGGGTGCCACGACTGGGTTGCCGACCCGACGGGGGCGACATCGGAAACCGGGGTGGCGCTCGCGGTCAGCGACGGCAAGCTGATCGTCGCGGGATCGCCGGCGTGCCGCCGGACACCGCCGACCACGCCCCGTCCGCTGTTCGCGCGTTCGCTCGCGGCCGGCGGGACCTGGCGCGTCCTGCGATGGCTGCCCAACGCGGCCCAACCCCTGCTCAGCGCGCGCGGCGACTGGCTCGCCGTGGGGACTCCCCGCGCAGACGGGACGATGCTCGCCCAGGTGGTCGACGCGCGGACCGGTCGCCTGCGCAACCAGCTCGACATCCCGACCGGCTACCTGGCGGTGGCGGAGTCCGGCGCGCTCGTCGACGCCGTCGGCTTCGTCGCGCGCGAGCCCGACCAGCCGGTCGGTGACGCGCCGTACAAGATGCTGTACGTCCCGGCCGGGGCGCGGCGGGCCCGGTCGCTGCTCGGGATGCTGACCGTGCGCGGGGTGCCGGCGATCTCAGACGGCCGGGTCGCGTACAAGCTTGAGAACACCGACGGGACGCAAACCCTTGCCGTGACCAATCTCCGGACGCGCCGCACCCGCCTGGTCGCGGGCTTCCGCCCGGGCGCGCGCGGACTGGAGGCTTTCGATCTGCGCGGGGATCTGCTCGCCTGGGTCCAGAGCAACGCCCCGCCGCCGCCGACGACGCCGCCGCCGCCGCCGACCGGCCCGTGCACTGTCCTGCCATACGTCCCGCCGGCCCCGCGCACGCTCCACACGACGGACCTGAGCCGGCCGGCCGCGTTCGTCCCGGCGCCGCCGGCGCCCGCAACACCACCGGCGCTCGTGTGCAACGCGCAGTGACGCACACCCGCATGTGAGGCCCACACCCCCGGGTTCTCGGAGTCCGGCCGGGGGTAGATCCCACGCGTGCCGCGCCCCGCTGCCGAGGCCAGGTCCCCGTCGTCGTTGCGCAGATCGCTGCCGGCAGTCCTCGCCTGCCTGGGGATCGCGGCGTGCGCCGGCGGCCGCGGCGCGGGAGTCGGCGAGGCCGGCCGGGGGGCGCGGCTGCCCGCGACCGGACGAACCGCAGGCGGGGCGAGCTACCGCGTGAGCGTCGAGCCGACCGCGGTCCCCGTGGGACCGCGACAGGCCCTCGTGCCGGCCTGGTGCCCCCGCGTCGACCTCGTCTACCCCGACCACTCCCCGACCCATGGCGCGGTCGGCTGCCGCCAGGTCCGCCGACACGTGCCGACCGGCGGGTACGCGATCTTCTGCCGCCTGCCCGAGGTCTTCGTCCTCCTCCTCAGCAGCCCCGCGACCCGGTCGGTTTCCGTCGTCACCGCCTCCGGCCGAACCGTCTCCCTGTCGCCCTACGCCATCGAGGGGCTGGTCGGCCGCTTCTGGCTGACCCACTACGCCGGCGACGCCGCGCCGCGGGTCGTCGCCTCGGTCGAGGGCACCCACCGCTACGTCCAGCGCTACCCGCCGGTCAGATGTCTCGGCCCCGGGGGGACGAACGGCCTGCTTGGACGGTGAGCACGAGCCGCCGCGAACTCGAGCCGCCGGGCCTTGACATGTGACTATATAGTCACCTATCCTCTTTTCATGGACGAGGTGTTCAAGGCGCTGGCCGACCCGACCCGACGCAGCCTGCTCGACGAGCTCTTCGCGCAGGACGGCCAGTCGCTCAGTGCGCTCGAAGCCCGGCTGACGATGACCAGGTTCGGCGTGATGAAGCACCTCAAGGTGCTCGGGGACGCCGGCCTCGTCGTGACGCGGCGGCGCGGCCGGGAGAAGCTCCACTTCCTCAACGCCGTCCCGATCCGTCTGGTCCACGACCGGTGGGTCAGCAAGTACGCACAACCGTGGGCGGCGACGCTCTCAAACCTCAAGCAGACCCTGGAGGACGGCATGGAGAAGGTTTTCGAGATCTACATCAAGACGACGCCGGAGCGGCTGTGGGAGGCGATCACCGACAGCGAGCTGCGCCAGAAGTACACGTTCGGCGTCGGCATCGAATCCGACTGGAGCGCCGGCTCCCCCTACACGGCGGTGCACCCGGTCTCGGGCGGGCGGATCTCCGAGGGGGAGAACCTCGAGGTCGACCCGCCGCACCGGCTCGTCCAGAGCTTCCACGCGCTGTGGGGCGAGGACGTCGAGGCCGCGGGCACGTCGCGGGTCACGTGGGAGATCAAGCCGGTCGGCGACTCGTGCCAGCTGACGGTGACGCACGACCAGCTCCCCGAAGGCGTCAACAGCCAGATCTACGGCGGTTGGCCGATGATCCTCTCGGGCCTGAAGACGCTGCTCGAGACCGGCGAGACGTTGACCACGCCGGGCTCGCTGATGTACGCCGGTGGCTTCGACTCGGCCGGCGAGGCGGGGAGCGACCGATGATCGCGACGACGAACATCACCCGGCTCGGGACCGTGCTACTGCGGGTCGGCGATGTCGATCGGGCGGTCGACTTCTACGTCGGGGGGCTCGGCTTCGAGAAGGGGCTCGACGCCGACTACGGCGGCGGCAACCGGTGGGTCGAGGTCTCACCGCCGGGCGCGGCGACGACGCTCGCGCTCGTCCCGGCAACCGACGCCGATCCCGCCGGGCACGGCACCGAAGTCAGCCTGGCGAGTCGGGACGCCGCCGCGGACCACGCCAACCTGCTCGCCCGGGGCGTCGACATCGACGCCGCAATGATTCAGATGGGCCCCGGAGTCCCGCCGATGTTCAGGTTCCGCGACGGCGACGGCAACCGCTTCCGGGTGGTCGAGCGCGCCTGACGGACCGAATCGATCAGCTGACGAGCCGGACTGGCGCCCAGAAGTCCGCGGCGTTCCGGGCCAGGCGCGTGAAGCTCCTCGCCAGCCGAGAGCCACCCGGCCAGGCGATCGCGGGCCGGCTCCTGGGACGGGTCGCCGAGCACGACGGCCACGACGGCGACGACGGCGACGACGGCCACGACGAGGCTCGCGTCGACGACGACGCTCACCGCCGCGGTTCGACGTCGACTCGCGCCTGACGGACCAGGGTCACGGCATCGATTTCCGGCCCTCGGGGCTCACCGCTCGGCTACGGGGCAGGCGATTCGGAAGTCGCACATGCCGCAAGCGGCCGGCGACGGGGTCGGCTCGAAGCCCTGGCCGAGGATCCCGGCGCCGACGTCCATCACGGTGTCCGAGATCCAGTCGATCGCGGCGGCCGTGTCGGGGACGGCGACCCGCTGGTCGTCGAGCACGTAGTAGTAGGTCCGCTCGGTCGCGTCGATCTCCCAGGCTTCGCGGGCGGCGACGGCGTACAGGGCGAGCTGGACGTCGTCGCGCAGCTCGGCGACGGTCTTCGGCAGGCCGGTCTTGAAGTCGATCAGCTCGTACCCGCCGCCCGGGAGGGCGTCGACCCGGTCGACCCGCCCGCGGATCTGATGTGGGCCGATCGGAAACGAGAACGACCGCTCGAACCACCGGGGGTCGCCGGCGCGGCCGGAACCGTCGGACAGGCGGTCGCGATACCGGAGGACGGCGACGCGGGCCTTCTCGCGGAGCTGGCGCTCCTGGTCGGAGTCGCCGAACCCGCCGCGGCGCCAGCCGGCGTCGAGCAGGCCGAGCATCGCGTCGTCGGACGCCGCGCTGGTCGCGTGGTAGCGCTCGAGGACCTGGTGGACGAGGATCCCGAACCGCTGGTTCAGGGTCGGCTCCTGGGGGATCCGGAGAACCCTGGCGAACTTGTACTTGAGGGGGCACGTCCGGTAGGTGTCGATGTCTGAGGCCGACAGGACGAGGCCGTCGCCCCGGCGGGGGAGGAACGGCTCGAGCGACGGCGAGCCGCTCTCCTCTTCCCCCTCGATCATCACGCTTACCCCGACCGGGAGCTGGTCACCGTGGGCTAGCAGCGCGGCCAGGTGCACCGCGATGCCGGCCTTGTCGTCGGCGGCACCGCGTGCGTAGAGGCGTCCGGCTCGTTCGGCGGGCTCGAACGGATCGCTGTCCCAGTCCGCGCGGGCGCCGGGCGGCTGCACGTCGTGATGGGCGTAGAGCAGGACGGTGGGCGCGCCGGGCGGCGCGGGGCGCCGGGCCAGCACGGCCGGCTGGCCGCCCTCGATCGTCACGATCTCGACTTCCGGCAGGCCGGCCTGCCGGAGC
>Ga0208480_1000004_pt1 | contig 114725 bp, 110 predicted proteins | sample NGESurshal092012_4_FD_184485 | JGI IMG/M metagenome (GOLD analysis project Ga0208480, IMG submission 184485) | Arctic peat soil microbial communities from Barrow, Alaska - NGEE Surface sample F53-1 shallow-092012 (SPAdes) | ecosystem: Environmental > Terrestrial > Soil > Wetlands > Peat ... | reverse complement strand
CGCCAGACGATCGCCGCCGAGCCGCTCGACCAGCGCGGGATACAGCGTCCGCCAGGTCTGGCCGAGCGCCCACTGGAGGTCGGGCGCGATCAGCCCGGCGCCGATCGCGAGCGACTGCCGGAGCTCGTCTGCCGGGCCGTGGTCGCCCGCAGCGGGCAGCCCGGCGGTGGCCGCGTCGAGCCACGAATCGACGCCGGCCGCGTGCTCCGGGGCGGCGCTGGCCGCGCGCAGGTTGGCGCGGGCGACGGCCGCCAGGATCGGCAGCAGGTCACCGCACAGGGAGACGGGCTCGTCGAGCCCGGAGAGTCGCCGGCGCCCGCGTCTGGCGAGCTCATCGAGGCCGGGGATCGACCGCGCGAGACCGGCCGCGGGCTTCGCGAGCATCGGCCGGCCGGTCCGCGAGAACGGCAGGATCACGCCGACGTCGTCGCTCCCGGGCCGGTACGCGAGTCGACAGGCCTCGGGTAGCGGCAGCCGGCCTCCTTCTGGACGGCCCCGTCTGTCGTCGTCACGCGGCTCGAAGCTGCCGCCGCGGCCTTCGGTCAGGGCGAGCGCGGCGTCGATGAAGCTGAGCGCGAAGCCGCGGACGGCCACCGTGGCGCCGGCCGGGATTCGCTCCGCGGTCAGCCACCGATCGACCGGAAACACGCCCGCCGCGAGCCGCGCCGGGCCGCCCCACCCGTTCGCAAGGGCCCCGTCCCATGAGTCGTCGTGGCCGGTCGCGAGCAGGACCTCGTCGTAGCGACCTGGACCGGCCGGGGCCGGTGACCGGTCGGTGCCGGGCGAGTGACCTGCGAGCGCGAGGTCCCAGGCCGAGCCGACCCGGCGGACCGCTTGCACCCGCGTCGGATGGACGGTGACCGTCACGTTGGGCGGCGCGTGTGCGAGAAGTGTCCGCAGGCCGTCTGCCAGGTAGCGGCCGACGGTCGCCCGCGGGGGATATCCGGCGGCGTCGCACGGCGCTCCCCGGGCGGCGCACCAGTCCACGAACGAGCGTCGCTCGGCCGGCGGGGCCGCCCGGCTCCCGGGCCACCACATGTCCACCGCGCCGGCGGCGAAGTTCATCCGCAGATGGGCCGGCTGGCCGGGGTCGTAGACCGGTCCGGCCCCGGGAACGGGGTGCGGCTCGAAGGCGTCGACTTCGATCGGCACGCCGCCGTCGGCCCGGGCCGCGTGGTCGAGGAGCCGCTCGAGCGCGAACATCCCCTTCGGCCCGAGACCGACGATCGCGACGCGGAGACCCTGCCCGCCCGGGCGCGGGCCGGCGGGGGGGCTCAGCTGATCGAGCACGTCGATTCGAGCAGGCCGCCGTCGACGAGCCCGGCCAGCGTGTCCGGCTTGCAACCGAGCGTCCTGGTCACCCAGGCATCGTCATAGACCGTCTCGAGGTAGCCGGTTCCCCGGTCGGGCAGGATCACCGCGCACGACGTCCCCGGGGCCATCTCATCGGCCATACGCTCGAGGACGATCACGACACCGCCGGACGACGCTCCGGCGAGGATCGCCTCGCGCTGGGCGAGGCGGCGGCAGCCGACCACGCAGTCGAGGTCGGAGACCCGCTCGAGGCGATCGAACTCGACGCCGACCGACAGCTGCGTCTCGACGCCGGCCCCGAAGCCGGGGAGCAGGCGGGGACCGGGGCAGCCACCGAACAGGGCGCTCCCGGCCGAGTCGACCGCGACCACCTTCGTCGTGCGGGCGTGCTCGCGCACGTAGTCACAGCAGCCGCGGAGCGTGCCGGTCGTGCTGGTCGCGACGAACACGTAGTCGACAGCGCCGCCGAGCGCCTCGTCGATCTCCCGCATCGTGCCGCTCGCGTGGGCTGCGGCGTTCGCCTGGTTGGCGTACTGGTTCGGCCAGAAGGCGTTCGGCGTCCTGGCGATGAGCTCGGCGACCAGCCTGAGGCGGGCAGCCAGGAGGTTCCCGGCGTCTGCGGCCGACGGGGACACGACGCGGACGTCGGCGCCCAGCGCCCGCATCGTCCGGAGGCTGGTCTCGTGGGCGCGGACGTCGACGACGCAGATCAACCCGATCCCGTGGTAGCGGCACGCCTGGGCGAGGCCGATGCCCATGTTCCCCGAACTTGATTCGATCACCGTCGTCTCGGCGTTGATCAGCCCCTGCTCGAGCGCGGCCTCGAGCATCCGGGCGGCCGGGCGGTCCTTAGCACTCCCGCCGGGGTTGGCGGCCTCGAGCTTGGCCCAGACGTCGATATCCGGGCGCAGCAGGTAGCGTCGCAGACCGACGAGCGGCGTGTCGCCGATCGCGCCGAGCACCCCGACCACCGGGTCGCGTGGGTGATGGAAGGCGTGAGACGGAACCTCAGCCATCGTGCTCATGAGACACCACCTCCAGATCCAGGGTCGTTGCACCGGCGCAGCTCGATCCAGTTACCCGAGGGCCGTGGATCGCAATCGGAGTGGGCCGGCGGATCGGCCGGTCGATCGAGCTCATCAGGGCGGCGCCCGGCCGACGGACCCACGGTCGCTGGTCTGACGCCCGAGGCGCGTATCGTCTGCCATTCGGGCCAGCCAGAAGGGCGTCGGCTTGGCCAGGTGTAGATGTTGGCGTGAGACGCCGGGACGGAGAATGACGCGATGCGCTTCGATGAGATATTCGACGGCGCCGGGGCTCCCCGCCCGGACGCGGTCGCGCTGGCCGCGGAGCTCGAGCGGCTTGGGCCGGAGCGCCTGCTCGCGGCCGGACGGCTGCGGGACGCGATCTTCATGCAGCAGGGGATCACCTTCGATGCGACGGGCAACGACGGCGCCGTCCACGACCGGCCGTTCCCGCTCGACCTCGTCCCACGGATCATTCCCGGCGCCGAGTGGCGGCACATCAAGCGGGGCCTGGCCCAGCGGATCCGAGCGCTGAACTACTTCGTCGACGACGTCTACCACGAGCGGCGGATCGTCCACGCCGGCGTCGTCCCGTGGGCACTGATCGCCAGCCGGTCGCATTTCGCCCGGGCGGCCCACAACATCCGCCCACCGGGGGGCGTCTACTGCCACGTGTCGGGGTGCGACCTCGTCCGCGACGACGACGGGTCGTGGTACGTGCTCGAGGACAACGTCCGAACGCCGTCCGGGATCTCCTACGTGATCGAGAACCGGATCGCGATGACCCGGCTGGTCCCGTCGCTGTTCGGTCGCTACCGGGTCCGGCCGGTCGACCACTACCCGGGCCTCCTGCTGGCCGCCCTGCGGGCGGTGGCCCCGGCCGCCGAGGGCGAGGCGACGGTGGTCGTGTGGACTCCGGGCCCGATGAACAGCGCGTACTTCGAGCACGCATTCCTCGCCCGGCAGATGGGCGTCGAGCTGGTCGAGGCATCAGACCTCGTCGTCCGGGACGACGTCTGCTACATCCGCACGACGAACGGCCTGGCCCGGGTCGACGCGATCTACCGGCGGCTGGACGATGCCTTCATCGACCCGCTCGAGTTCCGGCCGGACTCATTGCTCGGGGTGCCCGGTCTGATCCGGGCCTACCGGGCGGGGACGGTGGCGATCGCCAACGCGATCGGCACGGGGGTCGCCGACGACAAGGCCGTCTACCGGTACGTTCCGGACATCATCCGCTTCTACCTCGAGGAAGAGCCGCTCCTGGAGAACGTGCCGACCTACCTGCTGAGCAGGCCCGACCAGCTCGAGCACGCGCTCGACCGGCTCCACGAGCTCGTCTTCAAGCCGACCGGCGAGTCCGGCGGGAAGGGCGTGGTGATCGGCCCGCACGCAGACCGGGCGACGCTCGACGCGCTCGAGCGGACGATCCGGGCGGACCCGACGAACTGGATTGCCCAGGAGGTGATCGGTCTGTCGACCGTGCCGGTCGTCGGCCCGGACGGGGAGCTCTCGCCGCGCCACGTCGACCTCCGGCCGTTCGCCGTCTTCGGCGAGACGATCAAGATCGTTCCCGGCGGGCTGACACGCGTGGCGCTCCGCGAGGGATCGATGATCGTCAACTCGTCCCAGGGGGGTGGATCGAAGGACACGTGGGTGCTCGAGGACGGGCTCGACGACCACGCCCCGCCGGCGCGGATCGTCGACCGGGCGGGTCCGATGCTTCCCGACCTGCGGCTCGACTCGTGGAGCGCACAGCAGCAACAGCAGCAACAGCACGCGCGCGACGCCCGCTGATGCTCGCGCGGATCGCTCACGAGCTGTTCTGGCTGGGGCGGAACCTCGGCCGGGCAGAGCACACGGCACGGATGCTCGACGGCGTCTTCCACGCGGACCTCCAGGGTCGTCCGGAGGACCCGAGCGGGGTCACCCTGTCGTGGGACTCGCTCCTGGCGATCATGGGTTCGAGCGCCCCCGAGGGGGACTCGGCGTCGCGGGATGTGACGATCGCCGCGCTGACGCAGGACGCGACCAACGTCAACTCGGTCGCCTCGTGCGTCGCCCGCGCGCGCAACGGCGCCCGGTCCCTGCGGGACGTGATCAGCGCGGAGATGTGGGAGGCGATCAACACGTTCCACCTCGAGCTGGTCGACCAGCGGGTCTCGAGCGGGCCGTACGCGTTCGTCAGCTACGTCAAGGCCCGGTGCGCCCTGTTCTGGGGCGTCGCCGCCCGGACGATGCTCCGCGACGAAGCGCACGCGTTCCTCGACGCCGGCGGTCGGTTCGAGTCGGCGGACATGGTCCTGCGGATGCTCCGCGTCGCGCTCCCGCCGGTCGGCGAGGCCGGCGAGGACGGCGAGCCGTCGCCGACGCGCGACGGCCAGGCCCTGGCCCTGCTCCAGGCGGTCGGCGGGTTCCAGGCCTACCGCAGGGCCGTGCCGGCCCCACCGAACGCGGCCCCGGTCGCGAGCTTCCTGCTCTTTCGCCTGAGCTACCCCGATTCGGTCGCGGCGTCGATCAACGCGGCTCGCTTCGCGCTGAGCGTCGCCGACGGCAACCCCCGGGCGTCCGAGCCGGTCCTCAGGCTCTCGCGGCTGCTCGCCGACCTCGAGTTCCGCGGGCGGATCGCCGGGGACGGGGCCGGGCTGGTCGAGGCGTGCGAGATCGTCGGCCGGGAGCTGGCCCTGGCCGACCGGGACATCGCCGAGCGGTATTTCGGCGGGACGGCCACCAACGACGGCCTCCTCCGGCGATGAACTCCGCGATCCTCCAGGGCCGATGAACGTCCTGATCCGCCGAGACCGATGAACTTCGCGATCCGTTATCTGACCGAGTACCGGTACGCGGCGCCGGTCACCGACAACCTCAACGCCCTCCGCGTCCAGCCGGCGACGACGCCACACCAGCGGTGCGACGACTTCAACCTGCTGATCGACCCGGAGACACGGTTGGGCCGGCACGTCGACTACTTCGGGACGGAGGTGATCGAGTTCGGCGTATCCCGGCCGCACCTGAAGCTGACGATCGACGCCCGCGCCCGGGTGGTCACCTCGGCACCGCCGGAGCCGCCCACCGCGCCGTGGAGCGCGCTCGAGTCGCCGGCCTATCGGGATGTCGGCGGCGAGTTCCTGCTCGGGGTCGGGGCCAAGGCAACCGACCAGAAGCTGGTCGAGCTGGGCGCGAAGATGCGGGCCGCGACGCCCCAGGAGTCGGTCGGCCTGCTGGCCGAGCTGATCCCGACGGAGTTCGAGTACCGGGCCGGCGTCACGTACGTAGGCTCGTCCGTCCAGGATCTCCTGGCGGCCGGGGCAGGCGTCTGCCAGGACTTCGTCCACCTGGCGCTGATCCTCCTTCGCAGGCACGGGATCGCCGCTCGGTACGTGTCGGGTTACCTGTTCGTCGCGCCGGCCGAGGGGTCCGATTCCGTCGAGGTCGACACCCACGCCTGGATCGAGGCGCTGCTGCCGGCCGAGGGCGCGCCGGTCTGGGTCGGCTACGACCCGACCAACAGCAGCCGGGCTGACGAGCGGCATGTCAAGATCGGCCACGGACGCCACTACCCGGACGTCCCGCCGATCAAGGGCGTCTTCCGTGGGGGCTCGGCCGAGCTCGAGACAAGCGTCGTGATGACGCGCCTCGACCCGGCGACGACCGCGTCGGCAGCGATCGTCGCGCCTTGACCCAGTTTCGGTCCGCTCTCGTCCTGGGCCCGCCTCGGCCGGGTCGGCGATGACCGGGCGCCGGTCGGAGCGCAGATGAGCCAACCGGTGGGCGGACTGCGCCACGTGGCGAGCGACCTGGGGTTCACGGCGTCCGACGATGTCGTCCTCGTGGTCGCGCTCGCGCCCGCGCCGAGCGCCGGTGAGCTGGTCGCCGAGCGACTGCACGTGACGAGCGACGGGAACGGGCCGCAGCCGGTCGTCACCGAGCTGGCCGGATCGGACGGGAGTCGGATGCATGTCGTGCGGGCTGGGGCCGGCGACCTGCTGATCTCCTACGCGGCGACGGTACGGGCGGCCGAGCCGCCGGCGGTCGCCTCGCCGGGCACCGACCCCGACGAGGTCGCCGGCGGTCTCGTCGACGCCGATGCGATCACGGCCCTGCGCCAGAGCAGGTTCTGCCCGTCTGACGCGCTGGCCGGCTTCGCGGCCGGGGAGTTCGGTGGCCTCGAGGCGGGGACCGACCTGGCCCGGGCGGTCGCGGCCTGGGTCTTCGAGCGAATCGCCTACGAGCCGGGATCGAGCGGCCCGCTGGATACGTCGGTCGACACGCTGCTCTCCGGCGCCGGGGTCTGCCGCGACTTCGCGCACCTGACGATCGCTCTCTGCCGGGCGCTCGGCGTGCCAGCCCGCCTGGCGGCCGTCTACGCGCCAGGCCTCTCGCCGATGGACTTTCACGCGGTCGTCGAGGTCCGCCGGGGTGGCCGCTGGGAGGTCCACGACCCGACGCGCCTGGCCCCGCGGACCTCACTCGTACGGATCGCGACCGGGCGTGACGCCTCCGACACCGCGTTCGCGACGACCCTCTCAGGAACGATCGAGTTGACGACGCAGAGCGTCTTCGCAGTCGTCGAGGGAGATCTCCCGCTCGACGACCACGTCGAACCCGTCGCCCTGGCCTGAGTCCGGCCCCGGCGCGCCGGCTTGATCGGGAGTCGAGAGGCGCCCGGACTCGTGCGTGCCGCTCGAGACGGGCCAGGCTGTCGGGTCGAGCGGGAACTCGAGCTCGGCTGGTCCGACGCGCCGTGTCAGCCAGGAGAGCGCTCCGACGTCGAGTGTCGCAACTCGGAGCGTCTGGCTGGGGTTGCCCCAGGTCCGTAGGTCACCGCTGCGTTCCTGGACGAGGAGCACGACATCCAGACCGCCCATCGACCGACTGACGAGTTGGGCGAAGGTCGCGGTCAGCCGCCCGACTTCGTGCTCTGTGAGGCGTACGAGAACCAGCGGCTCGGCGTACGGATCGGCTGTTGGATTCAGGGCGTCCGTCAAAGCCACGCGGATCGTCTGCATGTGTTTCTCCTGTCTCGCCGGTCCGGTACACGCCACCGGCACCGCCGCCGACCGCGAAGCTGTATCCGTTGCGCGACGCCACATTAAGGTCTGTAGAGGACGCCGATCATGCGGGACGCGTCGGACGGAACCGGTATGTAGCAACGCCGAGGCTGTGCCGGCATCGCCGATGAGGTTCCGGCGACTGGAGCTGCCGTTTCCGGACTTTGCGCAAACTTCTCGGTATCCACAGGCTTTTCGACCAATTTGGGCATGGTCGTAGCCGCAGTCCACAGTTCTCGATGAGCCTGTGAACAGCGCCCCGTAGAAATCCCTGCACCGGCCGTTGTATGACCCGGGCTGTTGACAGGCCGGCCGGTATCGAGTCGATCACGGCGTCGCAAGACGTCGGCGTCTTGCTGTACCAGTGGGGGCATGAACACCGAACTCGTCCCCTCGACCACCTTGCGTCGCGCCGCGCTTGGTGACCGACTCCGACTCGAACGGGCACAAGAGCGGTTGCGAGGCCAGCAGGAGACCCTTCGCGAGGAGCTCAAGCGCGTCGATCACGAGTTGAGCGCGCTCGGCGAGCGGATTGGCACGATCGACGCGTTGCTCGGAACGTCGAGCGAGATCGGCGCGGCTGAAGGCGGGGGGGGTCCCACGTCGGTCGGTCGGCCGGCGCCGCTCAGGGGCGCGGAGATCCGCAAGCATGCCGCCCGCCGATTCTTTCTGGCTCATGGGTCAGGGCGCGGCCTCCACTATCGGCGCTGGTTCGAGTTGCTCGTCGCCGACGGCAGCGAGATCGCCGGTCGTGACCCATTGGCGTCTCTCCTCACAAACCTGAATCGATCACCCGTGGTCGTTCGCGGAGATCAGCCGGGGACCTATGCGATTGACGCGCAGGCCCCGGACCGTTTGCGGGCTGAACTCGGAGAACGGCAGGCCGAACTCCGTGACCTCTCGCGCGTCATGGCCAGCGAGATCAGTCCGCCTCGCCAGCTCCGGGAGCACCAGGCTCGCCTGGCGGCTGGGATAGGCAGGCTGGAAGGGCTGCTCGCCGAGGCTGAGGATGTCCTGCGCCCGGAGGAGCGGGACAGGGTTCTCGAAACCCATACCCGAGCGGCTTGATGCGTTCACGGCCGGTCGGCCGTCACTGAGACGAAGCGCTGGGTGAAGAGGATCTCCTCGCCTGCAAGGCGGGGTCCAAAGCCGGTCGGCGGTCCGCCGTCCAGCTCGGTCCGCAGGGCCGCGCGGATCACGCCGACGGCGTCCTCGTCGGCGCCAGTCTGGGCCAGCCACGGCGGCAGGGGCCGCTCGACCGCCCGGGAATCGATCGCCCGCTCGCGCATACCGCACCCCCTGATCAGGCCGGCGAGCTCGCGCGCGGCCAGGATCCGAGTATGGGACGGATCCCGGAGGCGCTCGAGGCGGTTCTGCGTGACGGCGACGGCCGGGTCCTCGTCGGCCGCGAGGTCGGCGATCACGACTGCCCCGCCCGGCCTGACGCACCGCGCCAGCTCGGCGATCTGGATCCGCGGATCGTCGAAGTGGTGGACGGCGAACCTGCAGACGACGATGTCGAACGACGCGTCGACGAACGGCAGGACCGCGGCGTCGCCCCGCTGGAAGACGATGTTCCGAAGTCCGGCCTCGTGCGCGGCGCGCGTGCCCCGCTCGAGCATCGCCTGGGTCGCGTCGAGGGCGATCACCCCGCGAACCCGCGGTGCCAGGCTCCTGGCCGCGTGGCCGGTCCCCGCGGCGACATCGAGCACGAGCTGGTCGGCGTCGAGCTCCAGGCGCCCGAACAGCCAGTCGACGTTCTCGGTGAAGACGCTGTTGAAGCGTCGGTCCTCGAACGCCGAGGCCTGCCGGGAGAACGACTGCTCGATGACGGCGGCCTGGTCGCGGGACATCCCGACAAGCTAGCCGTTGAGCCCGGCGACCTCCCGAACGCGGGCGAGCGGTGTGGCCGGTTGCCGGCCGGGACGGGAGCCGGCATGGGTTTGGGGTCGGCGGCCGTGACGCCTGACGCGGGCTCGACCTCACGAAGGTGGAGCGGTAGGTGCCTTTCACGGAAAAGTAGCTGCCTGAGTCAGTCAACTTGTTTCGAAAGAGCGCGAACTACCAACTGCTCTCTCGCCGCGCTCCACGTTCTGCTCGTCTTTCTGCCGGCCTCGGCCCCCGGCTGGACGCTCCTTGAAAGCCCTGCCTCGAAGCGGGCGATCACCGGGTTCGCAAGGTTCCCGGGCTCGTCAGCTGGCCGCCGCGCGGCCCTACCGGTTACCCGCCGCGGCCCCACCGGCCCTACCGGCCCTACCGGCCCTACCGGCCCCACCGGCCCTACCGGCCCTACCGGCCCGACCGGTCCGACCGGTCCGACCGGTCCGACCGGTCAGGCGTCAGGCGTCAGGCAACGAGGTTCGCGAACAGCCGGTCGAGCGCCGTCTGTGGGTCGTCGGTCAGGCCGGTGTGGACGGCCGACGGCTGGATCATCGTCGACGTCGGAGCGACGATCCACCCGAACCGCTCGGACGGGGGGAGGCCGGCGAGGGCGCCGGCCTGCGGATCTCCGCGAACGACCTCCGCGAGGGCGCGCAGCCGCGACCGGATCGGCTCGGGATCCAGATCCGGGGCGACCGCGGCGAGGCGTGCGTCGTCCACCTGGCTGCGCAGGGCGAGGAAGTCGTGCTGGCGGCAGAACAGGACGACGCCGACGTTGAGCTGCTCGCCGCGCTCGATCCGCGGGACCACCCGCAGCAGGGCGTAGGCGAACGGCCGGGCCGGCGGGTCAGCCACGGGCGCGCTCGAGCTCGGCGACGAAGTCCCGAGGTTGCGTGAGGCGCTCGCGCAGGAAGCCGGCGAGGTCGGCCCGTCGGCTGGCCGGATCCTCGCCGAGCCAGACGGCCGGAACCAGCCCGACGGCGTGGTCGATCGCCGCCTGGGCCGGCTCGGCCAGACGTGCGTCGGCGTCGTGGAGCGAGCCGGCCAGCGGGAGGAGGACGTGCTCGGCGAGCATCGGCACCGGTGCCCGGGCCGTCTCGGCCAGCCGGCGTCCGCCGTGCATCCTGAAGAACGCGGCCCCGTGATCGATCATCCACGTTCGCCCATGCCATACGAGGAGGTTGGGGTTGCGGGGGGTCCGGTCGACGTTGGTGACGAGCGTGTCGAACCAGACGACGTCGGCCGCGAACTCCGGGTCGATCGGCGGATCGGCCGGCAGGGTGAAGCCGAACGAGCCCGGCAGGAAGTCGATGCCGAGGTTCGGCCCGGGACTCGCCGCAAGCAGCTCCTGGATCTCCGGGTCCGGCTCGGCGCGGCCGAGCTCGACCGGCAGGTCGACGACCGCGAGCTCGGGGATCGGCAGGCCGAGGGCCCGGCCGAGCTCACCCGCGACGACCTCGGCGACAAGCGCGCCCGGGCCCTGGCCGGCGCCCGTGAACTTCGTCACATAGAGGCCGTCGTCGTCGGCCTCGACCAGCCCCGGAAGCGAACCGCCTTCGCGGAGGGCCGAGACGTACCGGGTGGCGGTCACGCTGCGAAGCTGCCTCGACACGGACGACAGCTTCGCAGGCCGGCCAGTCCCTGCTACCGGCGGGCGCCGATCGCCCGTCCGAGCAGGACGAAGCCGACGGTCGCGGCGACGCCTTCGAAGATCCCCCGCTGGAGACCTTCGGCGAGCGAGTGCTCCGCATGCCATTCGCCCAGGGTCATCGCGACGGCGACGCCCCCGGCGACGACCCCGCACAACCGCCACGGTCGGCCGCGCAGCGGGCGGAGCGGCGGTAGGTCGTCGAAGATGTCACCGGCCGGACCGGTCGCCGCGACGACCAGGCCGCCGCTGCCGCGCAGGCTGACCGCAGCGGCTCCGAGCGCGACGATCGCAAGGCCGGCGAGCCCGCCGACGAGCCCAAGCCACCAGGCCGGCTCGACCGCCAGGAAGTCGAGCACGTAAACCTCGAGGGCGACCGAGCAGGCAAGCCCCGCGCCGAGGCCGACCCACGTGCGCCGGCGGACCAGCCGGATCTCGGCAGCCGGAAGGACCGGCTCCCCCCGGCGCCGGAGCGCCCTCAGGAGGGCGAGCGTCCCGGCGACGAGGGCGATCTGCGGGGCGATGACCATGCAGAGGATGGCGGGTATCGCGAGCGCCGTCGAATACCCGTTGTCGAAGCCCGGATATCCGCCGGCGGCGCCGAGTCCGAGCTGCGAGACGATCAGGGCAACCGCAGCGACCCCAAGCGCGCCGAACGCACCCAGAGCTCCGCCGCGGGCCGACTGGGTCGCGAGCTCGTCGGCGAACTCGGCCGCCAGCTCCCCGGGGTTGCCGAGCCGGCTCACCGAAGCCGGCTCGCAGGCGATGTGATCCTTCATTTCGAGCAGGATCGTCTCCCGCTGCCGCGCGGGAACCCCGCGGCGGCCGAGCTCGTCGGCCAGCTGCTCTGTCCAGGTCATCCGAGCACCGCCTGCACCGCGCCCGCAAAGGCGCTCCATTCACGGCGGCGGGCGCCGAGCGCGTTCGTCCCCGACCGCGTCAGCCTGTAGACCCGGCGCCGGCGGCCGGCCTCCGTGGACCAGTCACTCTCGATCAGCCCGTCTCGCTCTAGCCGGTGCAGGGCCGGGTAGATCGTCCCCTCCGGCAGGTCGAAGGCCCCGTCGCTGCGTTCTCGCAGCGCCTGCCCGACCGCGTATCCATGAGCCGGTCCGGCGTCGAGCGTCGCGAGGATCAGCGCGTCCAGTTGTCCCTTCACGGTGTTCGGTTTCATACCTAGGGATACTAGGCATAGGTTCGCTAGGTGTCAAGGGCGACGGGCGGCCGACCTGCGGGGAGGCGCGCGGAGGTCGGGATCGCCGCCGCCGCGTTGATCGGGGTCCCGGCGCCGCCCCGGGCGTCGCGCGCCGCGGCGTGCTCCTCGACCGACCGGTCCCACGACGGAGTCGCCGTCAAGCCGATCACGCCGTCACGCCGGTGCCGGCACCGTGGCCGCCGCCGGCGCCGGCACCGAGAGGGCGGCGAACGGCAGGGCGAGCTTCCGCGACGCCAGGAAATGCCAGATCTCGTACGCGCCGTCGATCGAGCTCGTGTCGCCCGAGCTGATCTCCGCCCCCACGGCGTTCGGCAGACCGTGCTTGCCCCCGTAGATCCGCAGATGCTCGACGATCGTGCCCCAGGCGCACCCCGTCCACTCGTAGCGCAACGTGTGCCGGGCGACCACCGAGTGGGTCGGCGTCGGGCCGCACCGGTCCCTCGTCGCCCAGCCGACGACGTACGGAAGGACCGCTCCCGCCCGACTCGCCCCCCGGCCCGCGTACGGGACGGTCGTATCCGCCGTCCCGTGGATCTCGAGGATCGACAGCGGCCGATCCGGGTTGCACGCCGGCAGTGACCGGTAGCCGCCCGAGACCAGGACAAGACCAGCGATCCTTGCGCTCAGCTCGCAACCGGCACGCGCGGCCATCCCAGCCCCGATCGAGACCCCAGTCGCGTACACGCGTGCCGGGTCGACGCACGCGACCGCCTCGACCCGATCGAGCAGTGCCGATGTGAAGAGCACGTCCCGCTCGCCCCCGGAGATCGCCCACTGCGGCCCGTGCGAGCTCGGGTAGACGACGGCGAAGCCCTCCTTGTCGGCGAGCGTCGAAAGACCCGTGTCCCTGGCGAACTCCGCCCCGCTCCCGCCGTAGCCGTGGAAGGCCACGATCAGCGGGAGGGCCGTTCCCGCCGGCGAGCTCGGCACGTGGAGCACCGCCTCTCGCGCCAGCCCGTCCGCCGTCAGGGTGATCGACTGATCCCCCGCCAGCGTCCCGTACGCACACGCCGCCGGCCCCGCCGCGACGGCCACGCCCGACCCCGGCCCGCCGCCCAACAGGGCGACGATCGTCACCGCCAGGCCGCCGAGACCGCCGAAACCCCGCCGGGCGCCCCCGACCCCAAACGGGCCCCCAAGCCTCATCGGACGACGCCCCGCCTCGGGCTCAGCCGGTCGCCGCTGCCGGCACGCGCGCCCCGCGGACGATCCGTGAGCGGACGATCGGTCGCTCGAGGAGGATCCAGCTGAGCGACGCCGCGGCGGTCGTTCCGAGCACCACGACAACCAGCTGGACGCCGCTGTTGCTCGGCAGCCATCCCCGTCCTACGCTCCGCGTGACCGCGCCGATCACCGGGATGTGCCAGAGGTAGATCCCGTAGGAGACCGTGCCCAGCCAGATCGCCCCCCGATTGCGCAGCAGTGACGGCACGACGCCCGACCGTCGCTGCTCGGCGCTGGTCGCCGCGAGCACCAGCATCAGGCCGATCGCCCCGTAGAAGAGGTGCGCCGTGATCGACCCTCCGGCGGTCGGGTTGGCGTTGTAGGCGATCACCCCCCACGGCAGCTGGAGCGCGCCCATCAGGATCAGCAGCCCGAATCCCGTGATCAGCGCGCCGGCCGGGTTGACCCGGGCGATCAGCCTGGGATGCCGGACGGCCACCGTGGCCAGGGCCATCCCGATCACGAACCAGTCGAGCGTCCCCGCCAGCGTGAAGGCCAGGGCCGGGAGATTCTGCGAGAAGCTGATGTACCGGACGCCCAGCGTCCCGATCACGAGGACGCCGGCCGCCACCGCGCTCCGCTTCCCGCCGATCCTGGCCACGCCGATCGCGAGCAGCGGGAGGATCGCGTAGAAGGTCAGCTCCGTCCCGAGCGACCACGCCACGCCCAGGCCGTTGAACGCCGTGTGGATCGAGTAGACCTGAAGGAACCCGTAGTACGTCAGTGGATGCGCCCCTGTCGTTCCCTCGCTGAGACCGGCCGCTGCCGCCACCGTCAGAGCGACCCAGAAGGCCGGGACGATTCGCGCCACCCGCCGCCGGGCATACCGGAGAACCGCCCCCGCGTCGATGCTCCCGAGGCCGACGTCGACCCACGGTCTATAGAGCACGAAGCCGCTGATCACGAAGAAGACCGGCACCCCGAACTCGAGGTGGTGCGTGTACGGCAGCAGTGACTTGGCCGGCGGGTTGGCCAGAAAGAAATGGTGGAGGAGGATCGCCCCCGCAGCGAGCGCCCGCAGGCCTTCGATCGACTCGTACCGCCGCCGCCCGCCCCCGGCAGCCGTCTTCGGACGCGGCGACGCGACCTCTGTCGCCGGCGCGCTCAATGGCCAGCTCGTTTCAGGAAGCTCTTCACGGTGTTGACCGGGACGGCGAAGCCGATGCCTGTGTTGCCCGCCTCTCCGCCGACCTCCCCGCCGCCGCCGCCGCCGAAACCTCCGCCGCCGCCGTTGCCGCCGCCGCCTCCGAACCCGAAGCCGCCGCCAGAGCCGTCGCCCGACCCAGCCGCGATCTGCGAGTTCACGCCGATCACCCGGTCGAGCCCGTCGAACAGGGGACCACCCGAGTTGCCGGGGTTCAGCGCCGCGTCGGTCTGGATCACACTGCCGATCGACGCGCCGTTCGGCGCGCTGATCGTCCGCCCCAGAGCCGAGATCACCCCCGTCGTCAGGGTTCGGTCAAGCCCGTACGGGTTGCCGATCGCATACGTCGGATCGCCGACCTGGACGGCGCTCGAGTCACCCAGCACAACCGGCGTGAGCTTCAGGCCGCCGGCGTCGATCTTCAGCAGGGCGAGATCCTCAGACGGATCCGCGTACACCACGCTCGCCGGACGCGACTCGTCGAGCTTCGCGCCGAAGGCCACCGTGATCGTCTGCGTCCCCGCGATCACGTGATCGTTCGTGACGATCAGGCCGGCCGCGTCGACGACGAACCCCGAACCACTCTGTGTCGCGCCCGCCGCCGACCCGGGAAAGCCGGAGCCCGAGCCGGTCGCCGTCGCCTCGATCGCCACGACCGAGGCCGCCGAGCGGGCATAGACCGCCCGCGCAGACAGGCTCCCGGTCGTCTCAGAGATCGGCGACGTTCCGCTCGAGCCGGCTGACGCCCCGCCGGCCACGTCCGGCGGGCTCTGGACGACGACCCGCGTCGTGTGCGATCCGGATCCGACCGCCAGGACCACGATCAGGGCAGCCAGACCGCCGAGGAGCCCTGCCGGCAGGGTCGATTTCATGAGTTGTGGCACGCGCCCCGCAAACGATGCACCACCGCCCTGAAGCGCCCGTAATCCCTCTTGAAAAGGGATCTAAGAATCCCAGCGGGTCAGGTTCAGGCGGCGGGTGAGTCGACGGCCCTGTGAGCGCAGACCGGTCCGCCGCCTCTCTCTCGCCCGCGCCCGACGCCGCAGCCCGAACAGGACGAACCCCAGTCCGACGAGGACGCCCACGACGATCGTCACCGCCGACGGCCCGCCGCTCCCCGCCCGGCGGGCGCCCTGCGCCGGGCCCGGCCGGCCGGCGACGCTCGTGTCAGAGCCGCTCGGCCCCCGGACGGCATAGTCGATCCCCGGGTTGCCGCCGCGGTTGCGCCAGACTGCCACGGCGACGTCTGTGACCGGGTCGATCGCCACACGCGGTTCGCTCAGCAGGCCCGGGCCGGCGACGAGCTGGGGCGCCGCGAACCTCGCGACGCCCGACGGCTCGCTCAACCCCCGCGCCGAAATGATGCGCTGCTCGGCGGCATCCGGCTGGCCGTCGGACCTCGGGGCTGCCGTCCACAGTGCGATGACCTCGTCCTTCGGACCGGTCGCCAGGTCGCTGAGCATCGCGTCCGCGCTCGGATCCGAGACGGTCGTCGCCGGTCTGATCGAGTTCACGCTGACCGGCGCCGCACGCACGACGAAGTGCCCGCCGCTCAGCCCGGTCCACGCGACGACCACGCCCTCGTAGGCCAGGCGAACCATCTCCAGGCCGCTGGCCGGCGGGATCAGGCCGGGCGGATCGACGAAGCGTTCGAGCAGATGCGGACCCGTGAAATGGATTCCCGGCACCGAGATGTCGAGGTATGCGGTGGTCGTCGTCGTCGCGTCTCCGACTGACGTGCGGTCGTTCTCCCAGGCGACGATCGCCCGGTTGTCGTCGCTGATCAGCGCAGCCAGCCGCGGCGACGGCGGGCTCGAGGCGACCCGTTGTGTCGTCAGCAGGACCCCGTTCGCAGCTCGCACGCGGACGTAGATCGCTCCCTTCTCCGCCCAGGCGACGACCGCGTCGCCCCGGTAGTCGAGGTTCACGCTGAGCGCGGTGACCGCCGCGTCCCGCGAAGTCAGGACTACCGGCGGGCTGAACGACGGCGTGCCGTGCGGCTCGATTCGCAGCTCGATCTTCCCTCCCGCGCTCACCGACGCGATCGCCACGTCGCCGCGATAGCTCGACGTCACCGCGATCGGCGCGCCTGGTCCCCCGAGCCCGCCCGCCCCTGTGAACGGTCCGGCCGCCGGCCCCTGGGAGAGCTCACCGGTCCCGCCCCCAGCTGACCCCACGCCCCCGGCGAGCACGATTCGTCCGTCCCCGGTCGCCGTCGCCGCGCTCAGCCCGGTGAGCGGCGGTGAACCGGCCGCCGGCAGAAGCTCCGGGGCCCCGAGCGTGTGGTCGGGCTCGAACTCGGCGATCCCGACGCCCGGACCCGCGGCCGCGTCGGCGCCGTTGCAGTCGGCTGGGTCACCGCTCCAGAGGATCGCGCCCTGACCCGACGCGTGGAAGGGGTCCGAAGCCGGAAAGACGACACGGGGGACCCCCAGCGACCCGCATCTGACCAGGGACACCGCCGGCGACCAGCTCGGCTGGACGGCGGCCGGCGCGCTGGACGGCAGCAGGCATCCGACCGTCGCGAAACCCGCTCCGATCAGCGCTCCGACCACCGACCGAGCCCCGCGAGCGGACGATCGCCGGGAGCGCCTGGCCGGGGTCGACATCAACACGGCGTCATACCCACGTGACCCACTGACCACGAGCCTATTTCGCGAGACGACCCGGGTGTCGTCCGGTGGGCCGGGCCGGCCGGGACCGCACGCCGTCGCGAACGTGGATAGGGTCGACGGCGTGAGCAGCCAGGCGATCGAGAACGAGAAGCGGATCGCCGCCGAGGCCGCCGCCGAGCTCGTGATCGACGGCTCGCGGGTCGGCCTCGGGACGGGTTCGACCGTCGGCTACCTCCTGCCGGCACTCGCCCGCCGTGGACTCGACCTGACCTGCGTCGCCACGTCCGTCGCCACCGAGATCGCCGGACGCGAGCTCGGCCTGAACGTCGTCGCCTTCGACCAGCTCGATCGTCTCGACATCGCGATCGACGGCGCCGATCAGATCGACGGGGCCGGCTGGGTGATCAAGGGAGGTGGAGGTGCCCACACGCGGGAGAAGATCGTCGCCGCCGCGGCCGACCGCTTCGTCGTGATCTCCTCGTCGGACAAGGTCGTCGACGCCCTGAGCGCTCCCGTCCCCCTCGAGCTGCTGACCTACGGGCTCGCCGCGACGCTTCGCGCACTCGCCCCCTGCGAGCTCCGCGACGTTCCGCCGAGCCCCGACGCCGGAGCGATCGCCGACTATCACGGCTCGGTCGAGGACCCCGAGCGGCTCGCCGCCTGGCTGGCCGGGACGCCCGGCGTCGTCGACCACGGGCTCTTCCCGCCGTCGCTGATCTCCGAGGTGATCGTCGCCCGCGGCTCAGACGTCCAGCGAATCCGCGGCCACTGAGCGAGCCGGGACCCTCCGGGGCCCGGCGCAGCGTCCGCCCGTCCAGCGCGGCGACCGCCGTCCGGCGTCGCGACCGCCCTCCGGCGCCGCGACCGCCTTCCGCGACGAGGCGCAGCCGTCCGTCAGGCGATCGGACGCAGATGCTGGAACGGCCGGCCGTCGCGGAGCTCCCGCACGACCGCCTCGACGAGGCTCTCGCTGTCCGGCTTCTGGCCGTCGGTGACCGCGGCCACGACGCCGCGCTTGTGGGCGATCACCCGTGACATCGTCTCGTCGATCGTCTCCGCCGCCAGCAGGTACCACGCGCTGACCGCGTCGCGCTGTCCGATCCGGTGGCAGCGGTCCTCGGCCTGGTCGTGCATCGCCGGCGTCCACTCGAGCTCGAGGAAGGCGACGTTCGACGCTCGGGTCAGCGTGATTCCCTGTGCCGCGACCCGCGTCGCGCAGACGATCAGCTGTGGTCCGTCCTCCTCCTGAAACGCGGCGATCGCCTCCTCCCGAGCCGGGATCGAATCCCGCCCGACCAGGTGGAGGGCGCCCGGAAAGCGCTCGAGCACGGCGTCCTGAACCTCTACGTGCCTGGCGAAGACGACGAGCGCCTCGCCCGACGCGAGGAAGTCGTGGATCCAGGCCAGCGCCCCGTGCAGTTTTCCCCGGGCCGCCAGTCGCTGGAGCGTGCCGAGCTGGGCCAGCCGCTCGGCCCGCAGGGTCGACGCGATCTTGGCGTCGAGCTCACCCAGGTCGAGCGGCTGCTCGCGCAGCCAGGCGATCACATCCTTCTCGGCCAGGCGGTAGTCCGGTTCGTTCGACAAGGCGATCGGCACGACGACCTGCCGCTTGGCAGGCAGCTGCGGGAGGACGTCCTTCTTCAGACGGCGGACGAAGCACCGCCGGCGCAGATGCCAGTGCAGTCGCTCGACGCTGTCGTCGCCGTGGAACTGGCGCGAGAACCGGCTGCCCGAGCCGAAGTCCGACAGCCGGCCGATCGCCCGGAGCTGTGCGATCAGCTCGTCGGCGTGGTTGAGCACCGGCGTGCCCGTCAGCGCCAGGCGCAGTCCGTCACCCTTGACGCTCGCGGCCAGCCGCCGGACCGCCTGCGTCCGCTTGGCCTTGGGGTTCTTGCAGTAGTGCGACTCGTCGATCACGACCGCCCGCAGGCCCCGCCGACCGAGCGCCTCCCGGTGGGCGGCGACGATCTCGTAGTTGAGGATCAGGAGGTCCGCCGCCGGCGGGACGGCCGCCCGGCCGTCGACCACCGCGATCGATCGGTGGGGCACCCACTTGACGGCTTCCCGCTCCCAGTTGAGCTTCAGCGACGCCGGGCAGACGACGACCGCCGGGTAGGCCCCGTCGGCCTCCAGCGTCGCCAGAGCCTCGACCGTCTTGCCGAGGCCCTGCTCGTCGGCGAGGAACGTCCGGCGGGCCTCCAGCGCGTAGCGGACACCCGCCCACTGGAACGGCTGGAGCTCCCCGCCCAGGACGGCCGCCACCTCGGGGATCGGCTCCCCGTGCGTCGCCCGGGAGCTGCGCACGGCCGCCGCCGCCTGGTCGTGCTCGGCCCGCAGCGCGGCCAGGTGGTCGGCCGCGTCCGGCAGTACCTGGACGTCGTGGAGCGCGACGAACGCGTCGAGCGCCGGGACCACCCACGGGTCGAGCATCGCGCTCGACGCGCCGCCGATTCCCGGCAGCGCCCCGAAGGCGACCCCGACCTCCGGGTCCCAGAGCACCTCGAGTCGGAGCCGCAGGCCATCGACCCCGTCGCCGAGGGCTAGGCGGGCCGGTGGCGGCTCGTCGCCGATCTCGACCGCCGCGAGGCAGCGCTCGGCGCCGGCGTCCAGGCGAGCCGAGCGCTGTTCGCGAAGCTCGGCCGCCGCCGTCTGCGTGATCGGTGCGAGCAGCCGGCCGTCCTCGAGCTCGACCGACCCCTCGAGGAGCCCGGCCGGAACCGTTCCGGCCCGGGTCGCGAGGACGAGCCAGCCGCGGCCGTCGTAGCGGCGCGTGCTCACCCGCCCGATCCACCGTCGCTCGATGCCCTGGAGCCACGCGTCAACCTCCCGACTCGTGCTCAACTCGGGAAAGCGCCTGAGCACCTCCGCAACGTAGGCGCCTGCCCAGTCGTCGACCGGCGCCCACCACTCGCGCTGCTCCCAGTCAAAGCGGCGGTTCGGGATCCGGCGGACGGCGGCCACGATGTGCGGGTCATACGGGAACGCGAGGACGACGATCGACGTCCCCCCGACGGCCGGACGCAGGACGACGTTCGGGCCCGTGGTCATGAGATCCATCCGCGCCTACGGTAGCGACGGCGCACCCCGGTCCGGCGACGCCCCGCTCGCGGAATCCCGGACCCTGCGTCAGACGGTCGCCGGGACCTCGATCTCGCGCTTGAGGATCTTCCCGGTCGGGCCCTTGGGCAGGTCCGGCACGAACCAGACCCGCCGCGGGTACTTGTACGCGGCGACCCGATCCCTGACGAACTCGCGCAACTCGGCCTCGGTCACCGCGGCGCCGTCCCTCAGCGCCACGGCCGCACCGACCTCCTCGCCGAGCCCGTCGTCCGGCATCCCGACGACGGCCGCCTCCCGGACGGCCGGGTGCTCGTAGAGGATCTCCTCGATCTCCCGGGGGTAGACGTTGTACCCGCCGCGGATGATCATGTCCTTCTTGCGGTCGACGATGAAGAAGTAGCCGTCGTCGTCGACGATCGCCAGGTCTCCGCTCCGAAACCAGCCGTCCTCGTCGACTGCCTCGGCCGTCGCCTCCGGCTTGCGCCAGTAGCCCTTCATCAGGTTGTGGCCGCGGATCAGGATCTCCCCGACCTGACCGATTGGCGGCTCGCCTCCCGAGTCGTCGACCAGCTTCATCTCGACCCCCGGGATCGGCGTCCCGATCGAGCCGGCCTTGCGCTCCTGGTCGGGCTGATTGAACGACGCCACCGGCGAGGTCTCCGACAGGCCGTAGCCCTCGAGGATCGTGCATCCGAAGGCCGCCTCGAACCCCCGCATCAGCTCGACCGGCATCGACGCGCCCCCCGACGCGCAGACCCGCAGGGCCGACGTGTCGTAGTCCCGGCGGTTGGGGACCTCGAGGATCGCCGAGTACATCGTCGGGACGCCCTCGAACACGGTCACCCCGTCGCGCTGGATGATCTCGAGCGCCTTGACCGGGTCGAACCGGGGGATCAGCGTCAGGCAGCCGGCCGCGCAGATCGTCGCGTTCATCCCGCAGGTCTGCCCGAACGAGTGGAAGAGCGGCAGCGCGCCCAGCGTGATCGCCCCGCCGTCGAGCCCGAACAGGCCGGCCGAGACCTCGGCGTTGCGCCGCAGGTTGTCGTGGGTCAACTCGGCGCCCTTCGGCGCGCCGGTCGTTCCCGACGTGTACAGGATCACCGCCGTGTCGTGCTCGTCGACCTCGGCCACCCCGTCCAGCGGGGTCGCCTCGAGCAGGAGCCGGTCGAAGTCCCCCGGCGCCACGAGCGTGCAGCTCACCCCGGCGCGGGCGGCCCCGGCCTCGGCGTCAGCCGCGAAGCCGTGCCACGCGAACACCGTGCTGGCCTGTGAGTCGCCGAGGTAGTAGGCGACCTCACGCTGTTTGAGGAGGACGTTCATCGGGACGACGACCGCCCCCAGCCGGAGGATCCCGTAGTAGACGATCGGGAAGTACGGGACGTTCGGCAGCATGACGCCGACCCGGTCGCCCCGACCGACCCCGCTCGCGGCGAGCAGGCCGGCCACGCGGGCGCTCGCCCCATCGAGCAGGCTGTAGCTGATCTCCGTCTCGTCGAGGCGGAGCGCCACGCCGGCCGGATTGCGCTCGACGGCGGCACTCAGCATGTTCGCGAGGTTGCTCATCTGATCGACCTTTCGTGCCGCCCGGCAAACCGGATGTCTGACCCGGCGACCGTATCACCCGGCCCACGCCCCGAGCCCGGTTCGAGACCTCCGCCGCCAGGTAAGCTGGTTGTTCGAGCAATCACTTCCAAGGAGACGCCTCAGATGAAAGCCGTTTGGAACGGGACGACGATCGCCGAGAGCGATCAGACGCTTGTCATCGAAGGGAACCACTACTTCCCGCCCGACGCCGTCCGCAGCGAGTACTTCCAGGACTCCGCCACCCACACGTCCTGCGCCTGGAAGGGCGAGGCCAGCTACAAGACGCTCGAGGTCGGTGGCCAGACCAACCCCGACGCCGCCTGGTTCTACCCCGAGCCCAAGGACGCCGCCGCGGAGATCAAGGATTACTTCGCATTCTGGCGGGGAGTCGAGGTGACTGACTGACTCACTCGAGTTTCGTCCCTGTCTGCGTGGCGTGCTCGACGCGGGCTGGACGCGTGCTGGACGTCGGTCGCGCCACGGGGCGGGGCGGCGAGTGCGAGCGGCGGGGGCGGGGCGGGGCGGGGCGGGTGCGGCGGGGGCGGTGCCGGTCGGTCCCGGGAGGGGTCGGCTTCGCGGTCAGGGGACTCTCGGGGGCTGGGTGGTGGAGGACGGGACTGATCGGGGGCTGGGTGGTCGAGGCGGGGATTCTCGGGACAGAGTCGTTGAGAAGGGGACTCTCCAAGGAAAGTAGCTGACTGACTCAGGCAACCTTTTCCCGATGGAGCTATCAGCATGCTCGTTCGCCGCCCCGGGGAGTTCGGTCGATCACAGCCCACCCCCCGCAGGCGACCCGCACCCGCCCTCGCCCCCCGCACGGACGTGGAGTCGGCCGAGCGAAAAGTGCGAAACGCGAATGAGTCCGGTCACCACCTTGGTCGGAGTCGTCTCCCGGATCGCCCAGTCCGCGACGAGAGCCAGCTGACCTCACGGCAGGCGGCCGGAGTCCAGCCATCCGTAGGAGCCTCGCCGGCAGGCGGCCGAAGTCCAGCGAGCCGACCCGGCCCGTCCGGGCGGCGGAGCGCTCGTCGCATATTGTCCGGGCATGACTGATTTCGACGTGATCGTGCTCGGAGCAGGCCCGGCCGGCGAGGTCTGCGCCGGCCGACTCGCGAAGGCCGGGCTCGCCGTGGCGATCGTCGAGCGCGAGCTGGTCGGCGGCGAGTGCGCCTTCTACGCCTGCATGCCCTCCAAGGCCCTGCTCCGGCCGGCCGAGCTGCTGGCCGAGGTCGCTCGCGTCCCCGGCGCCGCCGAGGCCCTCTGCCGGGGGGTCGATCCGGCCGTCACCCTGACCCGCCGCGACGAGGTGATCCATGACCTCGACGACTCGGTCCAGCTCCCATGGATCGAGCATCTCGGGATCACACTGATTCGCGGCTTCGGTCGGCTCGAGCCGCCGGCGGGCGGCGAGCGGCGTGTGAGCGTCGGCGACCGGACCTACCAGGCCGGCCGGGCGGTCGTGATCGCGACCGGCAGCGCCGCCGCGTTCCCGCCGATCCCGGGTCTCCGGGAGGTCGAGCCGTGGACCAACCGGGAGGCGACCACCGTCAAGGAGGTCCCGGACAGCCTGCTGATCCTTGGTGGGGGGGTCGTCGGCGTCGAGCTCGCCCAGGCGTGGTCGAGCCTCGGCGCCCGCGTCGTCCTGGTCGAGGCCCTGCCCCGTCTGCTCGCCCGCGAGGAGCCATTCGCCGGCGAGCAGGTGGGCGACGCCCTTCGCGAGCGGGGCGTCGAGGTCCACCTCGGGGCGAAGGCGACGGCCGTCGCCCACGCTGATGCCGGCTTCACGCTGACGCTCGAGGACGGCGCCGAGCTCGCATGTCGAGAGCTCCTCGTGGCGGTCGGCCGGCGGCCGCTGACCGAGGACATCGGGGTCGACGCCTTCGGGCTCGAGCCGGGTCAGACGATCGATGTCGACGATCAGATGCGCGTCGCCGGCCACGACTGGCTGTTTGCGATCGGCGACGTCAACGGGCGGAGCCTGCTGACGCACATGGGGAAGTACCAGGCTCGCGCTGCCGCGGACGTGATCCTCGGGCGGGATGCCCGGGTGACCGAGGACGGGCCCCGCTCGCCGCGCGTCGTCTTCACCGACCCCCAGGTCGCCGCCGTCGGCCTGACCTTCGCGGCCGCGCTCGACGCGGGGATCCAGGCCCGCGCGGTCGATGTCGAGACGTCGGCTACGGCGGGCGCGAGCTTCTACGGACGGGGGACCCCCGGTAGGGCACGGATCGTCGTCGACGACGTCCGGCGGGTGATCGTCGGGGCCACGTTCACCGGCTTCGAGGTCGCCGAGTTCATCCACGCCGCGACGATCGCGGTCGTCGGCGAGGTCCCGGTCGACCGTCTCTGGCACGCGATCCCGTCATTTCCGACCCGTAGCGAGCTCTGGCTCAAGCTGCTCGAGGAGTATGGGCTCTAGGTCTGGCGCCCACGCACCGCGAGTGGACGAGAGGCGTTGACGGTGGCCGTGGCCGGCCGGAGCGCCGGCGCCGCTCAGAACGGCAGGCCGTGAAGCGTGGCCGGCCCGACCGGCCACGAAGCCTCCGGGGTCAGGGCGTGCTCCATCGTGCGCAGGGCTATCACCTCGTAGCCGTCCGCCTGCTGGACCGAGACCGGCGAGCCGAGCTCGGCGAACCCAAGCCGCTCATACAGGCCGAGTCGGTCCGCGTGACAGAAGAGGACCGCGAACCCCGGCCCCATCGTGCGCGCCCGGACGAGCGCCTCCCCGACGATCCGGCGAGCGAGCCCCCGCCCGCGGCGCTCCGCGCTCACGATCACCCCGCCCAACCCCACCACCGGGAAGCGCTCCCCGGCTACCTCGACCTCGGCGAGGACAAGCCCCGCCGAGGCAGCCAGCCGACCGTCGTCCTCGCGCAGCGCCACGTGACGATCCTTCGCGCGGAAGCGGAGACTCACGCCGGTCACGTCGAACGGGTCGACCTCGTCGCCCTCGAGGTCGGCGCGGTGCTCGTCGGTCAACTCACCGAACTCGACGACTTCCATCGGGTCATCCAATCACACCCGGCGGGCCGGACCGGGAAGCCGACTCGCCCGCCGGCCGCCGTCGCGACCCCAGCCCGCACGCCGGTCGCTCACAGGTCGGCCACCAATCGGCGCGCTACCGAGACCGCCGTCGCCCGTCGGCGCGACACCGGCTGGCCGGACCAGGTCACGCCGACGCTGACCAGCGCGCGAGAGTTGGCGGTGAGCACTTCCTGGAGCCCCGGAAACCACGACGCGTCCAACCCGAGACGGTCGACGTGGATCGGCGCCGGCGTCACCCGGTGGGTCCCGAACACCTGGCCGGTCTCGACGATCTGCCGCTCGAGCCGTGTGTAAGGCTGAGGGGCGCCGTCCACCGTGACGGTGACCACCGGTCCGTCGGGGATCTCCAACCGGCAGCCGTGCGCGCCGTCGGGCGCGACGAACGGGTGGATGCTGACGTGCCCGCGACCCAGGCGTGAGACCCCGGCCGCGACGTCGGCCGGGCAGGCGCTGGCGCCCGGGCGCGGCGCGACATGCGAGGTCGCCGTCGGTACCGAGCGCGACGATGACGACCCGCAGGCCGAGAGCACAACGATCGGAGTCAACAGGAGAAAGCGGAACCAGCGCCTCATCACGATCACCTCGGCCGAGATCCGACAGCCCAAGTGGGCTCGATCGAGCGTAACCGATGCTCCACGCCGGACGACGATGCCCGGCTCGCGGGTCTAAGAATTCTGCCAAGAGGTCGTTACAGCGTGCTTACAGGCGGCACCTAGACTCGCCGAGATGAGTACCGAGACGGTCTCACGCGCCGCGCCGAAGGGAGTCGACTGGCGGCGCGCCGAGTTCGTCCTGACGCTGTGCGCCTTCGTCGGATTCCTGACGCTGCCGATCCGGCTCACGACGATCTACGCAGGACTGCCGGCTCATCCGCTGCTGATCCACGTACCCGTGATCCTGATCCCGGTCAGCGTGCTCGGCGCGCTCGCGTGTGTGGCCAGGCCGGTCTGGCTCGACCGCTACGGGATCCTCCTGTCCGGCACCGCGATCGTCGCGATGTCCTCGATCTTCCTGGCGATGCAGGCCGGAGCCGCATTGGAGGCGGGGCTGAACCTGCAGGGGCCGGCCGCCGATCTGATCCATCGCCACTCGCACGCCGCCCACATCCTTGCGATCCTGTTCGTCGCGTTCACCGCCGTCCTGATCGTCACGCTCGCCGCACACCGGATCTCCGGCGGCAGGCCGACCGGCCTCGGGATCGCCGACCGCCTGTTGTCGCCGCGGTCGTCCAACGTCGCACTGCGCGTGCTGCTCGTCCTTCTGGCACTCGGCTGCGCCTACATGGTGTTCAAGGTCGGTGACCTCGGCGCAAAGGCGGTCTGGCAGGGCCGCCTCCAGCACGCCGGCGGCCTCGGCCCCGGCGGCTTCCCGCCCCCGCCTTCCTGACCTGACGCGCCGGTTGGGCTACGGCCCGTCGGCCGGGGTGCCGACCGTCGGGGGATCCGCGCTCGCGCGGTCGGCCGGGGTGCCGACCGTCGGGGGATCCGCGCTCAGTCGGTCGGCGTCAGCTCGGCCGAGCGGGCCGCGTGACGGCGCATCAGCTCGGCCTGGACATCGTGCACTTCACCGTCGACCGGGATCCGCCGCTCCCACTCGCCATCGGCGCGCAGCTCCCAGGCGTTGCGTGTGTCGGCAAGGCAGAGCTCGACCGCGTCGAGCACCTCGTCGCGGACGTCGTCCTGGTCGAGCGGGACGATCAGCTCGACGCGGGTGTCGAGGTTCCGTGGCATCAGGTCGGCAGACCCCATGAACACGGTCTTCCGGCCGCCTCGCTCGAACGAGTAGACCCGCGAGTGCTCGAGAAAGCGCCCGACGACCGAGACGACCTCGATGTTCTCGGAGATGCCCGGGATCCGCGGCCGCAGGCAGCAGATCCCGCGGACGTTGAGGTCGACCATGACGCCGGCCTGAGACGCCGCGTACAGGGCTTCGATGCAACGCTGGTCGACCAGTGAGTTGAGCTTCATCACGATCCGCCCGGGCGTCTGCTCCGAATGCGCGTCGATCGTCGCGGTGATCTGCTCGAGGATCCCGTCCCGAAGGTGGGTCGGCGCGACCAGCGCCTTCCGATAGCTCGACGGCCGCCCGAAGCCGGTCAGGTAGTTGAACAGCTCGGCCACGTCCTGGCCGAGGTCCGGATCGGTCGTGAAGAGGCCGAAGTCCGTGTAGAGGCGGGCCGTCGTCGAGTGGTAGTTGCCCGTGCCGATGTGCACGTAGTTGCGCACGCCGTCGCCCTCCCTGCGCACGACGAGCACGCACTTGGCGTGGGTCTTCAGCGCCGGATGCCCGTAGACGACGTGGACTCCCGCCTGCTCGAGGGCCTTCGCCCACTCGATGTTCGTCCGCTCGTCGAAGCGGGCCTGGAGCTCGACCAGGCAGACGGCCTGCTTGCCCTGCTCGGCCGCCCGGATCAGCGCCGGGACGAGCGGCGAGTCGTCGCTCGTCCGGTACACCGTCTGCTTGATCGCCAGGACGTTCGGGTCGGCGACGGCCTGCTCGACGAACCGGCCGACCGAGCTCGTGAACGAGTCGTACGGGTGGTGGACGAGGATGTCGCCCTTGCGCATCGCCGCCATCACGTCCGGCCGGCCGTCCTCGGCCCGGAACCGCGGGTGGACCGGGGCGGCCCACGGCTCGTCGCGGAGCTTGGCGTGGCCCGGCAGCTTGACGAGCTCCCAGAGCCCGGTCAGGTCGAGCCGTCCGTCGATCGGGTAGATGCCGGCCTGGTTGACGTCGAGCGCGGCCGTCAGCTCGGCGAGCAGCCCGTCGGACATGCCGGCGCCGACCTCGACCCGGACGACCTCGCCGAAGCGGCGCCGACGGAGCTCGTCCTCGACTGCCCGCATCAGGTCCTCGGCCTCGTCGGAGACCGACAGGTCGGCATCGCGTGAGACCCGGAAGACCGCGGAGTCGACGATCTCCATGCCCTGGAAGAGCGAGTCGAGGTTGTCGGCTATGACGTCCTCCAGCGGGACGAACGTGTGGCCCTCGCCGACCGCGACGAACCGCGGCAGGATCTCGATCGGGACCTTCACACGGGCGAACGTGCTGTGCCCGGAGACCGGGTCGCCGACGATCACACCGAGGCTGAGCGACAGGTTCGAGATGTACGGGAACGGCTGTCCCGGTCCGACCGCGAGCGGTGTCAGAGCCGGGAAGATGACCCGCCGGAAGCGGTCGCGCAGGGCCGAGCGCTCGTCGGCCGAGATCTCCGAGACCGTGGCCAGGCGAATCCCGTGGTCGGCGAGCGCCGGGTAGAGCTCGTTCTCGACGCAGTCCGTCTGCCGCTTGGTCAGGATCAGCACCCGCTCGCGGATCGCCGCCAGCGTCTGCCTCGGGGTCAGGCCGGCGTACCCCGGTCGGTCGAGGCCGGCATCGATCTGGTCGAGCAGGCCGGCGACCCGGACCATGAAGTACTCGTCGAGGTTCGACGAGAAGATCGCCGCGAACTTGGCGCGTTCGAGCAGCGGGACCGACTCGTCCTCGGCGAGCGCGAGGACCCGCTCGTTGAAGGCCAGCCACGAAAGCTCGCGATTGAAGTAGAGGGTCGAATCCCCGAGCCTCGTGTCCGGGGCCGGGAGTCCGATCTCGGACACGGTGGCCTCGTCCGTGCTCATCAGGACGCCTCCAATAGGCTGCGGTGATGTCCGGTCAGCTCTGGCTCCTGCGCCACGGTGAAGCCGAGCCCCACGGGTCGCAGCCGGACGTCGACCGGGAGTTGACCGCCAAGGGCCGGCGCCAGTCGGTCGCCGCCGGTCGCGCCCTCGCTCGGCTCGGTCTCGACTTCGACGCGGTCTACACGAGCCCACGCGTCCGGGCGCTCGACACGGCCGCCCTGGCGTGTGCCGAGCTCGGCGTCGACCTGACCGTCCACGCGCCGCTCGGCACCGGCTTCCAGCGGTCCGAGGCGGTGGCCCTGCTTGACGATCTCAATGGTGATGGGCGTCTCCTCCTGGTCGGTCACGAGCCCGACTTCTCCCAGCTGGCATACGACTTCACCGGCGGCCGGATCGATCTCAAGAAGGGCGGAATCGCGGCCATGCGCGCTGCACCCGGCGAGCTCCTCGTCGTCCTACGCCCGCGTGAGATCGAACTGCTCGCCGCCGCGCGCTAGCGACCGATCGCCCGGCAGCTCGCCGATCGCCGGTGGGCCCGGCTGGCCGTTCTCGCCCTCGTCCTCCGGATGGACCCGTTCGGCAGCGAACCGGTAGCCGATCCCGAAATGCGTGTGGATGTAGCGCCACTCGGGTGACCACCGCTCGAGCTTCTGGCGCAGCTTGCGAACGAAGACGTCGACCGACCGATCCCCCCGGACCATCGAGTAGCCCCAGAGCCGTTGGTAGATGAACTCCCGCTCGAGCACGCGGCCGCCCGACCCGGCCAGTAGCTCGATCAGCTCGAATTCCCGCCGCGTCAGGTCGATCCCCTGGCCGGCGACGAACGCCTGGTAGCGGTCGCCGCGGATCTCGACCTCGCCGGCGATCAACGGCGCCGCCTGGTGTGGGGTCTCGAGCCGCCGGCGGCGACGGATGACGGCCTCGACCCGGGCGATCAGCTCCTCGGGGTGGCACGGCTTCGAAAGCCAGTCGTCGGCCCCGATCCGCAGCCCGCGAACACGCTGGGCAACGGTCGACGACCCCGTGCAGACGACGACACCGAGATCCGGAAGGGTCTCGCACAGACGCGACAGCCAGTCCCAGCAGCTCGGTCCGAGGAGCGCCAGATCGACGACGACGGCGCCGACACGCATCGGAGCGATCGCCTCGGGGGTGACCGTCACCGGTAGCACCCGCTGCTCCCAGCCGATCCGCTCGACCCGCTTCCCGAGCACCTGGAGGAAGCCCGAATCCCGGTCGAGGACGGCGATTCGCAGGGGGGTCGAACCAGCTTCGGCGCCACGCGGATCCTTCGCGGCGGTCCCCTCGGACGGGGAAACGTAGTCCGTCATCTCGTGATCAGTCTAGTCATCGGTTGGACTCGATTCGTTCGTCGGGCCGATCCGGGTCACACGATCTTCACACCGCCAGAGCGCACTTTACGCCGAATCTCGGGTTCTTGCCGGCGCTCCTCGGACGCTCAGGCGGCCCCGTCGCCGCGGGAGTCCGAGAACTCGCGAAACAGGCCGGTGACGACGAACGCCGTCTGCTCGCCGATGTCGACCGCGTTGTCTCCGATCCGCTCGAAGCAGCGCGCGACCAGCGTCATCGTCATCGCCCATTCCCGGACATCCGGGTCCTCGCCGATCTCGATCGCCCGGCGGAAGATGTCGCGCTGGAGCGTGTTGATCTCCCTGTCCTGGCGCACCAGATCCTCGGCGAGGCCGGCGTCCCGGCTGGCGAAGGCGAGCTTGCTCTGGGCGACCTCGGACCGCGCGAGCGTGCCCATCCGTACGACGAGCTCGAGGACGTCGGGGACCGTCGGCGGGTCGTTGCCGCAGAGCGGGAGTAGCTTGCACACGTTGACGCACTGGTCGCCGATCCGCTCGATGTGCTTGATCGTGTGCAGCAGCGCGGCGACCAACCGGAGGTCGCCGGCGACCGGGGCCTGGCGGGCGAGCAGCGAGAGGATGCCCTGGTGGACCTCGAGGTACCGGCCGTCGATCCGGTCGTCGTCGTTGATCACGATCGACGCGAGCTCGACGTCCTGATGGAGGAGTGCCTCGACGCTCCGGTCGATCTGCTCGAGCACGAGGTCGATGCCCTCGAGCGTCGCGTTCTCGAGCCCGGCCAGCTCCTCCTGGAAGTGGGGCCGGCCGGTCCCGCGGGTGCTAGCCGAACTTGCCGGTGACATATTCCTCGGTCCTCTGGTCGGAGGGGTTGGTGAAGATCTGCTGGGTCGGGCCGACCTCGACGAGGTCGCCGCTGAGCATGAACGCCGTCCGATCGGCCACACGAGCCGCCTGCTGCATGTTGTGCGTGACGATCACGATCGTCACCCGCTGCTTCAGCTCGTCGATCAGCTCCTCGATCTTCAACGTCGCGATCGGGTCGAGCGCCGAGCACGGCTCGTCCATCAGGAGAACCTCCGGATCGACCGCGAGCGACCGCGCGATGCACACACGTTGCTGCTGGCCGCCCGACAGGCCGATGCCCGGCTGGCCCAGGCGATCCTTGACCTCGTCCCAGATCCCAGCACCCCGCAGGGCCGCTTCGACCTTGCCGTGGAGATCGCCCCGGCCGACGCCCGACAGTCGCAGGCCGGCCGCGACGTTGTCGAAGATCGACATCGTCGGGAAGGGGTTCGGCTTCTGGAAGATCATCCCGATCGCCCGGCGGACCGCGACGATGTCCACCCCGGAGTCGTAGATGTTTGCGTCGTCGAGCAACACCCGCCCCTCGGCGTGGGCACCCGGGATCTCCTCGTGCATGCGGTTGATGCAGCGGATCATCGTCGACTTGCCGCAGCCCGACGGCCCGATGATCGCGGTCACCTGGTTGGCGTGGAAGTCCAGGTCGATGCCCTTGACCTGCTCCGCCGTCCCGTAGAACGCCCGCAGCTTCTCGAGATGCACCGAGTGGGCCTGTTTGCCGGAGGCCGCCTGTCGCTTGGCGGAACCGTCGGCGGCGGCGGCCGCCGGGCCCGGGGTCTGGCGGCGGATCGGCGACGACTGGGGGTCGAGGAGCTCGTCGGACGGCATGTCAGCGGTCTGGGGAGTCGATCCGTCGGAGGTCATGCAAGGCGGCTCCTTCGCGATATCAGTCGGGCGATCAGGTTGAGCACGAGGATCATGACCACGAGCGTCAGGGCTGCGCCCCACGCACGGTTGATCACCGATGTGGTCGGGGAGAGGATGTCGTTGTAGATCTGCAGGGGGAGGGCGTTCATCTGCGAGCCCGGGCTGAACGTCGTCGCGTTCGCGCCGCCGACCGTGAACAGCAGCGGCGCGGTCTCGCCGGCCGCGCGCGCGATCGCCAGGAGCACGCCGGTCACCATCCCCGGGATCGCCGTCGGGAGCACGATCCGGAAGATCACCTTCCACCGGGGAGCGCCCAACGCCAGCGCCGACTCGCGCAGGGAGTTCGGCACGAGCGAGAGGATCACCTCCGACGACCGGATCACGACAGGCAGCATCAACAGGGTCAGCGCGAACGACCCCTTGTAGCCCGCGAGACCCCGGCCGAGCAGGTCGGTGACGACGAGTGTGATGTAGATGAACAGACCGAAGACGATCGACGGAACGCCGGTCAGGACGTCGACGAAGAAGCGCACGATGTTGGCGAACATGCTCTTACGCCCGTACTCGACCAGCCAGATCGCCACGCCGATGCCGATCGGGACCGCGATCAACGACGCGATCGCCACCATCTCGATCGTCCCGAGGATCGCGCTCTTGATGCCGCCGATCGACACGTTCTTGAAGAAGCTGGCGCCGGTCGGGTCGCTCGTGAAGAAACTCCCGCTCCACGAGCTGAGGCCCTTCTCCAGCAGGTAGTAGACGATCAGCACGAGCGGGACGAGGGCCAGCGCGGTGAAGCCCGCGATCATCGCCCGGGCCCGCCGGTCGCGCCGGCGACGGGCCGGGCTCGGTGCGAACGCCGTGAGGACTGAAGACGGGGCCGCAGCCGGCGTGCTCATACGCCGGCTCCGGACGCCGCGACCGCCGTGGCCGCCGCGCCGCCGGCGTTCCCGGTGGGAAGGACCCGCGTCCCGCGGCCCGCGCGGGTCACGAAGTACCGGGCCACGCCGTTGACGATCAGGGTCAGCACGAAGAGGACCAGGCCGGCCGCGAACAGGGCCGAGCGGTGCAGGCCGGTCGCCTCGCCGAACTCGTTGGCGACGACCGCCGCGAGGGTGTAGCCCTGGCCGAAGAGGTGGTGCCCGAGGACCGGCTCGTCGCCGATCAGGATCGTCACGGCGATCGTCTCGCCGATCGCCCGTCCGAGGCCGAGCATCGCGCCGCCGACGATGCCCGACCGGCAGTAGGGAATCACCGCGAGGCGAATCATCTCCCACCGGGTCGCACCCAGGCCGAGCGCGGCCTCCTTCTGGTCGGCCGGCACCGTGGCCATGACCTCACGGGAGATCGCGCTGACGATCGGGAGGATCATGATCGCGAGCACGAGGCCGGTGATGAAGTCGTTGGGGATCGTCACCGATCCGCCTCCGAAGAAGGGGACGAACGACAGCTTCGCGGCCACCCACTTCTCGGCCGGTTGGAGCTTGGGCGCGAGGAAGAAGAGCCCCCACAGGCCGTAGACGACAGACGGCACGGCCGCCAGCAGCTCGATCAGGATCGTCACCGGCGTGCGGATCCTCCGAGGGCAGAGCTCGGTCACGTACAGGGCCGTCGCGACCGCCACGGGCACACCGATGATCAACGCGAGGATCGACGTGACAAGCGTTCCGACGACCAACGGCAGCGCGCCGTAATGGTCGATGTTCACGTTCCAGTTGTTGCCAAACGCGAAGCCGAAGACGCCGAACTTCGAGAACGCCGGGCCGGCCTGCCCGGTGAGCCGGATGAAGAAGTAGACGATCAGGATCAGGATCAGCGCGGCCAGCGTGGTCAGGCCGTACTTGAGGATCCGATCCGGCAGCCGCGCCACCGGTGACCGCTGCAGGAGCGAGCGGCGGTCACCGGTGGGTAGGGAGGCTGCTTCCATCAATTGGCTCGCAGAGCGGTTCGCCGACTGCCTAGGAGGCGCTGATCGCCGAGCCGTTGCACTGCAGGCTGGCCACGGCGGCCTTGGCCTTGCTGAGGATCGCCGCCGGCAGGCCGGCGTAGTCGGCGGCCGAGAGGATCGACTGGCCGGCTCCGAGCCCGTACTCGAGGAACTTGACGACGCCGGTCGCCGTCGACGCCGACTCGCCCGCCTTGCAGAGGTCCTGGTTGACGACGATGAACGTCTGCGAGGTGATCGGGTAGGCGCCGGGCCCGGTCGGGTTGGTGATCGCGAAGCCGAGGTTCGCCGGAATCGTCACGCCGGTCGCCGCCGCGGTCGTCGATGCCAGGCTCGGCGCGACGAAGGCACCCGACTTGTTCTTGACTGACGCGTACGTGAAATTGTGCTGGAGGGCGTATGCCTGCTCGACGTAGCCGACCGACCCGACCGTCTGCTGGACGGCTCCGGCCACGCCGGCGTTGCCCTTCGCCCCGGTGCCGCCCGGCCAGTTGACGTCCTTGCCCGAGCCTACCTTCGTCATGAACGCGGGGTCGACCGCCGCGAGGAAGCCGGTGAACCCGGCCGTCGTGCCCGACGAGTCGGATCGGTGGATCGTCGTGATCGCCGTGCTCGGCAGCGTGACCCCCGGGTTGAGCGCCTTGATCTCGGGGGCATTCCACGTCTTGACCGTGCCGAGGTAGATGTCGGCGATCGTCTTGCCGTCGAGCTTCAGGCCGGTCTTCACGCCGGGCAGGTTGTAGGAGACCGTGATCGCCCCAAGGAACATCGGGACCTGGACGGCCGGGCTCCCGTTCTTGGCGATCGCCGCCTCGTCGGCCGGCTTGAGCGGTGGGTCGCTCGCCCCGAAGTCGGCGGTCTTCGTCTCGAGGGCCGTGATCCCCGCGCCCGAGCCGACGGCCTGATAGTTGACGGTGACGCCCGAGCTGCCGGAACCCCACTGCATGTAGACCGGTGCGGCAAACGTCGAGCCTGCTCCGGTGATCGATCCGCTCGCGGTTGTCGCCGGCGTCGTCGATCCGCTCGTACTCGCGGAAGTCGACGAGGACGAGCCGGAATTTCCGCACGCCGCCAGTCCCATGGCGAGCAGGGCGGCCGCCGGGAGGGCGACCATATTGCGTGACTTCACGTTGTCTCCTTGTTTGACGTGACGTGGCTACGGTGGTCGCCGCCGGCAGTCTGGCCGAAGCCCTGACGCGGGTTGTCAAGATTTCGTGAAGCCTGCGGCTGAAAGCGGTAGCCGAAGCCCGGATGCGTGTGGATGAACCGCTGACCCGGGAGGGCGCTCGCCAGCTTTGTCCGGAGCTTGCTGACGTAGACGTCGACCGACCGGTCGCCCGGGCGCAGCTCGCGGCCCCAGACCGCCCGGTAGAGCTCGGCCCGTCCGAGAATCCCACCGGACCTCCGGACCAGCGTGACGAGCAGCTGAAACTCCCTGACCGACAGCGTCAGGACCCGGCCGCCGGCGCGAACGAGCCCCTCGTCGAGCTTGATCACAAGCTCGTCGGTCTGGAGCACTCCGCCCCACTCTGCGAATCCGTCGACCACCGACCTGAGGGTCGCGCCCGCCGACCGGTCGCCGGGTTATCAAGACGTAACCGAGTTGTGAAGAGAGCGTGAAACGCCCGGCCGCTAATGTTTCCCGGACTGAGGCGGACGGCCTGTGCTCGTGGGCGAAGCGACGAGCCCGGCTTCCCGCAGGTACCCAAGACTTGATGAGGGGTGGCAGATGGACGGGCCGCAGGACACGACGACGCACACCCACGAGACGGTGACGATCGACGAGGAGATGCTCCAGCAGAAGGAGCGGACACTCGGCCCCGATCACCCGGAGACGCTCGCCGCGCGAGGCGACGTCGCCTACACCTACTGGGTCAACGGACGGATCGCCGAGGCGATCGAGATCGAGGAGCAGGTCCTCGCCGACTGCGAGCGGATTCTCGGAGCCGAGGACCCGGCCACGCTGGTCGCTCGTTCGAACCTTGCGTCGTCCTACTGGTCGGAGGGTCGCCGGGACGAGGCGACCACGATGGAGGAGGAGGTGCTGGCCGCCAGCGAGCGGGTGCTCGGCTACGACCACGAGACCACCATCACGACCCGCTCGAACCTGGCCGTCTCCTATTGGGCCCTCGACCGGCGCGAGGAGGCGATCGCCCTCCAGGAGCAGGTCGTCGCCGCCTCTGAGCGGACGGCCGACCGCGAGGACGAGGAAGCGCTGATCACGGCGCGCGAGCAGCTCCTCGGGTCCTACTGGTCGGCGGGGATGAACGAGAAGGCGATCGCTCTCGAGGAGGCCGTGCTCGCAGCCCTCACCGAAGCCAACGGCCCCGACGACCTCGAGGTCCTCAACGCACGCGCGACGCTCGCCTCGTCCTACCGGACGGCCGGTCGGGCGGACGAGGCCAGGGAGCTCCAGCGCCAGCTGATCGCCGATCTCAGCAGGGTGATCGGGCCCAACCACCCGGGGACGGTGGCAGCCGTGAAGACCTTCATCAACTCCGACGGCGGCGCCCCCCACGGTGCGGTCCCCGACGGCGGGACTCCCGCAGCCGGCCCCGCGGATCCCGGCCCTGCGGACCCCAGCCCCGCTGACGGCGGCGGCGCGGACGGCGGGGCCGCCGCGGCCTGACAGGTCGCGCCGGCCCGACCGACTCGAGTCTCCTCGCGTGGACGCGTATCTCGCGCTGGTCAGCAAGCGTGAGGTCCGCGCCTTCCAGGCGCGGCCGATCCCGGACGACACCGTCCGGCGGATTCTCGAGGCCGGCCGTCTGGCTGGGAGCTCGCGCAACCGCCAGAACCGCCGCTTCGTCGTCCTGCGCGACGCCGATCTGATCGCCCGGGCGGCCGGGACGGTCTTCAGCCCGGCCAACCTCGGCGACGCACGGCTCGTCGTCGTCGTGCTCGTCCGGGGCAAGGGTCCAGTCGCATTCGACGCCGGACGGGCCGCCCAGAACATGATGCTGGCGGCCTCGAACGACGGCGTCGGCTCGTGTCCGAACGGCGTCGGCGACGCCGGGGCCCTGGCCGAGCTGGTCGGCCACGAACCAGACGAGGATGCCGTGATCGTCCTGGCCTTCGGCTACCCGGCTTCCCCCCGGGATCCGGAATCGAGGTCCCCGGACGAGTGGATCGACGCGGCCGACCGCCGGCCGTTCGACGATGTCGTCGAGTATCTGTAGCCGGTCCCGCTCACGGCCGGGCCCGGCCGTGAGCGGGACCGACCGCCACCTGGAGATCAATCGGGCGTCGTGGGATGAGCGTGCCCCGGCCCACGCGGCGTCGCCGCACTACGCATTCGATCGCTTCGTCGAGGATCCCGGGTTCCTCAGCGACGTGGTCCGCTTCGACCTCCCCCGGCTGGGCGATCTCACCGGCGTGCGGGGCGTCCACCTCCAGTGCCACATCGGCACCGACACGGTCTCGCTGGCCCGGCTCGGCGCCCGGATGACAGGATTCGACTTCTCGCCGGCCGCGCTCGCCCACGCCCGCGGGCTTGCCGGGCGGATCGAGGCGGACGCGGACTTCGTCGAGGGCGAGCTCGACCACGCGCCCGACCTCCTCGGGCGGGCCTGCTTCGACCTCGTGTTCACAGGCATCGGAGCCCTCTGCTGGCTGCCGCGGATCGACCGGTGGGCCGAGGTCGTCAGCGCCCTGCTGGTCCCCGGCGGGCGGCTCTTCCTCCGGGAGGGTCACCCGATGCTGTGGACGCTGGCGGCCGACCGCCGGGATGGCCTGCTCGTGGTGGAGGAGACCTACTTCGAGCGCAAGGACCCGTTCGTCGAGGACGACCCGGGCACGTATGTCGAGACCGAAGCGACGTTCGACAACACGACGACACACACCTGGAACCACGGGCTCGGCGAGGTCCTCGGCGCCCTGATCGGCGTCGGCATGGAGATCACGATGCTCGCCGAGCACGACAGCGTCCCCTGGGAGGCCCTGCCGGGACAGATGGACCGCGACGATCACGGCGAATGGCGCCTGACCGACCGTCCGTGGCGCCTGGCCCACAGCTACACCCTCCAGGCCGTCAAGCGCCGCTGACCTGCGAAGGCGGCTCGCGGCCGGTCCGATGCAGCCGGCAGCCCCGCCCCGAGGGCCCGGTCGGTCGACGGCTTCAGGTCGGGCGATCGACGGCTTCAGGTCGGGCAATCGACGGCTTATCAGGATCTTGACCTGAAGTGGACCGTCGGCTGATGGACTTCGCCTGCGAGCTTGACCACCTCGCCCAGCGAGCTCTCGAACAACAGCGGCTCCGTCGGGGCCGCGCGCGAGGGCCCTCCCGATCAACGCCCCGGGCCGGCTCCTGAGCCCGGGGCGGTTGGTCTGGGTCGCGTCGATCCTCCGAGCCGCTGAGCCGCTGAGCCGCCGAGCCGCTGAGCCGCCGAGCCGCCGAGCCGCCGAGCCGCCGTCGGGCCGTCTCCGGCGGACGCGGCCGGTCGCCCGCCCGGCTGGGGAGACCGACATCAGCCGAGCTGGCGAGACGAGGCGGCGTTGAGTCGAGCGGCTACGCTCCGGCGCAGTGCACGGCATGATCTCCTACTTCCAGGCCGTCGTGCTCGGCCTCGTCCAAGGCGTCGCCGAACCCTTTCCGATCTCGAGCCTCGGCCACAGCGTGATCCTCCCGCGTCTGGCCGGCTGGGGGATCGACCAGAACGACAAGTTCTTCATCACGTTCCTCGTCGCCACCCACCTCGCGACGGCGATCGTCCTGTTCGGCTTCTTCTTCGACGACTGGAAGCGGATCCTCACCGGCCTCTGGCGATCGGTCCGCGGCCGAAGCGATCCGACCGACACCGACGCGCGGCTCGGCTGGCTGCTCGTCGTCGGCACGGTCCCGGCCGGCGTGATCGGGCTCGCCCTGCAGAAACCCCTCCAGAAGCTGTTCGCCTCGGCCGTCACGGCCGCCGCCTTTCTCGTCGTCAACGGCATCATCCTGCTCGTCGCCGAGCGCCTCCGGACCCGCCCGGAGGCCGCCGGCTCGACGGCGGCCGCGTCGGCCGCGCCCGACGCGCCCGACGCGGCCGACGCGGCCGATGTCCGCCTGGCCCGGCTGTCGTTCCGCCAGGCACTGCTCGTCGGGCTCTCCCAGGCCGCCGCGCTCGTCCCGGGGATCTCACGGTCGGGCGTCTCAATGGGCGGCGGGCTCCTGGCCGGGCTCACCAACGAGGACGCCGCCCGCTTCGCCTTTCTCCTGGCCACGCCGATCATCGGGGCGGCCGCCGTGCTCAAGCTGCCGGACCTGTTCGGTTCGGACGGCGACGGCATCCGCGGACCGGCGCTCGTCGGCGCCCTCTGCGCCGGGCTGACCACCTTCTTCGCCGTCAAGTTCCTGCTGCGGCTCTTCGAGACGAGCAGCCTCCGGCCGTTCGGGATCTACTGCATAGCAGCCGGTCTCGCCTGCCTGGCGATCTTCGCCGTCGGCGGCTGACCCGCCACCGCCCGGCCGGCGCCCTGGAGTTCGAGCGGCGCGGGGAGGATCGAGCGGCGGAGCTCGGCAGGTCAGAGGCGCGCGAGCTCCCTGCGGGGGACCGGGTCGTAGAGAAGTGGACTCTCCGAGGAAAGTAGTTGACTGACTCAGTCAACTACTTTGCGATGAAGGTCTCAGCATCCTCCACCTCCGTCCGCCCGGGAGTAGCCCGGCCGGTCCTGACTGGCGGCTACCCTTCCCCGGCTTCCCCCGCACCGTCCGGTTGGCCAAGCGGATTTCCCGGCCCGAGGCCGCCGTCGACCGGCTGGGCGCCGGGCGGCAGGGCGTCGAGCGTCTCGAGCTCGAAGCGGAGCTGGCGGACGAGCGGATGCTCGGGGATCTGACCCTCGAGGGTCTCGAGGCTCGCCACGTAGTGGTCGAGCTTGCGCTCCCCATCCGGCGGGTCGGCCTCGCCGCGGCCGCGGGCCTGGGCGATCCTCGTGCGGAGCTCGCGAACCTTGGTGACGTGGTCGGCCGCTGAGATCGCCCCGGCGGCCGGCCCCTCAGCCGAGATCTGGGCTCGGAGGGCGGCCTTGCGGGCCTCGAACGGCTCGATCGCCGGATCCTCCGTCAGGGCGAGCACCAGGCTGGCGATCCGGCTTCCGAACGCCCGGCGGATCTCCTGCGGCGTGGCGGCGGTCTTCTCGAGCACGTCGTGCAGGACCCCTGCGACGATCACATGCTCCGGGGATCCGGTCGCGTCGAGGAGAGCGCCGACTTCGAGCGGATGGACGATGAAGGCGGCTTCGTCGGACTCCCGCCGCTGCCCTGAATGACACCGGGCGGCGAACCGGTAGGCCTTGCCGACAGCGGGAAGCCGCTTGACGAAAGATGGCGCCTGCTCGGCGCGCGTTGCCTGCACGAACCACTCTTTCCGCCGCCGACCGCCCAGATTGGGTCGATCGTGTCCGCCTACCGCCGCGAGCCTACCGCGAAAGGCGTTCGGTCGAACCAGCCGGGCAGACCTGGTCAGTCGAGCATCAGCTCGAGCGCGGCGGTCGTCGCCGGGCTCGGCGTCTGGGGGATCCCCTGGTGGAGCAGGAAGCGCGGGTTGGCCTGGGTCAGGCGCCACGCGGCGACCGACGAGGCGCCGGCCCGCATCGCGAGCTCGAAGCCGAGCCGGAGGGTGTGGCTCCGGCTGCCGGGATGGCCGTCGGACGCGATCGCGTAGGCAAGTCCCGACCGGAGCAGGTGGACGGCGGTCTCCTGGACTGAGAGGCCGTGGTTGCCGAGCAGCGAGCAGACGTTGATCTGGAGCACGGCACCGGCGTGCAGCTGTGTCCGCAGGAGATCGACGCCCCCGTCGTCGAGCAGCCGGCCGGCCCGTTCGGGGTGGGCGATCACCAGGCCGAAGCCGCGGGCCCGGAGGCCGTCGCAGATCCCGATGAAATGGTCGCCGACCCCGCCGAACGGCGCCTCGAGCAGGAGCCAGCGGCTGCCGGGGGGTCCGTTGGCGAGGATCTCGAGCTCGTCGTCGGTCAGACCGGCCGCCGACCGCGGATGGATCTCGCCGCCGGCGTGGAGGCGCACGCCGAGCGAGCGCTTGTCGATCGCCTTCTGGAGGGCGGCGACCCGGCCGGGGATGCTCGCGACCTCAAGCGGCCAGGACGGGCTGATGTGCGGGGTGACGGTCACCTCGCGGACGCCCTCGACCGCGAGTCGGCGGGCGTGCACGAGCGCGTCGTGCTCATCCTGGGCGCCGTCGTCGACCCCGGGAAGAAGGTGGAGATGCAGGTCCACGTAGGACATCTGGCATGGTTCCTCTCTGGCGGATCTTCGATGCCCGCCTATTGACCTTTGTCTGCTCGGCCGACCGTATCACCCGCAATCCGCAGTCCTTCGTCGCCCGGCCGATCCTTCACTGCTGGGTAACACCGGACCCGACGCGTCGATCGTGATGACCCAACCCGCCCAGACCCGATGACCCGCGATCGAACCCACCGACGAATCGCCTGGGGGACCGCCCTCGGCCTCCAGATCTCCGGGCGGGCGCTCCGCCTGGCTCGAGTCAAGACGGGCGTGCTCGCGACCCTGATGATCGGCCTGATCCTGTTCTTCGAGCATCGGTACGCGTGGACGGGTGAGAGCGCGTACAACCAGGCGAACACGCTCCACCGCTTCAACGTGCCGATCCGCGCCGCCGCCGTGATCGCGGTCCTGATCCTCGGCTGGGCCTTCGCCCGCGACGTCCCCCGGGCACTGGGGCCCGTCCTCCTCCGCCACCTGGACCCGGCGGTCGCCGGGTCGGTCGGCTTCCTGATCCGCCTGGGCACAGTCGCGATAACGGCGATCATCGCGGCCGGGTTCGCCGGGGAGAATCTCCGTGGGCTGCTCGTCGGCGGGGCCTTCACGGCGGTCATCGTCGGCCTCGCCGCCCAGCAGACGCTCGGCAATCTGATCGCCGGCAGCGTCCTCCTGACGGCCCGGCCGTTCCGCGTCGGCGAGCGCGTCCGACTCCAGGGGTCACCCGGCCGGATCGAGGGCCTGGTCAGCACGGTCGGCCTGCTGTACACGTCGTTCGCCGACGGGGACGAGCGGATCATGGTTCCGAACAGCGTGGTTCTCAACTCGGCGCTGACCCCGCTCCGCGAGCCGGACTCGGTCACGCTGCGGGCCCGCCTCCGGGCCGGCACGAAACCCGGCGACCTGCAGAGCCTGATCGAGGACACCGTGGCCACGCCGCTGCGCTCGAGCCCGACCGTGACGCTGCTCGAGCTCGCCGGCGACGAGGTGATCGTCCAGATCACGGCGACGCCGATGCGCTCGGAGGACGGAGCCGAGCTCGCCAGCGAGCTGCTCGAGGTCGTCGCCCGCGAAACGCCGCAGGCGGCCGACTCGGACGGGTCGGCGGCTGCATCACCACCACCGCCGGCCGAACAACCCCCGGCCCCTGACCCCCGTCAGTCGGGCGGACCCGACACCGCTCCAAGAACTCGATAACGCGCGAACAGATGGCTCTCGTGCTCGAGCAGACCGAGCAGGTCCAGCCGCGTCGTGATCGCCGGACCGGCGACGATCGTCAGGGGGTCTGGCCCGCCGAGGAGGAGCGGCGAGGTCGACAGGAAGACCTCGTCGATCAGGGCACTCCGGAGGAGCTCGGCGTTGAGGGTCGGCCCGCCCTCGGTGACGAGCCGGCGAACGCCGAACTCGGCGCGGAGCCGGCCGAACAGCCGGCCGAGCTCGGGACCCCGGAGGTAGGAGACGCGGGCCGGGCAGGCGGGCAGCTCGCCGTCGGACGGCGTCAGGACGACGACGTGTGAGTCGGGGTCGGCGAGGATCGGCAGGTCCGGATCGAGACGGAGGCTCCGGCTGACGGTCACCGCGAGGGGTTGGGCCGGGAGACCCCGGTCGGCACGCAGGGCGAGCAGGGCCGGGTCGCGGACGATCGGTCCGTACCGCTCGATCCGCATCGTCTGAGCCCCGGCCATCACGGCATCCGCGCGGGCCCGGAGGGCGTGGAAGAGCTGGCGGTCGCCGGGGTTGCCGAGCGCCGCAGTCCGACCGGCGAGTGTCGCCCGGCCGTCGAGGCTCGAGATCATGTTCAGGGCGACGTGCGGCCGGTCGGCCGGCGCCGGGGCCGGCGGGCCGAGCTCGTCAAGCCAGTCGGCCGCCGTCAGCGGCCGGCCGGGTGGCAGCAGGCGGGCGAAATGGACGAGGCCGCCGGACTCCATTCCGCGGCCGCCGCCCGTCCCGCGCCCGCCGGCCTACTCGCCGCTTGCGGGGTCCAGCTTGAGCGCGGCCGAGTTGATGCAGTAACGCAGCCCGGTCGGCTGGGGCCCGTCCTCGAAGACGTGACCGAGGTGGCCGTCGCAGACCGAGCAGAGGACCTCGGTCCGCCGCATGAACATCGACCGATCCGACTCGGTCTTGACGTTCTCGGCGTCCGCCGGCGCGTAGAAGCTCGGCCACCCGGAGCCGGAGTCGAACTTCTCGTCCGAGCGGAACAGCTCGGTCCCGCACCCCGCGCACCGGTAGGTCCCGTCCACCTTCGACTTGTCGTATTCGCCGGTGAACGCCCGCTCGGTGCCCTTCTCTCTGAGGACTCGGTACTGCTCGGCCGAGAGCTCCTGCTTCCACTCGTGATCTGATTTGCTGACCTTGTTGGACATACATCAATCCTAGCGGTCGGCCGAAGGCCGGACGGCGTGTTTCGCGGCGTGTAAGCATTCCCCCGGCGATGGACCAACCCGTCTTCCAGACCGACGCAGGCGGCTTCGTGCCTACCGACCACGCCCGCGGCCCATGGGATCCGCAGCCCTCCACGGCGGCGCGCCGGCCGCGCTCCTGGCCCGGGCGGTCGAGCGCTTCGAGCCTGACCCGGACCTCCGGGTCGCCCGCCTGTCCTACGAGTTCCTCCGTCCGGTGCCGCTCGGCCGTCTCGACCTCGAGATCGAGACGCTCCGGCCGGGCCGGCGGGTCCAGCTGGTCGGCGCGAGCCTGCGGGCCGACGGGATCGAGGTCTGCCGGGTGACCGGCCTGCGGATCGCGAGGACGCCGGCCGAGCTCGGCTCGATGTCGATTGTTCGGAGCTCGTCGTGGAGGGCGCCGGACACGTTGACGACGACGCCGTTCAGACTCGGCCGGGCGACCGGCGAGAGCTTCGCGTCGACGGGGGTCGAGATGCGCTTCGCCCGCGGCGGGATCGACGCCGGCCCGGCGGCCGTCTGGATCCGCCTGGTCCGGCCGATCGTCGACGCCGAGGACCCCAGCCCGCTGATGCGCCTGGCGGCGGCCGCCGACTTCGGCAACGGCGTCGCCTGGGAGCTCGACTTCCGGCGGTTCGTCTTCATAAATCCCGATCTCGTGATCGCCCTGTGGCGGGAGCCGGCGGCCGAGTGGGTCCTCCTGGACGCGTGCACGCGGGCCGATCCGGCGGCTGGAGCGACGGCGTTCAGCGGGCTGTACGACGCCGACGGGCAGCTCGGCGTCGCGGCCCAGTCGCTCCTCGTCGCCGGTCGCCGGGATCCGCCGGATTAGGTGGTCCGGAGCCTGGATTGTCCGGCCGGCGGCCACCTGCTACCGTCCGGCGCGAAATTGCCGGACATGGACCGGCGCAAGCAGTCCAGCCGCTCGCAGGCGAAGCTTTTCTGAAGCGTCCTCCGCGTCGCTGGTAAGGACACAGACAGTGGAGGAACGCAATGCCCACGGGCACCGTGAAATGGTTCAGCGACGACAAGGGGTTCGGCTTCATCACCCCTGACGACGGCGAGAAGGATCTCTTCGTACATCACACTGGCATCACCGGCGAGGGGTACCGCTCGCTCACCGAGGGCGCGAAGGTCTCCTACGACGCCGAGGCCGGCGACAAGGGACCGAAGGCCGTGAACGTCTCAGCTCTCTGACCTGCGCCGCGTGGCGTAGCAGCCTCACCGGAGCCCGCGATTTCGCGGGCTCCGGTCGTTCTCGTGGCTTTCCGGGGCCTTTCGCCCCGGCCGGCGTCCGGGCGTTTCGTGTGTGCGGCGTGTTTTCGGTTGCTTAAGCCCCGGCCCCGGCCGGGACGCCTGGCTGACGGGGCCGGCCCGGCCGGTATCCTCGTGCGTGGTCTGCGGCGGGCGGCAGCGCTCCCCGCGGGCGCCGCCGGCTCATCGCACCTCCCCAAAATGTCAAGCGAGGCGACAACTAGCGGCGGCTCGGTCGTCTCGGGCGGCGCGTCGGCCGACGACCGGCCCGCGGCCGCCTCCGCCGACGTCGAGCCACGTCTCGCCCGGCCGGTCGACCCCGAGTCGGCCGGGCTGCGGCGATCGTCGTTCACCGGCGTCCTCGCGACCGTCGCGCTCGGGACGATCGTCCTCGCCAGCCTCGCGATCGTCGGCGTCGCCGCCTCCCGCGTGTCGATCCTCTCGCCGCCCAGCCGGATCGAGTTCCCCGGGTGGATGGCCGGGCCGCTCGGCTGGATCGGTCGGCCGATCCATCCGAGCCAGGCCGGCCAGAAGTTGATCCTCAGCTTCGTGGTCGGCGTGATGTTCGTCGCCTACCTCGTCGTGCTCGCCTGCCCCCGCCGGCTCCCGACCCGGTGGGCGATCGGTGGGGTCGTCGTGATCCAGGTGATCTTCCTCCTCTCGCCGCCGCTCTCCCTGACCGACACTTTCAACTACCTGAACTACGGCCGGATGGAGGTCCTCCACGGGCTCAACCCGTATACGACGATCCCGGCCCTCGGGCCGACCAGCGATCCGACCTTCCTCCTGAGCAACTGGCACCAGCTGCTCAGCCCGTACGGCCCGCTCTTCACGCTCTTCAGCTTCGCCCTCGTCCCGCTCGGCGTGGCCAAGGCCTTCTGGGCGTTGAAGATCAGCCTGATGCTCGCCAACCTGGCGACGCTCCGCCTGGTCTGGCGCTCCGCCGAGCTGCTCGGCCGCGACCCGCTCGCGACGACCCTCTTCGTCGGCCTCAATCCCCTCGTCCTGGTCTGGGGGCTCGGCGGCGACCACAACGACTTCTTCATGGTCTTCTTCGTGATGCTCGCCGTCTACCTCCTGCTTCGCGCCCGCGTCCTCCGCGCCGGTCCCCCCGCCGGGGAGACCGGGCCGGCCCGAGAGGCAGGGGCGCTCGCGGACGCCGGGGAGGCAGGGGCGACCGGGTCGGCCGGGGGGATCGGGGAGGCCGGGGCGACTGGGCCGGCCGGGGGGATCGGGGAGGCCGGGGCGAACGGGAAGGCCGGCGGGAGGCGGCGTCTGGTCTCGTTCCTCGACGGCGCCCCGCGTCCGGTCGGGCCCGGCGAGGCCGGGCCGGCCCGCGAGTTCGGGGCCGGCGTCGCGCTGATCGCGGCGGTGGCGATCAAGGCGTCGGCGGGAATCCTCCTGCCGGTCGTCCTGCTGGGGGTCGGCCGCCGCTTCCGGCTGCTGGCCGGGATGGTCGCCGGGGGGATCGTCTTCGGCGGAGCGTCGGTCTACGCGTTCGGCCTCCACCTGCCGAATCTCGCCCAGCAGAGCACGCTCGTGACACTCGCGGGGATCCCCAACGTGCTCGGGTCGCTCGTCGGGCTGGGCGGGGAGAACGACTCGATGAAGACGATCCTCGACGGCGTCCTGGCCGTCGCGATCGTCGCCTGCGCCGTCTGGTCCCTGGTGACCCGGCGGTGGATCGCGGCGAGCGGCTTCGTCACCCTGGTCCTCCTGGTCACGCTGAGCTGGGCCCTCCCGTGGTACGTGCTCTGGCTGCTCCCGCTCGCCGCGCTCGCCCGCGGCCGAGGGCTCCGGGTCGCCGCGCTCGCCGTCAGCCTCTACCTCCTGCTGATCTGGATGCCCAACATGACCGCGGTGATCCACGCCTTCGACTACAAGCCGAGCCTCACCAAGCTGGGCCAGGAGCGCCAGCAGAAGACGCTGCTGCTGCTCCACTGACCCGGCGGCCGGGGACGAGCCCGGCGGACGTCGTCCACCGGCGCGTCAGTGGTCGGCGACGTACCCGCCTTCGGGCTCGATCGCCAGCCCGGCGTTGACCCAGGCGACGATCCCGCCGTCGAGCGTGTAGGCGTCGTAGCCGGCGCCCCTGAAGGCCTGCGCGGCCATCGCCGACCGGGCGCCGAGGCGGCACTGGAAGACGACGGGCTTGAGCGCGTCGATCGTCTCCGACTGGGATGCCAGGCGTTCGAGCTCGATGTGGCGGGTCCCGGGGATGTAGCCGGCGCTCCGCTCGTAGGTCTCGCGGACGTCGATGAAGTCAGCCCCCTCGGCAGCCAGTTCGGCCGCCCGCTCCGGGCCGATCGACATCTCGGGTGCGTCGAAAGTGCTCACCCGCAAAGCCTAGCCGGTCTCGGGCGCGGGACACGCGGACCGCCGCCGGATGAGCGGTGTCCCACGTGCGATCATGGAGCCGTGCACGGCGCGCGCTGGAGATCGGCTGGAGTCCTCGCGCTGGCCGTGGCGAGCACCGGCTGCGGCGGGGCCGCGAAGTCCGGATCCGGATCAGCCGCGGGCGCGAGCGCGGGTGCGGCGAAGGCGACACCGCCGGTCGCGGGCCAGTCGACGACACCGGGGGCCGCGGGCGCGCCGAACGCGACACCGGGGGCGGACGGCCGACCGAAGGCGCCCGGCGCAGTGGCCGGTGGGACCCCACCGGCCGGGGCCGTCGCCGTGATCCGGAACTGGTCTTCCGAGCTCGCCGGCGGGCACGTGGCCGCGGCGTCGGCGTACTTCGCGACGCCGAGCCTGCTCCAGGTCGACCCGAACGAGCCGGCGGTCACGCTGCGGACGGAGTCGGCCGTACGGGCCGCCAACCAGGCCTTCCCGTGCGGCGCGAGGCTGCTCTCGTCGCATCTGCTCGACGGCTACGTGGACGCGCTCTTCCTGCTCGGAAACCGCCCGGGCGGCGGGCCCGGGGGCTGTGGAACCGGGACCGGGCTGACGGCGCGGGTCGCCTTCGAGATCAGGTCCGGTCGGATCGTCAAGTGGCTGCGGATTCCGGACGAGCCGGGCGACAGCAGCCACGACACCCCGGGCGCGGGGTCGCCGCCGGCGGCGCCGAGCGGACCCGGACCGGGCTCATCGGTTTCGGCGATCTGATGCCGACGCCGCCGCCGCTTCGACGGATCCTCGGCTGCGCCGGCATCGCCCTCTGCGTCGGCCTGACGGCCGTCTGGATGCTCGACGGACCGGCGACCAGCGGGTCGCTCCGGGTGCTCGAGTTCCTCGCGACGCTGGTCGTCGGCGTCGCCGCCCTCGGGGCGGTCGTCGCGCTCGCGACGACCCGTCTTGCCGGGTGGGGGGACGCGGCGAGCGAGGCGGAGTTCGAGCTGATCGTCCAGCGCTCCGAGCGGCTGGCCAGCGACGGCCTGGCGGTCGCTCCGGACGAGGGCGAGTTCCTCGAGCTCGACCCGCTCTCGGACGACGACTTCGAAGAGCTGGTGCGCGACGCCCTCGACGACCTGCCCGACCTGCTGCAGAACGCGCTGCGCCACGTCGCCGTCGTGATCTCCGACCGTGGCAGGCGTGTGCGGGCATACGGCCTCTACCAGGGCGACGGCGTCTACCGCGACGACCATCCCGATCGGATCGTGATCTTCCGGGACACCCTTCGCCGGGACTTCGGCCACGATGCCGACGCCCTCCGCGACCAGGTCACGCGAACCGTCCGCCACGAGCTGGCCCACCACGTCGGCTTCGACGAGATGGGTGTCCGCGGACTCGGCCTGTAGGGGCGCCGGGGCGGAGGTCGGTCGGGGGGCGTCGAGGGACGCCGGGCCGGGGAGGCGTCGAGGGTCGCCGGGCGGGGGGCGGCGTCGAGGGGTCGCCTGTCGGGGAGGCGTCGAGGGTCGCCGGGGCGGGGAGGCGTCGAGGGTTGCCGGGCGGGGAGGCGTCGAGGGTTGCCGGGCGGGGAGGCGTCGAGGGGTCGCGTACGATGGATCAGGCCCTTCTCGCAACCTCAGGAGCTGGAAACGTATGCCGGAAGCCGTGATCGTGGACGCAGTCCGAACGCCGATCGGACGGGCCTTCAAGGGCTCGCTCAAGGATGTCCGGGCCGACGACCTGGCGGCCATCCCGCTGCGGGCCCTGCTCGAGCGCAACCCGAAGCTTGATCCGCGGATGATCTCCGACGTGATCATGGGCAACGCCTTCGGGACCGGCGAGCAGGGGTACAACATCGGTCGAAACGCCGCGCTCCTGGCCGGCCTGCCGTTCGAGGTCCCGGCGTGCACGGTGAACAGGTTCTGCGCGTCTTCGCTCCAGAGCCTCCGGACGGCCTTCCACGCGATCACCGTCGGCGAGGGCGATGTCTACGTGGCCGCCGGCGTCGAGGCCGTCTCGCGGGCCTCGGGCGGGGAGTTCGCCTTCAACTCGAAGCTGGACGGGTCGGACGGGTCGATCTGCAACGTGTACATCCCGATGGGCCTGACCGCCGAGAACGTCGCCGAGCGGTACGGCGTGACCCGGGAGGCCCAGGACGCGTGGGCCGTGATCTCGCAGAATCGGGCGGTCGCCGCGCGGGACTCGGGCCACTTCGACCGTGAGATCGTCGGCGTCACGACACCCGACGGGGCGGTCGTGACCGCCGACGACGGGCCGCGGCCGGGGACGACGATCGAGAAGCTCGCCGAGCTCAAGCCGGTCTTCAAGCCGGACGGGACCGTCACGGCCGGGAACGCCTGCCCGCTCAACGACGGGGCGGCCGCCGTGCTCTTGATGAGCGCGACGAGGGCGGCCGAGCTCGGGATCGAGCCGCTCGCCCGGATCGTCGCGTCGACGGTTGCCGGGGTGCGCCCCGAGTACATGGGGATCGGCCCGATACCGGCGATCCAGGCGCTGCTGGCCCAGGCGGGAATGACGATCGACCAGATCGATGTGGTCGAGATCAACGAGGCCTTCGCCGCGCAGATCGTCCCCTGCCGGGACGAGCTCGGGATCACCGAAGACCAGCTCAACCCGTTCGGCGGGGCGATCGCCCTCGGCCATCCGTTCGGGATGACCGGCGCCCGGATCATGACCACCCTGCTCAACGACCTCCGGGCGACCGGCGGGCGCTACGGAATCGAGTCGATGTGCGTGGCCGGGGGAATGGGCCAGGCGATGATGATCGAGCGGCTCGGCTGAGCCCCGCCGGGGCGGCTCCGAGGGCTGATCCCCGCGCGAGACGGACCGAGCGCTCGGCGAGGTCGATTTCGAGAGCCGCGTCCGGGCGGCTGCGGCCACGCGGGTTTGCACCTGCTTCGTCGGGTGCCGGAGGTCTGAGGGGCGGGCGGATGTGGGTCGAGTCGAGCCCGAGAGCATGCGGGATGTCATCGGCCGGGCTGGGTGGCCGAGAGGATGCTTGGAGTACTTCTTCGCGAAAGTAGCGCTGACTCACTCGGGTTGTCGCACTCTTCGCTGGGCCGACTGCACGTCTGAGCGGAGCGAAGCGGAGCGGCGGGCGGGGCGGGTGCGGGGGCGGGTGCGGGCCGGGTGCGGGGGGTGTGGGATGTGATCAACCAGGCACTCCTCCCGGGCGGCGGAGGTGGATGCGAGACCTTCATCGCGAAAGTAGCTGACTGAGTCAGTCAACTACTTTCGTTGGAGAGTCCAGCCCGCGAGCCTGGTCCGAGCGTCTCCCTTTCTTCCTGGCATGCACGATCTTCGGCCGCCCGCGGACGTCCGAAGGGCAAGACTTTTCGCGGGGGCACTCCTCCACCGCTCAGTCAGGCCCACCGCCACGTGATCCCAGAGCGATACCGCGTCAGCGCGGCGAGACCGCGTCAGCGCGGCGATACCGCGTCAGCGCAGCGAGGCGTCGAGTCGACCGAGCGCCGACTCGAATGCCCGGTAGGCGGCCTCGTCAAAGAGCCAGAAGCGAGCCTCACGGATCTCGGGGTTGACCTCGAGGGCGCCGGAGACCGCGGTCACGGCGACGTTGGCGGCGGCCTCGAGCGGGTAGCCGTAGACGCCGGTGGAGATCGCCGGAAACGCGACGATCGTGCATCCGTGCGCTCCGGCGAGCTCGACCGCCCGGCGGTAGCAGCGGGCGAGGAGGTCCGGCTCACCGGCCTGACCACCCCGCCAGACCGGTCCGACCGTGTGGATGATGTGCCGGGCCGCCAACGCGCCGGCACCGGTGACTTTGGCGTCGCCGGTCTGACAACCCCCCAGCAGGCGGCACTCGTCGAGCAGCGCGGGACCAGCCGCGCGATGGATCGCCCCGTCGACGCCGCCGCCGCCGAGCAGGCTCGAGTTCGCGGCGTTGACGATCGCCTCGGCCTCGGTGTCAGTGCTCAGGTCGCCGAGGTGCAGGCTGATCGCACCCATGACTACGCGACGCCGGCGCCCGCCAGCTGCTCGGTGAAGGCGTCGGAGCTCATCACCTCGGAGAACATCGGGTAGTCGAAGCGGATCGCGTTGTCGTGCTCCTCGGTCGACGTCGCGGCGACGCAGTCGGCGAGCGTGATCACGTCGTAGCCCTTCTCGTAGCCGGTCCGCATCGTCGATTCGACACAGCAGTTCGTGAGGAAGCCGCCGAGCGCGATCGTCGTGATGCCCCGGGCCCGGAGGATGAAGTCGAGGTTCGTCGTGGCGAACGTGTCGAGGCCGCGCTTGCCCTCGACGACGACGTCACCCGGCTGCGGGGCCAGCTCGTCGACGATCTCCGCGCCCCACTCGCCCTTGACGAACGCGGTCGAGTCGACGACCCCCTTGAGGATCCCGTACGGGTGCCTGGAGAGCTCGCCGTACCCCGGGGCGAACGTGATCGGCGCGTGGACGATCAGCGCGCCGACGGCCCGCGCGGCCTCGACCAGGCGGCGGGTGTTCTCGAGCATCCCCGTGCTCTCCATCACGCCGGCGACCGCACCGTGGAGGGCGCCGCCGTCCGATGTGAAATCGTTCTGGTACTCGATCAGGACGACGGCTGTGGACTTCGGGTCGACGGGCACGAGGTTCCTTTCGCGAGGGAGGTGTCTCCCGACTGTAGCCGCCGGACGCTCGCCGGGTGTGACGATCGACGCGATCACGGGAGTCGCACCTCCATCACGACGTGCGGGCCGATCTCGGGGAGCTCGAACTCGTCGGAGACGACGCGCAGCCCCGCCCGTTCGTAGAGCGATATGGCCGGCGTCCGGGCGTTGCACCAGATCCGCCGGGCTCCCTGCGACGTGGCGTGGCGGCGCAACTCGGCCAGAATGGCAGTGCCTGCGCCCCGGCCGCGAGCGTGGGACGCGGTGGCCATGCCGCGCACCCGCCATGACCCGGGGTCGCCGTCCGGGGCGACCAGTCCGACGGCGATCAGCTCGCCGCCGTCGTACGCGCCGGCCGCAAAGACGTCCTCTGCCTCGCCTGCCGCGACCTGCCCGAGTGTCTCGTGCGGTCTGAGCACGGTCCTGCGCAGGCCGCGGGTGTCCTGCGGCGCCACCGGGCGGACGACCAGATCGGCCACGGGCCGAATGCTACGGATCTCGCCGGGGGCGGCTTACTCGGTCGGACGCGACAGCGAGAGCGCGAACAGCTCGGCGTCGTCGGTGTGCCAGCCCGCGATCTCGAGCCCGGCCGCCGCGAGGTCGGCCTCGACGCGGACGCGGGTGAACTTCGCGCTGATCTCCGTCCGCAGCTCCTCGCCGGTCGTGAACTCGATCTCCAGGCCGAGCGCGGCGATCGCGACGTCCTGCGGCTCGCGGGAGCGCAGGCGCATCTCGATCCACTCGTTCCGCCGGTCGAAGAAGGCCACATGCTCGAAGCGGTCGGTGTCGAAGTCGGCCTCGAGCTCGCGGTTGAGCACGCGGAGCATGTTCAGGTTGAACTCCGCCGTCACGCCCTGCGAATCGTCGTAGGCCGCCTCGAGGACGGCAGCGTCCTTGACCAGGTCGGTGCCCAGCAGCAGGCGGTCGTCCGGCCCGAGCAGGCCGGCGACCGACCGCAGGAACCGCCGCCGGCTGCCCGGCGCGAAGTTGCCGATCGTGCCGCCGAGGAAGGCGACGATGCGCGGGCCCGCCGCCTCCGGCACGCGGTCGAGATGGCGCTCGAAGTCGCCGATCACCCCATGCACGCGCAGGCCCGGGTACTCGTCGACCAGTTCCGACGCGCAATCGCGCACGACGCTCTCGGTGACGTCGAGCGGGACGTACCGCTCCAGGGTCCCGGCCTTGGCCATCGCGTCGAGCAGGACGCGCGTCTTGCTCGCCATCCCCGACCCGAGCTCGACCAGCTCGACGGCTCGGGTCTCCGCGATGATCAGATCGGCGTCACGCTCGAGGATGGCCCGCTCGGTACGCGTCTGGTAGTACTCGGGCAACCCGCAGATCCGGTCGAAGAGCTCGGCCCCGCGCTCGTCATAGAAGTGCTTCGGCGGCAGCTCCTTGAACGGTTTGGTCAGCCCGTCGAGGACGTCGTCGGCAAGCGAGCTCTCGGCCTCGACCCAGCAGTCGATCGACACGCCGTCGACGACCGTCATGACCGGCTCGATCATGCGTCGGCCGCCACGCGGAGCCCGGCGAAGATCTGCCGGCGGTGGGGGTGGTCCCAGTTGCGAAAGCTCGGGCTGATGACCCGCGAGCTGGTCGCGAAAGACCCTCCGCGGAGGACCTTGTAGTCGGGTCCGAAGAACACCTCCGAGTACTCGCGGTACGGGTGGGCGACGAACCCCGGGTACCCGTGGAAGTCGCTCGACGTCCATTCCCAGACGTCGCCGATCATCCCGAGGGCGCCGCACGGTGACGCGTCCTGCGAAAGGCCGCCGACAGCAACGGTGCCGAGCACGCCGGTCTCGACGAGGTTCGCACCAGACCAGGTTCCCTCGGTGCGGGTCGTCCCGTTCCACGTCGCCGCCATCTCCCATTCGACCTCGTTCGGCAGACGGACCCCTCGCGAGCGGGCGAACGCGTCGGCCTCGTACCACGAGACGTGGACGACCGGGCGTTGCCAGTCGAGCGGGGTCGCCCCGTCGGCGAGTCGCCATTCGAGCTCGTCGGTCAACCAGTTCAGCGGCCGGACGATCCCCTCGGCTTCCCGCCAGGCCCAGCCATCCGCCGTCCACCATTCCCGCCGGGAGTAGCCGCCGTCCCGCATGAAGCTCCGCCAGTCGCCGTTTGTGATCGGCACCCGGCCGATCCGGAAGGCCCGCCGCCCGACCGTGTGTCGCGGACGCTCGTTGTCGTAGGCGAAGCCGTCCGGCCCGGCTCCGACGGTGAACTCACCGCCGGGGACGTCGACCAGGTCGAGGCCGCTCAGCCCGCCCGGCCCCGTCGCCTCGGAGGCTCCGCCCGGCCTGGCGATCCGCGCGAGGTTGAGGGTCTGGAGCATGGTCTCGCCATGCTGGCGCTCGTGTCGCTCGACCAGCTCGTGGGCGATCCCGTCCGGCAGGTCGAGCCCGCGGACCCTCGTCCGGACGTCGGCCAGGAACTCCTCGGCCTCGGCGCGACGCAGGTACGGCAGCTCGCCGCGGTCGGCCCGCGGCGTTTCGAACGCGTCGTAGACCTCCATCAGGTCCGGACGCAGCAGCTCGAGCCCGCCGTGGCGGTGACCGAGCCAGAGATCCTCGAACGCAGCGATGTGTCCGAGGTCCCAGACGAGCGGACTCATCAGTGGCGAGTGGACACGTTCGAGATCCTCTTCACTGATGCCGGCCACAAGCCCGAGCGTCTGCTCACGGGCGAGCTCCAGGGTGTTCGTATCAAGTTGTGTCATGCCCCTCACTTCAAGACTCTATTTCGTGCCGGATCGCATTCCGGATGCCCGCTCGCCCTTATTACGAATCTTTAAGGTCTGCGGCGGCCGCCGCTCGCCGGTCGAGACGCGCGGCAGAATCGAGCGACCGGCTCAACTGTCCCAGGCGCAGAGCACCCTCCGCTCCCGCTCGTGGCCGAGCCGGCCGATCCCGCCGGGCTCGAGCGCGAACAGCGCCCCGTCCGCCGCAGGCAGGCCGAGCCAGCGGGCGGTGAGCACGCGCAGGACGTGCGCGTGCGCGACCAGAACGACCGGCCTAGCGCCGCCTGGAGCGGTCGCTGCGCCGCCCGTATCGGCAAGTCTGGCCAGAACGCGGTCGACCCGAGCCCCGACCGCAGCGGCGTCCTCGCCGCCCGGCGTTCCGTCGCGCCACATGTCCCAGCCGGGATGATCCCGGCGGATCTCGGCCGTCGTGCGGCCCTCGTAGTCGCCGTAGTCCCATTCCTCGAGGTCGGCGTCCTCACGCGTGCAGACCAGTCCGGCCAGCTCGGCGGTCTCCCTGGCCCGGCGCAGCGGGCTGCAGATCACCGCGGCGAAGTCCTCGCGCCCGAGCCGGGCACCCAGCCGGCCGGCCTCGTCGCGCCCGGCCGGCGACAGCGGGAGGTCGGTCCGTCCGGTGTGCCGCAGGGACACCGACCACTCGGTGTCGGTATGGCGGACGATCCAGATCACGCGCGCCGCTCGCCGCTCGCCCTCAGGGCGCCGGGTCGGCGGACGCGGTTGGCGTTGACCCGGCTGCGGCGGTACCGGCTGGGGTGGTCTCGGCTGGGGTGGTCCCGGCGGCGGCGGCGTCGACGATCAGCGTGAGCCGGTCGCGGGCGAGCAGCGACGACGGAGTCCCGGTCTGCGGGCCGGCGAGCACGCCGCGGACGGCGTCGGCCTTCGCCGCGCCGGCGGCCAGGAGGATCGTGTCCCGGGCGGCACAGAGCACCTCGAGGGTCAGCGAGACCCGTTCGGGTGGGGGCTTCGGCGCGTCACGGACGCCGACGACCGGACGACCGGCCACGGCAAGGGCGGGGTTGCCGGGAAACAGCGACGCCGTATGGCCGTCCGGACCGATCCCGAGGAGGTTGACGTCGAACACGGGGATGCCGTCCGCGCCGGCCGGGGGGATCCGGTCGCCGATCAGCGCGGCGTAGGCGTCGGCGGCCGCGTCCGGGCCGAGCTCGCCTTCGATCCGGTGGACGACGGCCCCGGGCGCGTGGGGGAGGAGGCTCTCGGCGACCATCAGGAAGTTCGACTCGGGGTCATCCGGGCCGACGCACCGCTCGTCGCCGAACCAGAGCTCGACGCCCGTCCAGGTCTCGAGCTCGAGCTCGACGTAGGTCAACCGCGGCGTTGTTCCGCCGGCCAGCGAGACATGGGCGACCCCGCGCTCGGCGAGGGCCGCCGTGATCAGGCGGGCGACCAGCTCGGCGGCGGCTGCGCCGACGGCGGGGGCGTCGGCGACCGTGAGCAGAGCCTTGAGCGGCGCGGGCGCCGGCTCACCGTCCACGTGAGCGTCCTTCGTCGAAGGCGACCGGGACTCGTTGGTCATGCGAGCAACCCGGCCGTCGCGCGGAGCGCCGGGCCGTAGATCTGGTCGCGCATCAGCGCCTGGCGGATGCCCTCGCCGAGGATGCCGCCCTCGCCGCGGGAGGCCCCAAGCAGGGTCCACGACCGCTCGTCCCCGGCCGGACCGCGCCGGGTCGCCCGCAGGCCGCCACGGCCACGCTCGAGCGACAGCGAGCCACCGTCCTCCATGGTGAGCGTGATTCCCGAGAGGCCGGGGACGTCGAGCGGGACGCTCTGCAGGGTGATGTCCACCTTGCCGTCGGGTCCCACGACCGTCCCGGTCGCCCGCCCGGGCTCGGGAAGTGTCAGGGGCGCGGGCTCCCAGTCGAGCCGGGAGGTCAGCCAGCCACAGAGCAGGAGGGCTGCCGCGCCGGAGTAGGGATGGTGGCGGAGCTCGAGGCCGCGGATCATGCCGAGCTCGGTCCGGCGATGCGGCGAGTCGAAGATCGCGGCGATCCGCTCCCGCCAGGGGGCCGACCGGATCCACGCGAGATCGACGACGTTGCGATCCTCCAGGAGCCCGGTGGCTCGGCGCAGGGCGCCGGCGACGTCGGGATCGTCGACCGAGTCGAGCAGCACGATCTGCGAGATCTGGCGCAGCGCCTCGACGGCGTCCCAATGGCCGTGGGGCGCCCAGACCATCGTCGCGAGATCGGTCACCACGAGGGGATCGATGATCGTGTCGAGGTGGGGGATGTGCCGGCTGCCGATGTCGATCACGACGGTCTCGCGGGTCAGGGCGAGCGATCCGGCCTCGGGATCGGCGCTGGCGGCGACCGTCGCGATCGCGTCGAGCGTGGTCCGACGCGGGCTGACCGAGCAGACGATCGTCCGCGACGGATGGAAGCGCCCGACCGCGCGGAGGCGGTTGGCGATCTCGCCGCTCCACTCGCGCTCGACGATGCAGACGAGGTTGAGGACCCGGGCCGGAACGTAGAACTCGCTCTCGGCGTGGCGCTCGATCAGAAGCTCGCGGAGGGCCGCTTCGATCGCGGCGGGCGTCGTGTCCTGCTCGCGCCAGACGGTGTCGTTGACGGTCGGCATCAGCTGGCCTCGTCGGCCCGATGTTGAGCCCGGTGATCTCCCGACCGCGGGCGGCCGGTGACGCCGGTTGCCGGCCGGCATGCGAGCCGGCATGGGTTTGGAGGTCGGCGGCCGTGACGCCGGCCGCTGGCTCGGCTTCCCGAAACGTGGAGCGGCAGGTCTCTTTCACGGAAATAGCTGCCTGAGTCAGGCAACTTGTTTGCCAAGCAGCGCCAACACGGCAACCGTTCCCTCGAGGCGCTCCAGGTTCTCCTGGTCTTCGCCCGGCGTCTGTCCCAGTTGTCCCAGGCCGGCCCGATCCTCGCAAGTCCCGCGTCGAAGGCCATCACCGGGTTCGCAGGGTCCCCGGGCTCGTCAGTTAGATCGCGCGCCACTTGTCTCCCTCGAGGAGGATCCGATCGGCCACCTCGGGTCCGCGTCCGCCGGCCGGGTACTGAGCAAGCCGGCGGGGGTGGGCCTTCCAATGGGAGACGATCGGGTCGCAGATCCGCCACTGGGCCTCGACCTCGTCGTTGCGCGTGAAGAGCGTCGCCTCGCCGCGCATCGCGTCGAGGATCAGCCGCTCGTAGGCCTCGGGCGACTGGGAGATGAAGGCCGTCCCGTAGAGGAACTCCATGTTGACCGGCCGGATCGTCATCCGCGTGCCGGGGACCTTCGCGCCGAGCGAGAGCGAGACGCCCTCGTTGGGCTGCATCGTGAGGACCAGCTGGTTGGCCGGGACGTGCTGACCGCCGAAGGCCATGTGGGGGACCGGCTTGAGCACGACGGCGATCTCGGTCACCCGGCGGGCGAGTCGCTTGGCGGTGCGCAGGTAGAAGGGGACGCCGGCCCACCGCCAGTTGTCGACCTCGAGGCGCAGGGCGGCGAACGTCTCGGTGCTCGAGTCCTCGGGGACGCCCGGCTCGTCGAGGTAGCCGTTGACCTCGACGCCGGCGACGACGCCCCGCGAATACTGGGCGCGGACGGCCATCGCGTCGATGTTCCCGGGCGTCTTGATCGCGTGGAGGACCTTGACCTTCTCGTCGCGGACCTCGTCGGCCGAGAAGACGACGGGCGGCTCCATGCAGAGCAGGGTCAGGAGCTGGAGCATGTGGTTCTGGACGAGGTCGCGAAGCGCGCCGGCCCGGTCGTAGTACCCGGCCCGCGTGCCGATCCCGATGTCCTCGGCCGCGGTGATCTGGACGTGGTCGATGTAGTTGCGGTTCCACAGCGGCTCGAACATCCCGTTGGCGAAGCGGAACGCCAGCATGTTCTGGACGGTCTCCTTGCCGAGGTAGTGGTCGATCCGGAAGACCTGTCGCTCTTCGAAGACCTCGAGCACGCGCCTGTTGAGGTCGATCGCCTCGGCCAGCGATGTGCCGAACGGCTTCTCGATCACGATCCGGACCTCGGCCCGGTCGTTGACGTTGAGGCCGTGCTCGCCGAGCTTGCCGACGATCAGGGGGAAGAACTCGGGGGCGGTCGAGATGTAGAAGGTCCGGGCCATCGGTTCGCCGGCGCTCCGGTCGAGCTCGGCGAGCGTGCTCGCGAGCGACTCGTAGACCGTCGGGTCGTCGAACGTGCCCGGGATGTAGCGGACCTCGTCGAGCAGCTTCTCGAGGACGTCCTCGTTCGGCTTGGTCCGGGAGAACGCGCGGATCGCCTGGATCGCCATCCCCCGGTAGTCGTCGTCGGGCATGTCGCTGCGGGAGACGCCGACCAGGTTGAAGTGCTCGGGGAGGGCGCCCTCGTGGGCGAGGTTGTAGATCGCCGGGAGCAGCTTGCGCTTGGCGAGGTCGCCGGTCCCGCCGAAGATGACGAGGTTCGTCGGGGCGACCGGCAGCCGCTCGAGACCTTCGCTGAGGGGGTTGGGATCGGTCACGACGCCAGTATCTCCTTGGTCTCGTTGCGGCCGTGTAAACGGGTCTTCGAAGCCGACGGCCGGCCCTGCCGGCTACTGGTCTCCGTCTCCGAGCAGCTCGCGCGCCCGACCGGCGATCGCCTCTGGAGTGAAGCCGAAATGGGCGAAGACCGCGTCGCCGGGAGCCGACGTGCCGAACGTGGTCATCGCGATCACCGCGCCGACGTCTCCGGTCCAGCGATCCCAGCCGAGCGGGCTGGCCGCCTCGACGGCGACGCGGACCCGGCAGTCGGGCGGGAGGATCGCGTCCCGGTAGGCGGCCGGCTGGGCGGCGAAGCGGTCGAGGCAGGGCATGCTGACGACGCGGACGGAGGTGCCCTGCGCTTCGAGCAGGGCGGCCGCGGCCATACAGGTCGCGACCTCCGACCCGCTCGCCATCAAGATCCCGGCTGGGTTGGCGACATCGCGCAGGACGTAGGCGCCGCGTTCGATCGCGTCGGCCGGAATCAGGTCGGCGTCGATCGTCGGGAGGCTCTGGCGGGAGAGGATCAGGGCGGTCGGGGTCTCGGTCTGGCGCAGGGCGAAGGCCCAGGCCAGGGCGGTCTCGTTGGCGTCGGCCGGTCGGACGACGTCGATGTTCGGAGTCGCGCGGAGCGTGGCGAGCTGCTCGACCGGTTGGTGGGTCGGGCCGTCCTCGCCGACGCCGATCGAGTCGTGGGTGAAGACGAAGATCGCCGGGAGCTCCATCAGGGCGGCCAGGCGGATCGCGCCCTTCATGTAGTCGGAGAAGATCAGGAAGGTCGCGCCGAACGCGCGCAGGCCGCCGAGGACGAGACCGTTGACGATCGCGCCCATCGCGTGCTCGCGAATTCCGAAGTGGAGGTTGCGGGCGCCGTAGGAGTCATTCTCGACGTCACCGCCGCCGTCGATGTGCGTGAGCGTCGACGGAGCGAGGTCGGCCGACCCGCCGACGAGTGTCGGATGGATCGCCGCGGCCGCCTGGATGCACTTCTGCGAGGCCTGCCGGGTCGCGAGCTTCGTGCCGGCCTCGAAGCTGACGAGCGGCTCGTCGGGCAGCGCCGGGGCCCGGCGCTCGACGATCTCCGCGAGCTCCTCGGCGAGCTCGGGGTACTCGTCCCGGTAGGCCTCGAAGCGCTCGACCCAGTCGGCCTGGAACTCGGCGCCGCGGCCGATCGCCGACCGGGTGTGGGCGAGGGCCTCGGGCGGGACGTGGAAGGTCGGCTCCGTCGGCCAGCCGTAGACCTCCTTAGTCAGGCGGACCTCCTCCTCGCCGAGCGGGCTCCCGTGGGCCGCCCCGGTGTCCTGCTTGTTCGGCGACCCCGGGGCGATGTGGGTCCGGCAGATGATCAGCGACGGCTTGTCGGTGACCGCCAGGGCCTCGTCGGTGGCCGCCTCGACGCATTCGAGCGAGAGATCCTCGCCGAGGTTCTGGACGTGCCACCCGTAGGCCTCGTAGCGGGCGCCGACGTCCTCGCTGAAGGAGAGCGACGTGTCACCCTCGATCGAGATGTGATTGTCGTCGTAGTAGGCGACCAGTCGCCCGAGCCCGAGGTGACCGGCCAGAGAACTCGACTCAGCGGAGATGCCCTCCTGCAGGTCGCCATCCGAGCAGATCGTGAACGTCCGATGGTCGACGATCTCGTGCCCCGGCCGATTGAACCGGGCGGCGAGGATCCGCTCGGCGAGGGCCAGGCCGACGCAGTTGGAGATCCCGGCGCCGAGCGGGCCGGTCGTCGCCTCGATGCCGGGCGCGTGGCCGTATTCGGGGTGTCCGGCGCAGGGCGACCCGAGCTGGCGGAAGTTGCGCAGGTCGTCGAGCTCGAGGCCGTAGCCGGTCAGGTAGAGGACCGAGTAGAGGAGCATCGACGCGTGGCCGCACGAGAGGACGAACCGGTCGCGGTCGAACCACGCGGCGTCGGCCGGGTTGTGGCGCATGATCCGGGTGTAGAGGGAGTAGCCGATCGGAGCGAGGGCCATCGGCGTGCCCGGGTGGCCGGAGTTCGCCTTCTGGACCGCGTCCATCGACAGCGTCCGGATCGTGTTCACGCAAAGCTCGTCGACGGTCGTCGAGGTCGAGGTCGGGGTCGGAGTCGTGCTCATGCTGGGTGTCCCTCTCGAACGTGGTTGGTCAGCTCGCTCCGGGCAAGCAGGGCGGCGCCGCGGACGCCGGCGTCCGGCCCGGCGCGGGCGATTCGAATCTCGGTGCTGGCGCCGACGCCCGGGAGCACGAAGTGCCTGGCTGCTTCGCGGGCCGGACCGAGGAGCAGCTCGCCGGCGGCGGACACGCCGCCGCCGATCGCGACGACGTCCGGGTCGAAGGTGTTGATCACGTTGGCGATGCCGATTCCGAGGCGGCGGCCGAGCCGGGCGACCACGTCGATCGCGTCGGGGTCACCGTCCTGGGCGGCGGCCACCGCGTCGGGCCCGGAGGCCGTCGAGCCGAGCCGGCCGAGCGCCGAGTCCGGGTGGTCGGCGGCGGACTCGCGGGCGAGCTTGTCGAGGACGTGACCGGCGGCGAGCGACTCGAGCGACCCGTGTCTCGGGAAGCCGGGATCGACGTCGGAATCCGGGCCGTAGTCGTGGTCGGGGTCGGCTGCGATCATCGTGTGCCCGAGCTCGCCGGCCGCGCCGGTCGCCCCCCGGTAGACCCGTCCGTCGACGACGATCCCGCCACCGACACCGGTGCCGACCGTCAGCATCACGAGGTTGCGGGTCGAGAGCCGGCCGTCGTCGTCGTGGGCCTCGGCGAGCGCGGCGAGGGTCGCGTCGTTGTCGACGAAGACGAGCGTTCCCAGGCGGCGGCCGAGCTCCTCGCGGAGGGCGACGTCGTGGAGGGGGATGTTGACGCTCGACCGGACCCGACCGGTCGCGAACTCGATGACCGAGGGTATGCCGACTCCGACCGCGTCCGGCGACCGTCCGGCGGCCGCCGCGCGGACCTGGTCGACGATCTGGGCGATCAGCTCGGTCGCGCTCGCGAGGTCGGTCGGCGTGAGGACGGCCGGGGCGCCGAGCGGGGCAACGGAGATCTTCGTGCCGCCGACGTCGACCCCGATCACGAGGGCGGTCATCCGACCGTTCGCGGGCGCGGGCGCGACAACCTGGGCGTCGGCGCGTGCACGGGGCCCAAGCTATCAAGACGTGATCGGCCCGGCGGGTCCGGATGGCCTTGTATAGGGTTCGCCAGATGAATACACAGGCTGACACCGACTCGGATGTGGGCCGCCTGGACTCGGGCCGAAACCTGGCTCTCGAGCTGGTTCGGGTGACCGAGGCCGCGGCCCTCGGAGCCGCCCGGCTCGTGGGCAAGGGCGACAAGGAGGCTGCCGATCAGGCAGCGGTCGACGGCATGCGGTGGGCGCTGCGGTCGGTCGAGATGGACGGGGTCGTCGTGATCGGCGAGGGCGAGAAGGACGAGGCGCCGATGCTCTACAACGGAGAGCAGATCGGTAACGGGTCCGCGCCGGCGGTCGACATCGCGGTCGACCCGCTCGAGGGGACGACGCTGGCCGCGCGGGGCGTGCCGAACGCCCTCGCGGTGATCGCGCTCTCCCCGCGGGGGACGATGCTCGACCCGGGCCCGTGCTTCTTCATGCACAAGATCGTCGGATCGTCGGAGATCGCCGATCTGCTCGACCTCGACCGTCCGCTCGGGGAGACCCTGCGGCTGATCGCCGGCCGCAAGCGGATCGACGTCGGTGACCTGACGGTCGTGATCCTCGATCGCGCCCGCCACGACGAGTCGGTCGCGGAGGTCCGATCGGTCGGAGCCCGGGTTCGCTTCATCAGCGACGGCGACGTCGCCGGGGCCCTGCTGGCCGTCACCGACGAGGTTCCGGTCGACCTGCTCTGGGGCTTCGGCGGCACGCCGGAGGGCGTGCTGTCGGCGGCCGCGATCAAATGCCTCGGCGGTCGGATGCTCGGGCGGTTCTGGTTTCGCAACGACGCGGAGCGCCAGGCGGCGCTGGACGCGGGCTACGACATCGAGAAGGTGCTCACCGACGACGACCTGATCTCGGGGACCGACTGCTACTTCTCGGCGACCGGGGTCACCGAGGGCGACGTCCTCCAGGGAGTCCGCTTCCTCAACAGCGGGTCGGCGACGACCGAGTCGCTGGTGATGGGGTCGCGGTCGGGCACCGTCCGGCGGATCCACGCGACGCACGACCGGGCCAAGCTGGTGGATCTGCACGACGAGGGCTGACCCCGGCCGTCGGGCCGGGTCAGCTGATGATCAGCTGGGCGTTGACGGTCGTGTTCGCCGAGTTCTGGGTGACCGGGCCGGTCGGCGTGCCGACGATCAGGCCGGGCTGGTTGACGCCGGGCAGGCCGGTGCCGACGACGTCGGTCCCCGCGGACTTCTTCCCCGACGGGATCGTCTGCGACGAGTTGACGCCCTGGGAGTTGGCCTGATCGGCCGAGCCGATGATCACGTCGGCGCTGACGATCTGGGCATTGACGAGTGTGTTCGTGGAGGCCTGGATCCGCGTGCCGCTGGTCGCGCCGACCTGACTGGAGTTGACACCCTGCCTGCTGGACTGTCCGACGCCGCCGATCAGCACGGTCTGGCCGAAGAGTCCGTCGCCGACGATCTGGATGTTGTCGAGGTCGTTCGTCGAAGTCTGCATCCGGCCGCCGACCTGGATCGAGTTGACGCCCTGGGTGGACTGCTGGGTGAAGCCGGGTCCGCCGGGCGCCGCGACGAGGGTGTCGTCGCCGGTCGGCCCGACGGCGAGCCCCTGGGCGTTGACGGCGGTGTTGTCCGAGCCCTGGACGAACGCCGTGTGCGAGGCGCCGAGGATTGTCTGATTGGGCGCGGAGACGGCGTTCTTGCCGCCCTGCGTGCTCTGAATCGCCTGTCCGCTGGACTGGCCTGAGCTACCGATGACGTTGACGTCGGCGAGCGCGGCGACCGGCGTGGCGGCGAGCACTCCGATCCCGATCGTTGCTGCGAGCGAGCCGCGCTTCATTGAGATCTGCCCCCGTGGAATCGATTGCCGGAACGCCTGCCGCGGGCGCGTGTCGGGCGCCGGGATGCGCCGCGCAATCTATCCACGCCGAGCCGGGCCGGGTGGGGCCGCAACAGCCTGGTAACACCCTGGCCGGTGACGTCAGGCGGGGTCCAACCAGGCGAGCACGGCGGTCCGCGCGAAACGCCACTGGCCGGCGAGTCGGCGGGCGGGAAGCTCGCCGCGCTCGGCCGCCTCGATCACGGCCGGCTCGTCGAGTTTGAGGAGGCGGGCGGCCTCGGCCGGCGTCATCACCTCGTCGGGATCCTCGCGGAGGGAGACCCGCCCGACGACGAGTCCGTCGTCGGTGAGATGCTCGCGAACGGCGTCGGTGATCAGTTGGCGCTTGCTCTTGCCGGTCGTCGCCGCGGCTTGGTCAAGGCGGTTGGTGTCGGCTTCGGCGAGCCGCACGAAGAGTGCTTTTCTCGTTTCATCCATGATTGAATGCTATCAAAAACTATCTCCGAGATATTTCGGAGCGGTGATCGAGGGGTGCGGGGGGTGGGGGGAAGCTGTCGGCCGGGGTTCGGCCGCGGGTCGCGCGGCCGGGGTTCGGCCGGTCAGCCGCGCGGGTCGGGAGGGGCGAGCCGGATCCGGGCGAGCGAGCGGATGAAGGCGTGGGTCACGATCACGTGGATCCGGGCCTGGGTGAAGGCGTAGACGGTCGGTCCGACGCGGCGGGCGATCGCCGGGTGGAAGTCGAGGACGGCGACCTCGATGCGCACTGATGCCGGGCCAACGGTCGACCGGTCCAGCCGCCGGAGCTCGATCTGAAACAGGCCGCCGCGGGCGTGCTCGGGCGGATCGCCGCGGGCGAGCAGGCCGCCGTGGATCGGCCAGCGGACGAGACCGCGGTCGACGTCGACGCGGTACTCGGGCAGGCCGAAGGCGAGCAGGACGAGCGGCCGGGCGAGCAGGACGACGAGCAGGCGCTCAGGGGTGGGGACGGCCCGGATCAGGCCGAGTGAGATCCGCTGGAGGAAGCGCCAGTAGAAGCGGCCGAGCCGGTCGAGCCCGGTCGCCGACAAGACGGCTTCGACGGCGGCCGGGTCGAGTGTGAGCTCGCCGGCCTGGACGGAGTGGGCGACGCCGGCGGCGTCGATCCTCGGAGGACCCTCGGGGTCTGCGATGCGGAGATTCGGTGGGCGACGCCCGCGGGCGAGCACGGCGCCCGTCGCGAGGAGGCCGGCGGCGGCGAGCAGGACGACGACCGGTCGGGGCGGTCTGGCCGGGCTGCGGGTCACCGGGCTAGTCGGAGATCCGGAGGATCTCGACGGGGGTTCCGGCTTCGAGCCAGGCCGCGCCGGCCGGGATCAGGGCGAGCGCGTCGAGCCCGAGCAGCCGGCCGGTCGCGTGGGGGCTGAGCGGGCCGGTCGGAGCCGCGAGCAGCCGACCGTCGACCTGCGCGGGGAGGTTTGCGCCGACGATGTTCGTCCGACCCGGGGCCGGCCGAACCCGCTCTGTCAGGCGCGCATGCTCGGCGGCGGCCGGCGGCCGGCGGCCGGCCAGCGCGGCGAGGCCGGGTCGGCCGAGCAGGATGAAGATCACGATCGCGGCGACTGGGTTGCCGGGGACGGCGAGGACGGATACGCCGGCCCGCGTGCCGAACCAGGCCGGCCGGCCGGGCCTGACCTCGACCCCGGAGAACTCCGGGCGGACGCCGAGCTCGAGGAGAGCGTCGCGGACGTGATCCTCGGGGCCGACCGAGACGCCCCCGCTGAGCACGACGAGGTCGGCGCCGTCGATCGCGGCGGCGACTGCCTTGAGGGTGGCCGCGGGGTCGTCGGCGACCCGGTCGCGCGCGACCACCCGCCCGCCGGCAAGGGTCGCGAGGGCGGCGAGCGTCGTGGTGTTGGAGTCGTGGATCTGTCCTGGCCCGAGCCGGCTGCCGGGCGTGCGGAGCTCGTCGCCGGTGCCGAGGATGGCGACCCGGGGTCGGCGGTGGCAGACGAGCTCGCCGTGTCCGGTGCCGATCGCGACGGCCAGTTCGACCGGGCCGAGTCGGGTACCGGCGTCGAGCAGGGGGCGCCCGGCCGGGATGTCCTCACCGGCGACGCGGACATTGAGCCCGGGAGGGGCATCGGCGTGGAGCTCGACGCGACCGTCGGTGACGGCCGCGCGCTCGTCGGCGACGACGGCGTCGGCCCCGGGGGGGAGGGCGGCGCCGGTCGCGATGCGGATCGCCGTGGTCTCGTCGACCGGGGTGACGGACGGCGTGCCGGCGAGCGAGTGACCGATCACGCGAAGCGTCCGCCCGGCGGGTCCGGCGATCACGGCGTAGCCGTCCATCGCGCTGTTGGCAAACCGCGGAAGGCCGGTACGGGCGCGCAGCGGGGCGGCGAGCACGCGGCCGAGGGCGTCGGCGACGGGGACGACTTCGGTCGGCAGGGGCCGGCAGGCCGCGTGGACCCGGTCGCGAGCAGCCTGGAGTGAGACGGCCATCGTCAACTCATCATGGCTGCTGGGAGCCTGGGCCCTCCTGCGGCACACCCGGCCGACGACTCCGGGGGTGGGGGACCGGCTGGGCTGGGCGCCGCGACCGCGGTGGGCTGGGCGCCTGGGCCGCGGTGGGCCTGGGGGCCGCGACCGCGGTGGCGAGTCGGTCAGGGACCGGCTGGGGTGGGGGCGGGGGCGGCGAGGGCGCCGATCCGGGCGGTGTCGTCGATCCCCAGGGCGGTCGCCGTCGCGGTCGTCAGGTCGTAGCTGACGCCGCCGACGTAGGGTCCGCGGTCGACGACGGGGACGGTGATCGTGTGGCTGGCGTAGGTGATGTCGACCGGCGTGCCGCACGGCAGCTTGAGGTGGGCGACGCCGAGCAGCTGGGGGGTCAGGGTCTCGCCGCAGGCGGTCGTGCCGCCGTAGTCGCCGGCACCGAAGATCGTCGCGACGACCGGGCGGTAGACCTCGATCGGGGTCGTCGGAGTGGCCGGGGTGGTGGCCGCGGTCGCGGCCTGGGCGGTTGTCGCCCGAAACATGAAGCGGCCGATGTGCTTTGGCCTGAGGGAGACGCTGAAGGCTCCGATCGCATTCGTCCGACCGGTCGCGGCGACCAGCCAGCCGTGGGTCGGGTCGAAGTACTCGAGCAGGACCGGGCGGTTGGCGTCGCGGACGGTCAGCTGGCCGTGGACCATCGTGACCTGCCCGACGAGGGCGCCGCCGACCGGCGACTGGAGCGTTTCGGGCTTGAGGGGCATCGCGGCGAGCGCACCGCCCGACGGCAGGAGGCCGGCCGCGGTCGGCGAGGCGAGGACGTCACCTCCGGGCGCGGAGGTTCCACCGCTTGACCCGAGGGCGGGCGCCGGACCGGACAGCAGCACGAGGAGGGCCGCCACTGCGGCAATTGGCCATCCGGGTCTGGTCGGGGGCGCCATTCTGGTGGTCGGGATGCGTCGCCTACGGGGTGAGCTGTCGGGCTCGCGCGTTGCGCTACGGCCTGAAGTCAGGCCGATTCGCCCCCGCGGACCGTGGTCCGCAATGGTTCCCCCGTCCTCCTTGCGTCTGGACGCAGAGAGGCTCGGCTGTGCGGTTCAAGTATACGTAAAACGCTCGCGCAGGCCGGCGTTCGGCGGCTGACTCGCTTGCTCAGGGTGCGGCGTCCCGCGTCCGGCTGCGGACTCGCTCGCGCGGGCCGCCTCCGCCGGACTCCGCTCGCTTGAGAGCTGCCTTCGGGTCCTGTCGGCGGGCGGGCGGGTGTGGTTGCTCGGCCTCGGCTGCGGTGGCGCGTCGGCGGCGGATAGTGGTCCGCGGCCGTGTCGGTGGATCGGCGCTTGCGGCTGACGGCGGGGTTGCTCGCGGCCGGGCCGCTCGGGATCGACGCCTACGTGATCGTGGTCGCCCCTGGTCGCCGCCGACGCCGGAATTACCGCCGCGACCGGCGGGATGGGTCAGATCCGGGGGAGGCGGTCCAGGAGGCTGTGGGCCAGGCGGCGGGTCAGGGCCAGGCCGAGCTCGGCCAGTTCGGTCGCGCCTTTGGCTACGGAGGCGAGGATCTCAGTGCCCGTCGGGGGGTCGACCGGGCCGGCTATCGGGTTGGGTTCGAAGCCCTGAGCCGGCGGCGGCGGCGGGGGACTTGCGGTCTGCTTCGGGCCTGCGGTCCGCTTCGGGTCCGCGGTCGGCCGGGCGGCGGCCGGCCCGCGGGACTTGGGCGGCCGGGGGGCGGCCGGGGTGCGGCGCTTGGACGCCGGCGGGACGGTTTTCGGGGCCTTGGTCTCGCTGGCATCCGGGTCTGTCGTCTCGGCCGGACGGGCGGGTCCGGCCGCGGGTCGCTTGGGGCTGCGGCGCTGCGGCCGGGTCCCGGTGAGGCTCGAGAGAACGCCGGTCTCGTCGACTGGTTGGTCGTCTGACTCGATCATCCGTCCGCATCATCCCGCAACCGGCCGGAATTGGTCGGCGCAACATTGAAACGGCTGGCGACGTCTTGCGTAGTGAGAGGTGATGACCGATGAAGCCACGACCGACGGAAAGCGTGATGAGGAGTCGAAAAACCGTGGGAGACGTTGACTTATCGGAACGACCGTTTACCATGGAGAACACATGTTTGAGCTCTATGATCGGGTGGAATGCCGCCTCGGACGGCCCTAGATCGCGTAGGCGTCCGCACCGGCCGGGATCAATCTCACGAAACGGCACCCGGCTGTACGACGGAAACGGAATGAGATGTCAGTAGTCGAACTTCAGGAGCTCGAAGAGGTCAAGGGTCTGATCGCCCGAGGCCAGCAGGTCGGCGTTCTGACGTACGCGGAGATCAAGGGAGCCGTCTCGGAGCTCGATCTCGACGAGGCTGACCTCGAGGAGCTGCACGGGTTCTTCGAGCGGTCGGAGATCGAGCTGGTCGAGGAGATCGACCCGGCGACGGCGGCCGGCAGCGAAGTCGAGCGGGCTCCAGACAGGCGGGGCCGGCGGAAGGCGAAGACCGCGCTCGACCTGAAGCCTGACATGACGACCGACTCGCTCCAGCTGTTCCTCAAGGACATCGGCAAGGTCCGGCTGCTGACGGCGCAGGAGGAGGTCGACCTGGCGAAGCGGATCGAGCGGGGCGACCTCGATGCGAAGCAGAAGATGGTCGAGTCGAACCTCCGGCTGGTCGTCTCGATCGCCAAGAACTACCGCAACCAGGGCCTGCCGTTCCTCGACCTGATCCAGGAGGGCACGCTCGGCCTGGTCCGCGCGGCCGAGAAGTTCGACTATCGCAAGGGGTTCAAGTTCTCGACCTACGCGACCTGGTGGATTCGCCAGGCGATCGCCCGGGCCCTGGCCGACAAGGCACGGACGATCCGGATCCCGGTCCACGTCGTCGAGAAGCTCAACAAGATCGGCCGGGCCGAGCGGAAGCTGGTGACCGAGCTCGGCCGGGAGCCGACGCCCGAGGAGATCGCCGCGGTGACGGGGATCGATCCGGAGGAGGTCGACTCGATCAAGCGCTCGGCGCAGGCGCCGGTCTCGTTGGAGAAGCCGGTCGGTGACGAGGAGGAGTCGGAGTTCGGCCAGTTCATCGCCGACGAGCGGGCCGAGTCGCCGTACGAGCGGGCCGCGGAGATCCTCACGAAGGAGGCCCTCCGAGAGGCGCTCGAGAACCTCAGCTACCGGGAGCGGCGGGTCCTCGAGCTCCGGTACGGGCTCGGCGGCGAGCACCCGCGGACGCTCGACGAGGTCGGCCGGACGTTCAACGTGACCCGCGAGCGAATCCGTCAGATCGAGAACCAGTCGCTGAAGAAGCTCCAGAGCCTGGCCGAGGCCCAGAAGCTCCGCGACGTCGCGTAGCCGGCCGTCCGCCTGCCCTCGGCGCCGGATACCGGGCACCGGCCGAACCGAACCAGGTGCTGAGGATCCCGCGAACCGTGGCTGAGCTTCCGCGAAGGGTGTTCCGCGCGGGGTTCGCGTCCGCCACGTGTTTCGCAGGCGCGCGATCGCCCGGAGATCACGGAGATCGCGGTCGTCCGCCAGTTCTTGGGCATCGGTGCACCCGCGGCTCACACGTGTCGACGCCGGTCACCGACGGTCGGGCGACGGTCGCCAAATCAGGCTAAAGCGACCGGGGTCGGACGCCGATGGGTCACACATGTTCGACATCGACCAAGCACTCCGCCAACTGGTAGCTCGAGAAGGATCTGATCTTCACATCAAGGTCGGCGCGCCGCCGCTGGCCAGAATCAACGGCGAGCTCGGCCCGCTGAGCGAGTCCGACGTCGAAGCCGGCGGCGGGCGGGTGCTCGGCGTCTCGGAGACGGAGGCCGCCCTCCACTCGATTCTCCACGACGAGCGCCGCCTCGCCGAGTTCCACGACGAGTCGGAAGTCGACTTCGCCTACGAGATCGAGGGCATCGGCCGCTTCCGGGTCAATGCGTTCCGCCAGCGTGGCGTCGTGTCGATCGTCGCTCGGGCGATCCCCCACGCAATCCGCACGATCGAGGACCTCGCGCTGCCGCCGGTGATCGGTGAGCTGGCCGACGAGGAGCGGGGCATCATCCTCCTGACGGGAACGACCGGTTCGGGTAAGTCGACGACGCTCGCGGCGATCATCAACCAGATCAACGAGACCAGGTCGTGCCACGTCGTGACGATCGAGGATCCGATCGAGTTCCTCCACCGCGACAAGCGATCGGTGATCAACCAGCGTGAGGTCGGGGCCGACACGAAGTCGTTCAGCCGGGCCCTGCGCCGGGTGCTCCGCCAGGATCCGGACGTGATCCTCGTGGGGGAGATGCGCGACGAGGAGACCGTCCACACGGCGCTCTCGGCGGCCGAGACCGGCCACCTCGTGCTCTCGACGGTTCACACTGTCGACGCGACCGAGTCGATCAACCGGATGCTCGACTTCTTCCCGCCCCACCAGCACAGCCAGGTTCGGTCGATGATCGCCGGCACGCTCAAGGGCGTCGTCTCCCAGCGGCTCGTCCCCGCAGCCGCCGGCGGGCGGGTCGCCGCCTGCGAGGTCCTGCGGATGACCGGACGGGTCAGGGACATGATCGTCGACGAGACGCAGACCGGCCGGCTCGGCGAGGTCATCGCCGAGGGCGGGTACTACGGGATGCAGACGTTCGATCAGGCGCTATTTGCCCACGTCAAGTCGGGTCTGGTGACCGTTGACGATGCCCTCCGGGCGGCGTCGAGCCCGCACGACTTCAAGCTCCTCCTGGCAGCCGACGGCCGTCGGGGGACGACGATGGAGGACGTGGCCCAGGCCGACGCCCGCCGGCCGGTCAGCCAGCAGAACGGCGTCGGCCACGCCGTCGTCGGCGGGTAGTCCGCCGCTCGCCGGCGATCGTTCGTCGCGCCCTTGCGAGACCGCGCCCTCGGGCACGGTCCTCAGCACGGAGCGACGTTCGGGTCGCCCCCCTCCTGCCCGGGGTCAAAGACCGAGCTGTCGGCGTAGTAGCGGTCGTCGAACGGCCGTGTCGCGATGCGGTAGACGACCTTGGGGCGGCTTCCCGACCCACCGACGGCCGCGCAACTGACGACGAGCCGAGCCTTGGCGGCGATCATCGGGCCCGTGGCCTGGCGAGCGTTTGGTGCCGAGAGCGTGGGCGCGGGGCCGCGGGCCCGCTTGAGACTTCCCGCCGGTCCTGAGCACGGAGCGACCGTCATGTCGACGTTGTGCGGGTGTTCCGGCGGATCCGGGTGCGGGCCCGCGTAGTCGGACGCCGGGTCCCCGTTCAGGAAGGCGTTGGCGGTCGCGAAGTACCGGCCCGCCCACGGTGGGCCCAGCAGCCGGTACCAGAAGTACGGAGCCGCGCTGCGGATCGACGCGGAGTAGACGCGGCATGCGACTCGTACCCGCTCGCCCGGGGCGACCGATGGACCGCGGTCGGTCGCGGCGAGCAGCGACGGCGAGCGGAACGTCTCGAGTGCGTGGGCCGGCGACTCCTGCTCGTAGCGTCCCCCGCGCACGCCGCCGGCCGTCGGCCGACCACCCCAGAGCACGACGCCGGCGAGCGCGAGCGCGAGCGCGAGCGCCGCGACGCCGGCGGCGGCAATCCACCGAACTCGTGCCCTCGCCGACGATCCCGATCCACGTGGTCTGTCGATTCTCGGCTCGCGTCCGCTCGGCGTGTCAGCCGGAAACACGCCGCGGGGCGCCTCCGGCGACCACGAGGCACGCGCGAGCCGGACGTGCTCAGCCGACCGTGCGGCCGACGCGATGAGATCGACCGGCAGCATCGGGGGAGATCGTTGCGGCGGCGCGCCCGGATACAGCGGGCCGACATCAGCCCAGCCTCCGGGCTTCCCACTGATCTGCTGAAAGCCGGTCAACCGCGGTTCCCCGTGGTGGACGAGCGCCGCCGCGCTCTCCCAGTCGCTGCGGCCGATTGCCTGCCGGGCGAGCGCGACGTCGGTCTCCGCGCCCCTGAGTCTCCATGCGCCGGCGCCGCGACCCTTGCTGCTCGGCACGTCGAGGAGGTCGGCGGCATCGACTGACTTGAGCACCTTCCGCAGCGCCTGCTTCGCGTTGTTGGCCGCGCCGCGCAGCTTGGAGCCGCCGCCGCTCATCGCCGTCTCGACATCCGTGGCACGCATTCCTCCGGGGTCGCCGGCCAGCAGGCACGCAAGCTCCAGCGCCCGCCGCGACCTGCCGAAGTCGATGAGCTCCCACGAGCCGGTTCGCGCGCGAACGTAGACCCGCGGCTCGAGGATCGGATCAGGCGCCGTGGTGTCGGCAGGCGCCATGAAGACGACGATCAGCCGAAGGTCGGCCACGAGCTCCTCGAGCAAGGAATGGGGTCTCATCGCGCTGACCGCACATGATCATCGTCGATCTGGTCGGCAGACGGCCCGAGCCGGGAACCGTCTGACGCCCGCGCGGTTGTCGCCGGGAACCCGGCGTTCGGCCGGCCGCAGGTGCCGTGATCAGGACTGAATCGCACCACGGTGCGATTCGATGCGATTCAACGCAGCCGAGTCCCGGTTGCCGTCGGGATTCCGGGCAGGACTCGAGTGACCGCAAACAAACGAATCGGAGGACAACATGCGTTCACGCATCCGCAGAGCCCTCAGCCTGGGAATACCGTCGCTCCTGGCGAGCCTGCTGTTGATCGGGGCGGGGGCCCCGGCGACGATGGCCGACACCGCCGCCGGCAACGCCGCCGTAGCCTGGGCGCAGGCGCAGGAAGGATCCACCGCCTGGGATGGCGAGTGCCTGCAGTTCGTCGCTGACGCCTACACCCAGGCCGGAGTCAATCTGGCTTCGATGGCCGCCGACGACTCGTCGGCAGTCAGCTTCTGGAACACCTACTCGGGCACCGAGTACCCGCCGACCGAGGATCCGCCGGCCGGAGCCCTCGTCTTCTGGGGCGCCACATCCACCAACCCGTACGGCCACGTCGCGATCAGCGAGGGTTCGACCAGCGCGATCTCCTCAGAGGAGCGTGACAACGCCGGCGTGCACGAGTTCAGCATCCCCGACCGGGACAGCCAGGGCTACCAGCAGCTGGGATACATCGTCCCTGGGTAAGGCGCGGGCCGAACGCGCCCGTCCCGACCGCCGCCGACGAGACGTAGCGGGTCGTCGGCGCATGGTCGGGGCGGCGTCGGTTCGATCGACGGGCCGGGCGAGGGAAGCGCGTGCCGCCGCGAGTCGGCGGACAACCCGGCCGAGCGACCTGCTTCAGTTGGTAAAGTAATACGGATGCCACTCGATGACACGTGTCCGATCTTCCGCACTGCCGAGATCGTCTGCGGGAAGTGGACGCTCCTCCTGGTCCGCGACCTCGCCGCCGGCCGGACGCGCTTCTGCGAGCTCGAGAGGTCGCTCGCCGGGATCAGTCCGCGGACTCTGTCCCTCCGCCTCCGCGGTCTTGAGGAGGAGGGCATCGTCGAGCGCCACACCTACCCCGAGGTTCCCCCCCGGGTCGAGTACGCCCTCACCGAGAAGGGCCGGGACCTGCTCCCTCTGATCGCGGACATGCGCGTCTACGGGAGCCGCTGGCTCTGCGCCGACGAAGACCTCGACCTCGTCGAGGAAGTCGACCACGACGCGCAGCCGACGCGCTCAACCGTCGCCGCGTAGAGACCCGGTCAGCACACCGCGCGTCCGGCGGACCGTCCGCCGGAATACCGGCAAGGGCGCTCGTTCCGAATCGTCAGCCGGACGCTGAGAGCGCCGACTGGAGCGACTGGGCGAAGCCCTCGCTCGTGTAGGTCGCCCCGCTCAGCAGGTTGACCTTCGCACTCTGGGCCGCCAGCGCCTCGCTGCGTAGGAGCGGCGTCGCCTGCGAGCTGATCACCTGCGACCGCGGCCGGTCCTCCGGGAGGGCGAGGAAGTTGACGGCCGTGATCCTGCCGCTGCTCACGGTGACCGAGACCTGCACGGTCCCGTAGCGGGTGTCCACGGCCTGGCCGGTGTAGCTCCCGGACTTCAGTGGACCCGCAGCCGTCGAGGACGGCCCGGTCTCGGCGGGACGGGTCGACGTCGCGACCTTGGCCTGCCCGCAGGCGGCCAGGCCGAGCATCAGCGGCGCGGCCGGCAGCACGAGCATGACCAGGCGTCTCGACATGCCCGAACTATCGCACCCGATGGCGGTCGAACCCGGCGGTCGTGACCACTCGCTCGTCTTCGGTGATCACCATCGACTCGTAACCCTCGAGCCCCGCGCACCACGCTGCCGCGCCCGCGCCCATTGCGAACGCCGCCGTCGCATACGCGTCCGCCGTCGGCAGCGACCGACCGATCACCGTGACCGACAGGACATGCTCCGGCGGCGCACGTCGGTGCGGGTCGATGACGTGCGCACCGCGTTCGTATGCGCCCGAAGTCGCCACGCCGAGGTCGCTGACCGCCACGACCGCGGCGACCGCGTCACCGACCAGCGGGTGCTGGATCCCGATCCGCCACGGGCCGCCCTGGGGTGCCTGGCCGCGCACGAGGACGTCGCCACCGGCATTGATCGAGAAGTTGCGCAGCCCGTCGCGCTCGAGGATGCGAGCCGCCCCGGCGACCGACCAGCCCTTGACCAGGCCCGACGGGTCGACGCCGTCGCCCGGCGAGCACGCCTCGGCGTCGAAGTAGCCGGCCGTCTGGGTGCGTAGGGACGCGCACCGCCGGAGCACCGACCGAACAGCCGGATCCGCGTCGGCGAGCGCGAGCTCCCCACGGTTGAGCCTGCTGATCTCGCTCTCCGGCCGGTAGGTGCTGAAGATCCGATCGACCAGCCGAAACCACTCGTACGCCCGGTCGACCGTCCCGGTCCTCACACCCGGGTCGCAGACCTCGATGATGACCGGCATGCCCATCACGTGCTCGACCCGATGCAGCCCGGCCCGCCCGGACGAGCTGATCGGCGGCGCCGCGCTCACAGGTGCGCCTTCGTGAGCGCGTACTGCAGGCTCGCGTCGAACGCCCGGCTCGTCAGCGTGGCTCCGGAGACCGAGTTGATCCTCGAGCTCTGGGCTCTGAGCGCCTCGGTCCGCAGCAGCGGCACGGCCCGCCCGTTGATGCTCGCCGACCGTGGCCGCTCGGTCGGGGCGCTCGCCGCGATCGCCGTGACCTTCCGCCCACGGACGGTGATCGTCACCTGGACGGTTCCCCACTGCATGTTCTCCCTGGCCCCGTGGTAGACCTTCGCCGACGACGCCGCGATCGCAACCGGCGTCGCAGCGACCGCCGGCCCGGCCGTCGTCATCGCGAGCGCGGCGGTCAGGGTTCTCGAGGGGGTCTTCATGTCCGATTCCTTTCGTTCAGGCTGCGAGCGAGAACCGCTCCCAGTGGATGTGGCGAGACCGGACTCCGGCCGCCCCGAGGCTCACGCGGACGGCCCGCATCATCTGTGGCGGGCCGCAGACGAACACGTCGCGCTCGGCGAGATCCGGTACCAGCCGGCCGAGCGCATCCGCGCAGAGCAGGTCGGCGCAGGCCGGGTCGCGATGGTCGCCGACAAGGCGGTGGACCCTGCTCCCACGCCGCCGGGCGATCCGGTCGAGCTCGTCGCCGAGGACGAGCTCGTCGTCGCTGACCGCGCGAACGATCAGGTCCGTCCCGGCCGGGAGCTCCTCGAAGATGCAGCGCAGCGGCGTGACGCCGATGCCACCGGCGATCAGGAGCGCCGGCCGGCCGCCGGCGAGCCCGGCCGTGAACCGGCCGAACGGCCCCTCGGCGAGCACGCGGGTGCCCGGACGCAGCTCTGAGAGCCCGCCGCTGAACCGTCCGACGTCCTTGACGGTCAGGCGGAGCGACCGGCCGTCGGGGACGGCCGACAGCGAGAACGGATGCGACTGCCACCAGCGACTCCCGTCGAGGAAGCGCCACAGCATGAACTGCCCGCCCCGCGCGCCCAGGCGGTCCAGCCGGCGACCGGTCAGGTGGACCGACACGACTCCCGGTCCCTCACGGACGACCTTCGTCACCCGGAGCCGGTGGCGGCCGGCGGCCACGGCAGGCCGAACGACGCGGAAGGCGACGAGCAGGCCGAGCGTGACGAGGTAGAGGCCGATCCAGTAGTCGGCCTGGGACACGTTCGCCGTGAACTCGTTGCCCGTCGGAATCTGGTGGAGGTAGCCGAGCGCGATCGCCGCGTAGATCGTCACGTGGAGGCTGTACCACGCCTCGTAGGGCAGCCGGCGGCTGACGATGACCAGGGACGAGATCACGATCCCGACCATCAGGCCGGTGCCGATCGTCGCTGTGACCATGCCCGGGTAGCTCGACAGCAGCTGGCTGAACTCGTGCGGCACCGAGATCTGATCGGTCCCGGCGTAGCCGATCGTGATCAGCACGGCATGGGCGACGATCAGCGTGATGCAGATCTTTCCGTTGCGCCTGTGCCAGACCGTCAGCCGGTCGAACCCGACCAGCCGCTCGAGCGGCGGGAGCCGGGCGAGCAGGAGGACCTGCACGAGCGCCAGGTACGTACCCAGCAGCCCGAGGATCCGCCCGAGGCTCGTCCACAGATCCCCAGCCCCGTGCACCCCGGTCACACCGCCCCCGTGGAGCCACATCCACACGATGACGGCCGCGTTCCCGACGAACACAGCTCCCAGCAGCCCGGCGATCACCCCAGCCGGAACCCGCTCCGCCCGACGATGCGCGACACCTGCCGCCGAACCCTCGAACGCCGCACTCTGGGAAGCCATCGCACCCAAAGCAAAAACCACTCGACTAACGCAAGCCTAAGAGAACCATGAGTCGTCTCTTACAGACACCTGAGACCACCCCCGCCCCCCAACCCAGCCGGCCGACCCCTCAAGAAGAACCCAGCCGACCCGGTCGCGAACCGGGCGCCCACCAACGGCCCGCGTCTCTGGCAGGGCCTCCAACAAGGGGCGTTCCGTGGTGCCGACCGGACGCGCCGGCAGCTCTCAAGCGAGCAGTGTTCGGCGGAGCCGCCCCCGAGCGGAGCGAGTGCCCGTCCGCGAGCCCGCCGCCGACATCCCGACGAGCAGAGCACGCCGGGCGGCGGCCAGCCGAACACTGGGAGCGCCCTCGCGAACCGGGCGCCCACCAACGGCCCGCGTCTCTGGCAGGGCCTTCAACAAGCTCCGTTTCGTAGTGCCGACCGGACGCGCCGGCAGCTCTCAAGCGAGCAGTGTTCGGCGGAGCCGCCCCCGAGCGGAGCGAGTGCCCGTCCGCGAGCCCGCCGCCGACACGCCGACGAGCAGAGCACGCCGGGCGGCGGCAGCCGAACACTGGGAGCGTTCGTGCGGGGGGAGGACCGTGCCGACTCGGGGCGAACGGCAGGGTCATGCGCTCACGTCAGCTTCATGTCTGCCTCCACGAATTCGCCGAGCAGGCCGCCTTCGTCCTCGCCGCCGCGACCGAGGCCGGATCGTCGGTCGGCTACGAGGTCGTCGCCGAGGGCGGCCGCGGCAACCGGCCGGCTCTCTACTGCTACCGGGCACTCACCGGCGAGTTCATCGACCGCCACCGCGAGGCACTCCGCCGCCTCCCGAGCTACCAGCGAGCCGTCGGCACGCTCGCCGGTCTCGACGGCCTCGGCGCGTATCTCGACGCCCGCGGCCTCGCCCATCCCGCCGGCGGCCAGGCCGGTCTCGCAGAAGCCGCCCTGCGGTGCTTCGTCGAGCGCGTCTTCGACGAATCCAACTTCTCCCTGACGACCGACCGCTTCGAGCCGGCCTACCACGAGCTCGAGCAGGCCGCCGTCGACGGCCGCGCCCAGGCCGTCGTCCTCGCCCTCCTGCGCGGCATCACGACCGAGTCCGAGCAGGTCCCCCTCGGCGACGGCGCGATTCTCGCCCCGCCCGAGTGCCTCGAGGATCTCCCGCCCGACCCGGCCTGGTCGCGCGAGGACTCCCACACCCTCGCCGTGGCGATCGCCCCCGGCGACGGACCCGACGGCCTCTCGGTCGCCCTCGACCGACTCGGCGACCTCCAGACCGCGATGCGCCTGTTCGCTCCCGGGATCGGCTTCGCCCCGCTCGCCTGGGTCCGCGGCCAGGAGTCCGGCTGGCGCCCACTCGCCGTTCCCGTCCGCGGCCGCAGTGGCGGTCTCGTGACGATCGCCGCAGACCAGGAGGACGAGCTCCGCGCGTTCTGCAACCTCGTCGCCCGCCGCCGGCCGATCGGCGGCCAGACGGCCTGGGCGCTCGAGCGCTTCGAACTCGGCTGCGAGCGCGGCGACGAGCTGATCGGATTCAGCGACCACCTGCTCGCCCTCCGGGCCATGCTCGAGCCCGAGGGCATCCCCAGCGGTCGTCTGGCCGGCCGGCTCGCCGCCCTCTGCGCCGTCGCCGACCGGCGCGACGAGATGGCCGAGCGCATCGCTCTCGCCGTCGACCTCGAGGACTGCCTGATCGCCGGCACCGAGCCGATTCCCGCCGGCGCGCGCACCCTCACCCACGAGATCGAGGGCCACCTCCGCGCCCTGCTGCGCGACGTGATCTGCGGCCACCTCCCCGACGACCTGGCCGCCCTCGCCGACGAGCTGATCGGCTCGGCCCTCGACCCCGACGCCGATCCCACGACCGTCAAGCCGGTCGCCGGACGCCTCCATCGTCGCGAGCCCCGCCCGGCCACCGACGTCCATGGCCAGTCCTCGCCCGCCCGGACCGAGCTCTTCCCCTGACCCCGCCGAACCCGCCGCCGGCCCGCTGACCAGCGCCGCCCCCGGCCGAGCCCCGCTCGCCGGCGCCGCCCCGCCTACCCGTGATCGCCGGAAACCGCTCCGAACAGGCACGACCCGACCTGCGCGAGCCCGGCAATCTCGCGGATCTCGCCCCCGAGCCCCGGGACGAGGACCATCGGCGGACCCCCCAACTCCCGCTCCAGCCGCTCGGCCTCCGCCCGATCCCGGCCGGCCAGTACCTGGAAGTCCCTGAGGTTCTCGGCCACCCGACCGGCCAGCCGCTCACCCAATCGCACGGCCAACTCGCCGCGCACCGTCTCCGGATCCGCCCGATCCCCCGGGTCCAGGTGCATCCGGTTGACGACCACTCCCGTCAACCGCATACCCGCCCGGTCGAGCTCCCGCGCGAACGCGATCGACTCGTCGACCGGCCGCCGTTCGGCCGTGCTGACCAGGATCACTCCGGTCCCCGGATCCCGCAGCAGCCCGGCGACCCCGTCCGCACGCTCCGCGAACCCGTCGAGCAGCCCGCTCAGCGCCCGGAAGAAGCCGCCGACCTCGCCGAGCAGGTCGACACCCGTCAGCCGGCCGACCACGCCGAACATCACGCCCGTGCTCCGTCCGACCAGCCGGGACGCGAGGCTCGTCGGAGCCAGCAGAGCCCGCAGCGCCCGTCCCTCGAAGAACTGGGTCAGGTGGGCCGGCGCCTGGATGAAGTCCAGCGCGTTGCGCGACGGCGGCGTGTCCAGCACGATCGCGTCGTAGTCGGCCTCCCGATCGAGCTCGTACAGCTTGGCGATCGCCGTGAACTCCTGCGACCCCGCAACCGCGCTCGACAGCTCCCGGTAGATCCGGTTCCCCAGCACCTCGTCCCGCGACCGCTCGTCCGGCGCGAGACGGCCGATCAGATCATCGAAGGTCCGCTTCGGGTCGAGCATCATCGCCCACAGCTCGCCCGTGCACTCGACCCCTCGCCGGCTCAGCCGGCCCGGGTCGACCAGCCGCGGCTCGTTCCCCAGCTCGTCGAGCCCCAGCGCCCCCGCCAGCCGCCGGGCCGGATCGATCGTGACCAGCCCGACCTTCTGCCCACGCCTCGCCAGCTCGAGGCCGATCGCCGCCGCCGTCGTCGTCTTGCCGACGCCTCCCGCCCCCACGCAGATGCAGATCCGCCGTCCCCCGAGCAGCTCGCCAAGGCCGCCCGTCCCGCTCACCCGGCCTGCTCCAGCAGCTCGGCCAGCCGTCTCACGGCCTCCCGTCCGAGCTCCTCGGCCCCGACCAGCGGAAGCTCCAGCGGGCGCTCGGTCACGCCCGCCCTCAGCCGCTTGAGCTGGGTTCGCTCGCCCCGTACCCGGTCATCCCCGGCCAGCGCCAGATCCACAGCCCGGCTCGTGGTCGGCGCCAAGTCCTGCGCGAGCACCGCCCGCAGCCTCGCCCTGTCGCGCGTGGCGAACCGCCCCGGGTGGACCGCGTTGACGATCACCCCGGCCAACTCGATCCCCAGGTCGGCCCGCAGCCGGCCGCCGGTCTCGAGGACCTCGTTGACCGCCGGCTCATCCGCCGTGCAGACTCCGACCACACCGGTCGTCTCCGGATCGACGAGCGTCGCGTGGATCGTCGCCGCGTGCCGCGAGATCGGACCCCGCCGGGCGACGTTCGCGAACGTCCGCGGCGCCCCGAGCAGGCTGATCCCATACCCGGTCGCCGGCGCGTCGACGATCACCAGGTCGTACGGCTCGCCCCCCGCCGCCCGCCGCACCGGCTGGGCCAGCTCCCAGATCTTGCCGACCGTGAGGAGCTCCCGCAGCCCCGGCGTCGCCGCCGCCAGATACCCGAACGTCCGGCTCGACGACAGGAGGTCGGCCACCGCGTTGATCGGCAGCTGGTCGCGCAGGTATTCCTCCATCGCCCGCTGCGGGTCGATCCCGATCGACCACAGGCCCGGCTCGAGCTCCCGTTCCCCGCCGGTCGCCGGCTCCCCGGCCGTCCCGATCCCGAGCATCCCCGGCAGGTCGTCGCGACCGCCGACCGCCGCGACGATCGTCCGCAGACCCCGCCTCGCCGCTGCCAACCCGAGCGCCGCGGCCACCGTCGTGCGCCCGACGCCCCCCTTCCCCGTCACGAACACCACACGCCTCTCGAGCAGCCGGTCGACGTTCATCGGTTCGTGACTCGGGTCTCGCACTTGGTTTCGCGGCGTGCCGGACGTTGCCGTCCGAGCCGCCGCGGCTCGACTCGGTTCCGACCAGCCCGGGATCTGATCGGCCGCCCCGGGCGGCGACGAGGATGTTGACGGCAGCTTCGCGAAATGGTTGCCTGAGTCTGCCGGCTTTCGCGGTCTACGGGCCGGCGACGGCCCATGCGTGCCTGAGGACGGCGATTTCCCCTGGTTTCCTGGGGTCGGGCTCTCTGCCGTCGGACTGGGTGGTGGAGAAGGGGACTCTTCGCGGAAAGAAGCTGCCTGAGTCAGGCAACCACTTTGCGATGAAGGGCTCAGCATCCTCCTTCGCGGCCCGGGCGCCCCTCTCGACAATCGAGTCTGCCCGTCACGGTCGACACGAACGGCGTTTCGAGACGAACAGCGTTCGAGACGAACAGCGTTCGAGACGAACAGCGTTCGAGACGGACAGCAAGGACAAGACGACCTTTCCCGGGTCGCCTGCGCACTCGAGCGCTCACTGCTCCAAGAACCGGGACCTCCCGGGCCGCCGCCGGCCGGACCAGACAGGACCTCAGGACGGACACGGCGGTCGTCGCGATCCGCCCGCGCGGGCCCCGGAAACGAATCCGTCCGCCGCTTACGGCACCGTTCGGACGGAAACCATTCGCCACGTGCTAAGCCTTTGGGAGGAATCGGCCTGGCGCGTGCGAATAATGACGCGTAAGGGACAACCCCTCGCAAGGAGCCTCCGTGGACGGCAAGGCCAAGGTCATCGCATTCGCCAATCAAAAGGGCGGCGTGGCGAAGACGACAACGACACTCAACCTGGCCGCGGCATTCGCCGAGGAGGGTCACCGGGTGCTCTGCGTCGACATGGACCCCCAGGGCAACCTGACGATGTCCCAGGGGATCGACCCGGACACGCTCGAGCTGTCGATGTACGACGTCCTCGTCCACCACACGTCGATCCGCGAGGTGATCCGCAAGCGCGAGGTCGATATCGCCTGCGCGTCGATCGACCTGGCCGGCGCCGAGATCGCGATGTCCACCCAGATCGGCCGGGAGCGGTCCCTGGAGAAGGCCTTCCGCCCGATTCTCGAGGACTACGACTTCATCTGCATCGACACGCCCCCCAGCCTCGGCCTCCTGACGATCAACGCGCTGACCGCGGCTGACAAGGTGATCGTCCCCGTCCAATGCGAGTATCTCTCGATGCGCGGCCTGATCCAGTTGCAGAACACCCTCTCGATGATCCGTGAGAACCTCAATCCGAACATCGATATCGAAGGAATCCTGCCGACCCTGGTCGACTCGCGTACGATCCACGCCAAGGAGGCGATCGAGATCCTCGAGGAGAATTTCGGCGACCGGGTGTTCGCGTCGCGGATCCGCAAGACGATCCGCTTTGCCGAAGCCCCGGTCAAGGGGATGTCGGTCCTGAAGTACGAACCCGACGGTATGGCCGCAGAGTCCTACAGAGCGCTGGCAAGGGAGGTCCTCCATGGCAGGCACAAATAAGCGTGCGAGCATGCGAGAGGGTCCGCTGGCCGCGCTCTTCCGCAAGACCGGCGACCCCGCCGACATAGAGGCGGCCGGCCCGCCCGAGACGCCGCCGCACCCCCGCGACACCGGCTACCCGCACCCGGCCCTCTCGGCCAAGGAACCGGCGACCGAGGCCGCCCGGGTCCCGTCGCCCCAGGAGCGCCTCCGCCACGCGTTCTCCTCCGAGCTCGAGATTCCCGACGACATCCTCGATCCGATCGACGCCCGCCGGGCCGATCCGGTCGACGACGTCTACGCCCGGACCGACGCCCCCAGCCGGGCCCGCCGCGACGTGCAGGAGGATCCGTACACCCGCGCGGCCGAGGATGTCTACGCCCGTTCCGACCAGGACGTCCGCACGCCGCCGGCCAGGGTCGTCGGCCAACCCGTCCTGCGCGTCGTCGGCGTCGGCGGTGCCGGCGTGAACGCCGTCAACCGGATGGTCGAGGCAGAGGTCGCCGGCGTCGAGTTCGTCGCGATCAACACCGACCTCCAGTCGCTCCAGCAGTCGACGGCCGACGTCACCCTCCACATCGGCGCCCAGATCACCCGGGGCCTCGGCTCCGGCGCGAACATGGACCTCGGCCGGGCTTCGGCGATGGAGGAGTACGACAAGATCAAGGCGCTCCTCAAGGGCTCGGACATGATCTTCATCGCCGCCGGCGCAGGCGGCGGCACCGGGACCGGAGCGGCTCCGGTCGTCGCGCGGATCGCCCGGGAGATCGGTGCCCTGACGGTCGGCATCGTCACCAAGCCATTCGGCTTCGAGGGCTCCCGCCGGGCCGATCAGGCCGACAAGGGCGTCCAGGCGCTGGCCGAAGAGGTCGACACCCTGATCGTCGTCCCGAACAACCGGCTCCTATCGGTGCTCGACAAGCAGACGTCGATGGTCGACGCCTTCCGCGTGGCCGACGACGTCCTCCGTCAGGGCGTCCAGGGCGTCTCCGACCTGGTCACGCTCCCCGGTCTGATCAACCTCGACTTCGCCGACGTCCGGACGGTGATGTCCGACGCCGGCAACGCCCTCCTGGGAATCGGCATGGGCACCGGTGAGAACCGGGCGACCGAGGCCGCGATGGCGGCCGTCTCCTCGCCCCTCCTCGAGACCTCGATGGACGGGGCCAGGTCGATCCTCCTGTCGATCACCGGTGGCAGGGACCTCTCCCTGTGGGAGGTCAACGAGGCAGCCAAGGCGGTCAGCGAGGCGGCCCACGTCGACGCGAACATCATCTTCGGCGCGATGGTCGACGACAAGCTCGAGGACCAGGTCTGGGTCACCGTCGTCGCCACCGGCTTCGACGGTCAGCGGTCAGCCGCGACCCGGTCCCGCCTGCGCGAGCCGGCCGGCGAGCCGCGGGTCGAGCGGCGGCGGGTCGAGGCACCGGTCGGCCGCGCCCGGCGGGCCGACGGCCTCACCGACCGGGCCGAGGAGCCCCCGCCGCGGTCGCGGCGTCCGTCCCTGAGCGGCGCCGACCTCGACGTCCCCGAGTTCATGCCCCGCTGAACCCGGTCAAGGTCCTGCCCTCCGCGGGCGGCGTCGTCGCCGCCGGACACCCGTTGAGCGCCCGGGCCGGCGCCGACGTGCTCCGCGAGGGGGGCAACGCAGTCGACGGCGCCGTCGCCGCGATGCTGACGTCGTTCGTCGCCGAGCCCCTGTTCACCGGCCTCGGCGCCGGCGGTTACATGCTCGTCGCCGGCGGCTGCGACCCGCCCGCCCTGCTCGACTTCTTCGTCGAGGCGCCCGGCCGGGAGGCCGGGCCCCAGCCGGCCGTTCCGATGCTCGGCTTCGGCGTCGACTTCGGCTCCGCCGAGCAGACCTTCCACGCCGGGCCGGCCTCATGCGGCGTCTACGGCGTCCCGGCCGGCGTCTGTGCAGCGAACTCCCGGTGGGGGACCTGGCCACTCGCCGACCTCGTCGCCCCGGCGGCCGAGCTCGCCCGCCGGGGGGTGGCGCTCAACTGGGGGCAGGCCTACGTCGTCGAGCTCCTCGAGAGCCTCCTCACGAGCACACCCGAGGGCCAGGCCCTCTTCCGGCCCGGCGGCCGCCGGCTCGGCGAGGGCGATCTGATGCGCAACCCACAGCTCGCCGACACGCTCGACCGGCTCGGCCGCGACGGCGACGAGCCGTTCTACCGGGGCGACATCGCCGACGCCGTCTGCGACTGGATCGCCGCCGGCGGCGGCAGCCTCGGACGCGCGGATCTGAAGGCCTACGAGGCGATTCTCCGCGAGCCTGTCCGCGTCGCATACCGCGGTCGCGAGATCCTCAGCAATCCGCCGCCGTCGGCCGGCGGGACGCTGCTGGCCTACTCGCTGTCCCTGCTCGAGCGCGCAGAACCGCCGCCGACCCTCGAGCGGATCGTCGGCGCGATGGCGATGGCCCAGGCCGAGCGGACTCCCGAGTTCGTCGACGGCCTCGCCCAGGCGGGTTTTCTGGAGCGGTTCCTCGGCGGGCGGATGGGCTCCACTACGCACATTGCCGTGCTCGACTCGGCCGGCTTCGCCTGCAGCGTGACGACCTCGATCGGCGAAGGCTCGGCCGTCGTCGTCCCGGGAACGGGGATCCACCTCAACAACATGATGGGCGAGGAGGACCTCAACCCGCTCGGCTTCCATCGCCACGAGCCCGGCCGGCGGCTCCCGAGCATGATGGCTCCGACGATCGTGATGTCCCCGACCGTCGGGACGGCAGCCGAGGTCGAGCTCGTCCTCGGCAGCGCCGGGTCCAACCGGATCCGTTCGGCCCTCCTACAGACGATCATTGGGGTCGTGGACCACGGACTCACCGCGACCCGGGCAATCCGGGCGCCCCGCGTCCACTTCGAGGACGGCCGGGTCTACGCCGAGCCGGGGATCGACACGGGTCGACTCGAGCGGGCCGGGTACACCGTGACGCAGTTCGCCGCGCCCAACCTCTTCTTCGGCGGCGTCCAGGCCGTCAACCAGCGCGACGGGGTGATCTCGGGCGGGGGCGACCCCCGACGGGGCGGGGTCGCGGTGGAGGCGTGACGCCGGCGCGGCGTCGACCGGCCGCCCGTCGGCTGGGCGCGGCTGCCGCAGCCGTCGTCGTCGTCGTCGGCGGGCTCGCCGGGTGCGCGACCGGCGACCAGGCTGCCGACCTCTTCGCGGTGACCCGGAGCGGCACCATCCCGGACGCGTATCTGCTCGTGATCCCCCGGTCGGACGGGACCGTCAGCTGCGACGGCAGGCGCCATCTCCTGCCCGGGAAGCTCCTGATCGAGGCCGAGGACCTCCAGCCTGAACTCGAGCTCCCGGCCACCAAAGCGGTCACTCTCCCGTCGGGGCCGCGGCCGGTGATGACCTACTCGGTGCTCACTCCCGGAGGTCATTTCAGCTACTCCGACGACTCGCCTCACAAGCCGCAGGCGTTCTTCATGCTCGAGGACTTCACGACCGAGGTTGCGCGGCAGGTGTGCGGTCTGCCACGATGACCGGCGGAGCGTCTAGGATACCGGCGTTCGAGCGGCGCCACCTCGAGATTGTGGCCCGCGCAGTGCCATACGGCCGTGCAGGAGATACGGATGATGTCAACTCTGGGAGCCCGAATGTCGAGGCGTAGCCGCATCATCACCACGAAGGCCACGCTCGGGATCGCCGCGGCGATCGCCGGCGTCTTCGCGTTCGCGGCGCCGGCGTTGGCAGACAGCTCGGTGATCTCGACCAGCCATCCCGAACTGACCGGCGCCAGCGTGCTCGGCTCGAAGGCGATCCTCGCGTGCTTCGACAAGTCACTGGCGACCAACTTCAACATCAACAACCAGGACTTCTATCTCCAGGGCTACGACGAAGGTCGCACCACCGGCATCACCGGCCAATCCGACCTCTCCATTCAGGGGGTGGCTGCGACCGGGACCGGCAACCAGTGCGTGACCGTGAGCTTCAGCGGGACCGGCGACGTCCGCACCTACTCCGACGTCACCGTCCTTCAGGGCACTGTGACCTCGACCCCCGCGGCCGGCGCCCAGGTCAATGTCCAGGGCTCGGTCCCGCTCAGCGGGAGCCTGTTCCCGAACACGCCTGGCACGACGCTCCGCCCGCAGCTGATCAGCGCCGCCGTGGCGACGTCGACGACGGCGGTCTACAACTTCAGCGAGCCGCTCTCCGCTGACGTCGGAGCCAACGGCAGGTTCGGCTTCTACACGTTCAACGGCGGCGACACGACCTTCCACGCCGGGACGATCAGCACCTTCACCCAGGGCGCGACGGCCGTGGCGATCACCTTCGCCGGGGCGGACGCGACCGCCCTGTCGGCGGCAACGCGCTTCGTCGTCCAGGAGGGCGCCGTGACCGACTCGCTCGGCCAGGACAACCCGCTCGGCGTGACGGGGAGGGCCTCGCTGCGAATCAACCTCACCCCGACCACGGGAGCCGTCAGTGGTTCCGGCGGGACGATCGCCTACCACTTCGACTTCGACCAGGCGATTCCCCCGACCGCGGTGGTCTGCCCAACCGCCTTCGCCCTGTTCGACGAGAGCGGCGTCCGCTACAGCCCGGTCACCGGCGTCGCGCCGTCGGTCTCCGCCGACCGGCGGAGCGTCACGCTCGACTTCGTCGCCGGAACCCCCGGCGGAGATCCCGACCAGATCACGCTGGCCACCGTCGCCGCCGACGGGATCGACGCCGCCAGCTGCGCTCCGGTGGCTCCGGCTGTGGCCCAGCCCCTGAACAGCGAAGGGACCGGCGCCCTCTCCGGGGCAACCGACCACGCCGGTCTTACCAGCGGCCCCGACCTGATCAACTTCACGATCGACAAGGCGAACGGGAACGTCCTGTTCGACTTCGATGCCCCGGTGGCGACCGCGGCCGGATCGATCGACCCGGCCGACTTCGCGCTGGTCGACGGCAACGGCGCCCTCACGACGACGCCGAGCCAGGGCGGCTGCGGGATCCTCAGCCCGTCCACCGGTCCGCAGTTCAGTGTCAACCCGAGCACGCCGAACGAGGTCGTCGTCGACTTCGGGATGCCATCGTGCCTGGCCGGCCTGCTCGCCGGGACGCCGACGCTGACCGCGGTCAACAGCGCTGTCGGCGTCACGGTCAACCAGGGCGCCGTGATGGACGCGACGACAGCGGACGTCAACCCGATCGGCACGCTCGGCTACAACCCGCCGGTCACGGCACCGGCCGGGCCGACGACGCCTCCGGCTCCGCCGGTCCCGCCGGTCGCGCCGCTCGTGATCCCGCCGGCCGTCAAGAAGCCGTCGACCGGGTGCGTGACGAAGCGGATCATCACGATCCACCTCCTGAAGAGCGTCTCCGCCCGCCTGAAGTCGGCGACCGCGACCGTCGACGGGAAGGCCTACCCGGTCTCCAAGAAGCTGGTCGTCACGATTGCGCTCAGCAAGTACGAGAAGGTCAAGACGGTCACCCTGAAGATCAAGGGCAAGCCGAAGACCGGCCACCAGGCGATCAACGCGACCCGGACGTACCACCCCTGCGGGTAAGTCCGGGTCCGGGCGGCGCGCCGGCGAAGTTGAGGCCGCCGGGCGCCGGGCGCGGCCGGGCGGCCTCAGCCGAAGCGGACCTTGCCGTTCGAGCGGGCTCGGGCCTGAGCCCGATCGGAGAACTCGAGTCGCTTGAGGGCGGCCCGGAAGAGGCGGGTGACGAGGCGCATCCGGGCGTTCTCCGAGCGGAGCTCGAGCAGACCCTGCTTGGCGTCGAGGCCGAAGTCGACGGTCGCGGCCATCTCGTAGGCGGTCATCCCGGCGATCTTCACGGCGTCCGGAGCGGTGTCGGTCGCCCCGTCGACGAGCTCGGTGTAGGCCGTCCGCGCGGCCAGGGCCGCCTCGACGTCGGCCTCCTCGGTCCGGTCGCCGAGGAACTCGACCGTCCCCGCCGGGTAGGCGAGGTCGTCCTGGCGCTCGACCAGCCGGAAGGGGCGGGTCCCGCGCGTCAGGATGTTCAGCCGGCCGTCCTCCATCTGATCGAGGACCCGGTCGATCAGGCAGGCGCAGCCGACCGGCTTGAGCTCGGCCTCGCTGAGCCAGATGATCCCGAACTCGCGCTCACGCTCGAGGCATTCGTTGATCATCGTCCGGTACCGGGCCTCGAAGATGTGGAGCGGGACGTATTCGGTCGGGAGCGTGACCAGGCCCAACGGGAACAGAGGAAAATCCCGCTCGGTTCGTTGGGGCATGAGGTGAGTCTAGGCCAGCCACTCGACGACCCGCTCGCCTTCGCGACTCAGGCCGGCCGGCGACCGGTGAGCATCAGGTTGTAGAAGATGGCGGCCGGCAGGCGCGGCTCGAGCAGCCGGCGGTCGAGCTCCTGGAGGATCAGGTAGCCGCGGTAGGCGTACTGGCGCCACGCCCAGGGGATGTCCTGCGGCTCGGCGCTCGCCTCGAGCACGCGGTTGATCCAGCCGAACCAGTTGGCCACGAGCTCCTCGCCGCTGCACCGCACTCCCTCGAGACCGGCCCGCTCGGCGTGGGCGACGAGCTCGGCCGGCGCGAACGCGTGGATGTCGACCTGGCTCTCGAGCGCGTGCTCGGTCGCCTGCGGGGCGCCGTCGGCGTCGGCCGGCCGGGCCGGCGCCGCCGTGATCGCCCAACGCCAGAGCGGCGCGATCGCCCGGGCGCAGCGCTTGGGGATGCGGGCGAGCCGATCGCCGTAGCGGGACGGCTCGCCCATGAAGACGAGCGTCCCACCCGGGCGCAGAACCCGGACGAACTCGCTGAACGCCTGACCGAGGTCGGGCAGATGGTGGAGGACGGCGTGACCGAGCACGAGGTCGAACGACGCGTCGTCGAACGGCAGGCGCTCGGCGTCGGCCGCGACCGTCTCGACGCTCAGCCCGAGCCGCCCGGCGTTCGTCTCGAGCTGGGTCAGCATGCCCGGGGAGATGTCGGTCGCGCTCGCCCGGCCGATCACGCCGAGCTGGAGGAGGTTCAGCGTGAAGTAGCCCGTCCCGCAGCCGACTTCGAGCGCCGTCTGGTGGTGGCCGGCCGGCCGGCCGAGCGCCTTCTCGAACTTGGCGAGCGTCTGCGAGCGGCCGAGCTCGCCGAAGTCGATGCCCCACTTCGTGTCGTAGGTGTCCGCGGCGACATCGTGGTACCGGGTGTTGACGTCGCGTATGTCGTCTGCCGAAAGAGCCTCCACCGGCCGGCAACCCTATTGGTCACCCGGCCGCCGCGACGTCCCCGCTCGCCCGCCTTTCGTTCGCAAGCCTCTAGACTCGCCAGCCCCGTGAGCGGTCGCCGATACCTCCAGGCAGACCAGCCGCCCGGCGTCCCGCCGCTCGAGCTGACCGGGGAGCGGACGCTGCCCGACGTGCCCGAGGAGAACTACTGGTACCGGCGTCACCTCGCCGTCTACGAGTGGATCGCCAGCCGGGTCGCCGGCCTCCGGGTGATCGACATGGCGTGCGGCGAGGGCTACGGTGCGGCCGTCCTGGCGGGCGCGGCCGCCGAGGTGATCGGCGTCGACGCGAACCCCGAGGCTCACGCGCACGCCCGCCTGCGCTACCAGGCGGGGAACCTGTCGTTCGAGCGGGGGATGATCGAGACGTTCGACGCCCCGTGCGACGCGGTCGTCTTTCTCCAGACGATCGAGCACGTCCAGGACGCCGACGCCGTGCTCGAGCGCTTCAAGTCGTTGACCGGACCGTCGGGCGTCGTCTTCGTCACCACCCCCAACCTCCTGACGATCGCCCCGCCGGGGGCCGAGAAGTCCGACAACCCGTGGCATATACGCGAGTACCGGCCGGCCGAGTTCGCCGCCCTCTGCCGAGCGCACTACCCCCGGGTCGAGCTATACGGCCTCCACCACGCGGGAAAGCTCCGCGTCCACGCGGCCGCGCTTCGGCTGGGTTGGGACGCCGTCCACAAGCGCCTGCGCCTGACCGATCGGTTCTACGACCGCTTCACGCCGGCGATCTCCGCCGGCGACTTTCGCCTCCGGCTGGAGGCCGAAGCCCGACTCGACGACGCGCTCGACTTCCTCGCCGTCCTGCGCCCGTGACCGGGAGCGACCCGCCGCGTCCGCCCGTGACCGGCGGCGACGGCCGGCCGGGCGAGCTGGCGATCGTCCTCCACACGCACATGCCGTACGTCGAGGGCTTCGGGAGCTGGCCGTTCGGCGAGGAGTGGCTCTGGGAGGCGATCGCCGGCTGCTACCTCCCGCTGCTCGAGATCCTCGACCGCGGGGCCCAGCTGACGCTCTCGGTCACCCCGGTGCTCTGCGACCAGCTCGAAGCTCCGGGTCTGGCCGACCGCTTCCGGAGCTTCCTCGTCGACGTCCGGAGGGAGACGCACCGGATCGACGCGGCGACGATGCGGGCGGCCGGCGAGCCGCTGCTCGCGGCTGAGCTCGAGCGAGCGGCCGGCGACTACGAGCAGGCCCTCGCCCGGTTCGAGGAGATCGACGGCGACGTGCTCGGTCGACTGGCCGCCCATGCGACGTGGACGTCGTCGGCGACCCACGCCGTCCTTCCGATGTGCGCGACCGACGCCGGTGCCCGGCTGCAGATCGCCGCCGGGATCGCCGGCCATCGGGCCAGGTGCGGAGCCTGGGGTGGGGGCTTCTGGCTGCCGGAGTGCGCCTACGCCCCCTGGCTCGACCCGCTCCTCGCGGCCGCGGGCGTCCGCGCGAGCTGCGTCGATCTGACCGACCATTTCGGGTTGGGCTCGCCCGACCAGCTCCGCCCCCTGCGCAGCTCGGCCGGCCCGCTGCTCGTCCCGATCGACCGGGCGAGCATCGAGCTCGTCTGGCACGACGACGGATACCCGTCGGACGGCGGGTATCGCGACCACCACCACCTGACCGCCTGCCACCACCGGCCGTGGGCCAACGACGGCGGCTCGTACGACCACGACCGGGCGCTCGGCCTCGCCCGGACTCACGCGGCCGACTTCGTCTCGAGGACGATCGAGCGTCTACGACCCGGCGGAGGTCTCGTTGTGTGTGCGATGGACACGGAGTTCCTTGGACACTGGTGGTACGAGGGCATCGCCTGGCTCGAAGCCGTGATCGACGAGGCCGGCCGCCAGGGCTTGAGGCTGGCGGCACTCGACGACGCGCTCGCCCGGCACGAGGCGGTCGACCTCGCCGCCGGAGACCTAGGCGTGAGCTCGTGGGGCGCCGGACGCGACCTGTCGACCTGGGACTGCCCTGCCGTCGCCGGGCTGGCTTTCGCCGCGCGGGACGCCGAGCTCCGCACGCTGCACCGAGGCCGGGAGGCTGGGGAGCTGGCCGTCAGGGAGTTGCTCGGCGTCCAGGCGAGCGACTGGGCGTTCCTGATGACCAGGGCGATGGCCGGCGACTATCCGCTCGAGCGGGTCGCCGGGCATGCCGGGAACCTCCGGCGGGCGTTGGCCGGCGAGGCCGTCGACCCGGCGGTCGTGAGGAATCTCGGGGTGCACGCGGACATCGCGGCGCTGCTCGAGCCCTGAACGCCGATGAGTGCGCGACGGCCGTCCGTCCTGATCCTCTCGTGGGAGTACCCGCCGATCGTCGAGGGCGGGCTTGCCCGGCACGTCGGCAAGCTCTCGGAGGGTCTCGCGGCCGCCGGGTTCGACGTCCACGTGCTGACCCGCGGCGGGCGGGCGGCGCCGGCCGGGGGGGACCGCGGCGGGGTCAGTGTGCATCGGATCCGGGCGTCCGCCTGGCCGGCCGATCCGGATCGGTTCGTGGCCTGGGTCGGCCGGATGAACCGAGCTCTGCTGGAGGCCGGGACGGAGCTGGCCGAGCGGTTCGACTTCGACCTGATCCACGGCCACGACTGGCTCGTCGCCGACGCGGTCGAGGGTCTCGCCGACCGGCTGGACCGGCCACTGGTGATGACGATCCACGCAACCGAGTACGGCCGCCACCAGGGCTGGATCGTCGGCCAGCCGCAGCCCCGGATCCACGAGGCCGAGCGGCGGATCGTCCACCGGGCTGACCGGGTGATCGCCTGCTCGGAGTTCATGGCCGGGCACATCGCCGACGTCCTCTCGGCCGACGAGTCCCGGATCCGAGTGATCCCCAACGGCGTCGATCCTTCGGACCTCGCCGCGCCGGAGCCCGAGACCCTTGAGCGGATGCGCAGCCGGTTCGCCGGGCCGGACGAGCCGCTCGTGCTGATGGTCGGGCGGCTGGTCTACGAGAAGGGCTTCCAGGTCGGGCTCGAGGCCGTGGGTCGCCTGATCCGGCAGCGGCCCGGCCTGCGCTTCGTGATCGCCGGGACCGGAATCTATGAGACCGAGCTCAAGGCCGAGGCGTCCCGCCTGGGGCTCGACCGGCAGGGAAGCTTCCTCGGTTGGGTCGGCGACGATCTGCTCGGGTCGCTCTACCGGATCGCCGATGTCTGCGTCGTTCCGTCGATCTACGAGCCGGCGGGCCTGGTGGCGCTCGAGGCGATGACCTGCGGTTGTCCGTGTGTCGTCGCGGACACCGGCGGTCTGCGGGAGGCGGTGTGCCACGGGAAGACCGGACTCCGCTTCGCCGTGAGGGACCCGGATTCGCTCGCCTCGATGGTCGAACTGGTCCTGGGTGATCGGCAACTCCGCGAGGGCGTCGTTCACGCTGGCCGCGACCAGGTGGCGTGCTCGGACTGGGCGCCTGCGGCCCGGGCAACCGCCGCGGCCTACGGCGAGCTTCTCGACGCTCGCCGGCCGATCGCGCGGGGAGGTGAGCGGTAGATCCCGCGTTCGCGTCGATTTCGTCGAACACGCGGACTCGGCGTCTCGAGGCGCCCGGCGTTGCCTGCGACGCTGAACACGAGGCCGGCCGGGATGAGATCAGGCTCGCTACGCTGCGTGGAGGATGGAGATTCGTCCGCTGCTCGCCGCCGACGCCCGGGCCGTCCACCGCAGCCTGCTGGGGGACCCCGAGGTAGCAGCGTGGTACCGCTCCAGCGGACCGTTCAGTCTGGCGGAGTGCGAGGAGATGGTGACGAGGAAGGTCGCTCATCGGGCCGCCCATCGATTCGGCTGGTCGTTGGCGTGGGAGGGCGAGACGTGCGTCGGGTGGGGCGTCGCTCGCTCCCACTGGCGCCGGGGCATCGCCTCCCGCCTGGGCCAGCACGCGCTGACCGAGGTGAGCGTGCTGGGACTGCGCGGCGTGGTCGCGTACACCCGTCAGGACAACGTCGCCTCGCGCGGTGTGATGTCCGGGCTCGGGATGGCTTACGAGAAGACCTTCGACTTCGACGGCCAGCCACACGTGCTCTACCGCAAGCCCCTCGCCCAAGGCCAGCCAACTGACGGCGGACCGCCCGCGAGACCGGCCCGCCGAATAGGCTGTCGGAGATGACCGGCCCCGAAGGACTCGACGCTCTCTCGTCGGCTGAGCTCCACGAGCGGGCGGTCGCCCTGGCCAAGCACAGGCTCGACGTGCGCTTCTTCTGGAAGCTGTTCGAGTCGATTCCCGAGGCACGGGCGATCGCCGGGGAGCTGGACGAGGCCGACGTCCAGCGGGCGTCGAACTGGCTGTTCGACTTCCGCAACGCCGACGCCGCCCTCGACGACGCGCTCCGGCCGCTGTACCTCGACTACCTCGTCAAGCACGACAAGTCGGCCACCTGACGTCGACTCGGCCCGACTCGGGCGGCGGTCGCCGAGTCGAGGCGCGGCCGCACCCGCCGGGCGACCGGTCAGTCGAAGCGCATCGCGCGCGGCGCCTTGCGCATGCGGATCACCCGGGCGGGGATCCCTCCGACGACGGCGTTGTCCGGGACGTCCCTGGTAACCACCGCGTTCGTCCCGATCACGCAGTTCTCGCCGACCCGGACGCCCCGCAGGATCGATACGCCGTAGCCGATCCAGCAGTTGTGTCCGATCTCGACCGGCCGCTTGTAGATGCCCTGGGCTCGGATCGGCCGCTCGACGTCGACGACGCCGTGGTCGAAGTCGATCATCATCACCTTGTCGGCGATGATGCACTCCCGTCCGATCTTGATGTGCCGGAAGCAGGAGATCGTGCACTCCTGGCCGAGCACGCTCTTCGCGCCGATCTCCGCGATCCCCTCGTGGACGCGGACCTTCGAGTTGTCGCCGAGCCAAGACCATCGTCCGAGCACGAGTCGTGCGCCCGGAGCGACCTCGAGGTGGACGCCCGGCCGGATGAAGGCGATCCCGTCGAGCTGGAGGCGGTCTCCAAGACGGAACTTGGCCCAGCCGAGCCGGACGAGGAGGGCCGCGTAGCGATGGTTGAGCATCCGGTGGGCGCGCATGAATCGGACCAGCTCGACCGGGTTGTGGCGCAGCGGCGGGGGTGGACCGAACACGACCGGATCGACCGGCGCGAGCGGGGGATCGGCGAGCCGCTGGTCCATCGCGGGCGAATCGTAGATCAGTCGCCCGCATCTCCGGTGGGATGATTCGCGGCCGATGACTCCGGAGACCCTTGCCCAACGCCTGCTCGACGGCGACCGCCGGGCCCTGGCCCGGGCGATCACGCTCGTCCAGGACAACGACCCGGCCGGATGGGAGCTCGTGCGCGAGGTCTATCCGCACACCGGGCAGGCCGCGGTCTTCGGCCTGACCGGCCCACCCGGCAGCGGGAAGTCGACCCTGATCGGCGCCCTCGTCGGCGCTCGGCGGGCGGCCGGTCGGAGGGTCGCCGTGCTCTCGATCGACCCGTCCTCGCCGTTTTCCGGCGGAGCCGTGCTCGGCGACCGGATCCGGTTGACCGACCACTTCCTCGACGGGGGCGTGTTCATCCGGTCGATGGCCAACCGAGGAGCCCTCGGCGGGCTGTCCGAGGCGGCACTCCAGACCGCCCTGCTGATGGACGCGGCCGGGAACGACGACGTCTTCGTCGAGACGGTCGGCGTCGGCCAGGCCGAGGTCGACATCATCGACCACGCCGACACGGTCGTCCTCGTCCTGATCCCCGGATCCGGCGACTCGATCCAGGCGCTGAAGGCCGGGGTCATGGAGATCCCGGACGTGATCGTCGTCAACAAGGCGGATCACCCGTTGACCGACACGATGATCCGCGAGATCCGCGGCGTCCTCTCACTCGCGCCCCAGCGCGGCTGGCGGGTGCCGATCGTCAGGACCCAGGCGCTCACGGGGGTCGGCACCGACGAGCTGGTCGCCAAGCTCGAGGAGCACCGGGCGTACATCGAGGCCGAGGGAACGCTCGGCGATCGCCGCCGGCGAAACCTCCGGGCCGAGGTGCTCGCGCTCGCGACGACCCGGATGCGCCGGACGCTCGAGGCCCGACTGGCCGACGATGACGACTTCCAGGCGATGCTCGACGAGGTCGTCGCCCGGCGCCTCGACCCGGCGAGTGCGGCTCGACTGATCGTCGACGGAGACGTCTGATGCTCAGACACGACGCCGTGCGGGAGACCGATGTGATTGTTCGGGGCGCGCTCGTCACGACCGTCGACTGGCGGAGCAGCTGACCGAGTGGCCGGCGGCCGGCGGCGGCACGGGTCAGCCGCCGGTCACGTCCGTGCTGGCGAACTTCATCCGCCGGTCACGTCGCGGCGGAGGAAGACGAGGTACGCGGCGAACACGCACGGGACCGCATAGATCGCGCTGACCCAGGCGGCCCGGACGATCGGCGACCAGTCGATCGGCGTGCGCAGGAAGCCCATCCACGCGTCGAACTGGTTGGGCAGGAGGTAGTCGTGGAGGCTGCCGAGGCCGGGGACGATGTTCAGCAGGTTGAGCATCAGGACGACCATCACCGTCCCGACGACGGCACCGGCGCTGTTGCGGGTCGTCGTCGACAGGAGCACACCGATCGAGGCGATCGCGAGCATCGGGAGGAGGTAGATGCCGAAGCTCGCGTAGACCAGCTCGAGCGCCTTGGGCGCTGAGATGTGCGTCCCCGAGAGTGAGACCAGGCCGTTGAAGCCGGACTCGAGCGACCCGGCGACGGTCGCGACGGTGCCCATCAGGACGAGCGCGAGGAGGGCGTAGGACAGCGCGGCGAGCAGCTTCCCGGCGAAGATCTGACCGCGGTCGAGCGACCGGGTGAGGATCGTCTTCAGCGTGCCGTTGTGATCCTCGGCCGCGACGATGTCCCCGGCGACGAGGGCAGTGGCCAGGGGGAGCAGGAAGGCCGACGCGAAGATCAGGATCACGAGCGGGATCGCCAGCCCCGACTGGTGGACGTAGCGACCGAAGGCCACGCCGTCCGGGCCGCCGGCCCGCAGGCCGAGCGAGATCACGAAGATCAGTGGAACGGCCGTGACGATGCCCAGGCCGAGGTAGGTCCGCTTCTGGGCGCGGAGCTTGCGCAGCTCCCAGACGTAGACCGTCAGCGTTCCCGGCCGCCTCACGCGACTGCCTCCGCGGCGACCGGGTCGCCCTCGGTCAGGCGGAAGAAGAGGTCCTCGAGCGTGGCCTGCTCGTTGGCCAGCAGCTTCAGTCCGATCCCGGCCTCGCCGAGCGCGATCGACAGCTCGGCGATCGCCGGCTCCTCGGCTCGCACGCGGATCTCGTCGTCGGTGACGCGGATCTCGAAGATCGCCGGCTGGGCCCGGCAGACGGCCGCCGCCCGGTGGTCGTCGGTCGTTCGCACGCGGTACTCGGCGGCCGCCGTCCGCTTCAGCTCGGCCAGCTCGCCCTCGTAGGCGACCCTCCCCGTGCGGATGATCGCCACCCGGTTGCAGAGCTCCTCGACCTCGGCGAGCTGATGGCTCGAGAGCATCACGGTGATCCCCTCGCCGGCAAGCCGGCGGATCAGCGAGCGCATGTCGCGCAGGCCGGCCGGGTCCAGGCCGGTCGCCGGCTCGTCGAGCAGGAGCAGGCGCGGCGCCCGCAGGAGCGCGGCCGCGATCCCCAGGCGCTGGCGCATCCCGTGCGAGTAGCCGCCGACCTTGTCGCCGTCGCGCTTGTCGAGGTCGACCGCCCGCAGCGACTCGTCGATCCGCCCGGCGGCCCCGGCCCCGTCGAAGGCCGCCAGCAGGTCGAGGTTGCGCCGGCCGGTCATGTACGGATAGAACCGCGGCGCCTCGACGAACCCGGCGACCCCGTCGAGCGCCTTCGCGCCGGCGATCAGCGGGTCCCGGCCGAACAGCTCGACGTCGCCCTCGTCGGGGCGGATCAGGCCGAGCAGCATCCGCAGGGAGGTGGTCTTCCCGGCGCCGTTCGGACCGAGGTAGCCGTAGATGTCGCCGGTCGCCACGTTCAGGTCGACGTGGTCGACCGCGACGAGCTCGCCGTACCGTTTGACGAGCCCGAGCGCCCGGACGGGGGGAGCGTCGCCGTCCGGGGCGCGGCCGCTCGTGCTCACAATCCGCGGGCCGCGGCCTCGGCCGCGGCAGGGGGCACCGAGCCGACCACGGTGTAGTCGACCCCGTTGTGATCGAAGCGGATCAGCGTGCCGAGCGCCGTCGCGAGCTCGGTGCCGGTCGCTCCGTTGACGGTCACCGTCGGCAGGCCTCCCGACGAGTCCGACGAGCTCGCCGACGCGGGCTTGGCCGGGGCGGTCGTCTTCGCCTGACGCTCGAGCACGACGATCGCCCCGAGGTGCTGGCCGTACGTCACGAGGGCCGCGTCCTTCCCGTCGGCCGAGAGCAGCCTGACCGACGTCTGGGGGAGCCCGGCGAGTGCGGTGGGCGCGTCGAGTGTGAAGGGCAGCGCCGCGGCGACGGCCGCCGGTCCGGTGACCGCGTTCGCATGCGCGCCTGCCACGCCGGCCTTCGCCGCGGGGGCCGACAGCTCCGTGATCTTTGCGTTCGCCGGCGGCGTGACGGTCACGTCGCCCGGCGCGACCGGCCCGAAGGACACCTGGGTCGCCGTCAGCTCGAGCACCGGCGTGCTGTCGCCCTGGGCGTAGACCCCGAAGCGCAGGGGGGCGCCGTTGGCCGCGTCGAAGGCCAGCTCGGCCGATCCGAGGAGACCGCCGTCGTGCTTGGGCGAGAAGGTCACCGAGTAGGCCGGCGCGCCGCCGACATCGGTCGGGTTGGCGGCGGATACGCCGACCTTGCCCATCAACCTGTTGAGCGCGTCTGTGATCGTCTGGAGGGTCGGCGGCTGGTGGGCGGGTTGCGCCCCGGACGACTTGTCGCTGGGCAGCGTTCCCCGGTAGACGGTGTTGCTTGCGACGTCGAAGATCTGGAAGGCCGCCGGCGTGACGGTGATCTCCGTGTCGCCGGTCGACGCCTGCAGCTCGAGCCGGAGATCCCCGTTGCCGTCGGCCCATAGGCGGCCGTTCCCGCCGCTCAGCAGAGGCCCGGCTCCGGGAATACTCGACGTGTCGATGAGGTTGTTGGTGAACTGGATCTGCGCCGTCACGCCGTCGATCTTCGGTCCGTCGATCGCGTCGTGGATCGCGACGGCCAGTGTCTTGGCGGCTGGGATCGGGCCGCTCCCGCCGAGCGCGGCGACCGCCACGGCGGTGACCGAGCCGCCGAGGACGACGACGCCGGCGAGCACGGCGAGCAGCTTGCGAGTGGGGAGACGGCGGAGTCGGTTCACGTCGGGCCTTCCTGATCCGGGTGCTCTTCCAGACTAGGTCCGGTGTCTGACAATCCCCTGACAGCAGGCAGCTCGAGCGTGAAGCGGGCCCCGTCGACGAGGACGCGACCGCCATGGCGGGCGGCGGTCGCCGCGACGATCGACAGGCCAAGTCCCGAGCCGGGCCGGCCGGTCGCCGGCCCGCGCCAGAAGCGCTGGAAGGCGAGCTCGACCTGGGTCGGGTCGAGCCCGTGGCCGCGGTCGGACACGGCGAGCAGCGCCCGGTCTCCGGCTCGGCTCAGGCTGACCGCGACCGGCTGGTCGGCGGGACCGTGGAGGCGGGCGTTGTCGACGAGGTTCCGCAGCGCCCGCTCGAGGGCGCCGGGTTCGCCGCGCACGATGACCTCGTCGTCGATCGTCACCTCGACGAGCGTCAGCCCGTCGCAGACGGCGTCGACGACCTCGCTCAGGCGGACCAGCTCGATCGGGTGGGTCGCCCCGTCCTCGCGCTCGAGCGCCAGGAGGTCGTCGAGCAGGTGGGCCAGGCGGACCGCGTCGGTCTCGATGTCCCGGAGGGCGTCGGCATCCGCCCCGTGCCGGGCGACGTAGGCGGCGTTTCCGCGCAGCGAGGTCAGCGGCGTGCGCAGCTCGTGGGACGCGTCGGCCAGGAAGCGCCGCTCGGTGGTTCGTGCCCGCTCGAGCGACTCGAGCATCCGGTTCAGCGTGCTGGCGAGCTCGGCCAGCTCGCCGCCCTGCGAGCCGCTCGGCAGCCGGCGGGACGCGTCGTGGGTGTCCGCGATCTCGCGGGCCCCGTCGGCCAACCGGCGGAGCGGGCGAAGGCCGCGCTGTGTGAGCAGGGCGGCTCCGGCCGCGCCGAGCAGGCCGGCGGCCAGCGCGCTGAACGCGACCAGGGCCCGCAGCCGGTGGACGGTCTCGTCGATCTCCGAGGTGCTCGACCCGACGAGCACGGCACCCCCGCTGACCGGCCCGCCGGCGTCGGCGATCGGGGCGACATACTCGCGCAGCGGCTCGTCCGAGAGGTCGGCGTCCCGGAAGCTTCCCCGCCCGTCTGCGAGCGCGCTCGTCAGGGCGCTGCCACCGGGGAGGACGCGACCGCCGAGCGAGAGTGACCGGGCGTAGATCCGGCCGAGCCGGTCGACCACCTCGACCGAGAGGTCCCGGCCGCCGAACGGGGCCTCGAGGGCTCCGGGCGAGGTCAGGACGGCCGGGGCCTCGACGGCCAGCCGGGCGACGTCGGCCGCGCGGGAGCGGAGCGTCGAGTCGAGTGAGCTGTGGAGCTGGTGGTCGACCAGCAGGAGGACGCTCGCGCCGAGCACGGCAACCGCCCCGATCGTCGCGGCGGCGGCCGCGGCGATCAGCCTGGCCCGGAGCGAGAGCCGGGCGCGGAGCGGGGCCCGGCCGGCCCGATCAGCCGGCACGACGCGTCGATCCGCGACCGGGCATGCGGGCGGTCACCGGCCGAGCATGAAGCCGACGCCGCGGATCGTCCGGATCAGGGGCGGGTCGCCGAGCTTGCGGCGAAGGTAGCCGACGTAGCGGTCGACGACGTTCTCGACGGCCGCCCCCCGCCAGACCTCGTCGATCGCCAGGTCGCGGGAGACGACGGCCCGCGCATTGCGGAGCAGCAGCTCGAGCAGCTCGGCCTCGCGGGCGGTCAGCTCGATCGGATCCCCGCGGCGCGTCGCGGTCCGGGTTTCGGGGTCGAGCGTGAGGTCCTCGTAGGCGAGCGTCGGCCCGCCATGCCGACGGGTCAGCGCCCGCACGCGGGCAGCAAGCTCGGACGGGGCGAACGGCTTGACGAGGTAGTCGTCGGCGCCGGCGTCGAGACCGGCGACCCGATCGGCGACCGCGTCGCGGGCGGTGAGCAGGAGGATCGGCGTGACGACGCCCTTGGCGCGAAGCCGCCGGCAGACCGCGAGGCCGTCCATCCCGGGCATCGCGACGTCGAGGATCACGAGGTCGGGGAGACGGCGCTCGATCTCGACGAGCGCCTGCGGACCGTCGGCGACGCTGCGCACGTCGTTGCCCTCGGCCCCGAGCGTCCGCTCGAGCATCCGGCGGACCGGGGCGTCATCGTCGACGACGAGAACCTGCACCCGGCGAGTGTACGGCCGGGTCAGCGGGCGGCGGGCGCGGCAGGCGGGTGGGGAGCCTCCGCGCCTGTGATCCATCAACCAGTCGCGGAGGATGACGCATGGCTCATCTGCTTCAGATCGACTCGAGCATCCAGGGCGACCGGTCGGTGAGTCGCCGTCTGACCGCGCGGGCGGCAGACGTCTGGCGGGCCGCGCACCCCGGCGGGACCGTCACGTACCGCGACCTCGGCGCCGACCCGCTGCCCCACCTGGACTCGGCCGGCGGGCTCGCGCGGATCGTGGGGCCCGACGACCAGACACCGGCCCAGGCCGCGTCGTGGGCGCGGTCGCTGGAGGTCGTCGGCGAGGTGCTCGCCGCGGACACGGTCATCCTCGGCCTGCCGCTCTACGACTTCGGCCCGCCCAGCTCGATCAAGTCGTGGGTCGACCACCTCGTGGGACGGGGCCTGTCGATCGACGCGGCCACCGGGGGAGGGGCTGCTCGCCGGACGCGAGCTGATCGTCCTGGCCGCGCGGGGCGGCGGCTACGGAGCCGGAACGCCGCGGGAGGGTTGGGATCACGCGGAGGTCTGGCTGCCGCACGGGATCAGCATGACCGGGCTGGAGCCGCGCTTCATCACCGCCGAGCTGACCCTGGCCGAAGTGAATCCGGCGATGGCTGAGCTGCGACCCGTGGCAGCCGAGAGCCTGGCGGCGGCGGAGCGGGAGATCGACGAGCTCTGGACAGCCGTGGCGGCGTAGCATCCTCGCGTCGACCGGCGCCTCTCGTGGCGCCGGTCCGACTCGCCGTCGTCAGGAGATCAGGCGGGCTGCTTGACGATGCGGATGTAGGGCTTGGGGGTTTCCCAGCCGTCGGGGTACTGTTCGGCGGCTTGTTCGTTGGTGACGCTGCCGGCGATGATGACGTCGCCGCCGGGTTGCCATTGGGCGGGGGTGGCGACCTTGTGCTTGGCGGTCAGTTGGAGGGAGTCGATGACGCGGAGGACTTCGTCGAAGTTGCGTCCGGTGGTCATTGGGTAGACGAGGATCAGTTTGATCTTCTTGTCGGGTCCGATCACGAAGACGTTGCGGACGGTTGCGTTGTCGGCGGGTGTGCGGGCGGTGGGGTCGCCTTCGACTTCGGCGGGGAGCATTCCGTAGGCTTTTGCGACGGTGAAGTCCTTGTCGCCGATCAGGGGGTAGTTGACGGCGTGGCCTTGGGTTTCCTTGATGTCCTCGCTCCATTTGGCGTGGTTTTCGACTGGGTCGACGGACAGGCCGATGATCTTGACGCCGCGTTTGGCGAATTCGGGCTCGATGCCGGCGAGGTAGCCGAGTTCGGTTGTGCAGACGGGTGTGAAGTTGCGGGGGTGGGAGAAGAGGACGGCCCAGGAATCGCCGATCCATTCGTGGAAGTGAATTGGTCCTTGGGTCGTTTCGGCCTCGAAGTCCGGGGCGGTGCTGCCAATGCTCAGAGCCATTGAGTCTCTCCTTTGACTGCCAGGGTCGTGCCCGTTGACAAGGGCACCTTTGCCGTTGCCTACAGCTTATAGGCCTTTATCGGATCAGATTTGCGGTCTTAGGCTCCGGGGGGCCGATTCTCGGCCGCGAAACCTCGCCGGCCCGGCCGTCCGCCGGCCTGATCCCGTCAGTGGGTCGATCTGCTCGGCGGCTGCCCGGCGTGGCCCGACCCGCGCAGCCGTCGCGCCCCTCCGCTCCGGCTTCCAGGCCGCCCAGGAGCGATCGGTTCGAGTCGCGCCGCCGGCTCCGGCCACAGCGATTGCACGGTCCTGGACCGAGCCGGTAGGCTTGCGCGACTGTTGTCGATTGGGGGGTCGAGACGAGGCATGCGCGCCAGTCCGCTGCACACGATCCGGGCGCTCGTCGCGGCGATCTGTGCGGTCTGTGCCGCCGCCGGCGTCGCCGGCGCGACCAGCGCCGTCGCGGCCCCCGCGCCAGCCCCCGTCGCGGCCAAGCCGGCCGTGGCCCCGTCGAACGACAGCCGCGACAGCGCCCGCGTCGTCAGCAGGCTCCCGACGACCTTCACCGGCACGACGATCGGCGCGACCCTCGAGCCGAACGAGGTCCACTCCGACTGCGCCCCACAGCCGACCAACAACTCCGTCTGGTACTCGGTCACCACGCCGGTCGCCCAGCGGCTGGCCGTCAGCCTGGCCGCCGGCGGGAAGCTCGATGCGACGCTCGACGTCTTCCTTGCGCAGCGCTCCCAGCTCGAGCCGGTCGCCTGCGACGTGACCGATGCCCACGGCGACGCGGCCGTCCGCCTCAACACGACGGCCGGGGCGACGTACGTGATCCGCGTCGCCAAGCTGCTTGACTCCGACCCCGGCGCGTTCACGATCAACGTCTACGAGCCCCAGCCACCCGCTACGGCTCCCGGCAAGCCGCTCCCTGCCCGCGGGATCTCGTCGTCGGTCGACCGCATCCAGAACGTCAGCCAGGCCTGGGCGGTGAGCATGACGGAGGGTACGACGTACCGGGTCAACCTCAACAGCGACACCGACGGGGCCTGCGTCAGCTACGCGTTCTTCGCGCCGGGTGCCCAGAACTTCGATTCGGACAACCCCGTCCTGAATGGCGATTGCGGCGGCTACCGGCTGTTCACGCCGACCACGACCGGCCGGTTCTCGATCCTCGTCACGCCTTCGGATGACTTCTCCGGATCCCAGCCGTACCACCTCCAGGTCGGCGTCGCGCCGACCTCGGCGACGGCACCCGGGGTCCTGCTGGAGAACTACGCCCACGCCAAGGGTCGGCTGAACGACGCCGGCGTCGACGCGGTCGAGCTGTTCCGCTTCAACGTCAGCTCCCGCTCGAACCTCCAGCTGAACCTCGACGCCGGCGATTCGGTCCAGTTCGACGTCGAGCTGCTCAACGACAGCGGCCACCGGATCAGCTGTGCGTGTGGCGACTCCGGCTCCCAGCAGGTCGAGCGCCAGCTCTCACCCGGACGCTACTTCGCGGTCGTAATCGCTCGCGGCGGGACGGCCGGCAGGTTCACGCTCGAGCGGGAGTCACGGTCGATCACGAAGACGTCGATCTCGATCGCCGGCGCGACCCACGCAAACGAGCCGCCCGGCGCGTCGGTCCCGATCAACGTCTCCGTCTCCCCGGGCGCCTCCGGCCCGGTGACGATCACCGTCGAGCGCTTCGACCCGGTCGCCAAGTGGCTCTTCTTCCACACCTACAAGGTCAACGCCTCCGGCGGCGGCGCAACGGTCAGCTTCCTGCCTGCGTCGGTCGGACGCTGGCGGGCCGAGGCCTCCTACGCCGGGAGTCGGACCCAAAGCCCGAGCGCGAGCGGGTTCGCCACCCTGCTCGTGGCCGGGCCCCTCACCGGGTAGCGGCGCCGGTCTGGCCGGGACCGCGTTGAAGCCGTGCCGCTGCTCGGTCACGCCCGCCAGAGACAGGAGTGACCCCTCGACCTCACCGCGATCGCGGCATCGGGACACAACTCGAGGTAGGTGACCCCTACCCGGCGTGCGAGAGGGCCAACTCAACGAGCAGACGGACGCCAAACCCCGAGCCGCCCTTTTCGGCGTACGCCCGACCCAGGTTCCACGCCGTGCCCGCGATGTCCAGGTGGGCCCACGGCGTCTCGCCGACGAACCGCTTGAGGAACTCCGCGGCCGTGATCGACCCGGCCTTGCGGACCTCGGGCGCGTTGTCGATGTCCGCGTACTTTCCCTTGATCAGCTCGGCGAACTCCGGGTGGAAGGGCATCCGCCAGACGAGCTCGCCGGTCGCGGTCCCCGCCTTCTCAACGGTCGCCGCCCACTCGTCGTCGTTGCTCATCATCCCGGCGAACGTCGATCCAAGGCCGACGATGATCGCCCCGGTCAGCGTCGCCAGATCGACGACCCGCTCGGCGCCCTCGGCCACCGCGTGGGCCAGGCAGTCGGCCAGCACCAGGCGACCCTCGGCGTCGGTGTTGTTGATCTCGATAGTCGTCCCGTTCATCGCCTTGACGATGTCACCCGGCTTGGTCGCGTGGCCGCTCGGCATGTTCTCCGTCGCCCCGATCACCGCGATCAGATGGACCGGAAGCCGCAGGCGGGCGATCGCGCCGACCGCCTCGAGGACCGCGGCTCCGCCTGACATGTCGAACTTCATCTCGCTCATCGCGGCTCCCGGCTTGAGGGAGATCCCCCCGGTGTCGAAGGTCACCGCCTTGCCGACGAAGCCAAGCACGGGCCCCGACGCGTCGGGGCCGTCGTAGCGCAGCGTGATCAGCGCCGGCTCCTGATCGGTGCCCTTGGCGACGGCCGCGAATGACGCCATTCCGCGCCCGATGATCTGCTCGCGTCCCTCGACCACCGCTCCAAGACCGTCGAGTTCGTCTGCCAACTCCATCGCGCGCTCGCCGAGTCGGGTCGGCGTCATGTCGTTGGACGGCATGTTCTGGAGCGTCCGCGCCGCGTTGACCGCATCGGCGACGATCGCCGCCCGGGCGACCTGATCTGAGACGTCGTGGTGGGCCGAGACGATCAGCTCGCCGAGCGGCGGCGGCGGACGATCCTCCTCCCGCTCGGGGACCGACTTGTACTGGTCGAAGCGGTAGGTCACCAGCGCCGTACCCTCGACCAGGGCGCCGGGGACGTCGTCGCCGACGTGGTGGGGAAGCTCCCAGCAGAGACTCTTCGCCCCGAGCTCGGCGGCTCTGCTCGCGGCCAGCGCCCCGAGCACACGCGCCCGCTCCGCGTCGAAGTCGTCGCGCTTGCCGAGGCCGACCAGCAGCCAGCGCTTGCCGGCCGCGTGAGTCAGGGCGAGGTGCTTGAAGTTGCGTTTCGCCTCGCCCGACTCGAGCAGGCTCTGGAGGGCCCCGTCCTCGATGTCATGGGCGACGTTCTTGCCGTCGAAGACGCCGATCACGACCGTGTCGGCCTGGGTTTCGACCGGTGGGCTGGTGGTTGCTGAGACATTCATATCGGCCGAGCATATCGCGCGCGTGTGCCGGTTCGTGTGGCCGCTTCGCCTAGGATTGAGTGCCGACCACCGATCGTGGAGACTGGAAGACAGATGCCCAAGACCGTGATTCTCGGCGCGGCCCGCACTCCGATCGGCAAGCTCGGAGGCGGCCTCGCGTCACTCGATGCAACCGACCTCGGCGGCGTCGCGATCCGCGCCGCCCTAGTCCGGGCCGACGTCGCACCCGAACAGGTCGACCATGTCGTGATGGGCCAGGTCCTCCAGGCCGGGCAGGGCCAGATTCCGTCGCGCCAGGCCCAGATCAAGGCCGGCATCCCCAAGGAGGTCAGCTCCGAGACGATCAACAAGGTCTGCGCGTCCGGCGTCAGGGCCGTGGGCATCCTCGACATGGCGATTCGCTCCGGCGAGGTCGAAGTCGGTGTCGGCGGTGGGATGGAGTCGATGTCCAACGCCCCGTACATGCTCCCCGGCGCTCGCTTCGGCTTCCGCATGGGCGATGCCCAGGCGCTCGACGCGATGCTCAAGGATGGCCTGACCAACCCCTTCTCCGGCAAACACATGGCTCAGGAGGCGAGCGAGGTCGCCGCCGGGCTCGAGATGACCCGCGCGGACATGGACCGCTGGTCGGTGCGCTCGCACGAGCTCGCGGTCCAGGCGATCGACGACGGGCGGATGGCCGAGGAGATCGTCGCCGTCGCCGTCAGGACCAGGAAGATCGAGACCGTCGTGGAGGATGACGAATCCCCCCGGCGCGGGACGACGCTCGAGGCGCTGGCCCGGCTCCGGCCGATCTTCACGGTCGACGGGACCCACACCGCCGGGAACGCGCCGGGTGTCAACGACGGCGCCGGGGCGATCGTCGTCGCGAGTGACGAGTGGGCTCGCGACAACGGCAAGGAGGTCCTCGCCGAGGTGATCGCCCAGGCCCAGGTCGCCGGCGACTTCGCCAACCTCGCCCAGACCCCGGCTCTCGCCGCTCGGAAGGCGCTCGCCCGAGCCGGCCTCGAGGTCGAGGCGATCGACCTCTGGGAGATCAACGAGGCCTTCGCGTCGGTCACGCTCAACTCGATCCGGATGCTCGGAATCCCCGAGGATCGTGTCAACGTGAATGGTGGAGCCGTCGCCCTCGGTCACCCGATCGGCGCGTCGGGCGCCCGAATCATCGCGACGCTCGTACTCGAGCTCCGCCGCCGTGGCGGCGGACTCGGCTGCGCCGCGATCTGCTCGGGCGGCGGTCAGGGCGACGCGGTCGTGATCCGCGTCAACGCCTGAACCTTCCGGCGTCCCCTCGCGAGGCGTCTGCGCCGGTCCCTCCCTTGTGGTCGTCGCCCTTCGTCGCCAGCCTCCGCCGCACCGGTCGCGGCGGAGCGGCGGACGACTGAGGGAAGGCTGACGTGGGCAGGAGTTCGGTTCCGGCATCGTGGGCGCAGGCGGCCTGGTCGCATTCGCCCTCCAGGTTTCGCCGGCACTCGCCGCTCCGTGTCTATCCGGGACCCAACAGTCGCTGACCGTCACCAACGGACAGACGATCGAGCTCGGCGGCCACGTGACGTCTGCCGTCACGATTCGCAGCGGCGGCGCCCTGGCGACCGAGGACGGCTCGACGATCGGCGGCGGAGTGACGGCTCAGCCCGGGGCGGTCTCGCTCCAGCTCGGAGGGACTCAGGTCGTCGGAAGCGTCACGGCGTCGTCCGTCGTCGGCGATGCGAGCTCCCCGCCGGCGGCGGTCACGATCTGCGGGTCGAAGATCAATGGCTCGGTCACCGTCTCCGGCGCCGGCGGCATGGTCCGGATCGGCGGAGCCGGCGGTGACTGCACCGGCAACGATCGGCGGTGCGATCGATGTGACCGACGACACTCACGGCCTCGACGTCACCGACAATGCCGTGAGCGGCAGCGTGAACGTCAAGCGCGACGCCTTCTCCAGCGAGTCGCTGACCAGTCTCGGGCTCTGTCCCGGTTGCGCCGACGCCTCGGAGGTCGACGGCAACACGATCAACGGAGCCCTGATCTGCTCGGGCAATCCAGACGGCGTCTTCATGGATGTCCTGGTCGGCGCGAACGTCGTGCACGGAGCGACGATCGACCAGTGCCGAAACGAGAGCACGGCGAAGTAGGGCGTCCCGGCGCCTGCGCCGTCTCGGCGCTCAGCGCCGCGCCGGGATCGGCCAGGTTCCTTGGAGGAAGCGGGTCCGACACAGCCTGCGCTGGATCTTGCCGCTCGTCGTCTTCGGGATCGATCCCGGGGGGAGAAGCACGATCGCCCGGACGTCCGCCTCGTGGTCGTCGAGCACGGCTCGCGTGATCGCGTCCTTGACGACGGCTGGATCGGCGTCCGCGCCGGCGCGCATCTCCTGGGCGATCACGAGGGCCTCGGCGTCCTGCGCGTCCACCGCGAAGGCTGCACCGCAGCCGGGACGGAGCGACGGGTGGCTGGCCTGGGCGGTCGCCTCGATGTCGGCCGGGTGGATGTTGCGTCCACGGACGATCACGAGCTCCTTCAGGCGACCGACGACGAACAATTCCTCGCGACTCGTGAAGCCGAGATCGCCGGTCCGCAGGAAAGGTCCGTCCCCGTCGCCGTCCCGGTCACCGTCGCCGGCCAGGCGCCATCCGAACGTCTCCGCGGTCGCGTCCGGGTCGTTCCAGTAGCCGTCGGCCACGCCCGAGCCCTGGACCCAGATCTCGCCGATCGCGCCCGGCGCGGCGAGTCGCCGAGTCGCCGGGTCGACGATCTCGATCCGCTGCTCGAGGTAAGGGAAGCCGACCGACGCGACCCGATGCCCGTCCGGCGTCTCGACCGCACGCCCGGCCGCCAGACCGGCGCGGTCGAAGTTGCGAGAGATCGGCCCGGGACCCCGCGTGCGGCCGGTCACCCCGCAGGTCGCCTCGGCGAGCCCGTAGGCCGGGATGAAGGCCGCCGGATCGAAGCCGCACGGACCGAAGGCCTCGGCAAAGCGGTCGAGTGTCGCCGGGCGGACCTGCTCGCCGCCGACGAAGGTCGCCTCCCACGACGAGAGGTCGAGCGTCGCCCGGTCGTCTGCGGTCGTCCGCCGGACGCAGAGCTCGTAGGCGAAGTTCGGGGCTCCCGAGATCGTGCCGCCGAAGCCGCTGATCGCCGCGAGCCAGCGAATCGGACGGGCGAGGAAGGCGAGTGGAAAGACGACGACCGCCCGATGTCCGGAGTAGACGGGCTCGAAGACGGTCAGGAAGAGACCCAGGTCGTGGAACAACGGCGTCCAGCCGACCGTCACCGAGTGGGGCTCCGAGTGGAGGCGGGCGTGCATCCGGGCCGCCTGGTCGGTGATCTGCGAATGGCGGAGCGGGATCCCCCGGGCCGTGCCGGTCGTGCCTGACGTGTACTGGATCACCGCCAGCCGATCCCGGTCCGGTGGCGGCGGGAAGACCGATCCGACGCGCGACTCGTCCGCCGCGAGGAGATCTGACGCGTACCACGGCAGGTCCCGTAGGCGGCTGTCGGCGGCGACGAACATCGACTGGCCGTCGGCGATCTCCGCGGGCGCCAGCACGAGACTCGCCCCGCACCCGTCGGCGACGACCTCGACCCGCGAGAGCGTCCGTTCGGCCGTGCTGGCGACGAGCGGCGCGTGGACGGCGACGACACCGGCCAACAGGCAGCCGAACAGCGCGGCGATGAACTCCGCGTTCGACGGGTAGACGAGTACCGCCCGCCGGCCGGTGAAGCCCGCCAGGTGGGAGGCGATCACCCGGGCCTGACGGTCGAGCTCTCCGAATGTGAGTGTCGCCCCGAGTTCTTCGCCGTCCGCCAAGAACCCGAATGCCGGCGCGTCCGGTCGCCGCATCGCATGTTCGGCGAGGATCTCCGGGAGCGTCAGCTCGCGCTGTGCGTCGGCGAGCCAGATCCGCTGGGCGAGGGCATCGATCACGTCGGGACGAGTCTAGGCCGGCCCGCACCGTCGTCGCGCGAGCGATCGTCCGGGTCCGCGCATCGAGGGGCGGCGTCGGGCCGCGGAAGCTTCGAGGCACCTCGGTCGTCGGTCGGACCGTCGGTAAGATCTCCGGCATGCGACTGGGGGATGCGCTGATCGTGAGGGTCGAGCCTTAGCCACGCCTGCCCGGTCGGCAGCCGAGCCTTCCGGCTCCGGCGCGGCGGCCGCGTTCTTCGACCTCGATCGCACCCTGATCGCGGGTTCCTCGGGCATCCATTTCATCCGGGCTGCCTACGGCGCCGGACTCGTCTCCCGCCGACGGCTCGCCGGGGACGTCGCGATCAACATCCGCTTTCGCCTGCGCGGCTCGACCGACGCCCTGGCGGAGGACGTTCGCAAACGGGTTGGCGGGATGCTGGCCGGACTGCCGACCCGCGAGCTCCACCGCCTGAGCCACCACGTCCTCGGCGGCGTGATCCCGAACCTCTATCCCGAGGTCCTCGCGCTCGCCCACGCCCACCAGGACGCCGGCCGACCGATCTACATCTGTACGGCCGCATCTCAGGAGATGGCCGATCTGATGGCGTTGGTGCTCGGCTTCGACGGCTCGATCGGCTCCCGCTCGGAGGTCCTCGACGGCGTCTACACAGGTCAGCCGGGCGGCCCGTTCGCCTACGGTGCCGGCAAGGCCACGCTGATCGCCGAGCTCGCCGCCGCCGAGGGGATCCGGCTCGCCGAGTCCTATGCCTATTCCGACTCGGCCTCCGATCTCCCGATGCTGCGCGCCGTCGGCCATCCCGTCGCGGTCAACCCCGACGCCGAGCTCACCCGGATCGCCTTCGCCGAAGGCTGGCCGGTCCTCCACTTCGCCCGCCGGGGCCGGCTGATCCGCCGGGTCGGTGTGCTCGTCGTGGCCGCCGCCGCCGGGTTCGGCGGGGGCCTGGCGATCGGCCGGCGGGGCAGAGCCCGCGACCGCGGATAACCCTCGGCCAAGCCCGGCCTACACTCTGGAGTAATGGCAAGCGACCTCAAAGCAGCCGCGGCGGCCCGGTCGAGCGCTCCGGCCACGACGCTCTCCGGTACGCCGGTCCGTCCGCTCTACACCGAGGCCGACCTCCCCGTCGCCGGTGCACCCCAGCCGTCGATCGGTGTCCCCGGGGAGTACCCGTATACCCGGGGAATCCACGAGACGATGTACCGTGGCCGGCTCTGGACGATGCGCCAGTTCGCCGGCTTCGGGACCGCCGAGGAGACCAACGAGCGCTTCCGCTACCTCCTCGCCCAAGGCCAGACCGGCCTCAGCACGGCCTTCGACATGCCGAGCCTGATGGGTCACGACTCCGATCACCCGAAATCGCTCGGTGAGGTCGGCCGGGAGGGCGTCGCGGTCGACACGCTCGACGACATGGCCACACTGTTCGCCGGGATCGACCTTGGCGAGGTCTCCGTCTCGATGACGGTCAACGCCCCGGCGGCCGTGATGCTCGCCTACTACGTCGTCGCCGCCGAGCTCGACCCGGCCCATCCGACCGGACCGGACCATCTCTCGGGGACGATCCAGGCCGACATCCTCAAGGAGTACATCGCCCAGAAGGAGTGGTGCTTCCCGGTCGACCCGGCGATGCGCCTGTGCGGCGACATGATCGAGTGGTGCACCCGCCACATGCCCAGATGGCATCCGATCTCGATCAGCGGATACCACATCCGCGAGGCCGGCTCCACGGCCGCGCAGGAGCTGGCCTTCACGATCAAGGACGGCCTGACCTACGTCGAGCAGGCGATCGAGCGGGGGCTCGACGTCGACGAGTTCGCACCCCGCCTGTCGTTCTTCTTCAATGCGCAGATCGACTTCTTCGAGGAGATCGCCAAGTACCGGGCCGCCCGGCGGATCTGGGCGCGCGAGCTTCGCGAGACGTTCGGCGCGAAGAACCCGCGGTCATGGCAGATGCGCTTCCACACCCAGACGGCCGGCGTCTCGCTGACTGCGCAGCAGCCGCTCAACAACATCGTCCGCACGGCGATCGAGGCCCTCGCCGGCGTGCTCGGCGGGACCCAGTCGCTCCACACCAACAGCTACGACGAGGCGATGGCCCTGCCGACCGAGCAGGCCGTACGCGTCGCCCTGCGCACCCAGCAGATCATCGCCCACGAGACGGGCGCCGCCAGCACGGCCGATCCGCTGGGCGGCAGCTATCTCGTCGAGTCCCTGACCGACGAGCTCGAGCGCCAGGCCTACGGCTACTTCGCGAAGATCGACGAGCTCGGCGGGATGGTCGAGGCCGTCAAGCGCAACTACCCCCAGCGGGAGATCGCCGACGCGTCATTCGAGCTCCAGCAGGCGATCGACGCCGGCGAGCGCGTCGTGATCGGCGTCAACGCGCACACCGAGTCCGGCGAGGACCAGACGGAGCTCCTGCGGATCGATCCCGACCTCGAGCGCAAGCAGGTCGGACGCCTCCAGGCCGTCCGTGCCCGCCGCGATGCCACAGCGGTCGAGCGGTCGCTGACCACGTTGCGCGGCGAGGCCGCGACCGCGACGAACCTGATGCCGGCGCTGGTCGACTGCGCACGCGTCCATGCCAGCGAGGGCGAGATCATCGAATCCCTCCAGCAGGTCTTCGGCGTCTACACCGAGTCGCCCGTCTTCTAGACCTGACGGGGACCGCAGACGCGGGCGGCGATGCTCACGCGGCGAGTGGCATGGCGAGCATGCCGTCGAGGATCATCCGCCGGGGCTCAACGCGGTCAGCGGTGGGCGAGCTCTCTGCGGGGACCGGGTCGTGAAGCAGTGGACTCTCCAAGGAAAGTAGTTGACTGACTCAGTCAGCTACTTTCGCGACGAAGGTCTCGCGTCCACCTCCACCGCCGGGGAGGACCCCGGTCGATCACATCCCACATCCGGATCGGCTCGACGCGACCTCGGCCGCCGTCAGGCTCCCGCCGCGCCGGTCAGGCGCCCTGGCAGACCACCTGCCCGGGGCTCTCCGCATGGATCGCCGCGATCGCCTGCGCGGCGGCCCGCGCGACCGCCGGGGCGTCCCGCGCGACCGCCGGGGCGTGCTGCCCGACCGGCGGGCCGCTCCGAGCCGGAGGCGGCACGAGCGTCTCGATGTAGGCCGCCGCCCCGAGGCAGACCAGGTCCACGTTGCGCGCCGCCGGCCTTCCTGCCGGCGGCCTGCCGACGACCGTGATCTGCGCCGACGCGCACCGCTCCCTGACCGGATACCGAACGAGCACAGCGATCAGGCGTTCGACGGCCGCCCGCTCGGACCCGACGAGCTGCGGATCGTCGGCGAACTCCTGAACCGGCTTGGCGCATCCCCCGATGCGGGGGACGGACGCACCCGCTGCCGCGGTCGCGGTCGCCCCACGGCTGGCCGTGTGGGCCCGCGCGGCCGCCGGCGTCGCAGTCACCACCCGCGGGCCGGAGCCGCCGCACCCCGAGAGTCCGGCGAGCACGCCGGCGAGGCAGACAGACCGACCCAGGCGCCGCCGGATGCACACCCTGTCCAGCGTACCGGCCGTCCGGCCGATCGCGCGTCGCTTGACATGCCGGCAGCTACCCGCGATTGTCTCGCCGCCGCTGAGACCGATGCGGGGGCGAACCCGCGCGAGCTCGTCCGGTGCGGCAGGTGGGACCCGCGCAAGCTCGTCCAATGCTGGCACCCGGCCAGACTGATCGGCGCGAGCGTCGGTCAGTCGGGCGGCTGGCCGACCGGGCCGCCCGGATCCCCGATCAGCCCGCGCGAGGCCGCCCAGTGGCTGACCTCGTGACGCGAGCTGAGCTGCAGCTTGCGCAGGACTGCCCCGACGTGCGACTCGACGGTCCTTGAGCTGATCCCCAGGCGGAGGGCGATCCGCTTGTACGCGTAGCCCCGCGCCAGATGGTGGAGAACCTCCCGCTCGCGGGGCGTCAGCGTCAGGAGCGGATCCTCGGCGGCCGGGCCCGGGGTGGCCGGGGTGGCCGGGGCGGCCGGCTCGGCCGTGCTGAACGCCTGCAGGACGAAGGCTGCCAGGCGCGGACTGAAGTACGCGTCGCCGGCCGCGACCCGCTCGACGGCCTCGACGAGGGCGAGGGTGTCGATCGTCTTGGTCACGTAGCCGAGCGCCCCCGCCCGGATCATCGGCACGACGTCCTCGGCGGCGTCGGACACCGAGAGCGCGAGCACGCGAGGCGGATCAGCGGTGGTCGCGAGCGCGTGGAGCACGGCGACGCCCCCGCCGTCCGGGAGGTGGACGTCGAGCAGCAGGACGTCGGGATGCGTCTCCCCGATCACGGCGATCGCCTCGGCCGGGGCCGCGGCCTCGCCGACGATCTCGCAATGGCTGGCCAGCTCGGCTCGGACGCCGGCCCGGAAGAGCTGGTGGTCGTCGACCACGACGACGCGGATTCGCCCGGTCACCGGAGCCTGCCGATCTTCAGCGCGACCTCGGTGCCCTCGCCGGGTGAGGACTCGACCGACGCCCGGCCGCCGACCCCCGACATCCGGCCGACGATCGCGTCGCGGATTCCCCGGCGCTCGCTCGGCACCTCGTCGAGGTCGAAGCCGCCGCCCTCGTCGCGGACGAAGACCTCGGCTCCGCCGGCCGACAGCTCGGCGAAGACGAATACGGGGACGGTGCCGGCATGCCGGGCGGCGTTGCGCAGCGCCTCGCGGGCGGCGGCCACCAGAGCCTCGCCGGCGGCGTCGAGTCGGCGATCGCCGATCACCGAGATCTCGACGGTGATGCCATGGTCGTCCTCGACCTCCGCGACGACCGCCCGCAACCCCGCGCTCAGGGTCTCGCTCGCGAGCTCGGCCTCGCCGGCCATCCAGGCTCGGAGGGCATGCTCCTGGCGCCGGGCGAGACGCGCCACGGCGACCGGATCGCCCGCCTGGCGCTGGACGAGCGCCAGCGTCTGGAGGACAGAGTCGTGGAGGTGGGCGGCGAACCGCTGGCGCTCGTCCTCCCGCGCCTGATCGGACTGGTCGCGATCGACCCGGGCGAGCGAGGCGATCAGCAGCGGGGTGCCGATCACGACCGCCACGCCGCCGGCGATCAGCACGAGCAGGAGGATCTGCAGGGCCCGGTCGTCGGCCACGTACCGCCCGGCCACGCCGATCCCGAGGACGGCGGCCCACGCGATCAGCAGAACCCCGGCCACCGCCCGCCAGGGCACGCCGCCCGAGCTGCCGGGTGTCGCCGTCAACCGCTGCCACGGCGGCCGGCCGG
>Ga0208480_1000003_pt1 | contig 119603 bp, 107 predicted proteins | sample NGESurshal092012_4_FD_184485 | JGI IMG/M metagenome (GOLD analysis project Ga0208480, IMG submission 184485) | Arctic peat soil microbial communities from Barrow, Alaska - NGEE Surface sample F53-1 shallow-092012 (SPAdes) | ecosystem: Environmental > Terrestrial > Soil > Wetlands > Peat ... | reverse complement strand
GCCAGCAACAGCGCCGGAAATTGTTCAAGATCGGAGAAAAGCAATCTGAGTTCCGCTGCCGTGATCGGCAAACTCTTTTCAGTGGGCATGGTCCTTATCCGAAAACCGCTTCCCACTTTTCGGGATCATGACCGCTCAACAATGCGCACGCTTTTGTTCCTGCGTGACGCCGCGCTTTACGCTTGCCGTGGCGCGCGGGAATTTGCGCCCGACTTCGGCTAACGTTGCGCAGGCGGCTTCTTTCTGTTTCATCGCGGCAAGCGACTGGCCAAGACGGAGCAGTGACTCCGGCGCCTTGCCGGAATGCACGTATTTGGTCGAAACCGCCAGGAAGGATTCCGCGGCGTCGCGGTAACGCTGGCGCTGGAACATGCTCTCGCCCAGCCAATATTGCGCGTCCGGCACGAGCTTGCCGTCGGGATATTTGCGCAAGAAATCACGAAAAGCCTGTTCGGCCAATGCGTAGTCCTTATGCAGGATGTAGCCATAGGCCATGTCGTACTCATCCTGCGGCGAAGCTGTCGGCGGCAAAGTTGCGAGCCGAGTGCCGGGTGTGTCCGGATCGTGGCGAACTCGTCCGGGCTGAGCCGGCCCGGCTTGTTGAGGATCGCGTCGGGTACGCCGACCTTCCCGATGTCGTGGAGCAGGCCACCCAGCCGGACGCGGCCGACCCGCTGCTCGGAGAGACCCAGCTCACGGGCCATCATCTCGGCATAGCGGCCGACCGACTCCGAATGCCGGGCGCTTCCGCTGAAGCGGAGGTCGACTGCGCCGGCGAGGTCGAGCATCACCGCGACGAACCGCTCGCCCTCGATGTCGCGGTTGCGCCTGCCGTACCGGGTCGGCGCGTCCCGCGTGAAGACGACGCTCCGGTTGCGGCCGGTCTCCTTTGCGTCATAGAGGGCCTCGTCTGCCGCATGGATCAGCGACGACGCGGTCTCCCCGTGGCCGGGGAAGGTGGCCAGGCCGAAGCTGATCGTGATCGGCACGGCGTCTGCGGCGAACTCGTCGAGCACGGCCGTCCGCAACCGCTCGGCGACCCCGAGCGCGCCGGCCTGGTCGGTGGCCGGGAGGATCAGGGCGAACTCCTCGCCGCCGACCCGTGCGACCGTGTCGATCTTGCGTCGCGAGGACTCGAGAATGCGGGCGATCCGCTGGAGAACGGCGTCTCCGACCTGGTGCCCCGAGCGGTCGTTGACCGCCTTGAAGTGATCGACGTCTCCGGTCAGCAGCGTGACCTCGAAGTCCCCGCGGCGGGCCCGTTCGAGCTCCAGGTCGAGCAGCTCGCGAAAGCTCCGCCGGTTGACCAGCTTGGTCAGCGGATCGGTCCGGGCGGCATCGTAGAGCCGGGCGATCAGGAGCTCGACCCGCTCGCGCATCGTCCAGATCAGGCCGGCCGTGACGAGCAGCGTGCCCATCGTCACGACCCACCAGGACACTGCCCCGGACGGTCGCGCGGCAACGAGCAGGGCGCCGTAGGCCAACCCGACGTACGCGATCTGGGCGACCGTCTGTCGCTTGGTGAAGAAGTACGACGAGTAGAGGAAGATCCACAGGTAGAAGAAGATCAGCGGACTCGGCCGCTCGGCCGAGAAGTAGGCGACCCCGGTGATCAAGGTGGTTCCCCAGATCAGGGCGACCCGCAGGACCCAGGTCGGCACGTTCCGCGCCCAGCGGAGCAGGACCGCCGAGACGAGGTAGGCGTCACCGACGATGACCAGCAGGCCGAGCGCATCGGGCCGGACCGAGTGCGGGAGGAGCAGCGTCAACAGGGCGAGGGTTCCCCCGGCCATGAACAGCCAGCCAAGGGCCTTCGCCATCAGCGAGACCTCGAAGCTCGACCCGCCGTGGCCGAGCCCGGTCAGCGCGTCGGACCGGAGCTCGTTGGTCAGCGCGCCCGGCGGGTGGTCGGCGTCGGCCGGCACGACGTGCGCATGCCGGGAGCAGAGCGCCGTGAAGACCGCGGCTGTCGCACTGTCGAACCCGGCCGCCGGGTAGGCACAGAGCAGCGAGAAGCTGCGCGTCAGGGCCAGGTCGTTCCAGAGGTCCTCGAGCTCGATCGTCGAGCAGACGTCCCCGGCGTCCCACAGCAGGGCGACCAGCTCGCCGTAGACCCGCACCGATCGACCGCCGGCGGCAGCCCGATCGATCGTCGGGCCGAGCCGGTCGCGGAAGCCGGCGGCGTCGAGCGCACCGTCGACGAGCAGGGCCCCGAGCAGCTCTCCGGCGTCGAGGGCGACGTACCGCCCGGCGATGATGGCGGCCTCGAGGTCGATCCCCGCGGCCCGAATCGCGCTCGCAAAGGCGGCCTGGTGGTCGGCCGTCGCGACGACGATCGCCGCGTCTCCCGACGCGAGCGCAGGCCCGATGAAGTCTGCGACCGATGCGGCCAGGCCGGCGCTGGTCTCGTAGAACGTGACGACGTGCTCCGACTCGCCGTCGACGGGCTTGACGCGGCGCTCGCGTTCGTGCGTGTCGCGCTCGACGCGCCGTCGTGTTGAGCCCCGGCCGGAGTGGGTCACTCCGGCGAGGGATGACCGCGATCGACCCGGGAGCCCCATCACTGGGCCATCGGCCGATCGACCGGTCAACTTGAGGTGATCTTTCTCCCGGCCGAGCGGCCCGTTCTCTGACGCGATTCCCAGGCTGCTCTCGGGAAGTCACGCGATCCTTTCGTGAGTCGCAGTGAGCCAATGGATGCGATCAGCCCCCAACCAAGGAGATCGATCAGGATGAGACAGATCAAACTAGCCATCGCGACGCTCGCCGCCACCGGCGCCCTCGTCGGCGGCGGTGCCGCGATCGCGAGCGCCGCCTCGAGCACCACGGCGGCCACCGGAACCACGACCCCGTCGACGGCGCCCGCCGCCGGTGATCATGCGACGCCGCCGGCCGCAGGCAAGGGCACGCCGCCGGCGGGCGGCGCGAAGGGTGCGTGCCCGAACATGTAGGACTCGATGACCGCAGCGACTCGATGACAGCGCCACGCCGGCTCCGTCCGCCTCCTCTGGCGGAGCCGGTGCCGGTGGCGGTGGCCGTGCCAACGATCGCCCCCGGCCCGCCGCCGGGATCGGCGGGCCAGACCTCACCCACAGCCATCCTCTCCGCCTCCCAGATACCTACCGAGAACCTGCCGGGTCGCACCGCGCGGGGAGCCCGACCGGTCGGCCGTGACGTCGTCGCCCGTGGGATCCGCGGCCTCAGCGCGCGCGGGCTGATCACGATCGGCCTCGCCGGTCTCGCCGGTCTCGCCGGCCTCGCCGGCTGCGGCGGTCGATCGGCCGGCACGCCGGGGTCGGGATCCCAGGCGAGCTCAACCGTGCAAACCGGGGGCGAGCTGGCCGTCGTCGCGACCGGTCTGGCCAACCCCCGGCAGCTGAGCGTGACCGCCGAGGGGACGATCTACGTCGCCGAAGCCGGGAACGGCGGGGACTCCGACTGCGCGAAGTCCGCCGGCGGCGGGCGGATCTGCATCGGTGAGACCGGGTCGATCGCCCGCATCGACGGCGCCAGGGCGGTGCCCGTGGTCAGCCGGCTGCCGTCGGTCGCCGCGCCCGGCGGGCAGGAGGCCACCGGTCCGGCGGACGTCGTGGCGACGAGTACGGGCGTGGCATTCGTGATCCAGGACACCGACCTCTACGCGTCGGGAGCCAACCAGTTCGGCGCGCTCGGCAGGCCGCTCGGCCACCTCGCGCTCGCCAACGCCGATCGGACCGGACTCCGTCTGGGTGCGGACCTCGCCAGGTACGAGGCGACGCACGACCCCGACCACGGGGCCGGCGCGGCGGCTGTCAGCCGGATCGAGAGCGATCCGTACGGACTGGTCGCCTACCGGGGCGGCTACGTGGTCGCGGATGCCGCCGCAAACGACCTGGTCGAGGTCGACGGGTCGGGCGCCGTCCGCACGCTCGCGGTCTTTCCGACCCAGTCCGAGACCACGTCGTCCGGGCGCGTCGTCGCCCAGTCGGTTCCGACATCGGTCGCCGTCGGCCCGGACGGGGCGCTCTACGTCGGCGAGCTGACGGGCGCTCCGTTCAAGGTCGGCGCCGCCCGCATCTGGCGGGTCGTGCCCGGCCACGCACCGACGGTCTACGCGTCCGGCTTCACCGACATCTCGGCGATCGCCTTCGACCGGGCCGGCCGACTCCTCGTGGTCGAGATCAACCGGCTCGGTTTGACTGACCGCAACGGCGAAGGCGAGCTGATCCGGGTCGGGACCGACCGGGCGCGGACGGTCCTGATCAGCCGGGGCCTCGTCTCGCCGACCGGCGTCGCGGTCGGTCCGGACGGCTCGATCTACGTCTCGAACTACGGGAGCTCGCCGAGCACGGGGGCCGCCCCGCACGGCGAGATCGTCCGACTGGCTCCGTGATCGAAGCGCCGCGTCGCGACTCGCCGGAGTTGCTCAGGCGTCGAAGGTGACGGCCATCGTCGTCGGGTAGGGGCCGGCCTTGACCAGCTTGCCGGCGTCACCCGGCGCCCGCGCGAGGTTCGGTTGCCGCAGGAGGGCCTTCGCGATCAGGGGGATCTGCATCGAGTTGGCAAAGCGCCCGAAGCACTGGTGGAGCCCGGCCCCGAAGTGGAGGTAGTCGTGGGCCGGACGTCCCGCATGGAAGCCGTTGGGGTCCTCGACGACATCCGGGTCGAGCATCGCCGACTGGGTCGCCGCGAAGGTCACCGTGCCGGCCTTGATCGTCGACGCGTGCATCGTGCCCTCGCCGACCGTGAAGTCGGTCAGCGCCCGCCGGATCAGGCCGGGACCCTGGGGAGCGAGCCGCATCCCCTCCCAGATGATCGCGCGGACCTGGTCGTCGTCATCGGCAACGGCCGCGTCGTGCGCGCTCGCGAGCGCGTCCGGGTGGTCGAGCAGGACGTCGAGGGCGAAGGTCGTCGCCGTCGCGATCGTCGGCACGAAGCCGGTCATCAGGCCGATCAGGTTGGCGGCGATCTGCTCGTCGGTGAACACCGTGTCCGGGTTCGCCTGCATTGCGATCAACCGGCCGAGGACGTCCTCGGCGTGGGCTCCCGACGCCTTGCGATCGGCGATCACACCCGCGAGGTACGGCTTCCACTCGCCGACCGCCGCGAGCGCCGCGGCGTGGATCTTGGGATCGTTGGTGACGTTCACGAAGATGTCCTCGAACATCGCGCACGCCCACTCGATCAGCTTGTCCTCGTCGGGCCCCGGCGTGCCGAACCACCGTCCGACCAGCCGCGCCGGGACGCGTTTGGCGAGGTCGGGGACCTCGACCCGTCCGTCGCGGGCAGCAGCCTCGGCGACGAGCGCGTCGGCCGTCTCGGTGACGAAGCTGATCATGGCCGGTAGATCGGAGCGTGGGGCCGCGAGGCGGAGGATCGAGATGTCGCGCTCGTACTCGGGCGAGTCGTCCAGGCCGAGGATGAAATCGCCGACCAGGGCCTGCATCTTCTCGTTGTACGGGGCGACCCCGAAGGCCTCGTCGTTGGTCAGCACCTCGACGACGTCGGGGTAACGGGTGACGATCGCGATGTCATGGATGTGGAGAACCGGCTTCACCGTGCGCAGGAGCGCGAACAGCGGCTGGGGGTGGGCGATCGCATCCGCGGTCAGCTTCGCCTTCCCCTCGGCCACGAATCGGTCGACGTCGGCGCCGAGTCGGCCGCCGAGATGCCTGAGGTCGTCCTCGATGCTCATGCTGCACCACCCCCTGCTGCTGCAGCAAGGAACTGCAGGCCGTTGATTCCGGGCACGAAGAAGTACTCCCCGCCCTTGACGGTGACGACCCGCTCGAGCGGGCCGAGGAAGAACGGCGGCTCGCCGGGCACGGTCATCTTCTTGGCCGTCGCCGGGTCCTCCTGATCCTGCGGCCCGAGCATCACGTCCTGGTCGTCGCCGAGGCCGAACGTGTTGCCGGCGCCGAGCCACTGGGACTGGACGAACTCGAACTGGCGGGCGATGCTCGCCTGCAGGGTGATGAAGATCACGCCCCGGTCCTTCCCGTCGTCGGGCGCTCCCGGCGGCAGGACCGGCCCGTAGGGGATCCCCCGGCGGATCAGGCGGTGGCGGTTGACGAGCTGGCCGTCGAACGGCAGGCTGTCGCGGGGGTTGACGCGGCGGACGTGAGCGCCGATCGGGCACCGCAGCCCGTCGGGGTCAGCGCTGTAGCGGGAGGCGTTGTTGCGGTCCTCGTCGGCGACGATCGTCGGATCCTGTGCGCCGGGGGAGAGCTCGAGTGGCGTGCCGTCCCGCCAGCGGCCGACGATCTTCGCCGCGAGCAGCTCCTCGCCGCCGGGGTATAGCCTGGCCGACTCGGTCAGCCGCGCGCGGAACTTCGCGACGTCCTGGTAGAGCTTGCGGTAGACGAGGTAGGACCCGTTGCACGCGAGCTCCGAGGCCGGCGGCGCCGCCGGGAGGACGCCCTCCTCGTCGGCGTAGCCGAGGATGAACTCGCCGGCCCTGATCGGTCGCCAGCCGCCGTCCTTGGTGACGGCACCCTGCCCGGGCAGCGATCGCACGCCACTGCCCTCGATCGAAGGCTGGGCGAAGCCGTCGGTGTAGCCGAAGTGCTCCTTGGCCTGGGGGAGGGCCGTCCCGATGTCGTCGTAGATCACGCTCAGGCCGCCGTTGCGGGCGAGCGCGTCGCGCAGCCGCTTGTCGTGGGCGTCGAGCGCCTCGCGGTGCTTGGCGCTGATCATCACGAGCACGTGGATCTGGTCGGTGCCCAGGCCGCCCTCCCAGTTCGACGGCGCGCTGTCCCCGGTGTCGCCGAGCAGCTCGGCCCGGGCGGCCATCCCCTGGCGAAACTCCTCGGGGAAGCCGGCGAGGCAGGCGTCGGGGAGCTCGAGCCTGCGCAGGCCGGCGTACGTGAATGCGAGGTTCACGCCGGAGTCCGGCTTGACCGACCAGGTCGCGGCCGTCTGGACGTCCTCGGTGATCTCGGAGATCCACGCGGCCGCCCGGTCGACATCGTCGATCCGCAGGAACAGGTACCCGGCGACCGCGAACGCGTAGCCGCGGACGACGAAGCCCTGGATCCGGGGAAGGTCGAGGTCGGTCATGCCGGCAGCCGCGTGCGCGCGTCGAGGTCGGTCATCCGGGGAAGGCCCTCGCGAAGGCGGCCTGGAGGGCGGCGGGCGCCATCGCCTGGGAGTTCATCGCGAAGTTGATCACGTCGCGCCGGACGCTCAGGCTGGTCTTGACCTCGTCGACCGTCTTCTCGCCGTACGCGGCGAAGAACAGCGAGCTCTCGATGTGATGCTTGCGCATGTACGCCGCGAACGCCGCCGCGCCGTCGCTGCCGGGATACCCGCTGCAGTGACTCCAGATCTCGTCAGCCGCCGGGCCGAGGCCGGTTCGCAGGGACTCGAGGTAGGAGTCGAGATCCGTGCCGTCGAAGTTGCTCGTGAAGAGGAGCTGGCCGCGCTTGAGGTGGTCGCGCGCGCCCTTGCCCTCGTAGACGACGTCACCCAGCACGACCCACCGGGCGAAGTGCGTCCGCGCGACCCGCGAGAGCGGGCTCTCCCGGCCGCCGTCGAGCGCGTTCAGGTAACGCGCTAGCGCGCTCTCGTGGCCCTCGCGAATCGGGGTCAGCACGGTCAGCGAGTGGGCCTGCCCACAGATGTCATGGCGGCCGTTCACAGGTCGCGCTGAACCTTCGTCAGAAACGACGCATAGGCCGCGCTGAAGGCGTCGGGGTCGAGGTCGGCCGACGTCCTGCGAAACTCGGCGAGCGCCGCCTCGACGCGGCCGGCCGAGACGATCTCGGTCGTCGTGTGTCCGGGGTAGGCCGACCAGTAGTGGTTGGCGACGTACTCGTTGCTGCGGATGTACCGCTTGAACGGCTCGACCGGGAGCGGACCCGGAAAGCCGATCGACGTCCCCCAGATCGCCTTCATCCTGAGGGCGACGACCTCCGAGAAGGCGTCGATGTACTGGTCCCACGTGCCGTTGAAGTTGCTCTCGAAGAAGAGATACGTGTGGTTCGGCCGCTGGCCGTCGCCCTCGTCGCCGTCGGGGAAGCGCTTGATCAGCGTCCACCGGGCGTAGTGGATGAACGACAGGACCTCGAGCTTCTTCAGCGTGAACGCGAGGTTCCGCCCGGCCCAGAAGACGATCCACAGCAGTATCGGCCCGCCCCGCCTGACCGGCGTCAACACGGTGATCGCAGTGGCCTTCCCCTCGATGTTAGCCACGCCCGGAGCGTAGTCCATCGACGTGACGTTGACCACATATTCACCCAGACCCGACGACCCGTCTCGACGCGGTGCTCGCACGGTTCGAGTCCGCTACGGCCCGACGTCTTCCAGCAGGGCGATCACCGCCCGGAAGCACCGGGCTGGTTTCGGGCGCGTTCTGACCGGGTATCCCGTGCATATGGCCTCGAGCAGTCTCCTCTCCGCAGGGATCTCCGCCTTGATCTGGCTCGTGATCTCGCTGGCGACGGGCGGGTCGGCGCTGTTCTCTGTGGGTGGCGCGATCGCGTGCGGAGTGGTCGTCTTCGTGATCGGCTACGTCATCCGCCTCGCCGTGTCCAAGAGCGGCCGCTCCTTCTAGGCTCAGGTCCCTCCGCCGGCTGGGATCGCGAACCGCGCGGCCCCCGGCGAGTGGCTGCCGATCAGGAGCTTGAGGCGGACCGGGACGGCGTTCGGCACCTCGAAGACCAATTTCACCCGCTTGGTCGCCCCGGGCGTCAGGCTCCGGAGGACGAGCGTCTGCCAGCGCGTGTGTGCGAGCGCGGTCGCGACCGCCAGCTGCGGCCGGTAGTCGACGCCGCCGTCGACCAGGTCGACCAGGCCGACCGAAGCCGTGCTCGGCGTCGAGGTCACACCCCGCAGGAGGAGCTTGACGATCACCAGGTTGCCGGTGAGAGCCGAGCCCGGCAGGGCCAGGCTCGTCGTCCGCTGCGCCGAGAGCGCCGAGTAGGACACGCCTCGGGCGACGACGCTCCCGCCGCTGCGGTAGGTCGACGTCGCCGTTCGCGCCGGCGTCGGGCGCGGCCGCACGAGCGGTCCGGGAGACGACTCGGCCGGGGTGGCGAAGACGCTCGGCGGCCCGGGTGCGACCGCCCGCAGCAGAGGGATCATCACGAGGATGCCGAGGACCAGCCCGACGATCGCGACAACGAGCGCCAGGTCGGGCCGCCAGCCCCGGCGAGGCTTCCCGTCCAAGCGGTTGGAGCCGCCTGCTCCGGTCTGCGCGGAGCGCACGGGCATCCGGTGATGCTCGCCGACCATCCTGCCGTCCATCGGACCTCCGTCCGCTCGTCGTCCCCTTGCGCCTCCGGCGGATCTCACGACAGACGATCCGACCGAAATCTGCGCTGATTGATCCAAAGATGCCTGCTCAGGGAGGGTTCGCGCGCGTTTGACGCAAAGCTTGCAATTCCTCCAAGGCGATTTCGGCGCCGACGGCCGCCTGCGTCAGTCCCCGGGCCGGGCTTCCCCACGGGGCTAGGCTTTGGCCGACATCCACATCGACCTAGGAGTTGGACGGGTGAATACGACCGCGCAGCAGACCGGTGCCGAGGACCTCCGAGCGGACTTCGTCTTCGAGGGTGGTGGGGTCAAGGGCATCGGCCTGTCGGGTGCCTACCGGGAGCTGACCGATCGGGGCTACACCGCCGAGTGCGTGGCCGGGACGTCGGCCGGCGCGATCAACGCCGCGCTGGTCGCCTGCGGGTTCACCGGTCCCGAGGTCGAGGACGTCGCCCTCCACCGGATGAAGTTCCCGGACTTCGAGGACAAGACCTTCCTCGACCGGTTCGGCAAGCCCGGCGAGGCCGCCGAGTTCTTCCGGACGCGCGGCATGCACAGCGGGGACTACTTCCTCAACTGGATGCGCGAGCTCCTCAAGGAGAAGGGCATCACCAGGTTCGGCCAGCTGCGCAACCCCGACGCGACCAGCCCGGAGCGGACATATCGCCTGCAGGTGATCGCCTCCGACCTCAGCGCCCGGAGCATGCTCGTGCTTCCGCACGACGCCGCGAAGATCGGCTGCGACCCCGACGACCTGGAGATCGCCCTGGCCGTGCGGATGAGCATGTCGATCCCGATCTTCTTCAACCCGGTGACCCCGGTCGACCACGACGGCAACCAGCACGTGATCGTCGACGGCGGGCTCCTCTCGAACTACCCGATCTGGCTGTTCGACGCGCCCGGCGACGCCCAGCCGGAGTTCCCGACCTTCGGGATGCTGCTCGTCGCACCAAATCAGAAGGCCCCGCTCGTCGCGACGGCCGCCGACGCCGAGCTCGCCGACGTGTCGTCCGACCTCGGGTTCCTCAAGGCGATGGAGGCCACGGTCACCCAGGCGCACGACCGCTTCTACGTCGAGCAGGCCAACTACGCCCGGACGATCCCGATCCCGACGCTCGGCGTCAGGACCACGGAGTTCGATATCTCACCCGAGCGGACCCAGGCGCTGTTCGACTCGGGCAAGCAGGCCGCCGCCCAGTTCCTCAGCACGTGGGACTTCCAGGCCTACAAGGACAAGTTCCGCAGCGGGACGACGCCGAGCCGCCGGGACACCGTGACGCCCCGGTAGGGCCAACCGAGGCGGTCTGGCCGCGAGCATCGCAGCGCGGCTCAGTGCCTGACGAGCGCCATGTGCCAGGGCAACGGGTTCAGCGGCAGGATCGCGATCGTGCCGGGCTTCGCGCGCGCGAACCGTTCGGCCTGGGTCGAGAAGTCAGTGGAGATGAAGACCGGGTAGTCCCAGCCGGCGGGCATCGCCACCAGGAGCGCGACGGCGACCGCGGCGATCGCCCCGCTGCGCAGCAGTCGCGCCCGACGGGTTCCGATCGTCCAGACCAGCGTCGCCAGGACCGCGAGTTGGGGGATCACGAAGTAGCGCTCTCCGTCCGGAGCTGCGGCGAGCATCCCCCACGTGCTGGCGAGAGGGTCGATCAGGGCAAGGGCGAGCATGCCCGATCCGAAGAGCACAAACAGCCGCAGCGGAGGCGGTCCGCTCCGCACGGCCACGTAGGCCCCGGCCATGCCGAGGGCTCCGATCGCGACGATCGCCGCGTTTCCACTCAGGCTCGCAGCCGGCCCGATGCCGACGATCGGAGGCATCAGTACCCGCCCGCCAAGGATCTGCCGCTTCCTCGCCGAGTCGGCGGCGCTGCACGCAGGCGAGCGGGGCAAGCACGATCGAGAACACCCCTGTCAGGCCGCAGACCAGGAGAATCGCGCCGTCGCCGACCCGGCCCCAGGCCCGCCTTGGCGGCGCCAGCACAAGGACGAGCGCGGCCGCGATCGCCAGATGCACCGGCGTCGGTGATGTTGGCGTCCACCGAAGCCGCCCCCGGCAAGCCGATGTAGAGCGCGGCGAGCAGGACCCGAACCGCGAGCTTGGGCGAGATCGTGGCCGCTCGCCTCCCGAGCAGCAGACCGACCGGGAGAACCTGCACGGCAATCGCCGCGAGGTTCGTCACCAGGGGCGCCTGCGTGAGCGGGACCGTGCGGGCGATGCCGGTGACGAGAACCGGGAGCGCATTCAGGTATCCGCCGATCGGCACGACGAGCGTGGCCAGCACCCCGTGTGCGTAGACGTTGGCGTAGAAGATCGTCCCGTCCTCGGCCCAGAACTGCGCGTCGGTAATCGCGTCCGGGCGTCGGCTGATCACCAGTCCAGCAGCGAACAACATGCCGAGGATTGGCACTGCTCCGGCCGCGATCGCGTCCAACGCACGTCTGGTGATCGAATCGGCCCGCGAGCCGACGGGCCGTCTCGAGCGAACCTCGGCCTCCGGCGACTGCGATTGGTGTGGACACCTCGTGTCCCATCGGCGGGCGGCGCAGGCCGCATTAGGAGCGCTTCCCGGGCCGGTTTCGGCGCCGGTGGTCAGCACGCGCGCCGCGGCGTCCGCGCGGGGGCTCCGCGGCCGGGTCGGACTATGCTCTGCGCCGTGAAGGCCGTGATACTCGCCGGTGGCCTGGGCTCGCGGCTGGCCGAGGAGACCGCCCTGCGACCGAAGCCGATGGTCGAGGTCGGCGGTAAGCCGATCCTCTGGCACGTGATGAAGATCTACGCGTCCCACGGGATCTCCGACTTCGTGATCTGCCTCGGCTACAAGGGCTACGTGATCAAGGAGTACTTCGCCAACTACGGCCTCCACACCTCGGACGTCTCCTTCGACCTCGGGCTCGGCACCCGGCAGGTCCACCGGTCTGAGACCGAGGCCTGGCGGGTGACACTGATCGACACCGGCGACGGAACGCAGACCGGCAGCCGCCTGCGCCGGGTGATGCCCTACCTCCAGGACGAGTCGGACTTCTGCTTCACCTACGGCGACGGACTCGCCGATGTCGACATCACCAGCCTCGTCGCCTTCCACCGAGCCCAGGGCCGGATCGCCACGGTGACCGCCGTCCAGCCGCCCGGCCGCTTCGGCGCGCTCGCCGTCGACGGCGACCGGGTCGACTCCTTCGAGGAGAAGCCGCCCGGCGACGGCGGCTGGACCAACGGCGGCTTCTTCGTCCTCAAGCCGTCCGTCGTCGACTACATCGCCGACGGCTCCGACGTCGTCTGGGAGCAGGAACCCGTCCGCGACCTCGCCCGCGACGGCCAGCTCGCCTCGTATCGCCATCGCGGCTTCTGGCAGCCGATGGACACCGTCCGCGACCGCAGCGCGCTCGAGCGGCTCTGGGAATCCGGGGAGCCACCATGGCGGAGCTGGGACTGACCGCCCCCACTTGAAGTCGCCGCCCGCGGATCCGCCCGGCGCCTCCGGCCCCCGCCCCGGCCCCCGCCCCGCCCGCCGGCTGCTCGGTCGGCCGGCCGCCCTGATCACGCGGGTCCGCCGGCGTGACGCTGCCGTCGTCGTCGGCCTGCTCGCCCTCGGCCTCCTGCTCGTCTACCCAGCCGTCCTCGGCGGCCGGGTCCTCGCGCCCGAGGACATCCTCCTCTTCAGCCCGCCCCTCCAGTCCCTCCGCCCGGACTCGCTGATCCGTCCGGCCAACTACCTCCTCACCGACTCGGTCGTCGTCTTCCATCCCGATCTCGCCTGGGTTCGCGGCGTCCTGCGGTCCGGGCATCTCCCGCTCTGGGATCCGGACACCCTCACCGGCGAGCCGCTCCTCGCCAGCCAGCAGACGGCGATGCTGTTTCCGCTCACCCTGCTCGCCTACGTCCTCCCCTTCTGGTCCTCGCTCGGCGTCATCGTCGTCCTCAAGGTCCTCCTCGCCGGACTCGGCACCTGGTGGGTCTGCCGAACGCTCGGCCTCCGGCCGGCGTCGGCCTGGCTCGCGGCGATCACCTACGGACTCGGCACGTACTTCGTCGTCTGGCTCGACCACCCCCAGACGAACGTCTGGCTGCTCGTGCCCTGGCTGCTGCTCGCCGTCCGCCGGGTCGCCCGCCGCGGCGACCCCCGCGGTGTCGCCCTGCTCGCGGCGGCCGTCGGCCTCGCCCTGCTCGGCGGCCATCCCGAGAGCGTCTTCCTCGTCGGTCTGCTCGTCGCCGCCTTCGCCGCGAACGAGCTCGCCGGTCGGGGCGCGTCGGCCTGGCTCGCCGGCTCGCGGCGAGCCGTGCTCGTCCGGCTGCTGGCCGCCGCCGGACTCGGAGTCCTCTGCGGCCTCGTCGTCGTGATTCCCTTCATCGAGCAGCTCGGCCAGTCGGTGAACCCCGCACGCGGCGGGACCAACCTTCCCCAGCGAGCCCTCCTCAGCCTGTTCATGCCCGACTTCTGGGGTAGACCCGACAGTGCCTTCTCGGGAAACGGACCGGTCGACTACGCCGAGCGGACGCTCTACATCGGCGCGCTCCCCCTCCTCCTCGCCCTCGCCGGCCTCCACCGATCGATGCGCCGGGAGCAGCGCTTCTTCCTGTTCGCGCTGCTCGGCGCCCTCGTCCTCGCGATCCACCTGCCCGGCCTCGCCGGCCTCCCGCGGCTCCCGGTTCTGAACGAGGTCGCCCTAGCCCGCGCCCTCGTGATCGCGTCGTTCTCCCTCGCGATGCTCGCCGCCTATGGTCTCGAGAGCTTCCTCGACGGTGACCCGCCCCATCGCCGGCGCATGCTCCTCGTCGGATCGCTCGTCGGCCTCGTCCCGGTCGCCGCTGAGCTCGTCGGCCGCCGCGGTGCCGGCCGCCTGCCCCGCTTCGCGGATCTCGCTCCCAGCCTCTGGGGTCACACCGTCAACCAGGCGCAGGCGCAGGCCGGCGCCCTGACGCGGTGGGTCCTGGCCGCGGGACTCGGCCTCGTCCTGCTCCTCCTGCTCGGCCGCGCGACCCGCCGCGGCGTGCTTCTCGCCCTGCTGCTCGCCTGGTGCGCGGTCGACCTCCTGGCCCTCGATCACGGCTACCAGCCCGCGATCCCCGACGCGCTCGCCGACCCGCCGCCGACGCCGTCGATCCTCGCCGCCCGTGCCGCCGAGGGCCACGGCCGGGTCGCCGGCCTCGGCCAGTACCTGATCTCCAACGTCGCCGAGCGCTACGGCCTGCGCGACGTCCGCGGCCACGAGCTGCCGGTGAATCGCCGCTTCATCGACCTCTTCAAGGGCCTCCGCGGCACCGTCGCCCCCGGCACGCTCCTGTTCACGAACTCGAAGACCGGCCGCCTCCTCAACGACCTCGGTGCGAGCCTCTTCCTGACCGGCCCGACCCGACGCCCGAAGCTCGCCCAGCTGCGCCTCGTCTCGGCGACCCCCGACGGCCGGGTCTATCGCAACACGACCGCCCTCCCGCGGGCCTATCTCGCCAGCAGCTGGACGCCGGTCGCCAACCGCGCGGCAGCCCTCAGCGCGACGCTTCGCGCCACGACCGACGAATTGCGACAGGCCCCGGTGATCGAGACCACCAACGCCCCGCCGACCAGTCCGACAGGCGGCCGCCAACCCTCGACCGTCAGATTCGAGATCGACGGCGCCGACGAGGTCAAGCTGAGCGTCGGGTCGCCGACGGGCGGCTACCTCGTCCTGCTCGACTCCTACTACCCCGGCTGGCAGGCGACCGTCGACGGCCATCGCGTGCCGATCCAGGCGGCCAACGAGGCATTCCGCGGCGTCCGGGTCCCCCCCGGAGATCACCAGGTCGACTTCCGCTACCGGCCGACCTCCGTTCTCGCCGGCGGGCTCGCGAGCCTCGCCGGCTGGCTGATCGTCCTGCTCGGACTGATCGCCAGACCCGGCCGACCCGGCCGACCACCGGCCGGCCGGCGACGTCCCCGACCGGCTCGCTCCCGGCGGTCGCGCTCCGAAAAGTCAGCCGACACGACGCCGGACGGTGTGCGCCTGATCGTTTAGGGTCAGGGCCGATGCCCGGCCCTCTCTGCCGCTTCTGCGCCCAGCCGCTCGAGCATGTCTTCGCCGATCTCGGCATGTCCCCGCTCGCCAACAGCTATCTCGCCGGCGACCAGCTCGCCGCGATGGAGCCGTTCTATCCGCTGCTGGCGTACGTCTGCTCCGGCTGCCTGCTCGTCCAGCTCGAGGAGTTCGAGACCCCCGACCGGATCTTCAGCGACTACGCGTATTTCTCGTCGTATTCGACGACCTGGCTCGACCACTCCAAGGACTATGTCGACCAGATGACCCACCGGTTCGGCCTCGACGAGTCCAGCCACGTCGTCGAGCTGGCCTCCAACGACGGCTACCTCCTCCAGTACTTCCACGCCCGCCACATTCCCGTGCTCGGGATCGAGCCGGCCGCCAACGTCGCCAAGCTCGCCCTCCAGAAGGGGATTCCCACGCTCGTCGAGTTCTTCGGCGTCGAGACCGCCCGCTCGCTCGTCCCCGACTCGGCCGCCGACCTCCTGCTCGGCAACAACGTCCTCGCCCACGTCCCCGATCTCAACGACTTCGTCGCCGGGATGAAGATCCTCCTCAAGCCGGGCGGCGTGATCACGATGGAGTTTCCCCACCTGCTCAGCCTGGTCGAGCAGAACCAGTGGGACACGATCTACCACGAGCACTTCTCCTACTTCAGCTTCCGGACCGTCCGCGCCGTGTTCGCCGCCCACGGACTCCGCCTGTTCGACGTCGACCGCCTGCCGACCCACGGCGGGTCGCTGCGGATCTACGGGGCCCACGCCGACGACGCCGGCAAGCCGGACACCTCTCGCACGGTGGACCTGCTCGAGACCGAGCGGGCCGCCGGGTTCGAGGAGCTCGCGACCTACGTCGACTACGGTCGCCGTGTCGCCCTCGACAAGATGCAGATCCTCGCCTTCCTGATCGACTGCAAGCGCGCCGGTCAGAGCGTCGTCGGCTACGGGGCGCCCGCCAAGGGCAACACACTGCTCAACTACTGCGGGATCGGCCCGGAGTTCATCGACTACACGTGCGATCTGAACCCCCACAAGCAGGGCCACTATCTCCCCGGCAGCCACATCCCGATCCGCTCGCCCGACGCGATCGCCCAGACCCGGCCCGACGTCGTGCTGATCCTCCCGTGGAACCTGAAGGACGAGATCATCGAACAGCTCGGCTACGTCCGCGACTGGGGCGGACACTTCGCCGCGCGATCTCCGGAGCTCAGCCTCCAGGCATGAGGTTCGCGCAGACGCCGCTCCCCGGTGCATGGGTGATCGACGTCGACCCCCTCGCCGACGACCGCGGCTGGTTCGCCCGGACGTTCGACGCGGCCGAGTTCGCCGCCCGCGGACTGCGCACGGACGTCGTCCAGTGCAACGCGTCGTTCAACGTCCGCCGGGACACGCTTCGCGGCCTCCACTACCAGGCCGCTCCCCACGGCGAGACGAAGCTCGTCCGCTGCGTCCGCGGCCGGGTCTTCGACGTCGCCGTCGACCTCCGTCCCGACTCGCCGACCTACCGCCGCTGGCACGCCGTCGAGCTGACCGACGCCAACCGCCGGATGTTCTACATCCCCGACGGCCTCGCCCACGGCTTCCAGACGCTGACCGACGACTCCGAGCTGCTCTACATGATGGGCACCCAGTACGTCCCCGACGCAGCCCGCGGCGTCCGCTGGGACGACCCGGCATTCGCGATCGACTGGCCGGTCGCGACCGGCGAGCGCATCGTCTCCGAGCGCGACCGCGGATACCCGGACTTCGACTCGTGAACCCCAGGCCGGCCACCTACCGGTGAAGCGCGTCCTCTTGACCGGTGCGACCGGCTTCGTCGGTCGCCAGGCGATCGGGCCGCTGCGCGACCGTGGCTACGACGTCCACGCGGTCAGTTCACGCCGGCCCCGCGAGAATGCCGCCGACGTCCATTGGCACACCGCCGACCTCCTCGACCACGCGGCCGCTTCCGACCTCGTCCGGCGCGTCCAGCCGACCCACCTGCTCCACCTCGCCTGGTACGCCGAGCCCGGCAAGTTCTGGACCTCCCCGGAGAACGACCGCTGGCTGGCGGCCAGCCGCCGCCTCCTCGACGTGTTCGCCGACGCCGGCGGGCGGCGGGCCGTCGTCGCCGGGACGTGCGCCGAGTACGACTGGTCGGGCGGCGGCCGCTGCCGCGAGGGCATCACGCCCCTGCATCCGGCGACGCCCTACGGCCGGGCGAAGGCCGCGCTCCACGCGGAGGTTGCGGAGTCGTTCGCCCGTGCTGGTATGCCATCGCTCGGGTGGGGGCGGATCTTCTTCCTCTACGGACCCGCCGAAGACCCCCGACGACTCGTCTCCTCGGTGATCGATGCCATCCTCGACGGTCGGCCCGCGCTTTGCTCGCACGGTCGCCAGGTCCGCGACTTCCTCCACACCGCCGACGTCGCCGCTGGCTTCGCCGCCCTGCTGGACGCCGACCACGTCCACGGGGCTGTGAACGTCGCCTCCGGCGAGCCGGTCACGATCGCCGAGCTCGTCGGCCTGATCGGCCGGGCCTGCGCCCGCCCCGACCTGATCGAGCTCGGCGCCCTCACCGCCCGAGCCGACGACCCGCCCCTGCTGGTCGCCGACACCCGCCGCCTGCAGGCCGAGGTCGGCTTCGTCACCCGGCGGACGCTGGCCGACGGGATCGCCTCGACGGTCCAGTGGTGGCGTCACGAGCGCGCCGTCCACCAGGCGCCGGCCCCGGGAGGCCCGGCTCGTGGCGACTGAGCCGCGAACGCACGATTGCCCCTGGTGCGGCGGGCCCGCCCGCGACCTGCTCCACGCCGGCGATCGCAACCGTGAGGTGACGCCCGCGAAGTTCACCTACGCCCGGTGCGTCCGCTGTCGCACGGTCTTCCTCACCCAGCCACCCGCCGACCTCGCCCGCTATTACGCCTCCGACTACCACGGCTTCGACGCCGACGGTGAGCCCGACTGGAAGGCGAACCCCCTGCTGATCGAGTCGGAAGCCTTCCGCGTCGGCCTACTCGTGCGCCACGTCGCCCCCGGCAGGATCCTCGAGATCGGCTCCGGCGCCGGTGGCTTCGCCGTCGCCGCCAAGGCCGCCGGATTCGAGCTCACGGCGATCGAGATGGACCCCAACTGCTGCGACCATCTCCGCCGGAAGGTGGGCGTCGCTGCGATCTGCACCGACGATCCCGTGACCGCCCTGGCGACCCTCGAACCCGCCGCGGTCGTCGCCCTCTGGCACGTCCTCGAGCACATGCCAGACCCCGATGCCGTCTTCCGCGCCGCCGCCGCCAAGCTCGCCCCCGGCGGCCTGCTCGCGCTCGGCGTGCCCAACCCGGCTTCCCTCCAGTTCCGTCTGCTCCGGCGCCGCTGGCCGCACCTCGACGCCCCGCGGCACGTCTCGCTGATCCCGGCCGCCGCTCTGATCGCGCGTGCCGGCGACCTCGGCCTGCGCTGCGTCGAGCTGCTCGCCGATGACCCGTTCGGTCGCCACTCCAACATGTTCGGCTGGGCTTACGCCCTCCGCCGCCGGCCGGCTCGCGGTCCGACGCCCGGCCCGCTGATCGCAGCCGCCCAGCTGCTCACCCGCCTGCTCGAACCGCTCGAGCGCCGCCCGAGCCTCGGCGCAGCGATCACGATCGTCCTGCGCAAGGACGGCTGACACGGACCGGCCGACCACCCAGGGAGCAGCCCCAGCCGCAGCCGCAGCAGCCGCCGCCGCCGCCGCCGGCGACCCCGACGTGCTCGACACGCCCCAGGCTGGTCCGCGTGCCCTGCGCGGCGGGGTTCTGCGGACTGCCGGCTACGTTGCCGGAATCCTCCTCTCGCTGGTCGCCGTACCCCTGCTGATCAGCCATCTCGGGATCGCCGGCTACGGGCGCTACGTGACGATAATCTCGCTGACGACGATCGTCGGCGGCCTGACCGAGGGCGGCCTGAACGCGATCGCCCTGCGCGAGTACACGACGGCCACCGGGACCGAGCGCGACCGTCTGATGCGCGACGCGATCGGCATCCGGCTTGTCCTGACGACCGTCGGCGCCGCCGTCGCCGTCGCCTTCGCCGCACTCGCCGGGTACGGCTCGCAGCTCGTCCTCGGCACCGCCCTGGCCGGCGTCGGTCTCCTCCTCCAGCTGCTCCAGAGCCTGCTCGCCGTCTCGCTCCAGGGGGATTTCCGGTTCGGCTGGGCGTCGAGCACCGACCTGCTCCGCCAGCTCGTCAACGTCGCTCTGCTCGTCGTGCTCGTCCTCGCCGGCGCCAACGTCGTCCTCCTGCTCGGCGTCGCGATCCCCGCGTCGGGCCTCTCGCTCGCGCTGACGGCCGTCCTCGTCCGCCGGCGGATGCCGCTCTGGCCGGCCTTCGCGGTCAGCAAGTGGTGGCCTCTGATCCACGACAGCATCCCCTGGGCCGCGGTGTCCGCCCTGAACGTGGTCTATTTCCGGCTCGCGATCGTGATCATGTCGGTCGTCGCCAGCGCCCGCGAGACCGGCTACTTCGCGACGTCCTTCCGGGTTGTCGAGATCCTGATCGGGATCCCGGCGATCGCCGTCGGCGCCGCCTACCCGATCCTCACCCGTTCCGCCCGGGACAACCGCGACCGCTTCGGCTATGCCACCGAGCGGATGTTCGAGCTCTCGGTGATCGTCGGCGGTTGGATGGTCGTCTGTCTCGAGGTCGGTGCCCATTTCGCGATCCACGTCCTCGCTGGCAACAAGGCCGATCCCGCGGTCGCCGTGCTCCGGATCCAAGGGGTCGCCGTCGTCGCCACCTTCGTCTCCGTCGCCTGCGGCGTGCCCCTCCTCACGCTCCGTCGCTACCGCGACGCCCTGCTCGCCAACGCGATCGCCCTCGTCGTCTCCGTCGTCCTCACGCTCCTCCTCGTCAGCCCGCTCGGCGCTCGCGGCGCAGCCATCGCCGCCCTCACCGCCGAGGTCGTCCTGGCCGTGATCGTCGTCGCCTGCCTGCTGCGCGCCTCCCCCCAGACCAGCCTGCCCTTCGCCTGCCTGCCGGCCACGGCGGTCGCCGCCGTCGGGTCGGTCGCCGCCGGTCTTCTCCTGCCGGTGAACCCCGTCGTCGGAGCCGTCATCGCCAGCCTCGCGTACTTCGCCGTCCTGCGCCTGCTCGGCCGCTTCCCCCCCGAAGTGCGCGAGCTCCTCGGTCAGCGTGTCCCCGCCCGCTTCAGGTAGCTTGCCCGGCGATGAGCCGCGCGGTGGATGTCGTGATCGTCACCGCCGACACCCGCGACCTCGTACTCCGCTGCCTGGACCGGCTCGACGATCCGGTGATCCGCAGTCGGACGGTGGTCGACAACTGCTCGCGCGATGGCACAGCTGAAGCCGTCCGCGCCGCCCACCCCGACTGCCGCGTCGTCACGCCCGACCGGCCGGTCGGCTACGCCACGGCCTGCAACCTCGGTGCGGCCGGTGCGGAGGGCGCGGCCGGTGGGGGCGAGCTGATCCTCTTTCTCAACAGCGACATCCTCGCCCATGCGGACGCAGCGGCCCAACTGGCGGCGGCGCTCGACGGCGACCCCGAAGCGGTCGCGGCCGGCGGCAGACTGGTCGATCCCGGGACGCTCGACACCCAGCACCGCTACGGGCCGAAGGCCCTGCCGACGCTTGCCACATTCGCGGCGACGCTGTCCGGTGTCGAGCAGCTCTGGCCGGGGAACCCGTGGACGACGGGGCATCTGACCGACCCCCCGCCTGACACCCACACGTCGGCTGTCGTCCAACCGGCCGGCGCCTGCCTCCTCGTCAGGCGGGTCACGTTCGAGACGATCGGCGGCTTCGACGAGGCATTCTGGTTCTGGTACGAGGATGTCGACCTCGCCCGGCGGCTGGCGGAGCGCGGCAGCCTGCTCTACGTGCCGGCCGCCGTCTTCGAGCACGTCGGCGGGGCGAGCTTCTCCCGCTGGAATCGCGCCGACGGCGTGCGCAGCCTGGTCCACGGGATGATCCGCTACGCCGAGGTCGCCTTCGACCGCCGGCGACGCGTCGAGTTCGCGGTCCTGTTGGTCGCCCTCAGCGGCCCGCGGGCGCTGATCTACGCGCCGTTCGATCGCGAGCTCGCCGCCGCCCACCGGGCGATCGTGGCCGCCGCGTTTGCGCTGGCCCGCGACCGGCCGATCCCCCGTCTCGTGACGGGGTGCTGATGGTGTCGCGGGTCACGGCAGTCGTCCTGACCTATGACGGCCGCGACCTGTTGGACATCCTGATCCCCTCGCTGCGCGCCCAGCGCTATAGCGACATGTCGATCGTGATCGTGGACAACGGCTCGTCCGACGGAACCGCGGGCCATGTGAACGAGCGCTGGCCCGACGCCCGCCTGATCGAGATCCCGGTGAACATCGGCGTCGCCGCGGCGCTCAACCGCGGCGTGCGGGCGGCCGACGGCGAGTACGTCGCCCTGCTCAACAACGATCTCGAGCTCGAGCCCGACTGGCTCGGCGCGCTTGTCGGCGTCCTCGACCGGCATCCAGAGGCGGCCTCGGCCACCGGCAAGCTGCTCAACTTCCACCGTCGGCGGGAACTCGACGCCGCCGGCGACCTGATGCGCTGGTCGGGCGCCCCGGATCAGCGGGGCCACGGCGAGCCCGACCGCGGTCAGTACGACGATGCGGTTGCCGTGTTCTCTCCCTGCGCGGGCGCCGCCCTCTACCGGCGGAGCTCCTTCGACGCGGTCGGCCTCTTCGACGAGGACTTCTTCGCCTACATGGAGGACATCGACTGGGGCTTTCGCGCCCAGCTCGCCGGCTTCGCGTCGCGCTACGAGCCGGCGGCCGTCGCCTACCACGTCGGCGGCGCCACGACCGCCCGCGAGCCCGGTCGCTACGTGGCCCTCCAGCGCCGCAATCAGATCCTCCTCGTGCTCAAGAACTATCCGTTGGCCGCGCTCGTCCGCCACGCGCCGGCGATCCTGCTCCACCAGGCCGGCTGGGTCGCCTCGAGCCGGCGCGACGGGGTCCTCCGCGAGCACGTCGCCGCGCTGCGCAGCGCCGCACGAGCCGTGCCGGGGACGGTGCGCAAACGACGGCCCATCCAACGCGGCCGCCGCGCTACGGTCGCCCAGCTCACCGACGTGATGAGCCCCGAGGTCTACGCTGGGTCGACGCCTCGCGAGCGACTGCGCTCGATGGCGCGGGCGGCGGCCCCGCTCCTACGCAGGTCTTGAGGGGCCGACGCCGTCACTCCTGCCGGAGCGCCGGTTCCCGAGCGGTGCCGGGATCGGCCGGGAGGTTCGACTCCGTCTCGGGCCGCGTCGCGAAGAGGGCCTCGAAGAAGGGCGTCTGGATCGGGTGCTGGCGGTTGAACACGGTCCGCCAGGACGTCGGAATCGGGTAGTCCTCGCGGTTGATGACAAGCCCGTCGAACCGGTTCACCGAGCGGATCCACTGCTTGGAGTAGAAGTGTCCGTCGGTGAGTCTGTCGATCGTCTCCAGGTAGAAGGCGATCTGCTCGGAGCGCATCTCGTGCAACGAGCTGACGTTAATCGACAGGCCGACCGACGAGTCCGGCATCGCGGCCACCTGGTTTGGCGTGAGGAAGGCGATCTGCGCATCTTCGAACTCGTCGCGCACCGCGTCGAAGGATCCGAAGTGGCGAAAGCCGAACCGCCGGCGACTGGGATAAAGGAGTGAGAGATACCGCTCGGCGACGGCGAGAGCCGGCGGTATGTCGACGACGACGTAGCGCACGGTCGGGAAGCACTCGAGGAACATCCAAGCCAGCCGCCCGTAGCCGCCGCCGAGCTCGAGGATGCCGTCCTGTGGCGGCCGCCGACCGGGCAGGGCGTCGAGGATCGCGATCATCTCCAGCGCCGAGTTGCACAGATCCTGCGACACGCGGCGGCCGCGGTAGCTGACGACGAGCGGATTCCCGAGGCTCGGCTCGTCAAGCGAGCGGGTCAGCCCCCGATCGTCGCGAGAGCCGACGTACTCCCAGAGCGACGCCACGAACCAGCTGTATGCCCGCCGGCGGGCGGGCGATCGGAACGGATCGACCACCTCGCTCTCGCGGTCGTCGACGTAGGCGCCCTCGTCAAGGCGGGCGGTCAGCGGCGGCAGGCTGGGGTGGCGGGCGAACTTGAGCAGCAGCCGGCGGAACTGCGGGTCGGCCGGACTCGTCGGCAGCCACTGGAAGTAGTTGCCGTTGATCGTCCGCTTGAACTCCTCGAAGCCGCCGGCCGCGAGTTGGCGGAGGTTCAGCTCATTGAGATGGTCCCAGTACTCCGACGGTCTGGTGATCGCCGGGCCGAGCTCCAGCTCCGTGACCATCGCGCCGATCCGGTCGTCCAGGCTTCCAGTGCCGGCGTCGGCGTCGGCGTCCTCGATCCGGCTCACGGCGCTCAGGCCTGGCCGAGCAGGATGCCCGAGAGCACGGCGTTCTGGCCTGCCGTCCGGTCGATCGTGATCGTCAGCGTCTGACCGGCGGTGACGGTGATTGGGAAGCTGACCCACGCGCCCTGGCTGAAGCTGGTGCTCAGGGCGACGGACTGGCCGCCGACGGTGATCGTCTCCCGCCGGCCGATCGCGTCCCAATCGAGCGCATACAGGTGGAGGTTGCCGGTGTAGGCGCTCGTGAAGGCCAGCGACACACGGATCTCGTTGGCGTCGTAGTACGTCGCCGCGTTGCGCGTCGAGCCGTTCGCGCTCTCGAGCGCCCGTACGTCAGTCGTACCGGCCGCCCAGCGGAACCGCGTGCCCTGGATGAGGCTGACGGTGGCGTTTGGCAGCGAGCTCTGATCGCTGGTCGCGTTCCACGCGGCGAGGTCGTAGCCGTCGTGGCCATAGGTTCCGACCCAGGTGCCCTGCGGCGCCGAGGTCGGGCCGACACCGGGACCGACGACCGGCGGTGGCGGAGGTGGTGGCGGGGTGCTCGTCGCCGCCCCAAGCAGGATGCCCGAGAGGACGGCATTCTGGCCGGCGGTGCGATCGACGGTGATCGTCAGGGTCGACCCGGCCGCGACGGTGAGCGGAAAGCTGACCCACGCGCCCTGGCTGAAGTCGCCGGTCAGGGCGACGGACTGGCCGCCGACGCTGATCGTCTCACGCCGTCCGATCGCGTCCCAGTCGACCGCGTAGAGATAAAGCGCGCCGGTGTAGGCGCTCGGGAAACTCAGCGACACACTGATCTCGTTCGGGTCGTAGTAGGTCGCCGCGTTCCGCGTCGTCTGGCCAGCGTTCTGCAGCGCTCGGACATCGCTGGTGCCGGTCGCCCAGCGGAAACGGGTCCCCTGATTGAGGGCGATCGATGCCGCCGACGACGACGAGACGACATCGCTGGTTCCATTCCACGCGGCCAGGTCGTACCCGTCCGCTCCGTACGAGGTGACCCAGCTGCCCTGGGGTGGGGAGACCGGGCCGACACCCGGGCCGACGCTCGGAGGCGGGGGTGGCGGTGGCGGCGGCGGAGGCGGCTGGGCGACGGTCTCGCCGAGGAAGATGCCCGAGAGGACGGCATTGACGCCGGCATTGCGGTCGACGGTGATCGTGATCGCCTGTCCGGCGGTCACGCTGATCGGGAAGACGACCCACGCGCCCTGGCTGAAGTCGCTGCTCAGTGCGACGGATTGGCTGCCGACGGTGATCGTCTCCCGACGGCCGATCGCGTCCCAGTCGACCGCGTAGAGGTGGAGGTTGCCGGTGTATGCGTTCGTGAACTTGAGCGACCCGCGGATCTCGTTCGCGTCGTAGTACGTCGCCGCCGTCCGCGTCGACCCGTCGGCGCTCTCGAGTGCCCGGACGTCGGTCGTGCCGGCCTGCCAGCGGTAGCGGGTTCCCTGGGTCAGGGTGAGCGTCGAGTTGGGCATCGAGGACTGGTCGCTGGTCGAGTTCCAGCCGGCCAGGTCGTATCCGTCGGCGCCGTAGGACCCGACCCAGTTGCCCTGCGGCGAGACGGAGACCCCGGTCGGCGGGGGAGGCGGTGGTGGCGGCGGCCCCGACGCGGCTGCTCCGTCGGGCGTTCCGACGCCTGTCGGCCCGTCGTAGCCGGGCATCGCCGTGCAGAGGTAGCTGCCGCCGCACGAGCCGTTGCTGCCGGAGGTCACGTCGTAGAAGGAGCTCGTGTTGGCGTAGGCGAACGAACCGTACGGCGTCGTGGTCGAGCGTCCGCCGGCCAGCGCGTCGACTCCGGCGATGATCGGAGTGGCGACGCTCGTCCCACCGAAGACGAGCCACCCGCCCGAGCCGTCTGTGTCGTAGACCGCGACGCCCGTGCTCGGGTTGGCGTCCGCCGAGACGTCGGCGATCGACCTTCGTCCGCACCCCGTATCGGTCTGCCAGGCCGGCTTGGTGATGTAGGCCGAGCAGCCGCTCCCGGTGTCCGCCCAGGCGGATTCGGTCCAGCCGCGCGAGTTGGCCGCTCGCGAGAGGCTCGTGCCGCCGACCGAAGTCACGTATTGCGAGGCCGCCGGGTAGGTCGGGCCGTAGCCGTCGTCGCCGGCGGCCGCGACGACGTCGACGTCGGGGTGGTTGTAGTTGGCCTGGGCCGAGACCTCGCCCGAGAACTCTGACTCGCCGTAGCTGTTGGAGATCTGCGTGGCCCCGAGCGCGGCGGCTCGGTTGACGGCCGCCGCGAGGTCCCCGTCGTCGGCCGACGAGGCCTCGACGAGCAGGACGTGGCAGTTCGGGCAGATCGCCGAGGCCATATCGAGGTCGAGCGAGATCTCCTGTGCCCAACTCGCGTTGTTCGCCGGGTAGCTCGTCCCGCCGGCCTGGTTGACCTTCGAGAAGCACCCGTTCGCCGTCGTGCACGCCTTGAGGCCGAACTGAGATCGGTAGGTCGCCATATCGGACTCGGCGTCCGGGTCGTCGAAGGCGTCGACGATCGCGATCGTCTGACCCGTGCCGGCGGTCGAGGTCGGGGCCGGGAGGTTGTACGCGCTCTCGAGGTCAGCCGGCCCGAAGCCGTTCGGAGTGCCGGTGACCTGCGGCGTGAGTCCGGTGCTCGTCACGACATCCGCAAAGCAGCGCATCTCGTGGGCGGTGGCGGGTTGGCCGCAGACAGCCTTGAAGGAGACCGCTCCGGCGGGGGAAGCCGCCCCGCCGAGACCGAGCAGGAGGAGCGACGCCGCGAGGGCGGCGATCCGCGACGTTCGCGACCGGTCCGCGAGTGCGCCTCGCAGCACCCTGAACGAGCTGATCCCCCTCATGCGGCGGTCTCCAGTAAGTCGAATAAGGCCCAGTGATTTTGCCGGATCGCGCGTCACGGACGCGCCGCCGGCGGGTCGCGCGGGCCCAACCGCGCGACCGGTGCGCGAAGAATATCCGCGTGGCCGGCGCGCGCGCGCCGCTACCCGCCTCAAGTTCCGAGTCGGGTGCCGAGGCGGCCGTGTGACCCGGGGTCTGGACCCGCTGTGGCGGATATTCGCGCGGCGAATCGCGACGCGAGCGGCAGGCTTGGCGAGCGGTGCCCGCAGAATCATCGGCTGAGGCTCGCGTGGGTCGGACAGCTCTTGGAAGACTCAGCAGTGGAGGAGGACTCTCCGAAAAAATAGCTGACTGAGTCAGTCAACTACTTCGCGAAGAGGTACCGCAACATCCTCTTCTCCGCAGAGCCCGGCCGATCCCACCAAGACCTTCCGGTACTCACCCGCACCCGCACCCCCTCGCGGCTCCCACGTCCCGCCGCCCGCGGAAGAAGGACTGAACCCGAGAAGAACTGCGACATCCTCGGATCTCCACGCCCATGGAAGGCGCTCGCCCGGCGTATTGGTAGCGTCCGGCGCCGATGGAAGCCCCCGGCACGGCCACCGGCACGGCCACCGGCACGGTCACGGCGGTCGTGCTCAACTACGACGGTAGGCACCTGCTCGAGGTGATCCTGCCGTCGCTCGGCGCCCAGACGTACGCCCCGCTGGAGGTGCTCGTCGTCGACAACGGGTCGCGCGACGACTCGGTCGCGTGGGTGGCCGAACACTGGCCTGAGGTCGAGGTGCTGCGGATCGCCGACAACATCGGCGTCGCCGCGGCCCTCAATCGAGGCGTCCGTGCGGCCCGAGGGGCGTACGTCGCGCTGCTCAACAACGACCTCGAGCTCGAACCCGACTGGGTCGCCGAGCTCGTCGGTGCCCTGGACCGCCACCCGGCGGCGGCGACCGCGGCGTGCAAGCTCCGCAGCTACCACCGGCGCGATCACCTCGACGGAGCGGGGGACGTCCTCACCCGCGCGATCACGGGCATGCGCCGGGGGCTCGGCGAGCTCGACGTCGGGCAGTACGACGAGGAGCAGGAGGTCTTTGCGCCGACCGCCGGCGCCGCTGTATACCGGGCGTCGGCGTTCGCCGCGGTCGGACTCTTCGACGAGTCGTTCTTCGCCTACCTCGAGGACGTCGACTGGGGCCTGCGGGCCCGTCTGCTCGGCCTCGGGTGCCGGTACGTCCCGAGCGCGGTCGGCTACCACATGGGGAGCGCGACGACCCGCGGCGACGCCAACCCCTACTACTGGATGCTCGCCCGGCGCAACCAGATCGGCGTGATGGTCAAGGACGTGCCCCTCCGCCTGCTGATCCGCCACGCCGTCCCGATCACGCTCGAGCACCTCGCCGTCTTCGTCGACGCCGTCCGCCGCCGCCGGCCGGGCGCCTACCTCGCCGCCGCCCGGCAGGTCGCTCCGCGGCTCCCGGGATGGCTGCGTGAGCGCCGGCGGATCCAGCGGGCGAGGCGGATCTCCGTCGACGAGCTCGACGCGATGCTGCTTCCCGCCGGGCTGGCCGGCCGGATCGCGCGCCGGTTGCGGTCGCGTTGACGCACGTCCTCCACGTCCTGCCCCACCCCGGCGGCGGGGGCGAGACCTACGTCGACCTGCTCGGCGGGATCGCCGGGTACACGCACGAGCGCGCCTATCTCAGTGGCACGCGCTCGCCGTTGCTGGCCGGCCCCGGGATCCTCGCCGGCCTCGCCCGGGCAGCGCGGACCCCGGCGGACATCGTCCACGGACACGGGGACGTCGCGAGCGTGCTCGGCCTCGCCGCCCTCGCCGGGCGGCCGCTGGTCATCTCGAGCCACGGCCTGCACATGCTCCGCCGGGTCCGGCCGCCGGTCCGCGGCCTCTTCGTCGCGGGCCTGTCCCGGGCGATCGGCCGCTCGACCCGGACGATCTGCGAGTCGCTCGCCGAGCGCGACGAGCTCGCCGCGGTCGGGCCGGCCGACCGGCTGGTCGTGATCCCCAACGGGATCGCCCCCCGCCGGGTCGGCGATCGCCGGCTGCTGCGGGCGGAGCTCGGCATCGACGACGACGTCGTCCTCGGCGTCTTCGTCGGCCAGCTCGAATCGCGGAAGGAACCGCTGCTGGCGATCGAGGCCGCCGAGCGGGCTCGAGCCGAGGGGACGCCGTTCGTGCTCGCCGTCGCGGGTGACGGGCCGCAGAGCGAGGAGGTCCGCTCGCACGCGGGGCCCGCGGTTCGCCCGCTTGGCTTTCGAACCGACCTCGAGGACATCTTCGCGGCTGCCGACATCTACGTGGCGCCGTCCCGGCGCGAAGGCGTCTCCTACGCCCTGCTCGAGGCGATGGGGAGCGGGCTGGTCCCGGTCGTCGCCGACGGTCCCGGCAGCCCCGAGGTGGTCGGCGACGCGGGGATCGTGGTCCGCGCGGGCGATCTCGCGGGCTTCACGCTCGCGCTGCGTCGGCTGTCGGGCGACGCCGGCCTGCGCGGAGATCTCGGCCGGCGGGCGGGCCGGCGGGTACTCGACGACTACGGGCTGGAGCGGTTCCTGCGCGACACCCGGGCGGCCTACGACGAGGCGCTCAGGGCGCCTGGCCGAGGCGCCGGCGGCGGGCCCGCTTGAGCGACAGCGGCGTGAGGTGGGACAGCGCCGGGAGGGCGAGGCCGTCGATGCCCCTCAGCGTCCGCCGGCGGCGGAGCGCCCGCAGGCGGATCAGGATCGCCTCGGCGTTCTGGGCGCGCTCGGCCCGGGCGGCGACGTTCGTCGCGCCCATCACGCGAGTCGCCAGGGTCTCGTCGAGCGTGACGACGAGATGGCGCTCGGCCAGGCGCAGCCAGAGGTCGTACTCCATCGCGTAGCGGTAGCGCGGGTCGTAGCCGCCGAGCTCGAGGACGGTGGCCCGGCGAAAGGCGGCCGACGTGTTGGGGATCGGGTTGAAGCGCATCAGCACCGGCCGGACGTCGCCGGCGGCGAACGTCGTCCGCGGGGCCAGTCGTCGACCGGACTCGTCGACCTCGTCCATCCGGCAGCCGACGACCGCGATCGCGGGATCGCGATCGAGCACGGCGAGCTCCCGCTCGATTCGCAGCTCGTGCGAATGGTCGTCGGCGTCCTGCACGGCAACGATCTCGGCGTGGGCGGCGAGCAGGCCGGCATTGAGGCTGCGGGAGATGCCGACGTTCTCGCCCATCGAGAGCACCGTCACCCGACGGTCGGTGGCCGCGATCGCCGCGGCCACGCGGGGCGTGTCGTCGGCCGACCCGTCGTCGATGATCAGCAGCTCGAGATCGGTGATCGTCTGGCGGAGGATCGAGTCGGCCGCCGCGCGGAGCGTCAGCGCGCTGTTGTACGCGCCGATCAGGACGCTGACCCGCGGGGGGGTCATCCGCCGGACGGACCGTAGCTCGCGAGGACCTTCCCGAGCGAGGCGTCGATCGACAGCTCGGCGGCGTGATCGGCATACCAGGCGCGCGTGGTCTTCCGGAGGGCGGCGCCGGCCGCGTGCACGGCGACGATCGCCGCGGCGAGCTCGTCGGGCTCGGCGATGAAGCCGTTGACCCCGTGGTCGACCAACTCGACGGCGGCGTTGTCGGGCGCACGGACGACGATGCTCGGCACGCCGAGCGCGGCCGACTCGATCACGATCATTCCGTAGCCCTCGCGGATCGAGGGCAGCGCCATGCACATCGCGCTGGCGAGCTCTCCGGCGACGCGCTCCTCGGCGACCATCCCGGGCGCCTGCACCGGGGCTGCGGTCCGCGCGATCTCCGCGAGCACGGCGGCATGCTCGGGGCCGTCGCCGAAGAGGACGCCGCGCAACCCGGGAACGCTGGCCGCGGCGGTCGCGATCGCGCCGACCAGCGCGATCGGGCGCTTCTCGGGAATCTGGCGGGCGGCGAAGACGACCACCGGGGCGACCGACGGGTCGGCCGGCGGATCCGAGGGTTGCGGGGGATCCGAGGGTCGAGCAGGCGGGGGGGCAGCGGAGCTCAGGGGCGTGCGGCCGGCCGCGTAGAGGCCGCGAAGGATCGCCGGCGTGCCGGGCAGGCGGCTGGCGTGGAGCTCGGAGAAGCAGAAGGCATGCTGAGGCAGCGCGGCGCACAGCGACTGGACGGCCTCGCCGACGCGACCGCCGATCCGGCCGAGATACTCGCGCCAGTAGTCGCGGCTCCAGACCTCGAACCAGTCGACGACCAGGCGGTAGCGGCTGCGCCTGGGCCCGAGCGGGCGGGCGAGGCTGGCGGCGAGCAGGGAGAAGTAGGGGAACGAGCAGGTGTGGACGACGTCGTAGCGGCGGCCGTGACGCAGGAGGTGGGCGAGCACGCCGAGGCCGAAGCGCAAAGGCGGAGCGATCCGGCGGCGTCCGCCGTCGGTGTAGAGGGCCATCCGCGGGCCGACGCTGCGTACGTCGACGCCGACGAGGTCGGGCTGGACGCCGGGATCCCACTGCGTCAGCGTCAGGTAGGTCACGTCGTGCCCGGCGGCGACCAGTCGCTCTGCAAGGCTCCTGTACCAGCGCTCGGCGCCGCCGACGGTATATGGAAAGAGGCAGTCGTAGACGAGGCAGATGCGCATCGGGCGGAGGAGGTTCGCAGACATTTGGATACGATGGCCCACGAGTGCGCGACCTTTGTCGTCGCTGCGCGTTTCAATTGATCCCGGGTCACTCCCGGGGGTGAAGTGGTGAGCACGCTCCAGGAGAAATCAGCCGCGAACGTGCCGGCCGCAGACGAGTTGACGCTCCTCGTGTCGGTGGTGATCCCCTGCCTGAACGAGGAGGAGAACATCGAGCAGTGCGTCCGTGCGGCGACGGCCGCCCTGACGGCGGCGGGCTTCGCCGGCGAGGTGATCGTCGTCGACAACGCGTCCGAGGACCGCAGCGCGATGCTCGCGGGGGAGGCCGGAGCGCGCGTGGTCAGCGAGCCGCGCCGGGGCTACGGGAGCGCGTACCTCGCGGGGTTCGCGGCGGCCCGGGGCACGTACATCGTGATGGCCGACGCGGATCTGACCTACGACTTCAACGAGATCCCCCGCTTCGTCGCCGAGCTCGACGCGGGTGCCCAGCTGGTGATGGGCGACCGGATGGAGAACATCCAGCCGGGTGCGATGCCGTGGCTGCACCGGTACATCGGCAACCCCGTGCTCACGGGCATCCTCAACCTGTTCTTCCGGACCGGCGTCAACGACGCCCACTGCGGGATGCGGGCGATCCGCCGGGACGTGCTCGAGCAGCTCGATCTGCGGACCGTGGGGATGGAGTTCGCCTCGGAGATGGTGATCCGGGCGTCGAAGGAGAAGCTGCGGATCTCGGAGGTCTCGATCGAGTACCACCCCCGCGGGGGTGAGTCGAAGCTGTCGACCTTCCGCGACGGCTGGCGCCACCTGCGCTTCCTGCTCGTCCACAGCCCGAACTACCTGTTCATCGTCCCCGGAGCCCTGCTCAGCCTGGTCGGCGCGATCGTGATGCTGACGGTCCTCGCGTCGATCAACGTCCTCGGCCGCCGGTGGGATCTCCACACGGAGATCGGCGGCGCCCTGCTGAGCATCGTCGGGTCGCAGGTCCTCGCCCTCGGCCTCTGCGCCCACGCGTACGCGACGTACTTCATGGGCGAGAAGGACGCCTGGTTCGATCGGATGCGCCAGCGCTTCCACCTCGAGCACGGGCTTGCCCTCGGCGGCCTGATCATGCTCGCGGGTGGCGTGCTCGGTGCGGTGATCGTCGTCCACTGGGTCCAGCGCGGGTTCGGCGCGATCTCCGAGGAGCGCGACGCGATCGCCGCGGCGACGCTCCTGATCATCGGGATCCAGGTCTTCTTCTCGTCCTTCCTACTCAGCATCCTCGGCCTCCGTCGGCGCTGAGATGCGCGTCCGGGCCGTCGTCGCCGGGGCTCTGGCGGTGGTGGTCGCCGGGCTCGTGATCACCCTCTCCCACCGGGCGCCGCGCGACGCGGGGAGTGACCACATCGTCCCGGCGATGTTCTCGGCGACTCTCCCGAAGGGCGGCGAGCTCTGCCAGGCCAACCCCTACCTCCCGCCGGAGGCCGCCACGGCGCAGATCCTCGTCGGGACCTACGGCCGGCCGGTTCCCGCGCTCGGGCTCCGCTTTCTCGACCCGACCGGCGCCGTCGTCTCGTCCGGCCGCCTGCCGGCAGGCGCGCCCGAGGGAACCGTCTCGATTCCGATCAGCAGGGCCACGGACCCCGGCCGCGCGGCGAAGCTCTGCCTGACGGTCGCCGGCCACTCGAAGGTCGTCGTCGGCGGTCTGGGGATCCCGCTCGACCCGACCGCCGAGTTCGTCAACGGGACGCAGCAGAACGGGCGGATCAGCGTCGTCTACTACCGGGCGGGCGAGGAGTCGTGGTGGTCGCTGCTGGGCGTGCTCGACCAGCGCTTCGGCCTTGGCAAGGCCGGCTTCTTCGGCGACTGGACGCTCCCGGCGTGCTTCGTCCTCCTGTTGGCCTGCTGGGCGCTCGTCGTCCGTCTGCTGATCGGAGCCGGCGACGAGACCCCGCCGGGGGCCGGTGGCCGGGGCGGGACCGGCGGCCGGGGCGGGGCCGGGCAGCCGTGATCGCTCGGGCGCGCCGTCAGCTCGGCCGGGTCCCGCGGGCCGGGTGGCTGGTCTTCCTCGTCGCGTTCGTCAACGCCGCGATCTGGACGGCCGTGATCCCGCCGTTCCAGGTGCCCGACGAGACCGGACACTTCGCCTACGCCCAGTACGTCGCTCAGACCGGCAAGCCGCCGCCCGAGGGTCCGTTGGTCCAGTTCTCGCCACAGGAGTACACCGCCCTGGCGAACCTCTTCTTCTTCGACGTGATCGGCCACAACCAGGAGCGGGGGGTGATCACGCCGGCCGAGCAGAGCTCGCTGCGGGCGTCGCTTGCGACCGATCCGAGCCCGGTCGGCCCGGGCGGGATGAGCTCGATCACCAACCAGCCGCCGCTCTACTACGCGCTCGCCGCGATTCCGTACTGGCTCTCCCCGTCCCACGACATCCTCGCCCGCCTCGAGTTCATGCGCCTCCTCTCGGCCGTGCTCGCCGGCCTGACCGTGCTGGCGACGTTCCTCTTCGTCCGCGAGGTCTTCCCGTCGATCCCGTGGGCCCCGACGGTCGGCGGGCTGGTCGTCGCCTTCCAGCCGCAGTTCGCCTTCATCTCGTCCGGCGTCCAGGGCGACAGCCTCCTGTTCTTCGCGTCGGCCGCGACCTTCCTCGCCCTGATCCGGGCCTACCGGCATGGCCTGACCCGCCGCCGAGGGGTGTGGATCGGGCTGGCGACCGCGATCGGCCTGCTCGGCAAGCTGACCTTCGTCGCGTTCGTCCCGGGAATCGCCGTCTGCCTCGCGCTGATCGTCTGGCGCTCAGGGCGGGCCGGCCGTCGGGACGCGCCGGTCGCCCCGGCCCGAACCGGGCCGGGGGTCCTCACGCGGCGGGCAGCCGCGATCGGCGCGGGTATCGCCGCGGCCGTCGCCGCGGTCCCGGTGGCCGCGTACGGCGCTCTCAACGCGACCGTCTGGCACCGGGGAGGGCCGACGGGCGGAGGCTTCGCCGGCGCGGCGACGGTCGCGGCGCCCGGCCAGCAGGCGATCACGCTGCGCGACACGCTCGATTACACGTGGGAGCTCGTCCTCCCGAAGCTGCCGTTCATGAACCACGCGTACTTCGGCTACTCGCCCCTGCGCCAAGTGTTCTTCAACGGGGCGATCGGCCGCTTCGGATGGCTCGACTACAGCTTCCCGGCGCGGGTCTACACGCTCGCCCAGGATGCGTTCGTGGTACTCGCGGTGCTCGCCCTGGTCGGGCTCTGGCGCTCGCGCCGGGAGCTGCTCGGCGTATGGCCGATGGCAGTCGGCTTCGCGGTGATGGCGCTCGGCCTGGTCGGGGCGATCGGCTACATCGGGATCCGCTACCTGATGTCGACCGGCGTGCCCTTCGAGCAGGCTCGCTACCTCTTCCCCCTGCTGCCGATCTACGCCGTCTTCGTCGTGCTCGTCAGCCGGGCCGCCCCCCGGCGGTGGGCGCCTGCGCTGGGGGCGGGACTGGTGATCCTGGCGATGGCGCACGGCTTGTTCGCCGAGCTGTTGACGATTTCCAGGTACTACGGGTGACCGGTATCCGGCGTCAGCGGAGCCGGTCGGCGATCCGCGCGAGCGTCCCGCCGCGGCGGCCGGCGGCGATCTTGACCTGCAGCTGAGCGTCCTTGAGCTCCTCGGCGAGCCGGCGGGCGGCCCGCCGCTCGTGCTCGAGCTCGTGCTCGATGCGCTGCTGGTCGCCGAGCTGGGACTCGAGCTCGGCGATCCGCTGCTCGGCCTTGCGGACGTACGACGGCGCGGCCGACGCGGCCTTGCCGAGCAGTCCGCGGGCGAGCTCGTGGTTGCGTCGGCGGAGCTGGACGTTCGCCCGCTCGAGGTCGTGCATGTACCGGTTGTAGTTGGGCGCCATCGCCAGCTGCATGCGCCCGCGATGGATCCCGCCGAGCGTCTCCTCGGCGATCCCGGAGACGAGGATGAAGTGGTTGGCGTACTGCGGCTCGGCCCGCTCGACACCATGCAGGCGGGCGTCGAGCTCGGCGGACCCGTCGAGGATGATCACCGATCCCTCGGCGAGATACTGGCGGACGATGACCGCGTCGGGGAAGCCGGCGAATGCGACACCGGCCTCGTCGTAGCCGAAGTCGGTCACATGGAACTCGTTCTCCTCGCCCATCCCCCGGCTGTTGGGGACCGAGCAGATCACGGCGATCCCGGCCGCGGCGTGGCGGCGCAGCTCGCGCAGGGCGTCGCCCGAGTCGGGCAGGTGCTCGAGCCCCTCGAAGCAGACGATCGCGTCGAACCGGCCGGCGAGGTCGCCGCGCAGGAACCTCGTCGCGTCGGACGTCTCGAAGGTGAGCTGGGGGTTGTGGCCGAGCGTGCTGGCCGCGAGGTCGATCGTCGCGACGTCATAGTCGACGCCATGGACGCTGCGGGCGGTGCCGGCGATGATCTCCCCGCCGTAGCCCGCGCCGCAGCACAGATCGAGCACCCGGGCGCCCGGGCAGAGGGCGGCGGCGAACTCGTAGCGGTGGACGTGCTCCGCGGCGATCAGGGTCGGCTGACCGATCGCCTGGAGTGTCAGCCTCTCTTGGACTCCCATCGAACCTCTCTTTCGCGGACGCCGGCGGCCATCTCGCCGTACAGGCGCTCAGTGTGGGGGAAGCCGAGCTGGCGGATCATGGAATCCTTACGTACGCGGTAGCGGAACAGTCGCTCGGGTATCACGATCCCGAAGTGACCGGCCCGGTGCAGCCGCCTGTAGAGGTCCCAATCCTCGTAGCTGACGAGGTCCTCGCTGTAGGTGAACCCGGCGTCAAACAGCCAGCGGCGCATCAGTGAGATCGCGTCGCCGGCGATGTTGTCGCGCTCGATCATCGGCGAGTCGTTGCCGATCGGCTGATAGCCGATGTTCGGCGGCTCGAGCTCGCGACCGCGTGCGTCGATGTATCGCGACCACGTCGTCGCGTAGGCGACCCGCGGGTTGGCCTCGAGGATCTCGAGCGTGCGCTCGATGAAGGTCGGCTCGAGCATGTTGTCGGCGTCGAGCGGGACGACGTAGCGCCCGCGTGACTGGGTGATGCCGAAGTTACGGGCCGACCCGAGGCCGCTGTTGAGCTGGGAGAGCACGGTCAGGGGGTACTCGGCGGCGAGCTCGGCGATGATCCAGTCCGCCTCGGTGAACGATCCGTCGTTGACGAGGATCACCTCGATCGACGCGTGCGTCTGGGCGAAGGCCGACGCGACGGTCTCGGCGATGTGGGCGGCCAGCCGGTAGTACGGGATCACGACGGAGACGACCGGCTCGGGCGGCGCGGCGACGGTCGCGCTCGAGATCCGCCGGGCCGCGGCGGCCGGACGCCAACGGCCGGGGCCGTCGAGCAGCCGGCGGTACCCGGCGATGATCGGCTCGGGGTCGACGAGCTCCGCGAAGACACCGGCCGGCAGGCCTTCGAGGCGGACGCGCTCGACCTCCTCCCGGCTGTAGAGGAGGCGCTCGATCAGCGTCGCGAGGCTCTCGGATCCGGTGTCCTCGGTCAGCCAGCCGCTCGCCCCCGGCCGGACGATCTCGACGAAGCCGCCGACCGGCGTGGCGATGATCGGCCGGTTGGCCTGGAGCGCCTCGAGCGCGACGTACGGCCACGACTCCCAGAGCGACGGGAGGACGACGGCGTCGCAATCACGCAGGGCCGCCTGCATCTCGACCAGCGACACCGACGGCCTGAACTCGATCCGGCCGTCGCCGTCGGCGAGCATCCGCAGCGTGCTCTCCATCGACGTCCCCAGCGGAGCCGTGTCGGTGTCGCCGCCGAGCAGCGTCAGCTGGACATCGCCGCCGCCGACCCCGGCCATCGCCCGGAGCAGGTTCTGCACGCCCTTGCGGCGCTCGAGCCGGCCGAGATAGAGCAGGCGGAGCGGGAGCGTCTGATCGCGTGGCTCCTCCGGCCGGGAGACCTCGGCCCAGCGGACGAACGGGTAGCGGAAGCAATGGGCCGGGGCGAGCTGGTCTGCTCCGTAGAAGCGCTGGTAGCTGGCGAGGACGTCGCCGCCCTGGTAGATCAGGGCGTCCGCGTCGCGCAGGGCGAGGCGCTCCAGCGCGGAGGTCGCCCGGCTTGCGAAGTCCTGGTCGAGGCAGCCGTCGAGCACGGTCGCGATCTCGGCCGTCGTGTGGAGCCGGATCGCGACCAGCGTGTCCGCGAGCAGCCGATCCCCGCCGCGGCGGGCCTGGACGGTGACCGCACCCTCGGCGAGGTAGTCGGCGAACTCGATCAGGTCGGGGCCGTGGTCGCCGTAGGTCGCGTGGAGGGCGTCGAGGATGTTCGAGCTGTAGAGGTGCATCGCCGAGAAGAAGCCGCCGATCTGCTCGGGCTCGGCCTCGTCGACGAAGACCAGCTCGACATCGTTGGGCGGGACGCGGGGGTCGCCGGCATCGCGCATCCGTTCGTAGCTCTCCCGGTGGGAGCTCGTCGTGAAGATCTTGACCTCGCCGATCCCGGCCAGCAGGTGGGCGCTCGAGTTGACGTAGAAGCCGATCCCGCCGCCGCCGAACGGAAAGACCTCTCGCGAGACGAGCGCGAACCGAGGTCGCCGGAGCACGGCTCGCCGGGGCTCGGTCGTCACAGCGGCAGCTTCCCCCGGAGCCGGTCCTTCGCGCTGCGCACCGGCTCGGTGATCCGCCAGCTCCACGAGTCCATCAGCGAGTTCCAGAGGGCCTCGTGATGTCGCGACACGCTGCTCAGTCGCTCGATCTCGGCGGTCGCCGCGGCCAGCTCGGTCTCAAGCTCGGCGATCAGGCGGGTCGGCGTGTCGCCGCCGGCGACGACCTCGAGCGCGGCCGACAGATCCTGCCCGTGCTCGCGGGCGAGCACCATCTCGCGGGCGGTCGCCAACAGCTCGGCCGCCGGGTAGCACCGGTCGTCGGTCACCGAGCCGGTCCGGTACCGCCGCCGCGTCGAGTCGACCATGACGATCGCAAAGCCGCCCCACAGCTCGTGCCGGAGGCGCTCCTCCCGAACCATGTAGCCGGCGACGAAGTCGAGCTCGACGAAGGCGACCTTGGGCCAGGCGGCGAAGCGGATCGCGTCGAGCCCCTCGCGGACCCGCTCGTTGGTCGAGTCGTGGACGAGGATCACCGTGTCGCAGACGGCCGGCGAATCGAGCAGGTCCTCGACGTCGCGGCGGACCCCCGACGGCGAGTGATCCCCGTTGACCAGCGCGAAGTCGACCTTACGCCCGTCGGCCGCCAGCCCGGCGAGCAGCTCAGGCAGGAGGGCGTGCGAGTCGCCGGTGTGGAAGGTCACGTCCGGGAAGTGCTCGGTGGCGGCCGCCGGCCGCAGCAGGTCGAACGAGTGGACCTCGCCGGCGTGCCGGGCGATCTGCGCCAGCGCCGCACCATCCGCGCTGCCGATCTCGATTGCCAGCGCCGGCTTGCACTGGGCCAGCAGTCCCTCGAACGCGGCCCGCTCTCCCCAGGACATCTGCCACGCGGAGTCGTCGAAGATCTCCAAGGTCTGCTGCTCCTTCAGTGCGATCGCGGTGCGCGGGTGCTCGGCAGCCAGCGGAGACCCGGGCGGACGCGGCCATGATAGTCGCCCGCCACCCGGCCGTTAAGCTCCGCCCGATGGGCACCGAGCTGATGCCGGGGATCATCGACACCGACGGCCGCTTCGATGCCGCCGCCGGAAGCCTGATCCCCTGGATCGAGCAGGTCTGCTCGCTGGCCGGCCGGACGGTGCTCGAGTACGGCTGCGGGATGGGCTTCGTCAGCCGGGCGTTCGCCGCCCGGGCCGGCCGGCACATCGGCTTCGACATCGACGAATCGGCCGTCGACCTCGGCCGGCAGGTCCTGGCCTACGCCGGCCTCGACAACGCCGAGCTCCACCACGCCCCGGTCGAGACGATCGCCGCGGAGGTCGAGCGCTTCGCCGGCGAGGTCGACGTCTTCCTGCTCTACGCGGTCGTCGAGCACCTGACGGTGCCCGAACGCCTCGACGTCCTCGCGCTGGCGCGGCGCGTCGTCCGCCGCGACGGGGTCATCGTCGTCTGCGAGGCGCCCAACCGGCTGATCGACTTCGACCATCACACGGCCCAGATGCCGTACTTCTCCCAGCTGCCCGACGACCTCGCCCTGCGCTACGCCCGCAACTCCCGGCGAGGAGACTTCACCGCGGCGATGGCCGACGCCGCCGGCCGGGGCGGGCCGGCCGCCCGCGAGGCGCTGGCGCGTTGGGGCCGGGGGGTCAGCTTCCACGAGTTCGAGCTCGCCTTCGGCGACCTGCGCCGTCACGTGATCGCCTCCAACTACGACCCCCTCCTGATGGGCGTGCGACCCGTTCAGCCCGACGAGCAGCGCCTCGCGCGTGGGCTCGAGGAGTACCGCCCGGATCTGGCGCCCGTGTTCGGCAGGTACTGGCTCGACCTGATCCTCAGCCCGATCGCCCTGCCCGGCCCGCCGTCGTTCATCCGGCCGTGGATGATGGACACCCGGACGAGCCAGAAGGTCGCCTACGCGCCCAACGAGACCCTTCATCTGGCAGACGGCGCCCGCCTCCACGCCCGTCTGCGGGCGCCCTCCCGCGAGTTGATGGTCGGTGTGATCGGAACCGGCGAGCCGATCGAGGTCGAGGTCAGGGGAGCGACGGGTCAGGCGAGCGCGATCGTCACCGGGCCGCCGGGCGGCGCCGGCTACGTCGTGCTTGCGCTCGACTCACCCGAGCGGGAGGTCGAGCTCCGCCTCGACGCGCCGGCGGCGATCAACTTCGTCGGCTATCGCGGGTGAGCCCGGCCGGGTCGTCTGAGGGCACCCCGGCCGGCGGCGTCCCGGTCGGCGGCGTCCCGGCCGGCGGCGTTCCGGCAGGCGGCGTCCCGGCCGGCGTCCAGGCCGGCGGCGTCCCGGCCCGCGGATCGGCTCGGGGTTTCCGAGCCGCGGTTTCGACGGCCGGGCTCGATATCCGGCTGGCGATCGCGGCGGTCTTCGTGTTCGTCGGGACGACGATCTGGTGGGTGAGCGCCGACGACCGCGTCCAGGACTGGGACAACGGCCTGCACACCGTGCTCGCGAACAACGTGCGCGCCGAGGTCCAGAGCGGTCACCTGACGGCGCCGTTCACCGACTTCAACACCTACCCGCCGCTCGGGCACATCGTCGGCGCGCTCGGGCTGATCGTCGGCGGCCTGCATCCGGGGTCGGTGATCCTCGCGTCGAACATCGTCTTCGTGCCGCTGCTCGCGGCGTCCTGCTACGGGATCGGCACGCTCGTCTACGGCCAGACGCGCGCCGGCCTGCTCGCCGCGCTGTTCGCGCTCGGCACGCCGATGATCGTCTCCGAGATGCACGAGTTCCTGCTCGACCCCGAGCAGGCGGCGCTCGTCGCCGCGGGCGTCTGGGCGACCCTCGCGAGCAACCGCTTCGAGCGGACCGGCCTCGCCGGGCTGGCGGGCGTGCTCTGCGGCCTGGCGATGCTGACCAAGCAGACGTCCGTGCTGTTCTTCGCCGGCGTCCTCCTGGTCGCCTTCGCGCGCGGCGGCTGGCGGCACTGGCGCGGGCTCGCCGCGTTCGCGATCGGCCTGGCGGTCATCGCGGGTCCGTGGTACGTCTACCACGCCCACGAGCTGAGGGGACTCGTCGCCGAGCACGACGCGACCGCCACCGCGTACACCGCGCCGAGCCGGTTCTCGGCGGAGAGCCTGGCCTACTACTTCTGGGACGCACTCAACATCCAGCTCCTCGTTCCGCTGGTCGTCTTCTTCGTCGTCGGGACCTGCCTCGCCGTACGCGACCTCCTCCGAGCGCCCCGCGCGGCCGACCTGCGCGTGGAGCTGTTGGCCGGGATCGTCGTGGCCTGGGTCGGCACGACGCTGATCGTCCACAAGGACGCCCGCTATTCGCTTCCGGAGCTGGTCTTCGTCGCCGTTCTCGGGGCCGGCTGGATCGCCGTCGCGCGCCCACGGATCCGGCGGGCGGCAACCGCCGTGCTCGGCGTGGTCGTACTGGTGAACCTCGTCGGCGTCTCGGCCGGGGTCGGTCACCCCGAGCGGGTCACGCTGCCGGGGGCCGCGGCGAACGCGACCTTCCAGCGTGTCCTGACCGCGTACTCGCCGGACGGCTGGCTGCGCGGCGGGCCGGGGACCGACGGGCGGATCCCGTCGCTGATGAGCGCCTTGAGGCGGGCCGGCATCCGGAGCGTGACGTTCGACGGCGGCAGCGCGGACGCGATCGACTTCAACACCTCGGGCCTCCAGGTCCGCGCACTCGAAGCGGGACTCGCGCCGACCGACGCATACGACCCGGCGAACCTCGGCCCGCACGGCGCCTTCCTGCTGCGTCATTTCCCGGTCGCCGGCGATCCGCCGCCGTGCCGGCGAATGGACGACGGCAGCGGCGTCTACGTCGTGGTCGGCAACGCCGCCCAGCCGCTCGAGACCGATACGTTCCTCTGCCCGGGCCATACGCCCGAGACCTACCGGCGGACGGCTCCCCTGAGCCCCGACGTGACGGCGCAGCTCGAGTCGCAGATTCCCCAGCCGTATCAGTCGAGGATCGCCGCCGTGATGAGCGCGATGCACCGCCAGGGCGTCGCGCTGGTCGAGTTCGACGCGCCGAGCTCGGATGTTCCGTTCTTCGCGGCGGGACCCTTGGCCAAGCTCGCCGCCGCGTCGGGACTGAGCCTCCCGGCGACCTACTCGCCGGCCACGCTGGGCCCGCACGATGCGTTCATGTTCCGCCATGCCGACGGCCCCGGAAACCCCCCGGCGTGCGTGGGCTTCCCCGACGGCACCGGTCTCTATGTCGTGCTCGGAGACGCCGTCAAGCCGTTCAGCGCGTACGAGCTCTACTGCCCGACCCGCGTCCCCCGCCTCTACCCGGCCAGCGGCGGCTGAGGACCCGTGCTCTGGAGCGCAGCGCGCCGAGCAGGTTGACCAGGGCCTGCGGCCCGCGCCGGGCGGCGGCGAGCTGGGACTCGGCATCCGCGAGCCGCCGGGCGAGCTCGGCGTTCTCGAGCTCGAGCCGCCTGCTGCGCGTCGCCTCGGTCTGGTAGGCGACGCTGTAGGCATCGTGGTCAGCGTTGAGGCTGACGCTCTCCTGACCGGCGCGGCGGACGGCGTGGATCAGAGCCGAGAGCTCGCGGGGCTCGTCGGGCTCGATCCGCTCGAGCTCCTCCGGCGTGATCGCGCCCGGGCGCTTGCGCATCACGACGATCGCCTGGCCGAAGTCGCTGCCCGTGCCGGGATGAAAGTCGAGCACGTCGAAGGCGCGGCCCCAATGGGCGCGGATCCACCACTCGGAGTGGAGCACCATCGGCCCACCGGCGACCCATGGCCGGCCGGGCCCGAGCACGAGCATGCCGATCCGCGCGTCATCCCACGGGTCCTCGTCGAAGTCGACGCCGGCCGCCTCGTCGAGCGTTGTCGCGATCAGCACACCGCCGTCGGCGAGCAGGCGATGGAGCTCGCAGATCCAGGCGGCCCAGGTGTCGGTGAGGTGGGTGAACACGGAGGTCGCGTAGATCAGCGCGTAGTGGCCGTCCGGGCGTGGCAGGGGAGGAGTTGCCGCGTTGCGAAACGCGGTGTGGGGTGGCGGAAGGTGACGTTCGAGCCAGTCGATGCACGCAGCGTCGATGTCCGCGCCCTCGAATGCCGCGCCGGTCCCGGCGTTGACGAGGTGGCGCAGGAAGCGCCCCGACCCGCAGCCGAAGTCGAGCACCCGCTCGCCACTCAGGGCGAGATCCTCCGGGAAGTGGGCGAGCAGCCCGCGGGCGAGGATCGCCCCGTGTCCGAGGTACAGCCTGACCGGGTCGCCGTCGGAGCAGGCGGCCACATAGGCGGCGAGCTCGGGCGGCGGCACCGGCATCTCGCTCACCGAGGCGCGTCCTCGCGGAGGGCGAGCGCGTGGCGCAGGCCGGCCTCGACCTCGTCGGTCGCATGGTCCCACGTGTGGCTGGCGACGAACTCGATGCCCTCGCGTGAGCGGCGCTCCCAGAGCTCACGGTCGTCGACCAGTCGCTCGAGGCGATCGGCGATTCGTACCGGGTTGAGAGGCGCGAGCTCGAGTGGGCCGTCGGGTCCGAAGATCGACTCCGCGCTGACCCCGGCGAGCTCGACGCAGGGCAGGCCGCACGCGAGCATCTCCTTGGGCATCAGCGAGAAGTTCGTCAGCGACAGGCAGAGGCCGACCGTCGACTCGGAGTAGAGCCAGCTGAGGTTCTCGGGGGTCAGCACGCCGAGGTGCTCAAACGGGAACGACGTGTCGGGCGGGGTCTTCGCACCGAACAGCACGATCCGGATGTCGGGACGGCGGCGGTGGAGCTCGGCGAGCGCCATCAGCCCGACCGGGACGGCGCGCCGCGCCGTGCTGTGACGGGCGTAGTAGACGACCGTGTCGCGGCGGCGCTCGACCGGCCGGGGCCTGTAGATCTCGTGGGCGACGCCGAGCTGGAAGGCGTCGGCGCTGGTCGAGTACGTGTCGATCAGGAGATCGCGCAGCCAGGGGCTGGCGGCGACGCAGTGCAGCCCGAAGCCGTAAGTCTCGGTGGCGAGGGCGCGCTCGGTCGACGTCGCGTAGAACTCGGGCTCGTGGTCGTTGACCACGTAGACGCGGGCCCTGCACTGGTCGAGTCGCAACGCCGGGTGGACGGTCTGCCAGCCGGTCGCCAGCACGACGTCGGCGCCCTGCCAACGGTCGAAGCCCTTGTACACGGGGCCCTCGAAGGGGGCGAAGAACTCCCGCAGCTCCGCGCGCAGGACGGCCGGCCAGACGGACCGATGAACACCGAGGAAGTCGTGCACCCAGACGGTGCAGACGTGTCCCCGGCGCTCGAGCCGGGTGAGGATCTGCATCAGGGTGTTGTGGCCGCCGCTGCCGCGCGTGAACGGCGGCAGGATCATCGCGATCCGCAGCCGGTCGCGGTCGGCCATGCCGGGAACCGGGTCCAGCAGGGGGGTGGTCCCCTCGCGCCAGACCTCCTCGATCAGGGCGAAGTCGTTCTCGAGTGCTCGAGGCCGGACCGCGCGTGCGGGGGGAACCCGGCCCGCGGCGCCGGCGCCGGTGCCGGCGCCGGCGCCGGCGTCGGGAGGGGTCTCCGGTGACTCGTCAGCGGTCCGCGACGAGCCGTTGAGGGCGGCCGGCGCGACGCCGGCGCGGCCCTCCAGCGAGATGCGCCGCTGCACGGCGGCGGGGAGCGCGGCCGAGCGGGATCCGAGCGCGGCGAAGACGCGGCGGGCGCCGTGGTGGGTGCCCGACCGCGCGAGCCAGCGAACCCGCTCGATCGGCGTGGCCCCGCGCGCGGCCAGCCACCGGTCGTCGCCACACATCCCGCCGCGGACCGCGGCGAGCGTCGCGGAGAAACCGAACGGCTCGATGTGTCCGGTCGTCTCGCGGAGCCCGCGGTACTCGTCGAAGTAGCGGCGCATGAACTCGATCGGGCCGTAGTCGTGGGCGTGGAGGACGGCTGCCCCAGGGTGGTAGACCTTGCTCCAGCCGGCGGCGAGCAGGTCTGCGCCGAACGCCTGGTCCTCGGCGTAGGCGACGTCGCGGAAGCGGATCTCGGTCCAGCAGGCCCGACGGTAGGCGGCGTTGACGTTGGACAGGAAGGCCGCGTCGCCGGCGCGTTGGATCTGCGGCCGGCCGTCGGGCGCGAAGCCGGCGAAGAACTCGGCGAGCTCGCGGGCGATCATCGGGCTGGTCTGCGCCCGCGCGACGTGCGGCCCGTAGGCGGCGCCGATCCGATCCTCGAGCGCGAACGCCTCCCGATAGGCGGCCAGCCAGCCGGGGCGGGGGGTGGCGTCCTGCGTGAGGAAGCAGATCAGCTCGGCGGAGGTCGCTTCGGCGCCGAGGTTGCGGGTCCGCCCGTGGCCGAAGTCGCCCGGATCGATCCGGATCACCCGGGCGCCGGCGCTCCGGGCGATCTCCGGCGAGCGGTCAGTCGAACCGGAGTCGATCACCAGGGTCTCGTCGACGCCCTCACGGGCCAGCGCGTCGAGCAGCTCGGCGAGGTGGCGCTCGCCATCCTTGACCGGGATCACCGCGCAGGCGCTGGGGAAGCTCGTCGAGATGGATCCCATCGAGCGGGCGGCGGTCACGAGCGCAGGCGACGCTTCAGGCGGCGCCCGCCGCGCGCGACCGAGCGGACGGCGCGGAGGCCGAGCCGCAGCTCCTTGGCGCCGGGCCGGCGCATCAGCTCGTTGAGATCGACGTGCCAGCGATCGAGCCAGTAGGTCTGGGCCTGGGCCGCGGCGACGGCCGCCTGGGCACGGGCCGAGACCTCGACCAGCTCGGCCTCGAGCGCGACGATTCGCGCCCGCATCAGCCCGAGCTCTCGCTCGGTGGTCTCCTCGGGCGCCATCCTCAGAGGTTCTCCGCGATCCGCGGGGCCTCGCGGTGGAAGAACCACAGGCCGAGCGCGAACACGCCGAAGATGATCCCGAGCGGGATCGCCAAGCGGATCCCACCGCCGATCACGGTGGCGGCGGAGTGGGCGGTCGGGTCGACGAAGGCATGCTCCATCTGCGTGTTGATCGCGGCGATCGGGTTGCAGAGTGCGATCCGGACGAAGCCGCCGGGATATTTGGCCGCGGTGTAGATGACCGGGGACCCGTAGAAGAGGATCTGCGCCGCGACCGCCCAGATCGGCGCGATGTCGCGGTAGCGGATGTACAGGCAGGAGAGGATCATTCCGGTGCCGACCGCGAGGATCGCCATCAGGACGACGAGCACCGGGAGCTCGAGCCAGGAGACGCGCGGCGTGAGGCCGGAGATCACCGCGAAGAGGATCACGGCGATGAAGTTCATGCCGAGCTGGAAGAGCGCGGTCAGCGCCACGGCGAGCGGGACGACGAGCCTCGGGAAGCGCATCTTGCGCAGCAGGCCCTCGCGGGCGAGCAGACACTGGACGCTCGTGCTCGTCGTCTGGAGGAAGAAGGTCCAGAGGATGATCCCGGTCAGCATGTAGACCGCGTAGTGCTTGACCGGGGGGTTCGTCTGGACCTTGAAGATCTTCGTGAAGACGACGTAGAGCACGCTGAAGTAGAGCAGCGGCTGCATCAACGACCAGAGGTAGCCGAGTGCCGAGCCGAAGTAGGTCATCCGGAAGTCGGTGCTCGCGAGCGTGAAGGTCAGGTTCCAGAAGCGCCGGAGATCCCCGCCGACGGCCGACGGGGCGTGTCGCCTGCTGACGGTCTCGGGGTCTGGGGCGACGCGGGCCATCGACGTCAGGCCGGCCGGCCGGCCGGTCCGCGGACCAGCTCGAAGGTATGGGGGAGGTTGACCACGCCGCCGGTGAAGTGTCCGCTGTGGACGACGAGCGACGTGATGTCCTCGCGGATGTCGATCGCGTCGGCGCCCATTCCCGCCCGTGCGATCGACGGCGTCAGGTTGTAGCGGCTGGGGCACAGCCAGTTGGCGAAGTCCAGGCGGACGATCACGGTCTGGCCGGCCTTGAACGACCCGGTCGGCCCGTGGTCGAGCGCGGTCGTCGTGGCGAAGATCGTCGCGCCGACGTCGTTGCGGATCGTGAACCCGAAGATCGGGTCCTCGAGGTCGCTGTTGAAGTGGACCTCGACGCACGCCCGGCAGGGCTCTCCGCAGGCGATCGCCGGAATCCGCTCGCCGCCGGTGTTCTCGAACCACGCGTCGACGATCGCGACCTCGCGCCGCTGTTCCTCGCGCTCGATCTCCGTCTCGGGGGCGTGGCTGTGAACGGTGCGCCCGAAGTTGAGCTCGTTGTACCGGCGGGCGATCGCGGTCGGCTCGCCGAGCGCGAGCATCTTCCCCTTCTCGAGCAGCATCGCCCGGTCGCAGAAGCGCTCGATCGCGCTCATGTCGTGGGTCACGAAGAGGATCGTCCGCCCGGCCTTCTTGAGCCGCTGGAACTCGTCGAAGCACTTCTGCTGGAAGTTGGCGTCACCGACGGCGAGCACCTCGTCGATCAGGAGGACCTCCGCGTCGACCTGGATCGCGACCGAGAAGGCCAGGCGGACCGTCATCCCCGACGAGTAGTTCTTCAGCCGCAGGTCGAGGAAGTCCTCGAGCTCGGCGAAGGCGATGATCTCGTCGAAGCGCTGGCGCGCCTGCTTGCGGGTCAGCCCGAGCATGATCGCGTTGATCATCACGTTGTCGCGGGCCGTCAGGTCCATGTTGAAGCCGACGCCGAGCTCGATGAACGGCGACAGCCGGCCGCGGACCTCCAGGCGGCCGGCGTCGATGTCGTAGATCCCGGCCATGCACTTCAGGAGCGTGCTCTTGCCGCTGCCGTTGCGCCCGATGATCCCGAAGAACTCGCCCTGGGCGATCTCGACGTTGACGTCGTCGACGGCCTGGAGAATGTCGAAGGTGCTCGAGCGGAACGGGTGGAGAGCGCGCTCCTTGAGCGTGTGGTACTGCTGGTGAGGCAGGCGGAATGCCTTGCTCACGTGCTCGACCGTAACGGCCGACCGACCCGATCGAGCGGGGGCCGTCGTCGTGGCTCCCGATCGTGTGGTGGCTGTCGTCAAGGCCGGCGAACGCTAGCAAGCCGGGCGGGCCCGTCAGACGCGGCGAAGTACATAGACGTCCTGGTTCTCCTGGTTGCGGCCGGGTGCAAACTCAAGAACGTGCCAGGCAGGCAAAAGGTTCGCGAGAATCCATTCGGGCGAGAGGAACGCCGTGCCCCAGCCGGGGTTCACGACGCCCCAGTCGCCGGCCTCGCCGAACTCGGGCGCATACCAGGAGCCCCGCTCATACAGCGCCTTGGCGATCTCGCGTGATTGGCCGGCGGCTCGTAGCCTGTGCCTGGCGTAGTGGTCGACCGACGCGAGACCGTGCGTCGTGCAGAGCAGGTGGCCGCCCGGGCGGATCAGGCGGTGCATCTCCTCGAACCAGCGCAGACCGAGCTGCGGTTCGAAATGCGACCAGATCGAGATCGCGTAGACGAGGTCGAGCGACGCGTCGGGCAGGCTCAGCGGCGGCTCGTCGTCGCTGAGAAAGAGGTCGATCGCCGGCAGGGCGTCCGACGCCCACTCGATCGCTCGGGCGTTCGGGTCGCAGCCGCGCCACCGGGTCTCGGGAAAGGCGGCCGCGAGGACACGCACGACGCGGCCGGACGAGCAGCCGAAGTCGAGTCCGTCCCGGACGTCGGCCAGCTCCACCCCGCAGCTCTCCAGGGCGCTCGTGATCATGTCCGCCTCGTAGAGGCCGCCGCCGGCCGAGAGCGGGCCCCGGGCCATCGCGTGAACGTCGTCGGGCGGCTGTGCGCTGACCAGCCCGGTACCGTCGAGCAGGCCTGGCACGGCGAGCCAGATGCCGCAGGAGAGCGAGAGGTAGCGCCGCGTGGCAAGGCTCGGCTGGCCGGCCAGATAGTGGCCGAGCTCGGGCGTCTCGAGGATCCGCCGCTCGACGTCGGCGATCTTCTCCTCGGTCAGACGCTCGTAGAGGATCGAGCTCACGCGGTGCCCCTCGACTGCCAGCTCGGCCGGACCGAGGTCCCGCTCGAAGCTCCACCCGTTCTGCGGGTCGCCGGCCACGCCGGGCTCGTCGGCGGTGGCGAGGGACGGCGGATCGACCGCGGCGAGGACCCGTCTGGCGGCCAGCTCGATCACGCGGCGAACCAGCCGCCGAGCCTCGAGCGTGCTCATCGGCTGGACGCTAGCACGTGCCCACGGTCCTGCCGGGGAGGCACGACCCGTGGGCGTTGTGCGCCCACGACGACGTCACCCTCGGTTGGCGCGGGGGCCGGGCTAGGATTGCGACGGCCATGCACTTCACAACGATCGTCGCCCGACGCGAGCTTGCGCGCGCGCGCACGCTGGCCGAGTCGCTCAGACGCCATGACCCGCACGCGCGGTGCGTCGTGTTCGTGCTCGACGACTGCGACGCGGCCGAGGAGCCGGGGGAGCTGGCGGCGTCGCTCGTGGCAGAGGCGGAGGTCGAGGTGCTCGGACCGGCGGCGCTGTCGATCCCGGGCTTTGCGCAGCTGGCCGCACGGCTCGACTGTGACGAGCTGCGCGAGGCCGTCAAGCCGGCGCTGATCGCCCACCTGCTGGCTCGCGAGTCCGGCCGGCCGGTCTGCTACCTCGAGGCCGACTCATACGTGACCGGCTCGCTCGAGGAGATCGAGCGGGCGGCCAGCGAGCACGGCGTGCTCGTCTGGGCGCGTACGCCGGCGCCGCTTCCGCCCGACGGGCGGCGTCCGAACGAGGCCGACCTCCGGGGGGCGGGGCTCCACGATCCGGGGCTCTTCGCGCTGGCGCCCGGCAGCGATCAGGAGGCGGTGCTGGGGTGGTGGGCCCACCGGGCGAGCGCGGGCGCGGGACCGGCCGGCGGGGCGGCCCCGATCGATCGGCTGACGACGATCGCCGCCCGCCAGCACGAGCTGCGCGATCCGGGGATCGGGGCCTCGTACTGGAACCTCTACGGCCGCTCGATCGCCGAGCAGGACGACGGCGTGACGGTCGACGGCGCGCGCCTGCGGCTGCTGCGCCTGAGCGGCTTCGACGCCCAGCACCCGGAGCTCCTCAGCGACGTCCAGGATCGGATCCACCTCAGCGACCACCCGCCGCTCGCGCGGCTGTGCAGGGAGTACGCCGAGCGTCTGCTTGCCAACGGTGAGCTCGCCGCCCGCGGACTGCCCTACGGATGGGGCGCGCTGCCCGACGGGACGCGTTTCGACCGGCGGCTGCGCGACATCTACGCGCGGGCCCACGACGAGGCCAAGCTCTCGCGGTCGCCGTTCACCCGCGCCGGGATGGAGGAGTTCTACGCCTGGCTGGCGGAGCCGGCGCCGGCTGGCGGGGCGTTCGGCATCAATCGCCTGTGCTGGCTGGTTCGCGAGGCCCAGCCGGAGCTCCGCGAGGCATATCCGCGACTCGAGCTCGCCGAGCAGGCGCACGGTCTGATCGGCTGGCTCCACGCCTATGCGATGGAGCCGGGAACCCTGCCGCCGATGCTGATGCCTCCGGCGACCCGGGCGCAGGCGATCCGCGAGCGGCAGCGGACGGCGCCACCGCCGCCGTGGGGCGTCAACGTGGCCGGGTACTTCGAGTCCGAGTCGGGCGTCGGCGAGGCGGCTCGGCTGGTCGTCGCGGCGCTCGACACGGCTGAGGTGCCGCTGCTGCCGGTCGGCGGACGGAGCGTGCCGGCCACGCGGCACGAGGATCCGTTCACCTCGCTGGACGTGAGCGCCGCCCATTTCCCGGTCAATCTGGTCTGCGTGAACGCGGACGGACTGCCGGCGTTCCGCGAGGACGCCGGAGAGCCGTTCTTCGACGGGAGACACACGATCGGCATGTGGTGGTGGGAGCTCTCGCGCTTTCCCGAGCGCTGGCAGCCGTCGTTCGGGCTGCTGGACGAGGTCTGGGTCGGCACCGAGCACGTCGCCTCGGCGGTCGAGGCGGTTTCGACGATCCCGGTCTACCAGGTCCGCCTGCCGGTGATCAAGCCGCGCGTGGTGCGGGTCGGCCGTGAGTCGCTGGGCCTGCCGGGGGGCTTTCTCTTCCTCCACACCTTCGACTTTCACAGCGTCTTCGAGCGCAAGAATCCGCTCGCGGTGATCGAGGCCTTCAAGAGCGCCTTCCCGGAGCCGAGCGGCGTCGCGCTGGCGATCAGGGCGGTCAACGGCGAGGCGGATCCCGCGAACCGCAGGCGGTTGCTCGAGGCGGCGTCGGCGTCCCCCGGCATCACCGTGCGGGAGGGCTATCTCGAGCGCAACGACAACCACGCGGTGACGGCCAGCTGCGACTGCTACGTCTCCCTGCACAGGGCCGAGGGCTTCGGCTTGACCCTGGCCGAGGCGATGGCCCTCGGCCGGCCGGTGATCGCCACGGGATACTCGGGGAACCTCGACTTCATGACCGAGCAGAACTCGTTCCTCGTGGGGCACGAGATGGGCCCGGTCGGACCCGGGAGCTCACCATACCCGCCCGAGGCCGAGTGGGCCGAGCCGGACATCGAGCACGCGGCGCGCCTGATGCGCGAGGTCTTCGAGAACCAGGACGCCGCGCACCGGCGTGGCGAGCGGGCCGCCCGTGAGATCGCGATCACACATTCGCTCGAGGCCGCCGGTCGGTCGATGGCGCGGCGGCTGGAGAGCCTTCGCCAGCACGTGCCCTCGCGCAACGGCGCGGGTCACGGATTCGACGGCACGAATGGCGGCGATCCGGTCGGGGGGATCGGCGAGCGGATCGGTCGGCGGCTGGCAGGCCGCCATCTGCGGCTGCTCTACGGGCGCATCGAGGACCTGCGACTGACGGCGGCCGAGCTCGACCTCGAGCTGGAGGGGGCCCGGCGGGACGGCGCGCTCAACCAGGCCGCGGCCCTGCGGGCCCTGCGACGGCGCGACCGCGTCACCTGAGCCGGCGCGGCCACCGCGGCGCAGTTCGAATTGTGAGATCGTGGCGGCGATGAGCACTCGCCCGTGGTCGACAGGCGGCGTTTGCAGTCGGGTCGTCTCGTCGTGAGGGGCGGCGCGGTCAGGCGCCCGCCGCGTGCTGCCGTGTGGTGGCTTCCAATCGCCCTCGCGGGCGTCTACGGCCTCATCGTCCTCGGGCGCTTTCGGGGGCTCACGGCGTACGTGTACACGAACTCGGACTTTGCGATGGCGCCGGTGATCGGCCACGCCCTGGGGTCAACGCCACCCGGCACGCACGTGATGATCGGCGACTACGGGTGGTACGAGCCGCTCGTGTTCATTCGCTTCACCGATTGGCTCCCCTTCCATCGCCAGCTCTGGGACGTGGCGCCGCTGCTGTTCGACGTGGGGGCGCTCGCACTGCTCGTCTGGTCGGTGCGACGGGCCTTCGGCGTGTGGTCGGCGGCGCTGGTCGGCGCGGCGGTGGTCTGCCTCGGCGAGGGCGGACTGATCGCGTTCGTGGCCTTCAACTCACACGGGGCGACGGCCGTCCACGCGGTCGTCCTCGGAGTCGTCCTGGCCTGGCTCGCGCCGCGTGAGCGTGTGATCCCGTGGCCTTGGCTGGCGATCGGATCGCTCGGGCTCGGGCTCCTCAGCGGTGCCGCCGTCCCGGATCATCTGTTTCTCGTGTGGGGCCTGGCGCCGTTCGTCCTCGCGGCGATCCTCGTGGCTTGGCGCGCGACCACGCCGGCGACGCTTCGCCTCGTGGCGTTCGCGCTCGCCACGACCGCGGTCGCCCTGCTGGCCGGGGGCGCCTTCACCGCGGTGATGCACCACAACGGCGTCGGCACGGCGGCGGTCCCGCTGACGTTCGCCGCCAGCAGCGCGCTCCCGGGCCAGTTCGTCGAGATGCTCGAGGATCTCACGCAACTCGTCAGCGGCGACTTCTTCGGATTGCCGATCGACTTCGTCGGTGTCGCGACGTTCGCCAGCGGCGCCCTCGTGCTCGGCGCCGTCGCGATGGTCCTGATCGAGCTCCGCCGCCGGGTTCGGCTCGCGGCTGCTCGGGCGCCGGGCCGTGGCAGCGAGACGGTGACGCCCCGCTTCGCGCATACCTCGTTCTGGTCGATCTGCCTTGTCGTGTCGCTCGGCGCCTTCACGTTCGGCTCGTTTGGCGGCGGCGCCGGCGGCGCGCGGTATCTCCTGGCCGCCTACATCGCGGTCGCCGCGCTGCTGCCGCTGCTGGTCGAGCGCGGGTTCGGTTTCAGGCTCTCGCTCGCCGCCGCGGTCTCGCTGCTCGCGCTGCTCTCGACCTATCAGCTGGTTCGGGGTCCGGTGAACCCGCAGGTCAGGTCGCCGAGCACGGGCGAGGAGAACGCGTTCGCGCGATTTGCGGCGAGCCACGATCTGAAGTACGGATATGCCGGCTACTGGGATTCCCTGCCGTTCACCTGGGCGAGCGACTTCCGCGTCAACGTGTTCCCGGTCTTCCAGTGCGCGCAGGGCAGTCTCACGCTGTGCCCGTTTCCGACGGTCACGGTGTCGAGCTGGTACTCGCCGAGACCGCATACGCGGACGTTCCTGATCGTCGATCCGACCGAGCCCTTCGTGTCCGCGCCCGACCCGGCGCTGGGCAAGCCGACGTCGACAGCTGTGATCGGACATCTTCAGATCTACGTCTATCCGTACGACATCGCGTCGCGGCTGAGGGCCGGATAGCTTGAGCGGGAGGCCGGACGGGGTTCCGGATCGCGTCGCGCTGCGCCGCCAGGCGCATGTGATGCGGTTGCGCGAGGCGCTCGACGTCGCGCTCGAGCAGCGCGACGCGGCCGCCGGGGAGGCTGCGGCCGGGCGCCGGCGAGAGGCTGAGCTGACCGAGCGACTGGCGAGCGCGACGGCCGGCCTGGAACAGCTGACGGTGCGGCGGACGGAGACGCTTGCCGCGCGCGGCGCAGACGCCGGCCTGATCGACGAGCTGCAGGACGAGGTGGCTCGACTCCGGGGTCGATCGCCGATCCCGCCGGAGGAGCTCGACTGGCTGCGCGGGCGGGCGGAGACGCTGGCCGCGGTGGAGAGCGGTGGTTGGTGGCGGTTGCGCGGCCGCCTGCTCCCGCTGCTGCGCCTGGCGCAGAGGCTGCGCGTGGCGCAGAGGCTGCGACGCCCGAGGTGAGCCCGAGCTGCGCTCCGATCGTGGTGCCGGCGGTCGATCGTCCTCGCCTGAGCGTGATCATGCCGGTTCTCGACGCCGCCGACTGGGCGCGGCGCTCGATCGAGGCGCTGATCGCACACACGCCCGGCTGCTACGAGCTGATCGTGATCGACAACGGCTCACGTGAGCCGGCGACGCAGGCGTTCCTGTCCCGGGTCGAGGGTGCGCGGATCGAGCGCAACGACGCGAACACCGGATTCGGGCCCGCCAGCAACCAGGGCGTCAGGCTCGCTCGCGGGGAGCTCGTGCTGTTTCTCAACAGTGACGCGGTGGTCGGCCCCGGCTGGCTCGAGCCGATGCTGGCCGCGGCCGGCGACCGCACGGTCGGCGCCGTCTCGCCGATGCTGCTCAACGAGGACGGAACGCTTCAGCAGGCAGGTGCACTCGTCCGGCGCGACGGTGGAACGGTGCTCTATGGCCTCGGCGAGGATCCCGCGCTGCCCGAGTACGGCTTTCCTCGGACGGTCGACTACGCGGCCGGCGCGTGCCTGCTGGTCGATCGCGCGGCGTTCGAGCAGGCGGGCGGCTTCGACGACGTCTATGCGCCGGCGTACTTCGAGGACGCCGACCTCTGCCTGACGATGTCGAGGGCCGGCCGGCGGACCGTGTACGAGCCGCGGTCCCGGGTGGTCCACGCGCTCGGAGCGTCGGCCCTGGGCCGGGGGGTGGACGAGATCGTGGGGCGCAATTGGAAGACGTTCGTCGGTCGTTGGACCGTCGTGTGCGACGCGCGGCCGGCCGTGATCGACGCGGACCGCCCGTGGAGCGTGGTGGCCGCCCGCGACGCGATGGCGTCGACCCGTCTGCTGGCGCTCGGGCCCGACGGGCCTTGCCGTCCGCGACTCGGGGAGCTCGCCCGCGGTCGGCCGGACGTGCGGGTCACGGCGCTGAGCGTCGACCCGGCGTCGGTCGCGCTCGCCGGCGACGGGGTCGAGGTCCTGCCGATCGGCGGAGCCGCCTGGCCGGCGTGGTTGGCATCCCGCCGGTTCCACTACGACGCGCTGCTCGCCACCCGGCTTGGCGAGGAGGTCAGGGCCGCGCTCGAGGCATATCAACCGCAGGCCTGCCTGCTGCCGGGCTCGGACGGCCCCCTGGAGGCGCTGCTCGAGGCGGCGGGCCTGGTTGCCGGCGCCGACCTCCGCCCGGTCGGTCCGGCGCCGGCTCAGCCGGGGTAGACGAACGGCAGGTCGGCGGCGACGTCAGCCAGGCGGGGGGCGGTGGCGTCGCGGTCTGAGACGACCCGCTCGTCCGGGGCGATCGGCCAGTCGATGCCGATCTCGGGATCGTCGTAGGCGATGCCGCGGTCGGTCGCCGGATCGTAGTAGCCGGTCTGCTTGTAGCAGACGTCGGCGATCTCGCTGAGCACGCAGAAGCCGTGCGCGAAGCCGACGGGCACGAGCAGCTGGGCGTGATCGCGATCGTCGAGCGTGAAGGCCTCCCAGCCGCCGAAGCTCGGAGATCCACGACGGATGTCGACGACCACGTCGACGATCGTGCCGCGAGCGCACCGCACGAGCTTCGCGATGCCGTCGCCGACCGCGAAGTGCATCCCGCGGACTACGCCGCGACTCGAGCGGGAGTGATTGTCCTGCACGAAACCGCCCAGGCCGGGGACCGCCGGATCGTCGACTCTGAAGGTCTCGACGAAGAATCCGCGGGAGTCGCCGTGGACGACGGGCAGGACCAGAAGCGGGCCGTCCATCGCGGTCGGTTGAACGCGCACGGCGCCGAAGGTTATGGGTAGGCTCCCGTCGATGCCGCCGCCGTCGTCGTCTTGGGCGTCCACGCTGAAGGAGCTGGCGAGACGCCTCGCAAAGCCGGTGACCAGCCCGCTCGACGGTCGCGTCGGCGACATCAACCGGCGAGTCGCAGACACGCGGGCAACCGTCGAGCAACGGACCGCGTCGCTCGAGCAGGCGGCGGCCCACGGCCGGCACGCGCTGGCGGCATACGCGGATTCGGTCGCGGCCTACGCGCGTGCGGCGACCGAGACGAACTCCTTCCTGGGCGTGGAGCTGCGCCGGCTGGACGAGGCGGTGCGCGCGAGCGTCGACAGCGCGACGGCGGCGGCCGCCTCGGCGGAGCGGGCCGCGGCGGCAGGCGAGGCGGCACGGGCCGCCGCGGTCGAGGCGAGCAACGACGGCTTGGGCTCGCGGGTGGCGCGGGCGGCCGAGAGCCCGCTCGATCAGGTCGAGGCTCCGCTCGCGCAGCTGATCGACCTCGCGAACGGGCATACGGGCTACGCGGCCCAGGCGGACCTCTGGTTCATGCCGCCCGTGCTCGTCCAGGTCGGCGGGGGCGAGGCGCGGCTGTCGCTCGTCAACGAGCGGATCGTCGAGGTGCCGTTCGCGATGGGCGCCCTGAGCCGTCTGGCGCCGGCGGCGCGGATCGTCGACGTCGGCAGCACGGAGAGCACGTTCGCGCTGTCGGCCGCGTCGCTCGGCTTCCGGGTGACGGCGATCGATCCGCGGCCGCTGCGCTATGCCCACCCGAACCTCGAGACCGTCCGCGGCCGGTTCGAGGACTGGGACCCGCCGGCGGACGAACGCTTCGACGCGGTGTTCCTGATCTCGACCGTCGAGCACATCGGCGTCGGCGCCTACGGACAGGAGGCCTACGGCGGAACGGCGATCGGCGAGGGGGCCGACCGGGCGATGGTCGAGCGCGTCGGCGAGCTGCTCGCGCCCGGTGGGCTGCTCGTGCTCACGACGCCGGTCGGGACGCCGGACATCGACGAGTTCGAGCGGACCTATGACTCCGAGTCGCTCGACCGGCTGCTCGCCGGGTTCGAGGTGCTCGAGCGGTGTCTTGCGACCCAGACCGACCAGCTGACCTGGGTGTCGGGCGCCGGCCCGGGGCCTGGCGAGCGCGGTGTGGCGATGGTGATCGCCACACCCGCGACGGCATGACGCTGCCGCCCGGCGCCGTCTGTCTGCACGTCGAGGGCGCCCAGAACCGCCAGCACTTCGACCGCGGGATCCCGCGCTACGTCGTCGAGCACGCCCGGGCGATTCACACGGCGGCGCCCGAGTCGCTCCACTCGGTGCTGCTGAACCCCGAGCTGCCGCTGACCGGGAACCTCGACTGGCTCCTGGGCAGCGGCCTCATGAAATGGGGCACGGCCGATCGGCGGGTGACCAGACCGCCGCGACCGCGGCCGTCGATCTACCACGTGATGTGCCCGTTCGGGGGCGGGTCCTCGCTGGAGGACATCTGGCCGAGCTGGGCTCGCCAGTCGTCGGTCGCCACCGTCGTGACGCTCTACGACCTGATCCCGCTGCTCTACGCCGACCACTATCTGCACGACCCGCGCCAGAGCGCCGAGTACGAGGCCCGGCTCGACCTGGTCCGCCACGCAGATCTCGTGCTGGCGATCTCGCAGCGGACGGCCGACGACGCGATCGAGCATCTGGGCGTGGCGGTCGACCGGGTCAAGGTGATCCACGCGGGCACGAGCGCTCACTTCGGCGAGATGTACGAATCGGCGGACGCCGCGTGGACGGCCCTGCGGTCGCGGTTCCCGGCGGTGCGTCCGGGGTTCCTGCTGTACGTGGGCGGATTCGAGTTTCGCAAGAACCTGGAACGCCTGATCGAGGGCTACGCGCTGCTCTCCGCGGAGCTGCGGGCGCGACACCAGCTCGTGATCACGTGTCGGTTGACCGCCGGTCAGGTCGACCTGCTCCGGGACGTCGGGAGGCGCGCCGGACTGCGCGGGGATCAGCTCGTGCTCACCGGGTACGTCACCGATCGCGAGCTGGGTGCCCTCTACCGGGCGTGCACGCTGTTCGTGTTCGCATCGCTCTACGAGGGCTCGGGCCTGCCGGTGCTCGAGGCGATGTCCTGCGGGGCGCCGGTGGCCGCGAGCAACAACTCGTCGGTGCCCGAGCTGCTCGGTGACCTCGAGGCGACCTTCGATCCGGCCGACCCGAGGTCGATCGCCGCGTGCGTCACGGCGACGGTCGATTCGAGCGAGACGCTCGACCGGCTCAGGCGGCGGTCGGCCGCGCGGAGCGTCGACTACACGTGGACACGGGTGGGCGAGCTCTCGCTCGCCGCCTACGAGCACGTGGTCGTCCGCAAGCGCCGCGGCGTCGCGGGTCGCCCGAGGATCGCCCTGGTCACGCCGTGGGCACCTGAGGGGTCCGGCGTGGCCGACTACAACGCCCGGCTGGCTCACGAGCTCGCCGTGCTGGCGGATGTCGACATCGTCGTCGAGGACGTCAGCGAGACGCGGCCACCGCCGGGTCGGGGATCGCGGGTGATCGCCGCCGGCGACTTCGAGGGTGCACGCCCGCTGCGTCAGTACGACCGGATCGTCTACTGCATGGGCAACTCGGCCCACCACGCTCACGTCTTCGAGCTGCTCAGGGCGTGCCCGGGCGCGGTCGTCATGCACGACGTCCGCCTGACCGGCTTCTACGGGTCGATGGCCGGACGGGAGCGCCCGGAGGATCCGTCCGGCTGGCTGGACGAACGACTGCGTGGAAGCTACGGCTCACGGCTCGGTCACGGGCTCCGCGAGGGGTCGACGCCGAACTGGGCCGACCAGCATGCGATGGGTCTCTACATGACGCACGAGGTCCAGTCGCTGGCTGATGCGATCTTCGTGCACTCGCGGTTCGCTCGGGACGTCCTCGCGCTCGATGGGGCGGCCCTCGAGCGTCGGGCCCCGGTTCGTGTGCTGCCGTTCGGCATGCCAGGGGTGACCGGCCGGCCGCGGCGCACGGCGTCGGACCGACCGTTGATCGTGAGCCTCGGCGCGGTGCACGAGTCGAAGGGCGTCGGCGAGCTGATCGATGGGTTCGCGGCACTTGCGACGCGGCGCCCGGACGCCCGCCTGGTGATCGCCGGACCGGTCGACCGAAACGAGCGCGACCACTGGGCCGGCTACGCGGCCGAGCTGGCCCCGGCTGCCGACATCGAGCTCACGGGCCGGATCAGCCCGGCGCGCTATGCGGATCTGATCGGCCGGGCGGACGTCGCCGTGCAGCTTCGCCGGGCGAGCAACGGCGAGGCGTCGGCCGCGGTCGCGGACTGTCTGGCGGCAGGCCTTCCGACGCTCGTCAGCGATCTCGGCTGGGCTGGGGAGCTGCCTGCCTCGACGGTGTCGGTGATCGGTTGGGGGGCGACGTCGGCGGAGCTTGCCAACCGGATCGACGAGCTCCTGACCGACAGCGGGCTGCGTGAGGCGCTCAGCATCGGTGGACAGTCCCACGCCCGGGCGCACAGCTTCGCCGACGTGGCGCGCGCGTACGTCGCGGCCCTCGAGCTCGGCTGAGCGGCCGGCCGGAGGTATTCGCGTAGGCTGATCGCCGTGATCGCCAGGATGATCGGGCGCCCACGCCGGCGTCCGCCGGAGGTGGGCGAAATCGAGACCCGTGAGCAGCCGGTCTTCCACGCGATGCTCATCCAGGGCCGGATCGCGGTCACGTTCGCCTTCGATCCCAGCCTGTCGGACCCGATCGCGCGGCTGCTGGCCGACCACGCCGAGTGGTACGACCCGATCCACGCGATCGCCCTTCATCTGCTCGGGCCGGGTGACACGGTGCTCGATCTCGGCGCGCACATCGGCACGTTCGCGCTGCCGGCAGCCGCCGTCGGGTGCGGTGTGCTGGCGGTCGAGGCGTCACCCCAGAACGTGGATCTCCTGCGGAGGGCGGCCGCGCGCAACGGGCTCGACCGGCTCGCGGTGCTCCACGCGGCCGTCGCGGCGACGGGGGGCACGATCAGCTTCACGCCGGACGGACCGCTCGGGCAGGCGGGGGGCGTGCGCCCGGGAATGGAGTCGATCGTCGTACGCGCGGTGGCTGTGGACGACGTGCTGGCCGAGCGCGGGGTCGGCCGGGTCGACCTCGTCAAGATCGATGTCGAGGGATCAGAGCCGCAGGCGCTGGAGGGAATGTCCGAGTTGCTCAGCCGGCCGGATGCGCCGCCGATCGTGATCGAATCCAACGGCCACACGCTCGGGCACTACGGGGCGACGACGCACGAGCTGCGTGCCGCGCTCGCACGCCACGGCTACGCGTGCCATCTGATCGACGGGAGCATCACCAATCGGCTGGTTCCGGTCTCCGCGGCCGAGGTCCAGCCGGAATGCGTCGCCGACTACCTGGCGTTCAAGCACGAGCCGGAATCCCTTGCGCCGTGGTTCGTGGCGGCGCCGTTCGGTCGGGCGGAGCTCGTCGAGCGCGTCCTGACGACGTGTCGCCATCAGGAGGCCGATCACCGCCGGTACGCGGTCGGGATCCTGAGCGAGGCACCCGTCTGGATGCTCGCGCACACGATGATCGGGGTGGCGATCGCTGACCTGCGGGAGGACCCCGACGGATCGGTCCGGGCGGCGGCGGCCGCGCTGCTCGCGCCCGGGATGTCGCATTCCGCGTGAAGACCCCGTGACGATCAGCGGGCAGTTTGCTTAGCGGGGCCGAGGGCATCGAGGGCATCGGGGGCCGCCGGATCCCCGAGTTCGACGGGTTGTCGGGGATCTGGCCGCGAGGAGTCAGGCTGGAGGCGATTCGGGCGGCGACGGCCGCCTACCGGCGGCGCTTCCTGGGTCAGGGGGAGATCCGCGCGGTGGCCGGTCGGGCGCTGTCTGGGGCGAGCTATCCGACGCGGTATGCCTTCGACGGGGTCGCGCACGCCCCGACGGTCCCGTACGTGCTCCTGGTCAAGCGGATGTTGATCGTCCAGTACGAGGACTTCGGCGGCGTCGCACGGACGATGCTCTGGGAGCCGACGATCCCGGGCGCATCGAACGACGCCCCGTTCTACGCCCAGCTCGAGGATCGCGTCTCGCGGTTGCCGGGCGGCCGATTCCTGGCCCTCAACGTGCTGACCAGGTCCTACGGGACGCTCGAGGAGGGCCTCGCCGGGGTGGGCCTCGTCCCGGCGGACGTCGACTACGTAGCCTTCGACCAGCTGCACGGTCAGGACCCGCGGCGGCTGATCGGGACGACCGAGTCCTGGGCCGGTGAGGTCGGCGGACGGGCGGCCCTGCTGCCGAATGCGAGGCTGATCCTCCAGCGGGACGAGGTCGGGACGTTCGAGTCCGCCCACCCGATGCAGTGGGCCTGGTACGTCGACGGGGGCCTGGATGACGTCGTCGAGGAGTCGGTCGTGGTGAACGACGGGGACGTCGAGCTGGGCGTCGGGATCTCGCTGATCTCGACGCCGGGCCACACGGCCGGCAACCAGTCGCTCGCGATCAACACGCCCGACGGGGTCTGGGTCTCGTCGCAGAACGGCGTGAGCCTCGACAACTGGCAGCCACACCGATCGAGGATCCCGGGTGTCCGGGCGCACGCCGAGCTCTTCAACCGGGAGGTCGTGCCGAACGCGAACATGCGCGAGAACGGACTCGACCAGTACGACTCGATGGTCAAGGAGAAGACGCTCGCGTCGCCGTCCCGTGAGGACCCGTCCTGGCTGCAGATCCTGCCGACGGCGGAGCTCGCCGCGGCACGGAGGCACTGGCCGGTCCTACCGACCCATCGCTATGAGGAGCTCGAGTACGGACGGATCGCCGGACGCCCGCACGCAGCGACCTGACCGACTGACGGCGCCACCGGCTGCGAGCTGGCGACGCCGTCCGGTTCCCCCTCCCGGACTCTTAGGAGTTGAGCTGCTTCTTCAGCGCTGCCGCGGCTGAGAACTTGGCGGCGTTGCTGGCCGCGATCTGGATCGTCTCGCCGTTGGCCGGGTTGCGACCGCTGCGTGCAGCACGGTGACTGACGCTGAACTTCCCGAATCCCGCAACCGCAACCTCGCCGCCGTCGGCAAGCTGGTCAGCGATCGCCTGAAATGCTGCGTCAACTGCGTCTCTGGCTTGGCCGACGCCGATCCCGGCGCTGTCAGCAACCTTGCCAGCGAGCTCGTTCTTCGTCATGACGCTCCTCTCGAAAGTTCAGATGTTCAGGTCAAACCTAACGGGTTCGACGGACACGCGGGGGCCTGGAAGCCCGTAAACCGGCCGACTTTCGGACGTTGGGACGCCGGAGCGGGTGCAGGATGGCGACGTTTACGGCATCCTTGCGGCGTGTTGGATCGTGCCCGGGAGCGCTGGCCCATCAGCGCCGAGACCTACGAGAAGATCGCCCTGACGGCGCTCGTCTCGCTGGTCCTCGTCGTCCTCACGGGCGCTGCCGTCCGTCTGACCGGTTCGGGACTCGGGTGCCCGTCATGGCCGCGCTGCACGCGGACTTCGCTTCAACCCCAGCTGAACAGCTACGCGCTGATCGAGTTCGGCAACCGCGTGCTGATCTTCTTCGTCTCGGCCGCAGCCCTCGCGGCCGTCGTCGGGGCGTTCCTGCGCCGGCCGATCGAGCGGCGCCGCGATCTCCAGCTCCTCTCGCTCCTGCTGCCGGTCGGCGTGATCGGCCAGGCGGTCGTCGGCGGGGAATCGGTGCTCCACAAGCTCTCGCCGGGCTGGGTGATGTCGCACTACTGGCTCTCGATGCTGATCCTGGTCGCGTCCTTCGAGCTGTGGTGGCGGTCCCGCCTCGAGGCTGACGAGATCGGCCAGCCGGGCGCGGATCGGGCGACGGTGATCGCCGTGCGGGTGATCACGGTGATCGCCGTGGGCGTGATCCTGCTGGGCAGCGCTTCGACGGCCGCCGGTCCGCACGCCGGGGCATCCGGGACGGGCCAGCTCGTCCAACGGCTGAACTTCTGGGGCGGCGACACGGTCCGACGGCTGATCCACTTCCACGGCTACCTGGTGACCGTGATGGGCGTGGCGACGCTCGCAACCTGGTGGGCCGCGCGCAAGCGGGGGACCGCCGACCTCGAACGGACGCTGCGGCTCGTCTGCCTGCTGCTGCTGGCGCAGGGCGTGATCGGAATCACCCAGTACGAACTGGCCCTGCCGTCGGAGGTCGTCTGGGTCCACGTGGCGCTGGCGACGCTGACCTGGGTGGGTTACGTCCACGCCTGGGTGTCGGCCGGGTCCGTCCCGGCTCGCCTGCGCCGGAGCGCTCCCGTCGGTCGGGCCGTAGCCGGGCGCGGCTGACCAGCTTCGCGACTCTCCCGCTTCGGCGTCACTCTCCCGAGTCTTCCGACGGTTCGTTCGGTTCGACTCGTCCCACCGGCCCGGCCATCCTCTCGACTGTGCCGCGGTCGACCGCGCCCAGCTCACCGGCGTGGCCGGGCCCTCTCGGGTCCTCGATAAGTGGTTAAGTGGACGGCGCCGGCGCGATCGCTGGTCCTGTTCGAGATGTCCGCACGGCTACCCTAGGGGCGATGAAGTGACTCGTAACGACCGCAGTCGAACAACCCGGACGCGGGTTCGTCAGGGTGTTGGCCTGGCCGCTCTGCTGGGCATCCTGCTCTTCGGGGCGGCCTCGGCGCAGGCGGCGGCGACGATCTCGCTGACGGTGGGGCCGGATCCGACCGAGTCGATCGCCACGCAGCTCGGAGCAACCGGAGCGACGGCCAGCTCCAACGACCGCCTGTTCCTCGCGGTCCTGCCGACCGGGGCTCAGGCCTGCGCCGCGAACTACGAAGCCGAGACCGGCGAGTCGACGGTGGCCTCTCCGTTCGAGAACACTCCGACCTATTCGGAGACCGACAACTTCACCTTCGACACGGCGGGCTCCTACATCCTCTGCGGGTGGCTCGAAAACGAGACGGGGAGCTCGCCCGTCATCGACGCGCAGGCCTCGGAGACGATCGTCGTCCGTCTGCCCCATCTGTCGATCGCGATCGCAGTCCCTCCGACCGTGCAGGCAGGTCAGGTCTTCCAGGCCGTGACGACCGCCCAGGCCGAGACGAACCGCTCGCTGTACGTCGAGACAGTCCCGAATACGGGCGACGGTTGTCCGGCGAACGACGGCGCGGCCGATTCGACGCCGGGGGACGAGGGGATCGTCAACCAGGAGGTCGACGGAGGGCCGCAGGCGATCTCCGAGAACCAGAGCTTCTCGACCGCCGGCAGCTACCTGTTCTGCGCCTACTTCGAGTACCCGGAGCGCCAGAGCCCGCCCGAGGCGGTCGCCAGCGCGATGACGACCGTGGTGGCACCGCCGCCGCCGCCGCCCCCGTGCGTCGTCCCGACGATCTCGCTCGGTGCGCCGGTCGCGACCGCGGAGCAGAGCCTCCACGCCGCCGACTGCTCGGTCGGAGCGGTCAGCTACGCAGCGAGCCACAGCGTCAAGCGCGGCGGGTTCATCGCAACGAACCCGTCGGCCGGAACGAGCCTGGCGGCCGGAGCCGCCGTGAAGCTCGTGATCTCCAACGGGCCACCGTGCATCGTGCCGGCGATCGTCCACAGCGAGACCCTCGCCGGCGTCAAGCGGAAGCTTGCCGCGGCGGCCTGTGCGCTGGGCAGGGTCATCCATCCACACACACGGGCGGTCAAGCTCGGCCATCTCGTGGGTTTCCTACCAGCGTCGCGGACGCACCTGTCGCCGTACTCGAAGGTCGAGGTCGAGATCTCGGCCGGGCCGCCGCGGCGGAAGTGACCGGGGCGGCAGCCCACGGCCGTCTCGAGCGAGGCGATCCAGATCCTCGCAGTTGATCGGGGTGCCGGTCGCGCGGCGATCGGCACCGCTCAGCGGCGATCCGCAGCGGCCGCGGGCTTACGCGACAGGCCGGCGAAGGCGACCGCTCCGCCGAACGCGATCAACACGGCGGCGGCGCCGATCCCGTAGCGGAATGCGCTCACCGTGGCGCCGGCCGCGGCCCGGTCGAGCGCGACCGAGCCGCCGGTCGGTCGGTTGAGCGGGCGGCCTTCGAGCCGCGCGATCTGCGCAGACTGACCCGACCCGACCCGCGCCGGGCCGACCCGGCTCTCGAGGGCGTGATCGAAGCGCAGCGAGACGAGCACGCCGACGAGGGCGATCGCGACGAGGCTTGCGATCCGGGCGAGGGCGTTGTTGACGCCGGAGGCGACGCCCGCCCGGGCGGGCGCGACCGCGCCGAGCACGGTCGCCGTCAGCGGTGACACCGTCATCGACATGCCCAGCCCGAACAATGCCGAGGCCGGCAACAGGTCGGTCAGGTAGCTGACGTGCTGGCCCAGCCGGGTGAACAGGGCGGCTCCGCAGGCGGCGACGAGCGGGCCGAACCCCATCAGCAGGCGGGGACCGACATGCGCCGCAAGCGCCCCGAACCGCTTCGAAAAGGCAACCAACATCACCGTGACCGGCATCAACGCGAGCCCGGCCTTCGCGGCCGAGTACCCGGCGACCTGCTGGACGTAGATCGCGACGAGGAAGGTCAGCGCGCCGAGACCGGCGTAGATCGCGACGGTGGCCGCATTGGCGACCGTGAAATCGCGGACGGCGAACAGCGAGAGGGGGAGCATCGGCTGGGTCTCCCGCCGCTCGTGGACGACGAACGCGCCGAGCAGGACGACCCCGGCCAGCAGCGGGCCGACGACGAGCGGATCACCCCACCCGCGGGTCGGCTCCTCGATCAGGCCGAGCACCGGCCCGGCGAGGCCCAGCGCGCAGAGGGCGGCGCCGATCAGGTCCAGCGAGCTCGGGTGCCGGGGAAACGACGGAACGGCGGTGCGGATCAGGAGCAGCGTCGCGAGGACGAGGGGGACGTTGATCGCGAAGACGGCGCGCCACGAGAGCGCGTCGATCAGGACGCCGCCGAGCGGCGGGCCGAAGGCGATCGCGCCGGAGGTCGCGGCGGTCCACGTCCCGATCGCGGCGCCGCGCTGGGCGCCGGCGGGAAACGTCTCGGTGATGATCGCGAGCGAGCTGGGGACGAGCAGCGCGCCGAACACGCCCTGGACGGCCCGCATCCCGATCAGGACCGCGACCGACGGGGCGACCGCGCAGCAGAGCGAGGCGAGCCCGAAGCCGCCGACGCCGGCCGCGAAGATCAGCCGTCGGCCGAGCAGGTCACCGAGCGAGCCGCCGAGCAGGACCAGCGAGCCGAGCGTGAGGAGGTACGCGTCGATCACCCACTGCTGGTCGCCGAGGCTCGCGCCGAGATCCGCACGCAGCGAGGGGAGGGCGATGTTGACGACCGTGCTGTCGACGAAGACGACGGCTGAGCCGAGAACGCAGGCGATCAGGACGAGACGCTGGGCGCGGGTCATTCGTTGCATCGGTTGGCGGGTCTGGCTATCTTTCCGCCCATGAAAATAGGCATTCTCACCGGTGGGGGCGACTGCCCCGGCCTCAACGCAGTGATTCGGGCGGCGGTCCGCAAGGGGATCACCGCGTACGGCGACGAGTTCGTCGGCTTCAAGGACGGCTGGCGCGGCCCGCTCGAGAACGACAGCTTTCCGCTGACCCTCGAGGCGACCCGGGGGATCCTCCCCCGCGGCGGGACGATCCTCGGATCAAGCCGGACGAACCCGTTCAAGCGGGGCGAGGACAGCGTTGCCGCCGTCGTCGAGAACCTCAGCAAGCTCGACGCGCTGATCGCGATCGGCGGCGAGGACACGCTCGGCGTGGCGACGCGCCTCTACACCGAGCACGGCGTGAACGTCGTCGGCGTCCCGAAGACGATCGACAACGACCTCTCAGCGACCGACCAGACGTTCGGCTTCGACACGGCGATCCAGGTCGTCAGCGACGCGTGCGACCGGCTGCACACGACCGCCGAGAGCCACCACCGGAACATGCTCGTCGAGGTGATGGGCCGCCACGCCGGGTGGATCGCCCTGCACGGGGGCATCGCCGGCGGCGCGGACATCATCCTGATCCCGGAGAAGCCGTTCGTCCTCGACGAGATCGTCGCGACGCTGAAGGCGCGGCATGATCGCGGCAGCCGGGCGTCGCTGATCGTCTGTGCTGAGGGAGCCCTCCCGGAGGGTGGGATGCCGGACGCGCCGACCGAGCTCGACGAGTTCGGCCATGTCAAGCTCGGCGGGATCGGCCAGTGGCTGGAGAGCCAGCTCACCGGCCGGACAGGCTTCGAGACGCGGCTCACGCAGCTCGCGTACATCCAGCGGGGCGGCACGCCGACCGCGTTCGACCGGGTGCTCGGCACGCGTCTGGGAGCGACGGCGATCGACGGGATCCACGCCGGTCAGTTCGGCAAGATGGCGGCGCTCCGGGGGACGAAGACCGAGATGGTCGAGCTGACCGAGGCGACCGGCGAGCTGCGGACGGTTCCACTGTCGGACTACGAGCTGATCGAGGCCCTGCTCGGCTGACCCGGCTCGGCTCGCCGTCCTGCGTCTCGTTTGAGTCGGCGGGCTGACCTTCTCGAGAGTCGAGTGCCGGTCGCGGTGCCAACGAACGGTGTTCGTGTCGACGGGGTCGAACGGTGTTCGTGTCGAACGGTGTTCGTTGGTGCCCTCGAGACAGGTCTCGATAGCACCGATCGGGACGAGCTGCCGTGCACCCGGCCGCGGCGTGGGGCGTTGTCGGTGGACTCCCGGGGAGCCCGCGCCCAGTCCGGCTATCCGGGATCGGCGAGGCCCAGGTCGGCCGCCGTACGGACGATCTTGCGGTCGAAGGAGAGGAGCGCGGCGCCGAGCTGACGCGCCGTCGCGAGCGCGTACGCGCCGGGCAGGCTGATCGGATACTTCCCGCGCAGGCGCGCGGCATCGACCGCAACCGCCTCGTTCGGTGCGTGGAAGGCGATCTCGAGCGCGGCGATGGCTTCTCGCGCCGTGCTCATACGTGCCGTGCTGGCGGCGGGGGCGATCAGCACCTCGGTCAAGGTGACGAGGCTCATGACGCGCTGCGTGCCGTCCGCTCGCCAGGCCTCGAAATGCCGGCGTGCTCGGGTGTGATGTGCATCAGACGCGTCGAGCGCGCCGATCACGACGTCGGCGTCGACGACGACGATCAACGCTCGCTTTCCTCGGCGTCCAGCTGCGCGAGATGACCAGGCGGGAATACGCCGGTCAGGGCTCCGAACGCGCTGTCGAAGGTGACTGCCGCGCGGCGGATGCGTAGCTCGCCGTCGCCGACGGGTTCGACGACGACGCGGTCGCCGGACCGAAGTCCCGCCTCGGCGAGCGCGGTGACCGGGACGGTGACCTGGTTCTCCGTGGAGATCCTAGGGATGCATTTACCTAGCAGTAAGGGCCGCCGGGCTCAGGCGTCGGCGGGCGCCGGTTCGACGTCCCAATACCGAGCCACGGTGAACCCGATCAGGACGGGGACGTGGACGGCGAACACGACGAGTGAGAGCGTCAGCACGACGAGCGGCCCGCCGGAGACGTGGTTGCGGACGAAGGAGTACTCGATCAGCCCGGAGATCACGGCGTAGGCCAGCAGCGACCACTTGGCGACCTCGAAGAACTTCGCCCAGGCGAAGCCGTCGACCCGTGCGAGGAGGGCCAGATTGCCGGCCAGCAGGACGGCCGACGCGGCCAGCAGGACGGCGGCAGGCGCGAGCGGGACGTGCTGGGGCAGGTGGGACGACAGGTAGATTCCGCCTGCGAGGATCAGCGCGAGCGAGCCCATGCCGATCTGCGTGACCGGTGGCAGGCGGCGATTATCCACTGGCCAGCTTGGTCATGATCAGGAGCGTGGCGACCTGCATCGCGCCGAGCACGCCGGCCGCGTAGATGAAGCGCTTCATCAGGCCTTCGATCACCGCCGGGTTCGGACGGGGCTTCTTGAGCTCGACCAGAACGGCGATGTTGGCCGGCTCGAGCAGGCCGAGGGCGACGACGGCCAGCACGCCGACCACGATGAAGCTCGCGACGATCCAGCCGTGGAGCGGATTGCCGCTCTGGAGCGTTCCCGTCAGGTTGGCCAGCTGCCAGCCGGCGGCGAGCGTGACGGCGACGACGGTCGGCATGATCAGGACCATCTTGGGCATCAGCCGCGTCGTGAACTCGATCCGGGCGGGAACCGGCATGCGGCCGATGATCGGTCCGAGCACGAACCCGAGGAAGAGGTCGAGCGTCGTCCACGCGGCGCCGCCGGCGACGTGGAGGAAGGTCACCGGCCAGAGCTTGTTCGTCGCGATCACGGCGACCAGCCCGACGAACACGACGGCGACGACGATCAGGCCCCTGCGGGGGACGATCTCGAAGTCCGGGCGCTCGACCGGCGGACCGGCGTGGGCTTCGGGCGCGTCGATCGGGACGGCAGTCGTAGCCATGGGTCGAAGCTAACGCCCGGAGGGCGTCCGGTCAAGGGTGCAGCGACGTCGTTTCAGCCTGCGTCCGCAGCCAGCCGCCGACGTCGCGGCCGATGTGCTGGACACGATCGAACTCGGGATGGCGGGAGACGACGGCGTCGAGGTGGGCGACGGCGTCGGCATGCCGGCCGAGGTCGGCGAGCAGGACCGCTCGCGAGCACTCGATCACGCCGCGGTCCTCGCCGGTGAACTGGGCGGCCGTCCGGTCGAAGAGCTCGAGCTTGCGCTCTGGGCCGAGCTCGTCGCGGAGGCTGTTGGGGATCCGGGTGATCGAGACCGTCCGCGTGGTCAGATAGACCGCCGAGCAGAAGGGGACTGAGTCGATCAGCTCGAATGAGTCGGCGAAGAGTCCCATCGTGATGTGGAGATAAGGGAGCCACTCGTGGACGAGATCCTGCTGGATGACGACGCTGTGTCCGGGAATCAGGGCTGGAAAGAACTCGCGGGTGACGTGGTCGTTGATCGCCCACGACTTGCAGATGTCGATGAACAGGACCTCTATTGGTTCGCCGGTCCACCTGCGCTGGCAGATGTCCCCCTCGTTGACGCAGACGTATTCGAGCAGCGGACCGAGTAGCCCCTCGAAGCGGGGACGCATCGACTGGCCGGCGGGAATGTCGCCGACCAGCCCAGGGTAGGAGTCGATGTAGGTCTGCTCGAGCGTGAAGATGTCGTACGTCTGGATCGGGCGGGATCCCCCGGCCCGGGGATTCTCGGCGAGCCCGGAGGCGAGGGCGATCGTCGAGCCGCCGAGGAAGCAGCCGGCGTCGATGATCGCGCCGTCCCCGCGGACGTGGTCGCGCGCAAGAACGTGGAGCAGCGCCCGCTCTGGGGTCCCGAGCATCGTCGGGACGTCGGCAACCGCCTGGGGAAGCGCGGCACCGACCCACGGCCGGGACCGCAGCCACGCCTCGGTCTGGCGGGGGCCCCGCGGCCGGTCGCCCACGCGCGCGGCGGCGAGTCGCCCGAGCAGGCCGGTCATCTGATCTGGACGCCGGAGATCGCCCGGGCGATCACGAGCCGCTGGATCTCGCTGGTGCCCTCGAAGATCGTGTAGATCTTGGCGTCGCGGTGCCAGCGCTCGACCGGGTAGTCGCGGGTGTAGCCGTTGCCCCCGAGGATCTGGATCGCCCGCTCGGTCGCCCAGACGGCGACCTCGCCGGCCTTCAGCTTGCTCATCGAGCCTTCGGCGGCGGCCAATGGAATCTCGTTTCGGGCCATCCACGAGGCCCGCCAGACGAGCAGGCGGGCGGCGTCGATCTCCATTCGCATGTCGGCCAGGGTGAAGGCGATCGACTGGTTCTCGATGATCGCACGCCCGAACTGGTGGCGGTCCTTGGCGTAGTCGAGGGCGAACTCGTAGGCGGCGCGGGCGATCCCGATCGCCATCGCGCCGACCGTCGGCCGGGACGCCTCGAAGGTCGCCATCGCGCCCTGGCGGCGCGACTTCTGGCCCTCGCGGGCGCGGGCCAGGCGCCGGTCGAGGCGGTCCTTGCCACCGAGCAGGCTGCTGGCCGGGACGCGGCAGTCGTCGAAGAAGACGTCGGCGGTGTGCGACGCGCGGAGGCCGTGCTTGCGGACCTTCGTCCCCATCTCGAGGCCCTTGACGCCGGGCCCGATCACGAACGAGGCCTGCCCGCGGGCGCCGAGCTCGCGGTCGACGGACGCGACGACGACGTGGACGTTGGCGATCCCGCCGTTCGTCGCCCAGGCCTTCTGGCCGTTGATCACCCATTCGCCGGTCGCGTCGTCGTGGCGGGCGTGCGTGCGCAGGGAGGAGACGTCCGAGCCGGCGTCGGGCTCGGATACGCAGAACGCGGCGACCTGGGGGTTCTCGGGCGTGCCGAAGCACTGGGGCGCCCATTCGACGAACTGCTCGGGCGTGCCGGTGCCGAAGATCGCCGCGACGGCCAGACCGGTACCCATGATCGCCATGCCGATGCCGGCATCACCCCAGAACAGCTCCTCGTTGACGATCGGCAGGGTCAGGCCGGTCGGGTCGGCGTAGAACTGGGCGATCGACTCGAAGCCGTAGAGGCCGATCTTGGCCGCCTCGGCGAGGATCGGCCAGGGAAACTCCTCGCGTTCGTCCCACTCGGCGGCGGCCGGGCGGACGACGCCCGCGGCGAAGCCGTGGACCCAGTCGCGGACGTCCTTCTGGTCCTGGGTCAAGGCCAGCGAGAACGCCGGCGGGTCGTCGGCGCCGGCCGGGGCCGGGTCGACCGGGCCGGCGGGTTTGGGCTCGGACTTGGCCATCGGCTCCGTGCACGGTAGCGGCCGGGCCGGCCGGGGGTCTGCGTCGAACCCTCCGGCGGGGGGTCTCTCGTCGAACGCCCTCGGGGCGGGTCTCTCGTCGAAACGCCGGGCCGGGGGGTCTGTCGTCGAAACGTGGGTTACCCGTGCATCACCTCGGACGCTCCGTTGTTGCGGTCCGTTAGGCGCGGCTAACACACCGCGCCGTCTTTATGTTCGGCCGGTTTCCCTGGGTATCGGCAAGAACATCTTCCAGGAGGAAACGCAATGCGACTCAAATACGTCAGCAGCGCCGCGTGCGCCGCGGCAGCCGTCACATCGTTGGCCGGGGCGTGCCTGGCTGCGGCCCCGGCGTCCGCGGCCGCGTCCAAGCACATCACGATCACCGCGGCGCCGAACCCGATCGTCAGCGGCGACCCGGTCGTCATCTTCGGTCAGCTGACCGGCAGGAACGACAGCGACGCGCTGGTCAAGCTGTTCCACCGGGTCGCCGGCCAGCCGGGCTTCACGTTGGTCTCGACGACCCACACGGGCACGACCGGCGCGTATGAGTTCTCCCGGGCGGACGGCGTCGTGACGACCAACCGGGCGTGGTACGTACGCTCGAACGGCGTCGCGAGCCAGATCGTCAGGGAGCGGGTGCAGGCGCTCGTCACGCTGTCCGGTCCGGCCGACGGTTCGACCCTGCTGACCGGACCGGCCCACCCGTACGCGTTCTCGGGGACCGTCAACCCGATCAAGGTCGGAGCTCGCGTCGAGCTCCAGCGCCAGGAGGCCTCGGGTGGCAATGGCTGGAACACGATCCAGACGGCCCGTGTCAGGGCGGGCGGTGCGTATTCGATGGTCCACACGTTCCGGGACCCGGGAGACGCGAGCATCCGGACGGTGATCGCCGCCGACGTCAAGAACGCGTCGAGCGCGTCCAGCCCGCTGGACTACGAGATCGAGCAGGCCCAGAACGCGGCCCTGACGATCAGCGCGGCGACCAACCCGTTGCCGGTCGGCTCGACCGACACGATCTCGGGAACGCTCCAGGGCGGCGCGGGCCAGCTGGTCACGCTGCTGGCGTCGACGGCCAACAACGGCTACGTCGGCGTCGCGACGGCGACGGGGGACGCCGGCGGGAACTACAGCTTCGCGCAGGCGCCGATCAACAGCACGTTCTACAAGGTGCAGGGCGGCGGGAAGTCGTCGGCGGTGCTGTTCGTCGGAGTCAAGGACGGCCTGACCGGGACTGTCTCGGCGACGAGCGTGACGGCCGGCCAGTCGGTGACCTTCACTGGGTCGGTGACGCCGAACAAGACGGGCCACGTGATCTACCTGCAGCGCCAGAACGCGAGCGGGTCGGGCTTCCACACGGTGATCATGACCACGGTCGGAGCCAACTCGTCCTATTCGATCTCGCGGGCGTTCTACGACTCGGGCACCAAGGTCATGCGTGTGCTGATTCCGGGTGGACCCGACAACCAGGGCGCGGCGACCGCGCCGGTGACGATCACGGTCACGCCGTAGCGCTGAAGTCTGACCGCAGACACGGGGCCCGGCGATCCGCCGGGCCCCGTGTCGTGTCCAGCCGGGGGCGGCGGACGAGCTGCGTCTGAGCGGGCCGGTCGGATCCGCCTTCACCGAGACCGGCCGGCCCGGCCCTACGCGGCGGTGGCGAAGTCCTGGGTGTAGGTGGCGCCCGAGCCGCCGAGGCCAAGCAGCCCGGGGACCGCGGCGGCCACGCCGAGTCCGGTCTGCTTGAAGGTCGGGTCGAGGATGTTGGCGCGGTGGGGGGCTGAGCTCATCCAGTCGGCGACGGTTGCCGCCGGCGAGGCGAGCGAGCCGCCTGCGGCTGCGATGTTCTCGCCGAAGTCGAGGATCTTGGCGACCGTCGCGAAGCCGGCGGCCACGACCCGGCTGAGGGGGTCGGCGCCGGTCGGCGCGACGTGGTCGAAGTAGTTGCCGGCGACCATGTCGTTGGAGTGGGCCAGGGCCGCGGCGTCGAGCGTGGCGTTCTCGCTGAGCGGTGCGACGCCGGCGATCACGCGCTGCTGGTTGATCAGACAGAGGGTCGCAGCGCGGACGAGATCGAGGTTCGCGCTGGTCGGGATGAGGTTCCCGTTCGCGCAGGCGGCGGCGCTGCTTGCGACGGTGGTCGGCCCGGCGTTCGGCGGGGTGGTCGGCGCCGGGCTCTTGGTCTGGGTGGCCTGCTTCTTGGGCTGGGTCGCCGCGCGGGCGGTCGTCGACGAGTGCTTGGTCTTGTGTGCGGCCGGCTTGTGGGCCGCCTTCGCGTGAGCCTTCTTGTGGTGGGTGACCTTCGCCGAGTGGGCCGTGACGGTGCTTGCGACCGCGATGCCAGGAGCTGCAATCCCGCCCCCAGCCAGGACCAGGCCGGCTGCGATCGCGACGAGGTGCTTCATCCTTGAATCCGGCGACTTGCGGGCCATTCGTTGCCTCCGAGAGGGTCAAACGCGGTTTACTCTCTGGTTATCGGGACGGCTTGGCCCGGCGCGATTTTGTCCACCCGAAGCTGGACGTTCATACGACGCGGGGTGCGTCGCACGCCGCCGGTCGGGCTGTTCCCGGCGCCGCCCGGCCAGTGCGCTGACCGCGAAGGACACGATTTGCGAGACTTGCGAGTCGCCGCCCCCCGAGACCAGGAGAGCTCATGTCCACGAACAGCTTTGGTGCACGTGCAGAGCTCGCGGTCGGCCAGCGGACGTTCGAGATCTTCCGTCTCGATGCCCTGAGTCCCCGGTTCGACGTGGCGGGGCTGCCCTTCTCGCTCAAGATCCTGCTCGAGAACCTCCTCCGGACCGAGGGCAACGGCGCCGTCTTCGCAGCCGACATCGAGGCACTCGCCGGATGGGATCCGGCGGCCAGCCCGAGCAAGGAGATCGCCTTCACGCCGGCGCGCGTGCTGATGCAGGATTTCACCGGCGTGCCGGCCGTCGTCGATCTCGCGGCGATGCGCGACGCGATGGCCGCGGCAGGCGGCGACCCGGCGAAGATCAACCCGCTGGTTCCGGCCGAGCTCGTGATCGACCACTCGGTGCAGGTCGACGTCGCAGGCACGCGAGACGCGTTCAGGGCGAACGCCGAACGGGAGTTCGAGCGCAACGAGGAGCGCTATGCGTTCCTGCGTTGGGGCCAGGACGCGCTCAGCCACTTCAAGGTCGTCCCGCCGGACACGGGGATCGTCCACCAGGTCAACCTCGAGTACCTGGCCCGGGTCGTCTTCGTCGACGACGCGACCGCCCGGGCGTACCCGGACACGGTCGTCGGAACGGATTCGCACACGACGATGGTCAACGGGCTCGGCGTGCTCGGCTGGGGCGTCGGCGGGATCGAGGCGGAGGCGGCGATGCTCGGCCAGCCGATGCCGATGCTGATCCCCCAGGTCGTCGGCTTCCGCCTCCACGGGCGCCTTCCGGAAGGGGCGACGGCGACCGATCTCGTGCTGACCGTGACCCAACAGCTCCGGGCGCACGGGGTTGTCGGCAAGTTCGTCGAGTTCTTCGGTGCCGGTCTGGCGAACCTCCCGCTGGCCGACCGGGCGACGATCGGCAACATGTCGCCGGAGTTCGGATCGACCTGCGCGATCTTCCCGATCGACCGGGAGACGCTCCGCTACCTGGAGCTCTCCGGCCGGCCTGCCGAGCGGATCGAGCTGGTCGAGGCCTACGCGCGGGCGCAGGGCCTCTGGCACGACGAGGAATCGGTCGCGCCGGTCTACTCGGAGACCCTCGAGCTCGACCTGGCGAGCGTCGTGCCGAGCATCGCCGGACCCAAGCGGCCGCAGGATCTCGTCAGGCTGACCGAGTCCCAGGCGTCGTTCCGCGGCGCGCTCGCCCAGTACCTCCCAGATCCCGGAGACGAGCATCCCGACGCGGGGAAGTTCTCCTCGCAGGAGACCGGCTCGTGGATGTCGTTCCCGGCATCCGATCCGCCGTCCAACGCCGACCCGGGACCCCACGCCGCGGCGATGGCACGGGCGTTGGCCGAGGCGGTCGGCGCGCCCGTGGAGCTGGCTGCGGCCGCGCCGCCGGCGGCCACGAGGGTCCGCCTGAAGCTCGCCGACGGGCGCGACAGCGAGCTCAATCACGGCCACGTCGTGATCGCGGCGATCACGAGCTGTACGAACACGTCGAATCCGTCGGTGATGATGGCCGCCGGGATCCTCGCGCGCAATGCCGTCGCCAGAGGCCTGCGGACCCGCTCGTGGGTCAAGACGTCGCTTGCCCCGGGCTCCAAGGTCGTGACCGAGTACCTCGACCGGGCCGGCCTGACCGAGCCGCTGGAGACGCTGGGCTTCCACCTCGTCGGTTATGGGTGCACGACCTGCATCGGCAACTCGGGACCGCTGGCGCCGGAGATCTCCCGCGCGGTCAACGACAACGACCTCGCGGTCGTCTCGGTGCTCTCGGGCAACCGGAACTTCGAGGGCCGGATCAACGCCGACGTCAAGCTGAACTACCTCGCGTCACCGCCGCTCTGCGTCGCGTATGCGCTGGCCGGGTCGATGGACTGCGACATCGTCGCCGACCCGCTCGGCGTCGCGCAGGACGGGAGCCCGGTCTACCTGCGAGACATCTGGCCGACCGAGCGGGAGGTGGCCGCGGCGGTCGAGCAGGCGGTCCATTCGGACATGTTCCGCAAGAGCTACGGCGAGGTCTTCGACGGTGACGAGCGCTGGAAGGGGCTGGTCGTGCCGACCGGCGCGCGGTTCGCCTGGAACATCGGGTCGACCTATGTCCGGCAGCCGCCGTTCTTCGAGGCGCTGCTCCCGGAGCCGGCGGCGGTCACCGAGATCACCGGCGCCCGGGCGCTCGCCGTGCTCGGGGACTCGGTGACGACCGACCACATCTCGCCGGCCGGGTCGATCCGGCGGGATGGCCCGGCCGGGTTGTATCTCCAGGCGCGGGGGGTACGCCCGAGCGAGTTCAACTCCTACGGCTCGCGGCGGGGCAACCACGAGGTGATGATGCGGGGGACGTTCGCCAACATCCGCCTGCGCAACCAGTTGGCTCCGGGAACCGAGGGCGGCGTGACGCGCCATCTACCCGACGGGGATCCGATGTCGATCTACGACGCGGCGATGCGCTACCAGTCCGAGAGCGTCCCGCTGGTCGTCCTCGGCGGCAAGGAGTACGGGTCGGGCTCGTCGCGCGACTGGGCTGCCAAGGGCACGGCCCTGCTGGGTGTCCGGGCGGTGATCGCCGAGAGCTTCGAGCGGATCCACCGGTCGAACCTGGTCGGGATGGGCGTGCTGGCCCTCCAGTTCGCAGACGGCGAGAACGCCGCGTCGCTGGGCCTGACCGGGGAGGAGGAGTTCGCGATCACGGGCGTCGCCGACGAGCTGAACGCCGGTCGCCTGCCGGTCCATGCCGACGTCCGGGCCGGCGAGACCGAGTTCCAGGTCAGGGTGCGGATCGACACGCCGAAGGAGGCCGACTACTTCCGCCACGGCGGCATCCTCCAGTACGTGCTGCGCCAGCTGCTGGCATCGGACTAGCCCTGGGCGTCGCGTCTTCGTCGGGTCCTCGTTTGCGGGCGACGTGGCTCCGACCGAGCGTCTCGGGAATCGGGTGGACGGTTGCGGTCGACACACGAACAGCGTTCGAACACGAACAGCGTTCGAACACGAACAGCGTTCGACTCGTTGTCGGTGGGAATGGACCTCGGCCGCGGCGATCGGGTCGGGCACGCTGTGGACGCGGTGTCGGGCGTCGTCGGTGAGCTTGCCGAAGAAACGCTCGACCAGGTTCGCCCACGAGGTCGTGACAGGCTTCCCGGACCGTAAGAAAGCTGCAATGAGACCTTAACCGCCGGCTGATGTGTGGCCGTCAGAATGTCGTGTTCCGCGTCTCCCGCCGGCCGCCGCCGGCCCGAAGAGAAGAGGACCATTGTCGCGCGCATCCACTCGAGCCCCCGGTCGTCGTCAGCCGCTGGCGGCGAAGGTTCCCGAGATCACGGTCCTCTTCTGGGTGATCAAGGTCCTGACGACCGGGATGGGCGAGTCGATGTCGGACTTCCTCGGTCAGAACAGCGTGCCCCTGGCGGCGGCGGTCGGGGTCTTCGGTCTGTGGTTCGCCCTGCGCCAGCAGATGCGCACGCCCGAGTACCGGGCGCCGGTGTACTGGTTCGCGGTGATGATGGTCGCCGTCTTCGGAACGATGGTCGCCGACGGGATCCACGACGGGGCGAGCATCCCGTACTCGATCACGACGCCGTTCTTCGCGGCGCTCGTCGCCGCGATCTTCGTCCTCTGGTACCGCAGTGAGGGGACGCTGTCGATTCACAGCATCACGACGCGCCGACGCGAGCGCTACTACTGGGCTGCGGTCCTCGCCACGTTCGCGCTCGGCACCGCCGCCGGCGACCTGACCGCGATCCAGCTGAACTGGGGCTTCCTCGAGTCGGCCGGCCTGTTCGCCGTGATCATCGCGATCCCGGGGATCGCGTGGTGGCGCGGGAAGCTCAACCCGATCACGGCGTTCTGGGCCGCCTACGTCGTCACGAGGCCGCTGGGCGCGTCGTTTGCCGACTGGTTCAGCAAGCCCCACCCCCAGAGTGGACTCAACATGGGCGACGGCCCGGTCAGCGGCATCGCGCTGGTCATCTTCATCGGTCTCGTCGCATACGTCGCGGCGACCAAGCGGGACATCCAGCAGGCTCGGGCCGGCGGGCACTCACGAGCCCCGGCTGCCGAGGCGATCGCCGCGGACGCGGTGTAGGAGTCAGCCGCCGGCGACGCGGCGTAGGAGTCAGCCGCGGACGAGGCGCTTGTAGGTCAGCCGCCTCGGCCGGTCGGCCTCGGCCCCGAGCAGGGCTCTGCGGTGCTCCTCGTAGGCCTCGAAGTTCCCCTCGAACCACGTGACCTGGCTGTCGCCCTCGAAGGCGAGGACGTGGGTCGCCACGCGGTCGAGGAACCACCGATCGTGGGAGATCACGACGGCGCAGCCGGCGAACGACAGGAGGGCCTCCTCCAGCGCGCGGAGGGTGTCGACGTCGAGGTCGTTGGTCGGCTCGTCGAGCAGCAGGAGGTTCCCGCCCCGCCGGAGGAGCTTGGCCAGGTGGACGCGGTTGCGCTCGCCGCCGGAGAGCTTGCCGACCTTGGTCTGCTGGTCTGAGCCCTTGAAGTTGAAGGAGGCCGTGTACTGGCGGGAGTTGACCCACTGCTCGCCGACCTGGATCTGGTCGAGGCCGCCGGAGATCTCCTCCCAGACGTTCTTCTCGGGATCGAGCGCGTCGCGGGACTGGTCGACGTACGCGAGCTCGACGGTCTCGCCGATCCGCAGGGCGCCGTCGTCAGGCTGCTCGTCGCCGGTGATCATCCGGAACAGCGTCGTCTTGCCGGCGCCGTTGGGTCCGATCACGCCGACGATCCCGCCGCGGGGGAGCGAGAAGGACAGCGACTCGATCAGCAGGCGATCGGTGAAGCCCTTCGTGAGGGCGTCGGCCTCGACGACGACGTCGCCGAGGCGCGGGCCGGCGGGGATGTGGATCTGGACCTGGTCGAGCTTTACGTCGGCCTCCTGGGCGAGCAGGGCGTCGTAGTTTGCAAGGCGGGCCTTGGCCTTCTTGCGGCGGCCCTTCGCGTTGCTGCGGACCCACTCGAGCTCGGAGGCGATCGTCCGCTGTCGGGAGACCTCCTGCTTCTCTGACTGGGCCAGGCGGACCTGCTTCTGCTCGAGCCAGCCGGAGTAGTTGCCCTCGTAGGGGATCCCGCGGCCGCGGTCGAGCTCGAGGATCCAGCCGGCGACGTTGTCGAGGAAGTAGCGGTCGTGGGTGACGGCGACGACGGTGCCCTTGTACTCGGCGAGGTGGTGCTCGAGCCAGTCGACCGACTCGGCGTCGAGGTGGTTGGTCGGCTCGTCGAGGAGCAGCAGATCAGGCTGGGAGAGGAGCAGCCGGCAGAGCGCGATCCGGCGGCGCTCGCCACCCGAGAGGAGGGTCACGTCGGCGTCGGGCGGCGGGCAGCGCAGGGCGTCCATCGCGTGCTCGATCATCCCGTCGAGGTTCCACGCGTCCGCGGCGTCGATCTGCTCCTGGAGCTTGGCGAACTCGTCGGCCGTCTCGTCTGAGTAGTTCGCGGCGATCTCGTTGAAGCGCTCGACGAGGGCATGGATGTGGGCGACGCCCTCGAGGACGTTGCCGCGGGCGTCCTTGGTCGGGTCGAGCTGCGGCTCCTGCTCGAGCAGGCCGACCGTCGCGCCGGCGGCGAGCTCGGCGTCGCCGCGGTAGTCGGTGTCGAGCCCGGCCATGATCTTGAGGAGGGTCGACTTGCCGGAGCCGTTGTAGCCGAGCACGCCGATCTTCGCACCCGGGAGGAAGGCCAGGGTGATGTCCTTGAGGACGGTCTTGTCCGGCGGGAAGGACCGGGTCAGCTTGTACATCGTGTAGACGTATTGAGGCGCCATCAACAGCTGAGGATAGAGCGTCCGGCCTCGGGCCCCGGTCGCCGGCACCCGCTCGCTAACGTGACCTGAGAAATGGCGAGCGTCTTCGATCTCGAGCAGGCCCTCCTGCTCCTCGAGCTTGAGCCGCCCTTCGACCAGCGGGCGGTCCAGCTGGCTCGGCGGCGGATGGCCAAGCAGTGGCACCCGGACATCGCCCCGCCGGGCCGCCAGGTCGAGCACCAGCGCCACCTTCAGGCGATCAACCAGGCGGCCGACGAGCTCGAGCGCCTGGCCGAGGGCTCACGCGGGGGTCAGGTCTCGCGCAACGCGGTCAAGGTCTCGGCCGCCGCGACCCGGGCCGCCCGAGCCGAGGCCGGACGCCGGGCATATGAGGAGCAGGAGCGGGCTCGCAAGGCGGACACCGAGCGCAAGGTCCACGACCCGTTCGGCAGCCGGGCGCCCGACCACTCGGTGGTCCACCGGTACGCCCGGTGCCTGTCCTATCCGGAATGGGGCGTCGGCTCGGTCACGGGCGTGTACTTCTCGGGCGAGGGCGACGAGATCATGCAGTGGGCCCGGGTGGCGTTCAGTCACGGGGTCAGGACCGTGCCGGCCGGGAGCCTCCAGTTCGTCGACTTCTCCAAGCCCGACGCCGGCGCCGCCCGGGTCCAGCGTTTCATGATCGCCGCGCAGCACGCGCTCGCCGAAGGGAAGTACGAGCTGGCGGCCCGGCGGCTGATCTACGCCCGCGACGCGGACCCGGCCGATGTCGCCGTGCTCCGCCTGATGACGCTGGCCTTCTGGCAGGCCGGGAACCTCGACGCCGCGGCCCGGGCCGTGCGCGACTGGGCCCGGGTGGAGCCCAGCCGGCCGGCGGCCCACCGGTTCGCCGCGCGGATCTACGAGGACATCGGGGCGATCGATCTGGCCGCCGAGGCCGCTCAGCGGGCTGCCGACCGGGCGCCTGGGGACGCCGGCGAATGGGAGCGCCTCGGACGCCTGCGGCTGCGCCTGATGCAGCGCGACGCGGCCCTCGACGCCCTGGAGCGAGCCCGGTCGGTCGGCCCGAGCGTGGATGGCCTGCTCGACCTGGCGCTCGCCCTGCAGTTGGCCGGGGACGTCGGCGGCGAGGTCTCGGCGTGCGAGCAGGCCGTCTCGCTGGCGCCCGACTCGGTGCAGGCCGCGTCGCGTCTGGCTCACGCCCTGGCGCGGACCGAGCGCCTGCGCGAATGCCTCGATGCCTGCGACCGGGCGATCGCCCTGGGCGCCGGCTATGAGGTCCGCGAGCTCCGCCGCCGGGTCCGGGCGGCCGCGCCGCGCGTCCTCCCGCGGGCCTGACCGTTCGACCCGGCGGCCTGAGCCGCGGCTGAGCGTCGGCCGGGGCGGTGGAGATCCGGCTGGGCACGATGGCTGTGAGCCTGTTGTTCGCCAGCACCTACTTGGGGCGTATGATCCGTGTGGCTCGCCACACGCGTAGAGGTTTGTTACATGACCGGAATAATGAACCCACTCCATCTTGCGTTCATCGCGATGATCGCGCTGATCTTCCTCGGCCCGAAGCGGCTCCCAGAGCTCGCGAAGACGCTCGGCTCGGGGATGCGGGAGTTCCGCGAGACGATGAGCCTCGACCACACGTCCTCGCCGCCGCCGGCCTACGCGCCCGAGGCGGCCACCGCGGCCGTCGCGACGCCGCTCGCGCCGGTCCCGCCGCTCGCACCCGCCCTCGCCACGCCGATGCTCGCGCCGGTTCCGCCCCTGGCCCCGCCGGTCGCACTGCGCCCGCCGGCCCCGGTGCCGCCGCTCGCCCCGGCCGTGTCGCTGCTGCGCCGGCCGGTCGACGCGACCCCGCCGCAGGCGCCCGACGCCGCGTAGGACGGGCGTTTCACTGGGGGCCACGCCCGCCAGCGCGTGATGGCTGTGACTCCGTTGTTCGCCATCACCTACTTGGGGCGGCGCCCGGCGGTTTACGCCGGCGGATCTCCCCGTGAGTCTCGACCGGGTAGCTCGTACGCGGTTCTTGTGAGTCACTCTGCATATCACAGACGCGGGAAATGCGTATTGGACGGTAAGGGCCGGTGGGCGTACCTTTCTTCTTGCAGACTCTCTCCGTAGTAGACAAGCTGGCGACGCCCCCGGACACCCCCACGTCTCCGGGGGCGTTTGCCGTTCTGAGCGTGGATTTCCCGATTCTGAAGAGACTTGTAAGAGGTCTGACCACATGCAAAGCTTCGGCCGGGTCGCCTGCTCGACCTGCCCGCGGTGGGCGCGGGAGCGCCGACCGCGAATCCGACCACAGGGGGAATCGTGAAGCACTTACTGCGTCTGGCCGGGCTCGTCGGGGCGGCGCCGCTCGCCGCCGCCGTGCTGTTGCCGGCGACGGCCGCCGCCGCGCCGACGACGATCAAGTTCACGGCGGTCCAGTACCACTCGAGTACGAAGGGCAAGGTCTTCTCCTTCCAGGAGCACTTCGTCTCAGCCGGCCGGACGATCGGCCACGACTCGATCTCGTGCACCGAGGCCGGGCACCTCCTCAACTGCACGGGGATCTTCGTCTTCACGTCCGGCCTACTTCGCGTGAAGGCCGTCGTCGGGAACGGGAAGGTCAACCACGGGACCGTAACCGGCGGGACGGGCCGTTACGCCGGAAGGACCGGGACCTTCACGCTGACCGACGTGTCGAACACGAAGACGAACATCGTCGTCGCGCTCCGCTGAACCCACCACCGGCGTCCGGTCGGCCCGGCGTGCAGCGGCGCGCCGGCCGGGCCCTCGGTGAGCGTCGCCGGATCCTGCGGCAGCCGGGCCGGCGTGCCCGGGACCGGTCGGACGGGTCCGACGGGGTCGCACCGAAACCGCTGAATCCTGGGTCTCCATCCGGCCGGATCCGTAGCGTTGGAGCCGTGCGCCTGATCGTTGCCCGCTGCGAGGTCACCTACTCCGGTCGCCTGTCGACCGTCCTGCCGATGGCCGTCCGCCTGCTGATGATCAAGGCCGACGGGTCGGTTCTCGTCCACGCCGACTCGGGCGGGTACAAGCCGACCAACTGGATGACCCCGCCGACTGCGATCGACGAGGAGGGGAGTCCACTGACGCGGATCGTCGTCCGCAAGGTCAAGGGCGAGGAGGTCCTCGACATCCTGATCGACGAGGTCCTCTGGGACGTCGCCCACGATATGGGCGAGGCCGCCGCGCTCGAGAAGGACGGTGTCGAGCGCCACCTCCAGGAGCTCCTCGCCGACCGGCCGACCTGGTGTGGCGAGGGCTTCCGCCTGATGCGCCGCGAGTGGCCGACCGACATCGGCCCGGTCGACCTGATGTGCCGCGACGCCGCCGACGGGTGGATCGCCGTCGAGATCAAGCGGGTCGCGACGATCGACGCGGTCGAGCAGCTCGCCCGCTACCTCGAGCGGATCCGCCTCGATCCGGCGATGGCCGGCTGCCGGGGAGTGCTCGCCGCCCAGCAGTTCAAGCCCCAGGCCCGCGTCCTGGCCGAAGCGCGGGGGATCGCCTGCGTGGAGGTCGACCTGGCAATCCTGCGCGACCGGCGCGAGCCCGAGCTCAAGCTGTTCGTCGCCTGAGCAGCGAGCCTGGGCACCGTCAGGGTTTGCCGTCCGGCATCACCTACTTGGTGATGGCTGTGACTTTGCCGTCCGCCATCACCTACTTGGTGATGGCTGTGACTTTGCCGTCCGCCATCACCTACTTGGTGATGGCTGTGACTTTGCCGTCCGCCATCACCTACTTGGTGAGCAGCTCGACGTCGTGCGCGTCAGCCAGGCCGAGAAGTCCCCGATCGAACGTCACGAGGCGTACTCCGCGTCGGCGGGCCAGCGTCAACAAATGGGCGTCGGTGACCTGACGGTGCCCCGCGATCGGAGGGACGTCGGCGGCGGCGATGGAGACGTCGTCGTCGAGGAACCGATGGCCGCCGGCCGCGCGCAATGCTGACAGGACGCCCCGCGCGGCTTCGACCCCGATCGCGTGGGGGAGGACCTTCGGATTCGACGAGACCCGTACGAATCCGGTCTCGGTGACCGGGCACGTGGCCCATCCGTCGGCGCTGTTTGCGGCGAACCAGGCTCGTGCCCTGGCGTGGTGGACGTGCGAGTCCCAGGCGAGCGCGACCAGCACGTTGACGTCGAGCAGCGCCACCCCGCCGTCAGTCCTCGTCGAGCGCGCGGCGGACCATCTCGGCCGTGATCGGCGGCGTTCCGGCCGGGACGCGGATCACCGGCAGGTCGCCGGCGACCTCGACCCGAGCCGGCGTCAGCCCGCGGCGGGCCAGCTCGGATATCACCGAGCCGAGCGACCGGCGCTCACCCGCGGCGAGCTCCCGCGCCGCCGCGACCACATCGTCATCGAGTTGGAGCGTCGTCCGCACCAGACTGATGCTAGCGCATCATCGCATCACTCTTGGTGAAAGACCACGGCGTCGCCCAGCTGGAGCGGGAGCTCGCGGTCCACGCTGGTCGCCACTCCGTTGACGCTGGTGCCGACCCCGTCGAGCTCGATCTCGAGCACCTCCGCGACGGCCCCGAGGGTCGCCGCTCGCACCGTGCTCGCGTGCCCGTCGGCCCGCGACTGCCCGTCCCCAAGCCGTCCCCATCGCACGGAGATCGCCGGCGCCGGCCGTGCCCGGGCCGCCGCGTAGGACGCCGGGTCGTTGAGGTTGACGACCGACTCGAGGTCCGGGTCTCCCCGCGCCACACCGCGGCTCCCGAGCAGTGCCTCCCGGTCGAGCCGGGTGACCCGGCACCGGTCAAACAGGGCCCTGACCCGCCGCTCGTCTGCGTCGAGCAGCTCGTCGAGGACCGCCGTCAGGCTCGTTCGGTACGCGGCCGCCAGCGGCTGCCACCCCCGGCCGATCACCGGCACGCAGATCTGGTCCCGCGCGCCGATCCCGCCGACCACCGCTCCGACAAATGACGAGTGGAGGAAGGGGACGTCCGTCGAAGACACGTACGCCAGCTCCGCCCGCCCGCCGAGCGCCCGCAGGCCGGCGGCGAGTCCCTCGAGCGGTCCCCGGCCGTCGTGCGCGTCCTCGACCACCTCGTAGCGGTCCGGCAGTCCCGGCAGGTCCTGGCCGGCCGAGCAGACGACCACGATCGGGCCGTCGACGCTCCGCTCGACCACGCCGGCGATCCGCCGGAGCAGGGTCGATCCGTGCCATTCCAGCGACGCCTTCGGCTCGCCCATCCGCGACGACCGGCCGCCGGCCAGGACGATCCCCCCGACCACGGCTACTCCCCGTGGACCGTCGCGACCAGGGTTCGCGGGCCGGCCGAGTCCCTGTGCTCGCAGAGGTAGATCCCCTGCCACGTCCCCAGCCGCAGCCGGCCCCCGCCGATCGGCAGGGTCAGCGTCGGGCCGACGAGGATCGCCTTGACGTGGGCCGGCATATCGTCGGGCCCCTCGTCGGTGTGGGTCCACGCCCAGTCCTCGGGGACCTCGCCCGAGAACCACGACTCTAGGTCCCGGCGGACGTCGGGGTCGGCGTTCTCGTTGACGGCCAAGGACGCCGACGTGTGGGCGATCAGGATGTGGACGAGTCCGACCCCGACCGATCCGACCTCCGGCAGAGCGTCGACCACGTCGCGGGTGATCAGGTGGAAGCCCCGCTTGCGCGGCGCCAGGCGGATCTCCCGCTGCAGCCACATCCGCGGCGATCCGGGTGCTAGCGCTCGCCCGGCGTCTTGATCGGGAACTGCGAGATCCGGCACGACGTGTCCAGCGCCGTCCGCACGATCCGGCTCTGCTCCTCCGCGTGCGACGCCGGGTACCCCTCGCCCGGGCTCGCCCGCTCCGGCCGTCCGACGTAGCCGAACGCCAGGTGCCGCGGGAGGATCTGACGCAGGCGCGCCGACATGTGCGCGCGGGCGCCCATGTTCCGCGGCTCCTCCTGACACCAGGCGACCTCCCGGAGCTTCGGGTACCGCTCGATCAGCCCGAGCAGCTCGCCCTCCGGGAACGGATAGAGCAGCTCGACCCGGCCGATCGCGACCTCGTCGTTCCCGGCCCGCTCCGGATGGCCGACCAGGTCGTAGTAGATCTTCCCCGTGCAGAGGACCAGCCGCTTGACCTTCGACTCCTCGATCCGCGGCTCACCCAGCACCGGGAAGAACCGAGCCTCCGAGAGATGCTCGAGCCGGTTGGTCGCCTGCGTCAGCCGGAGCAGGGACTTCGGCGTCATCACGATCAGCGGACGCTGCTTGGCGACCCGCGCCTGCCGGCGCAGCAGATGGAAGTACTGGGCAGGTGTCGTCAGGTTCGCGACCCGGATGTTCCCCTCGGCCGTCAGCTGGAGGAATCGCTCGAGGCGGCCTGAGCTGTGCTCCGGCCCAGACCCCTCGTAACCGTGTGGGAGGAGCAGCGTCAGGCGTGACGTCTGCCCCCATTTCGCGAGTCCCGAGACGATGAACTGGTCGACGATCACCTGGGCCGCGTTGACGAAGTCTCCGAACTGGGCCTCCCAGACGACGAGCGTCTCCGGCGCCTCCTGGCTGTACCCGTACTCGAAGCCGAGGCACCCGATCTCAGACAGCGGGCTGTTGTGCAGCTCCAGCGGCGCCAGCGAACCCGGGAGATTCTGGATCGGGCAGAACGTCTGGCCGGTCTTCGCGTCGTGGAGGACGAGATGCCGCTGGCTGAACGTCCCCCGCTCGGCGTCCTGTCCGGTCAGCCGGATCGGCGTCCCCTCGGTCAACAGCGACGCGAACGCCAGGGACTCCGCGTGAGCCCACCCGATCCCTCCGCCCAAGCCCAGTGCGTCCCGCCGGCGCTCGAGCTGGACGGCCAGCTTCGGGTGGACGGTGAAGCCGCTCGGCACCTGGAGCAGCTCGTGGTTGAGCGCCGTCAACCGGTCGGACGAGACCGCCGTCCGGACCTCCGGCGACGGCGTCCGGTCGAGCGTGTACTCGCCGGTCACCTGTTCGACGTTGCCGGCCGCCAGGGCGTCGGCGATCCGCTGCTTGAGCTCCTGATGCCGGTTCGTCAGGTTGTCCCAGATCTCCTGCCGCTGACGGTCGACCTCGGCCGCCGAGATCGTCCCCTCGGCGACCAGAAGGTCTGCCCACAGCTCGCACACCCGCTTCTTGTTCTTGATCTTCGTGTACATCTCCGGCTGCGTGTACGCCGGCTCGTCCGCCTCGTTGTGGCCGAACCGCCGATACCCGATCAGGTCGATCAGGACGTCGTGGCCGAACGACTGGCGGAAGGCGAACGCCAGGCGGACGGCCGACACGCAGGCCGCGACGTCGTCGGCGTTGACGTGGATGATCGGCACGTCGAAGCCCTTCGCCAGGTCTGATGCCCACCGCGTCGATCTCGCGTCGTCCGGGTCGGTCGTGAAGCCGACCTGGTTGTTGGTGATCAGGTGCATCGTCCCGCCGACCTTGTACCCGTCTAGCGCCTGCAGGTTGAGCGTCTCCGCGACGACCCCCTGCGCCGGGAAGGCCGCGTCCCCGTGGAGCACGATCGGGAAGGCCGCATCCGTGTCGTGGCGCGTGTGCCGACCCAGTCGCGTCGTCTGGGCCGCCCGCGTCGCCCCGGTCACGACCGGCGAGACGAACTCCAGATGCGACGGGTTCGACTCCAGGTTGACGAGGATCGACTCGCCGTTCGGCAGCTCGTAGGACCCCTGCGCCCCGTGGTGGTACTTCACGTCACCCGTCCCCCCCTGCGGGATCGTCGTCACCGCCTTCAGGGTCGACGCGCCCTCGAACTCCGCGAAGATCGTCTCGTACGGCCGGCCGAGGTTGTGCGCCAGGACGTTCAGCCGGCCTCGATGCGCCATGCCGATCACGACCTCGTGGCTCCCGGTGCCCGCCGCCAGCTGGATCAGCTCGTCGAGCATCGGCACGGTCATGTCGAGCCCCTCGATCGAGAACTGCTTCTGCCCGAGGTACGCCTTGTGCATGAAGCGCTCCATCGCGTCGACCTCGATCAGACGCCGCAGCAGGGTCGTCTTCTCCTCGGCGGCCAGCGGCTGGCGGAACGCCCCCGACTCGATCTTCTCCCGCAGCCAGACCCGCTGGCGGTGGGACGCGATGTGCTCGATCTCGAAGGCCATCGTCCCGCAGTACGTCTCCCTCAGGTGGGGCAGCGCCTCCGCCAGCGTCTTGCCCGGCACGTGCATCCTGAGGATCCGCGCGGGGATCTTCGCCATCAGCTCCTGCGTCAGCCCGAGCGGACCCGGCTCGAGCGACGGATCCCCCTCCGGTTCGAGCCCCAGTGGATCCAGCCGGGCCGCGAGGTGCCCGTGGGTCCGGTGCGCCCGCAGCAGCGAGACGCCCGCCTGGACCGCCTCCAGCAGCTCCTCGTCGCGGGCCGACAGGTCCCCCGCGCTGCGGCGCAGCGTCGTCTCCTCGGCGGGTGCCCCGCGGTCCGTCGCCTCGGCCTGCCGAACGCCGGGAGCCGGCGGCGGCGCCAGCGTCGAGAGCTCGATCCCCAACGACCCGAAGACGCCCTCGTAGAAGGACCGCTCGTCCTGGAGATACTCCTCCACCCGCGCGAGGAAACGCCCCGACTCGGCCCCCTGGATGATCCGGTGGTCGTAGGTCGACGTCATCGTCATCACCTTCTCCGCACCGATCCCCGCCCCGACCGCCCCCAGCCCGACCGGGTAGGCGATCGACCCGGTCGCAACGATCGTCCCCTGCCCGACCATCAGCCGCGGGATCGACGCGACCGTCCCCAGGCCGCCGGGGTTCGTCAGGGTGATGTTCGCGCCGACGAGGTCGTCGGCTCCCAGCGTGTTCGTCCGCGCCTTCTCGACCAGCCGGTCGTACGCCCCGACGAACTCCCTGAAGCCGAGTCTCCCGGCATCGGCGACGACCGGGACCATCAGGGTTCGCGACCCGTCCTTCTTGACCACGTCGACCGCCAGGCCCAGGTTGACGGCCTCGTCGTCGATCCGCGTCGGCCTGCCGTCGACCGACGCGAAGTGGTTGGTCATCGCCGGGATGTCCGTCGCCGCCCGGGCGATCGCGTACGCGATCAGGTGGGTGTACGACACCCGGTGGCCGGTCGCCTTGAGCTGGCCCCGCCGCCAGTCGAGCACGCTCACCGTCAGCGTCCGCATGCTCGTCGCCGTCGGGATCTGCCGGCTCTCGTCCATGTACTGGGCCAGCATCGCCGCCGCTCCCCGCAGCTGCCGGCCTCGCCCGGCCGGGGCGCTCCCGGCGGCCGGGGCGGTCGTGGCGGCAGGGGTCGCCGGTGCGCCCGGGGCGCTCGGGGTGGCCGTGGGGCTTGGGGTGGCCGTGGGGCTCGGGGTGGCCGCGGGGCTCGGGGTGGCTGGGGTGGCCGTGGGGCTCGGGGTGGCTGGGGTGGCCGTGGGGCTCGGGGCGCTCGACATCGACCCGGGCGAGCCGTCGCGGAGGGCCTCGAGGACGTCGGCCTTGGTGATCCGGCCGGCCGTGCCCGAGCCGGCGAGCTTGGCGAGGTCGACGTGTTCTGCGGCGGCGACCCGGCGGGCGACCGGCGAGGCCTTCGGCGGCTCTGTGCCCACGGTGGTGGCCACGGCCGTGTCGGCAGCCGTGCCGGTGTTGGCGGCGCGTGTGCCGGTCGGGGCGGGGGTGGCCCACGAACCATCTGCCGCGGCCGGGGCGGCCGGGGCGGCCGGGGTGGCGGAGGCGGCCGGGGTGGCCGGGGCGGCGGGGGCGGCGGGGGCGGCGGGGGCGGCCGGGGCGCGGCTGGCCGAACCGTCGTGCCCGTCGGCTTGTCCCTGGCGGCCGTTCGTGGCCGGGGCGCGGGTGGCGCCGCCTCCGTTGGATCCCGATTCGGTGTGCCGATCGCCGTCGGCGTCGGCGTCGGCGTCGGCGTCTGCGGCGATCTCGGCGAGCAGCCCGCCCACGCCGATCGTGTCGCCCTCGGCCCCGTGGATCCGCAGGATCGTCCCGGTGGCGGGGGCCGGGACCTCGGCGTCGACCTTGTCGGTCGAGATCTCGACGATCGTCTCGTCCTCGGTGACCCGTTCGCCGGCCGCCTTGTGCCACTCGAGGATGGTTCCCTCGGTCACCGAATCCCCCATCTGCGGCATCACTACTGCGATCGTGGCGGTGTCAGCCATCGCGATGGACTCTAGTGCCTCGGTAGGCCTGCTCCCGGAGCCGCGGGGTCGGGGTTCGGCTGCGGCGGGGGTGACGAGCCCGGCGTGCGGCGGCCCTCCTCACGGATGAAGGCGGCGGTCCCGACGAACGGGCCGAGGCCGCCGAGCACACAGACGGCGACCGCGAGATACAGGGGGATGACGCGTTTGCGCAGGGCGGCGAGGCAGGCGAGCGACATCCCGATCCAGAGCAGGCCGTGGGCCAGCCCGAGCACGAAGGTCGCCGGCTGGGGGTTGCCGCCGACGAACGCGGCGTAGAGCAGGGCAAGGTAGATCAGCGAGTGGACGAACGAGACCCGCTTGAGAAGGTTGAAGCTGAGCATCCGGCTAGGGCTTGGGGTTGCGCCGCGGCATCCGCCGACTACCCCGCGAGCAGCGAGGCCATCCGCCGGAGGGCATCGTCGGCCTCGGCCGGCCATCGGTCGACGTCGGCCGGCCACCAGGCGTGGGCGTCGTGCTCGCTGTCGGGGACGACCTCGGCCCCGTCGGGGAGCCAGGCCATGCCGACGAACATCACGAGCTGGTGGGGCAGGCCGACGAGGGCCTCGGCGGTGACCCGGTCGGGCGTCACCGACCACTCCTCGTCGAGCTCGCGGACCAGCGTCTGAGCCGGGTTCTCACCAGCGTCGACCGACCCGCCGGCGCCGAGCGCCCACCGTCCGGGCCAGGTCGAGAGCCACTCCGACCGTCGGCCGGCGAGCCAGCGACCGTCGGCCGAGCGGGTGATGCAGAGCGCGGCGATGCTCTGGGACGCGTCGTCTGCGACCAGTCGCAGCGCCCACCGGATCGGCTGGATCTCCAGGCGGAGGCCGGCCGTGGTCGGGGTGTGGTCGACGAGGCGGGCGCCGACGCCGTCGTGGGCCGGCGACCCACGGTCGAGCAGGGCGGCGATCGCCGCGTCGGCCTGCGCTGACCGCTCGGCGCCCGGATCGTAGGCCTCCTCCCGCCAGTGGGCCTCGATTGCCTCGAGCTCCCAGGGTCCGCGGGCGAGGATGCCGGGCTTGACGGGCGTCACCGTGCACAGGCTAGTCGGATGGCTCGCAAACAAGCCGGCCTCGCGGTGACGTGACACGTACGTCGTTTGGTCGTCCCGCCGATGCCGATCAGCCGGGGGTACGGTGAGGTCCCGAAACGGCTGGCGCGACCTCGTGACTGAGCCTGATCAGGGTTTTTCGGCGAGCTCGCCGACAAGGGCGCCGGGTCGCGTCGGGTTCAGGGCGTGCCCGAAGCGATCGAAGCTATCGTCGACCTCTCTCCGCGCGATAACGAACGCTGTTCGTTATCGAACAGCGTTCGTTACTACCGGTTTCGTGTGGCCGCGACCGTCGACTCGGTCCTCGGGCAGACCAGTCGGACCCGCGTCGCACCCGGCACGACCACCGACCAGAACCGGCACACCCAGGGCCAGTGGCTCGGCCGGGGCAGCCCGAGGGGTTGCCGGCGAGCTGGGCCGGGCAGCGCGGGGCGCTCTCGTGCCGGGTCGAGGCCGGGTCGAGGCCGGGTAGGGCGGCACCTGAGCCGGTTGGTCGTTAACCTGGCTGGCCGTGGACCGGATCCTGCTCAACGGCTGGTCGGGTCTGGGGAACGGAGTAAGCCCGTGATCGCCGTGCTCGGCGCCGGCGGCGTCGGCGGTCTGGTCGCGGCCCTGCTCGACCGAGCGGGGATCGCCGCGACGGTCGTCGCGCGTGAGAAGACCGCCGACCTGGTCCGCCGGCGCGGCTTCACCGTCAGCAGCGTCCGCTTCGGCGAGTTCGCCGCAAATCCCCGGGTTGTCAGCCGGCTCGAGGCCGACCACGACGTTCTGGTCGTCGCGACCAAGGCCAACGGCCTGGACTCGGCGCTCGACCGGATCGTCGGCGAGCCGACGCTCGTCGTCCCCCTGCTGAACGGCCTCGACCACCTCACGACGCTGCGCGACAGGTTCGGGACGCGGGCCGTCGCCGCGACGATCCGCGTCGAGGCCGACCGGCCGGCGCCCGGCATGATCGTCCACAACAGCAACTTCCTCCGCGTCGAGATGGCGAGCTCCGACCCGACCCGCCGGCGCCCGATGGACGCGTTCGCCCAACGGCTTGGTCAGGCCGGCATCGACGCTGCCGTGCTCGACTCCGAGTCCCAGGTGATGTGGTCGAAGCTGGTCCGCCTGAACGCGCTCGCCTGCACGACGAGCGCTTCGGGACTCCGGCTCGGCGAGCTCCGCGACGATCCCGTCTGGTGGCCGCGGTTCGTCGGCGCGATCAACGAGGCGGTCGCCGTCGCGGCGGCCGAGGGTGCCGTGATCGATCCGGCCAAGGTGCTGGCCGAGCTCCGCGAGGCGCACGCCACCCTGTCGAGCTCGATGGCCAGGGACATCGAATCCGGCCGGGCACCCGAGCTCGACGCGATCGCCGGCGCCGTGCTCCGGGCGGCCGACCGCGACCAGATCAGCGTGCCGAGCATCGAATGGCTTGCCCAGGCGGTCGCCGACCGGGCGGGCATCGCCGGACCCCGGCGAATCGGCGCCGCCTGAACGACACGGGCAGCCGATGACCCAGCCGTGGGCGGACCGCGGATACCTCCAGGCGGTCTGTGCGAGCCTCGACGGACGGAGCCTGACGCCGGTCGGCGGGCGAGTCGACCGGGGCGTCCTGCGGATCGAGTCAGGCCTGACCGATCCCGAGCTCGCGGCCGCCGAGGCCCGGTTTGAGCTCCGCTTCCCGCCCGACCTGAGGGCGCTGCTCGAGCACGGTCTGCCGACCGGCTGGGACCTGCCGAACTGGCGTGACCCGGATGCCGACGACTACGTCCGCTGGGCGCTTGGCAAGCCGCGCCGGGCAATGGAGTTCGACGTCCGGCACAACGGCTTCTGGCTGCCCGAGTGGGGACCTGCGCCCGAGGCCGAGGCCGAGCGGGTGGCGGCGGCCGTCGCGGCGCTCGCCGAGGCTCCCCGACTTGTGCCCGTCCACGCCGACCGGTACCTGCCGTCCGAGCCGCACGCCGCCGGCAACCCGGTCGTCCGGGTCCGGCAGATCATCGAGACCGTCCACGCGGCAGACGATCTCGCCGGATATCTAGCCGCGGAGTTCGCCGGCCCGCGGCCGGCCTGGGCGGCGACCGCGTCGGGGCGGCGGACGGTTTCCTTCTGGTCGGGTTTCGTCGACCGATCGGAAGCCCCGGTCGATCTCACCGGTGCCTGAGCCCGTGGCCCAGGCCGTCGGCGGTCGCATGGAGATCGACGCCGGGGCGGCCGGGGCGGCCGGGGCGGCCGGGGCGGCCGGGGCGGCACGGGCCGGTGCGGGGCGGGGCGGGGCGGGGCGAACAGGCTCAGGGCAGGACTGCGGTCTTCGTCTGACCGCCGAGCACCCACGTGATCGTCTGTCCGTGCACGCTCAGCCTGGTGATCGCGTTCGCCGGTTCGGCGTCGATCGCCGTCGGTGCCCTCGGGCGCGAACAGCCCGGTGAGTCGCGCCGGCGATCGTCGAGTTGACCTTTGGCGCCGGCCTGACGCTCGCCGGTCTCGGCCTCCGGTCAGCCGCGGGCCGATCGTGAGTCATCCCAGCCGGCGACTCGACGACGCGGTTCACCAGCGGACGCGGCTCGGGATCCTCGCCGTGCTCTGTGAGGGCGGACGGGCGGACTTCGGCTACCTCCGAAAGACACTTGAGCTGACCGACGGCAACCTCTCGCGGAACATCAGTCGGCTGGAGGAGGCGGGCTACGTGAAGGTCGACAAGGTGCTCGACGGACGCCGGCAGAGGACGTGGCTGACTGCCACGCCGGCCGGACGCCGGGCGCTCGACGCGGAGGTTGCCGCATTGCGGGAGATCATCGCCGGTGTCGACCGGTCGCCGGGACGTGAGTCTCGTCCGGCGGCGGCGGCGGCGGACGTACGGTCGCTCGGGCGGGCCGCTGCCCGAGCCGACCTGACGCGGGCGGCGAGGGGGAGCCCCGGGACGCCTCCAGGGAGATCGTTGAGCGTGCTATCGTTAGGCAAGGTAATTACATGCCCTCACCAACTCTCCCAACCACCGATACGACGGCAGAGCTCGCCCGCAGCCTGGGGATCGCCGTCCTGCGGTGTGGGCGGAGCCTGCGCAACCGATCGGATGTAGGGCTCTCGCCGTCGCTGGTGTCGGCGCTTCTCACCGTCCGGCGTCACGGTCCGCTGATGCCGAGCGAGCTGGCCGAGTTCGAGCGGGTCAAGCGTCCGACGGCGACGCGCTTCATCACCTGCCTCGAGCACGCCGGCCTCGTCAGCCGGACGGCCGACCCGGACGACGGGCGCTCGTATCGGGTGGCCGTGACACAGCCGGGCCGCGACCTGTTGGCATCGGCTCGCCGACAGAAGCACGCGTATCTTGCGGAGCGCCTGACGCTGCTCGATGCCGACGAGCTGCGGACGCTCGAGCGGGCGACCGAGATCCTTGAGCGGCTCGTCGCGGAGGAGGCCGGCCGATGAGGCTGGATCCACCCGTGCAGCCGGAGTGGACGACGGTCTCGTCGGGGAGACCTCTCCAGCGGGGGCGGATCATCGGCCTGTTCCGGCCGTACCGTCGTCGGCTTGGGCTCGTTCTCGTCGTCATCCTGATCTCGTCCGGGCTCAGCGCGATATCGCCGTTTCTGCTGAGGGCGGTGATCGACAAGGCGTACCCGGAACACGACACGAGCCTGCTGACACTGCTCGTGCTCGGGATGATCGGGATCTCGGTCGTCTCGAACGTCCTGACGGTCGCCCAGACGTATCTGTCGAACGTCGTCGGCCAGCGCGTCATGCACGACCTGAGGGCGTCGGTCTACCGCCATCTCCAGCAGATGTCGCTGGCCTTCTTCACGCGGAGCCGGACCGGCGAGGTCCAGTCGCGGATCTCCAACGACATCGGCGGGATCGACAGCGTCGTGACGAGTACGGGAACGTCGATCGCCCAGAACGTGACGACGGTCGTCGCGACGGTCGTCGCGATGGTCCTGCTCAGCTGGCAGCTGGCGATCTTCTCGCTCTGCCTGCTGCCGTTCTTCATCCTGATGACCCGCAAGGTCGGTGAGGAGCGGCGGAAGATCACCAAGCAGCGCCAGCGCCGGCTTGCCGACCTGTCCTCGCTGGTCGAGGAGTCGCTGTCGGTCTCGGGGATGCTGCTCGGCAAGACGATGGGCCGGGGCGAGGACCTGACCGACCGGTTCGCCGGCCAGTCCAAGCAGGTCGCCGACCTCGAGGTCCGGGCGACGATGGCCGGCCGGTGGCGGATGTCGTCGATCCAGATGACCTTCGGGATCATGCCGCCGCTGGTCTACTGGTTCGCCGGACAGCACTCGATCAACCTCGGCCACCCGATCCAGATCGGGACGGCTGTGGCGATCGCGACCCAGCAGACGCGCCTCCTGTTCCCGATCGGCCAGCTCCTCTCGGTAAACGTCAGCATCCAGACGGCCCGGGCCCTGTTCGATCGGATCTTCGAGTACCTCGACCTCCCGGTCGACATCACCGAGGCGGCCGACCCGGTCGAGCTGCGGACGGACGAGCTGCTGGGTGAGGTCCGCCTCGAGGACGTCGCCTTCCGGTACACGCCGGACGGGGCGCCGACGCTCGACGGGATCAACATGGTCGTCCCGGCGGGGACGCGGACCGCGGTCGTCGGGGAGACGGGTTCGGGCAAGACGACGCTGGGATACCTGATCGCCCGCCTGTACGAGCCGCAGCGGGGCAGCGTGACGATCGACGGGGTCGACGTCCGGGCGGCGAGCTTCGCGTCGTTGGCCGCGACAGTCGGCGTCGTCTCACAGGAGACGTACCTCTTCCACGCGACCGTCCGCGAGAACCTCCGCTTCGCGAGGCCGGACGCGACCGACGAGGAGGTCGAGCTTGCGGCCCGGGTCGCGGCGATCCACGAGATGATCGCGGCACTGCCGGAGGGGTACGACACGGTCGTCGGCGAGCGGGGATACAGGTTCTCGGGTGGCGAGAAGCAGCGGATCGCGATCGCCCGGACGGTCCTGCGCAACCCGCCGGTCCTGGTCCTCGACGAGGCGACCAGCGCGCTCGACACGCAGACCGAGCGCAATGTCCAGGAAGCGCTCGACCGGTTGTCCGAGGGGCGGACGACGATCACGATCGCCCACCGCCTGTCGACCGTCCGGGACGCCGACCAGATCGTCGTCCTCGACCACGGGCGGATCGTCGAGCGGGGAACCCACGACGAGCTGCTCGACGCCGGTGGTTACTACGCAGCCCTGGTCGCCCGCGATGGGTCGACCCTCGCGGCGCCCGAGGCCGAGCGATAGGTTTCTCTAGGATGGCGTCGCTCGAAGCCGAGATGCTGGAGTTCATCCGACGGGGGGTAGACCACCACGCCGAGAGCTGTCCGATGGCTCCCCGGGCGATCCTCCTTAACCCCGGAAACCACGAGATGTTCGGGTGGGACGAGCTCTGGGGGATCCCCGTGCTCGCCGACGAGCGGGTTGCTCCGAAGCGGTTTCGGATCGACTGCGACGGGTCGGCGTTCGGGATCGAGGCCGAGGTCGCCGAGGTCGTCGAGAATGTCCAGCCGGTCGAGCTGCCGATGGCGCCGGTCGGCCCCCGCGAGGACGAGCCGACCGCCACGGCCTGACAGGGGCCGGGCCGGGCGGGGCCGGGGGCCGGGGACCGGACGGCGCCTGGGCCCCGGGGCCGCGGGCGGGCGTGTCGACGAGGATGCTCCGCTCGGGCTCGAGAGGTCAGGCGGGGCTCTCCGCGGGGGACCGGGTGGTCGAGAGAAGGAGACTCTCCGAGAAAAGTGGCTGACTGAGTCAGCGGCTTTCGCGGTTATGGCCGGCGGCGGCCCGGGCGTGTTGGACGCCGGCGATTCCCCGGTCTTCGGGTCAGGTCCCGGTTGCGGGTGACATTCGCGGCGGCGATGCTCACGTGGCGGGGGCTCGGCGAGCATGCCGTCGAGAGGATCATTCGGGCCGGGCTCGGGAGGCCAGAGGGGCGAGCGCTCTGCGGGGACTGGGCCGTCGGAGAAGTGGACTCTCCAAGGAAAGTAGTTGACTGACTCAGTCAACTACTTTGCGACGAAGGTCTGAGCATCCACCTCCGCCGCTCGGGAGGAGCCTGGTCGATCACATCCCACGCCTCCCCCACGCCCGACCCGCCCCCGCACCCGCCCCCGCACCCGCCCGCGGACACCTCGTCGGCGACCCGGCGACCACGAGCCATGCCGGACGACTACGCCGGCTTGCCCTCGATCAGCTCGATCCGGTAGCCGTCGGGGTCCCTGACGAAGCAGAGGCGGGACCCGCCCTCGCGAATCGAGTACGGCGGCTTCTCGGGCTCGATGCCGTGCTCGGCCAGGCGCTCCAGGGTTCCGTCGAGGTCTTCGACGCGCAACGCGATGTGGTTGTAGCCGGTCCCCATCTCGTAGGTGTCGACGCCGAAGTTGTAGGTCAACTCGAGGCGGGGGCCGTCGCCGGGGAGACCCATGAAGACGTTGATCGCCTCCTGGCGGATCGGCATCCGCTTGAGCTCTTCGAAGCCGAGCGCCTCGTAGAAGGCGACCGATCGGTCGATCTCGCCGATCCGGTAGCAGGTGTGAATCAGCTCCATGGGTCGAAGCCTAGCGCCGAGTCGTCGGACGTGCGAGCATTCGCGGCGATGATCGTCGAGCGGTCGATGAACGACCAATATCTGTCGAACACGTACCTGGTCGGTGACCGGGCCGGCGGGGTCGGGGCCTTCATCGACGCGGGCGGGCCGGTCGAGCCGTTGATCGAGGTGACCGAGCAGTTGGAGATCACGCCGACCCATGTCCTGCTGACCCATCACCACTTCGACCACGTCAGCGAGCTCGCGAAGCTGACCGCTCGGTGGCCGGATCTGGCGGTCCTGATCCACCCGCTGGAGGCTGACGCCGTCCCCGGGGCGACGGGGACGATCGGAGCGGGCGAGCGGCTGAAGATCGGCGAGCTCGACATCCGGCCGCTGCACACGCCGGGCCACACGGCGGGGATGTTGTCGTTCCTGGTCGACCACGAGGGGACACAAGGCGTCTTCACGGGGGACACCCTGTTTCGGAACTCGGTCGGCGGGGTCCGGGCGCCGGGCCACACGACCTATCAGGATCTGAAGGACTCGATCATGGGAACCCTGATGGAGCTCGACCGGCGGACGGTGATCCATCCGGGGCACACCGACCCGACGACGGTCGGCCAGGAGTGGGAGACGAACTCGTTCATCCGGGTCTGGCGGGGGCTCGACCGGGAGGGTTCGAGTCCGTGCACGGCGCTCGGCGATCCGGCGACGCTGATCCTGCTGGGTGACGACTACGACGGCGGTCACAAGGCGTGGGTCCGGTGGCCGGACGGGCGTGACGAGATCGTGCCCGGATCGCAGGTTCAGACCCGGTAGGGCGACCGGTCGTCCGAGGGGTCGCGGACGCGACCGCGAACGCCTAGTCTTGAGGCGAGTGGCACGCGATCCGATCCCGACATCACGCGTCCGGCGCTCGGCGAAGGTCGGGCGCCTCGCGGCCGGGCAGGCGGCCAAGCAGATCGGGACGCGGGCGGCGAACGTCGCGCGGGGCGACGAGGCCGCGAAGGCGGCGCTGGATCGCCGGCAGATCGAGACGGCCCAGCAGATCGTGACGGCGCTGGGGGCGATGAAGGGCGCGGCGATGAAGCTGGGTCAGGTGATGTCGTTCCTCGACGTGGGCCTGGTCCCGGAGGAGTACCGGGAGGAGTTCCAGCGCAAGCTCGGCGAGCTTCGGGACTCGGCGCCGAAGGTGGCGTTCAGGGACATGAAGCGGGTCATCGAGGCGGAGTACGGCGAGCCGATCCGGAAGGTCTTCGCCGAGTTCGACGAGGACCCGATCGCGGCGGCGTCGATCGGGCAGGTCTACAGGGCGCGGCTGCACGACGGTCGGGAGGTGGCGGTCAAGGTCCAGTACCCGGGGGTGGCGGTGGCCGTCCGGGCGGACATGCAGAACCTCGGGATGATCATGCGGCTGATGAAGCGGGTGGCTCCCGGGCTGGACGTCCGGGCGATCGCCCGGGAGATCAGCGAGCGGATCGGGGAGGAGCTCGACTACGAGCTCGAGGCATCCAACCAGCGGTCGATGGCGCGGATCTTCCGGGGGCACCCGTTCATCGTCATTCCAGAGGTGATCACGTCGCTTTCGCACGAGCGCGTGATGGTCAGCGAGTTTCTCGAGGGGAGGGGCTTCGAGGAGATCAAGGACTTGGCGCAGGCCGAGCGCGACCGGGTCGGGGAGATCGTCTTCCGGTTCTACTTCGGCTGCATGTACCGCCACCACCAGTTCTCGGGCGACCCTCATCCGGGCAACTTCATGCTGCTCGACGACGGCCGGGCGGCGTTCCTCGACTTCGGGCTGTTCAAGCGGATCGACGCGAGCGTCGCCGAGTTCGAGCTGGAGGCGACGCGGCTGACGGTGGCCGGAGACGGCGAGCGGCTGATCGAGCACCTCGTGTCCGGCGGCTTCCTGGCCGATCCGGACCGCTACAAGCCGGAGCAGATCCTCGCGCAGGCGCGTGACCTGACGTGGTGGTACACCGAAGACGCCGAGCTCGAGCTGACTCCGGAGATCGCGACGCAGGTGATGATCGACATGTCCGATCCGCGGTCGCGGTACTACCGGCAGATGCGTCACGAGACGCTCCCGCCTGATCACCTCTTCGGCCGGCGGACGGAGACGCTCACGCTGGCCGTGATGGGCCAGCTGCGGGCGCGGGGCAACTGGCACCGGATCGCCCGGGAGTGGATGTTCGGCGACGAGCCGCGGACCGAGCTGGGGCGGGCGGAGGCGGCGTTCTACTCGCGCGCCGTCGCGTGAGCGCCGGCTGGCGGGCGATCCACCCGGGCTGGCGGCTCGCCGGGCTCGGGCTGGTCGTGGTCGCCGGGTTCTGCGCCGTCGGATTTCTCGGGCCGGTTTCGGGTCCTCACGGGTTCGCGTGGATCAGCGGTGGGCCGGGTGCTCGGGCGGCGGTCGTCTTTGTGGTCGTGTACATCGGCCTGACGATGTCGTGCATCCCCGGCCCGGTGATCGCCGGCCTCAGCGGAGCCCTGTTCGGGACGCTCGAGGGGACGCTGCTCGCGCTGAGCGGCGCCGTGATCGGGGCGGTGCTGTGCGCTCTGGTCGCCCGCCACGTCGCCGGTGACCTGGTCGCCCGCGTCGGCGGACGGCGGGTTCGCGGCTTTGCCGACTGGGTCGGGCGACGCGGCCTCGGCGCGATGATCTGCGCGCGGGCGGCTCCGGGGGCGCCGTTCTCGCCGGTCAGCTATGCGGCCGGGCTGACGCGCGTGCGGTTGGGGGACTTCGTCCTGGCGACGGCGCTCGTCGCCGCCCCACGGACGTTCGCCTATGCGGCGGTCGGTGGAAGCGTCCATGGCGTGAGCAGCCCGGTCGCCGCGATCGCCGGGGCGATCATCCTCGGCATGGCCGTGCTCGGCCTGGTGCTCGGCGCGCGTGAGGGCGCTCGGGAGGGTGTCGCGCTGCCGGGCTGGCTGGGCCGGTCGTGCGAGTCGGGCGCTGCCGGCCTGGCTGGGCGGTCGTGCGCGTCGGGCCCGCCCGGCCGGGTCAGCTTGAGTCGACGCGGGTCAGGGTCGTCTGCGCGCCTGAGGCGGCGTGGACGACGAGGGTCAGGCGGAGGTGGAGCGAGCGGTGACCGGCCGCGGCTCGGAGGAGCCGGGCGCGATCGGCGGCGTCGAGTGCGACCGTGAGCGCGACGGGTCGGCCGGCCCTGACCTGCACGGCCCTCGGCTGCGGCGTCGTGGCCGGGCGGGTCGCGCGTGAGCTGGTGAGCAGCGCGCCGGTGATGGTCGCGCGGACCGGACGGTCGCAGCGTACGGATACGGTGACCCGGCGACGGATCAGCGTTGTGCGGGTCCCGAGCGTGCAGGGCGTCGCGCGGCTGGCGGCGGGCGTGCGCGAGGCGGCACTCGCCGTCGGCGGTGGGCCGGGCTGGCCCTGTCCGGAGACGGGGACGAGGCTGGGGCTGCCGGGGGCGCCGTCGGTGATCTCGACGGTCGCGGTGCGGGATCCGGTGGCGGTGGGGGCGAAGGCGACGTAGAAGGAGCAGGTCTGGCCGGGGACGAGCGTCGCGCCGCTGCAGAAGTCGTTGTAGATCACGAAGTCCCCGGGGTCGGCACCGGCGATCGTGACCTGGCCGAGGGTGATCGGGCCGTCGCCGGGGTTGGTCACGCCGACGAGCTGGGACGGGCCGGAGTAGGAGTAGACGGGTTTGTCGGTGGGAATCGGGATCAGGCTGAAGGCTCCGGCGCCGATCGCCTGGACGCCGAGCAGGCCGGCGGCCGGGGTGACGGCGAGGGGGGTTGCGGCGCCGTTGATGTAGATCCGGAGGCCGCCGGTCGGCTCGAAGTCGCCGAGCGTGGCGATGTCGGGTCGGCCGTCGCCGTCGAAGTCGGCCACGACACTGGACTCGGCGTTGGCGCCGGTGTTGGCGTCGTAGACGCCGAGGTCGACCGGCTGCTGGAAGCTGCCGTCGCCGTTTCCGGCCAGCACGCCGGCGGGCCAGCCGGAGGCCAGGATGTCCGGCCTGCCGTCGGCGTCGAAGTCGGCGAGCTTGGGCGGGCCGAAGGCGAAGGATTGACGGTCGGGCATCGACAGTCGCGTGGCCCGACCGAGCGTGCCGTCACCGTTTCCGAGCAGGACGGAGATCTGCTGGGTGCCGAGATGCTCGCTGGTCGGGACGGTCGAGGCGACCACGACGTCGGGATGTCCGTCGCCGTTGACGTCGCCGACCGCAATCCCCTCGCTCACCGGCAGGCCGCTGGGGGTTGGGATCGGTGGGGCGAAGGTGCCGTCGCCGTGGCCGATCAGGACGTCGAGGGTTCCGTCGGTGGGAGCCTCGGGCGTGCACAGGAGGTCGAGCCTGCCGTCGCCGTCGAGGTCACCGGCCGCCGGGCAGGCCAGCAGGGAGTCACCGCCGACGTACGGGCCGGGAGTCAACGTCCCGTCGGGCGCACCGAACATGATCTGGACGCCGGAGGTCGCGTAGACGGAGGCGACGACGTCGTCGTAGCCGTCGCCGTTGAAGTCGCCGACGACCCCCTCCAGGGACCCGGTGACCGGGGGTCCGGGCGGCTCGAACGTTCCGTCGCCCCGCCCGAGCAGGACGACGATGCGCCCGGATAGGTCGGCGACGACGAGATCGGGGTGGTGGTCGGCGCTGAACCTGCCGACGAGGACGGTGTCGGCTCCGCCGGGGATCGGGATCGTGCCGCCGGTCACGAATGTGCCGTCGCCGCGGCCGAGCAGGATCTGGACGCCGCCGGTGAGCGTGCCCGGCTGGTCCCCGGTTCCCGGGGTGAGCGTGGACGTCGCGACGGCGAGATCGGGGATCCCGTCGCCGTTGAAGTCGGCGGTCGCCAGCGCGGCGTCGAGGTTGCCGGCGCCGAAGGGGTAGGCGGCGGATTCGGCGAAGCTGAGGGCACCGGCGGCCGGGGCGGCGAGGGCGCCGGCGGCGGCCGGGGCGGCGAGGGCGCCGGTGGCGGCGAGCGCGAGGGCGCAGGCGAGGCGGAGAAGAAGGGCTCGGGGCGCGCCGGGTCGGTCGAGCCTCGTCCTCACGGGATCCCATCGGCGTGAGCGCCGAGCGCCTTGAGGCGGGTGGAGCTAGGCGAGCGTGACGACGACGCCGGTGTCGCCGTAGGGGATCCGCTTGCGCTTGGCGATGCCGCCGATCGTTCCGAGCAGCTGGGTGATCTTGGTCATGAATCCGTACTTGGCGATCACGTGCTCGCGGATCGTCTGGAACTCCGGCCCGCTGACGAGGTGGGCGGTCGCCTCGAGCACGACGGCGCCGTCCTTGACACGGCCGCGGGCGTCGCACGGGGTCAGCGTGACACGGTCGGTGTGGGCCAGCCGCTTGGCCTTGCCGGAGCCGCTGCTGGTCCAGAAGGCGATCCGCTGGTCGTCGAGCTTGACGACCCAGACCGGCGTCGAGACGGGCGTGCCGTCGCGGCGGAAGGTCGTCAGAAGGATGTACTTCTCGTCGCTGATCGCCACGATCCCAGGGTAGCCGGACCCGGCGGCGGCGTCCAGCCGGTCGGGATGCGCCTCAGAGTTCCTGGATCTGGAGCAGGCTGGTCGATCGTGGCCGGCCGCTGGGCAGGCCGGCGGTGATCCCGACGCGCTGTCCGACCTTGCACCAGCCGAGCTCGACGACCCGGCGAGCGCAGTCGGAGATCAGCTCTTCGGTGATGTGGTGGCGGCGGATCGACGCGGCCTGGACGCCCCACATCAGGCCGCACCGGCGGACCGTCTCCTTGCCGGGGGATAGCGCGTAGATCGGCGCTTCGGGGCGGTGGGCGGAGACGAGGCGGGCGGAGCGGCCGGAGAGCGTCGGGACGACGATCGCGTCGAGGTGGAGCTCGCGGGCGGCGGTGCACGCGCTGTGGGCGAGCGTGTACGCGGGATCCCGGTCGTCGCGGCGGACCCGCCGCTCGTTCCAGTCCTCGTAGGCGGCGAACTTCTCGGTGTGGAGGGCGATCTTCGCCATCATCGCGATCGCACCGATCGGGTGGGTGCCGACGGCGGTCTCCTGGGAGAGCATCACGGCGTCGGTTCCGTCGAGGATCGCGTTGGCGACGTCGGCGACCTCGGCTCGGGTCGGCCGGCTCGAGCTGACCATCGAGTCGAGCATCTGGGTCGCGGTGATCGACGGTCTGGCGAGGGCGCCGGCCAGCCGGAGGAGACGCTTCTGAACCATCGGGACCTCCTCGATCGGCAGCTCGATGCCGAGGTCGCCGCGGGCGACCATCACGCAGTCGGCGACCCGGATGATCTCCTCGGCCCGGTCGACGGCCTGGGGCTTCTCGATCTTGGCGATCAGCGGAAGGCGGGTGTGGTCGCGGACGAGGAGGACGTCCTCGGGGCTGCGGACGAACGACAGGGCGACGATGTCGACGCCGGCGGCCTCGCCGAGGCGCAGGAGCTCGAGATCCTCGGCGGGGACGGCGGCGAGCTCGTTGACGGGCCCGGGAATGTTGAGGCCCTGACGGGAGGCCACGGAACCGCCGACCTCGACCCGGGCGTCGAGCTCGCCGAGGTCCGGGCGGGCGGCGCTGACCCGGAGGCGAACCGACCCGTCGGCGAGGTAGAGGACCGAGCCGATCGCCAGGGAGCTGGACATCGCCTCCCACGTGCAGGACATCCGGCTCTCGTCCCCGGGGGAGTCGGCGTCCCCGTCGAAGGTCACCTGGTCGCCGACCTTCAGCTCGGCGACGCCGTCGCGGAGCGAGCCGATCCGCAGCTTGGGACCCGGGAGATCCTGGAGGATGGCCACGGCCCGGCCGGCCCGGCCGGCGGCGTCCCGGACGAGACGGACGGTCTCGGCGTGCTGCTCGGGGCTGCCGTGGGAGTAGTTCAGGCGGGCGACGTCCATTCCGGCGTCGACCATTCGCGCGAGGGTCTCCCGGTCGCGACAGGCGGGTCCGATCGTTGCGACGATCTTCGTGCGGCGGGACGGCATGTCATTGGACGCTACTTGGCCGGCCCGGCTCTCGGTCTGCGGCCCGCCCGGCCGCCGGTCTGCGGCCGGGCCGGGTCGGCCGGCCGCGACTTTCAGGGCGCGTGGAGATCGGGGAAGTGCTCGGCGCAGTGGTCGCGCAGGGTCGCCCGGATCCAGGCCCGCTCAGCCGGCGTGCCAGCCCGGAATCGGCGGATCAGGTCGCGCTGTGAGGAAACGGCGACACCGGCGATCTCCCAGCGGACGGTCAGCCGCTCGAAGAGGAACTCGACCGCCCGCTGCCAGGCGTCCTCGAGGTTCGCGCTGGGTGCGAGCTGTTGTCCGCTGGCGATCGTCGCGTAGTCCGCGCGGGCGCCCGGCTTCAGGGCGCCCCGCAGGCGCAGGAGGTTGCCGTCCGGATCGACGTAGTCGGTGTCCGGCGCCCGCAGCCTGGTCTGCCGCTGGCGGCGGCCCATCGGCTAGCGCGGCCGGGCGGCCGGTCCGGCGGTCGGGTCCTCGATCGCGAGGCCCTCAGCCAGGCGGACGCCGGCCGGCGTCTCGTAGCGGACATCGACCGAGTCGTTCTGGCGGTACGTGCCGACCCCGAACGCACCGATCAGCCACCGCTTCTTGGAGATCGTGTCCTTGGCGAGGCGCCGCCGGAAGCAGAGCATGCCGTCACGGACCTGGAAGTCGGTGCCGAGCTGTTGGTGGACGCCGTTGACGTAGACCTCGAACGGAGAGCGGACCTCCGGCGGAAGGCGCACGAATGATGTCTCCTGCACGAGGCCATTATGCCCGTCGGCCGGTGGCCATAACCTTGGCTGCATGGCCGAGCCGATTCCCTACCGGATACGCCGGTCGCAGCGCGTCCGCCGGGTCCGGGTCGCCGTCGACCTGGATCGGGGTGTCGAGGTCGTGCTGCCGATGCGCACGCCCGAACGGGCGGCCGCGGCCGCGGTCGCCGAGCTGCGGCCGTGGATCGAGCGCCGCCTGGCGGAGGTGGCGGCCCTGCGTTCACGCCTCGCCGAGCGGGCGGGTTGCCTGCCGTATCTCGACGAGCGCCTGACCCTCGTCGAGGAGCCCGGCCGTACGCGGGTCCACCGCCGGGGCCAGGACCTGTTCGTCCCGGCAGGCGACGAGGCCCGCCGAGCGGGCGTCGAGCGGTGGTATCGGCGGGCTGCGCGGGACGAGGTGTCGGTCCGCCTCGACCGGGCGACGGCCGCCGCCGGACTGAGCTACTCGAGCCTGTCGATCCGTGGCCAGCGGACCCGCTGGGCGAGCTGTGCGGCGGACGGGTCGATGAGCTTCAACTGGCGGTTGCTGCTCGCCCCCGAGCGAGTCCTCGACTACGTCGTCTGGCACGAGGTCTCCCATCTCGAGGTGGCCAACCACTCGCCGGGGTTCTGGGCGCTCGTCGAGCGCCGGTGTCCCGACTGGCGGGAGCCGGCGGCCTGGCTGCGGGAGAACGGGCGCGACCTCGTCCTGTAGGGGCGAGGTCAACCGGCTCTGGCGGGCGAGGGTCGAGCGGACGAGGGGTCGAGCGGGTGAGGGTCGAGCGGGCGAGGCGACGGGTCGAGGGGTTCGGGGGGTCGAGGGGTCGAGCGTCGAGGGGTCGAGCGTCGAGGGGTCGAGCGTCGAGAGGTCCAGCGTCGAGGAAAGTAGTTGCCTGAGGCAGTCAGCGATTTACCGAACGAAGCGCTCACGTGCTTCGTGTCGCAGCTCGGTCGATCGCGTCCCGCGCCGCCCGAGGGTCCGAGTCGATTCGGTCTGCGCGCGTCGCCGACCTCCGGCGTTGCCGACGTCCACGGCTCAGTCGTTGGCCGACGACGCGGTTGCCGCGGCCCGGCGGAGCGCCTGGGTCGGGCTCTCGCGCTTGCCCTGCTCGATCAGGGTCCGCCGCGAGCGGCCGGTGAAGGCCTCCATCGAACCGTCGCCGCGGAGGTCGATCCCGCCGCGGAAGGCCGGGAGGACCCGCCCGGGCCCGGAGACCTCGAGGCGGACGGAGACGAGGCGGGAGGCGTCGATCTTGCGCTTGAGGAGGTGGACGTCCGCCCGATGGGCTGAGGGCTCGAGCTCGACGATGCGGCGCTCGAGCGCGCGGAGCGCCTTGTCGAGGTCGGTGAACCTGACCCGCTCGATTCGAGACCCGTCGCGGACCTTCAGGGTCCAGCTAGCCATCGCCCGGCGGCCTGTCGGAGAGCTCCACCGTCGCGCCGGCCATCGCCCGCCGGATGTCCCGGGTCAGCGCTTGTCGATCGGGACGTAGTCGCGGGACCGCTCGCCGGTGTACAGCTGCCGCGGGCGAGAGATCTTCTGCTCGGGATCCTGGACGAGCTCCAGCCACTGGGCGATCCAGCCGCTCGTCCGGCCGATCGCGAACATCACCGGGAACATCGTCGACGGCAGGCCGAGGGCCTCGTAGATCAGACCGGAGTAGAAGTCGACGTTCGGGTAGAGCTTGCGCTGGATGAAGTACTCGTCCTGGAGCGCGATCTCCTCGAGCTCGATCGCGATGTCCAGGAGGGGGTTGCGCCCGGTCACGGCGAAGACGTCCTCGCAGGCCCGCTTGATGATCGTAGCCCGGGGGTCGAAGTTCTTGTACACGCGGTGGCCGAAGCCCATCAGCCGCTCCTTGCCGGCCTTCACGCCGGCGACGAAGTCGGGGATGTTCTCGCGGCGCTCGATCCGCCGGAGCATCCGCAGGACCTCCTCGTTGGCGCCGCCGTGCAGCGGACCGTAGAGCGCGCCGATCCCGGCGGCCATCGCCGAGTACGGGTCGACCTGGGCCGAGCCGACGCCGCGCACGGCACTGGTCGAGCAGTTCTGCTCGTGGTCGGCGTGGAGGATGAACAGGACGTCCATCGCCCGCTCGAGCCGCGGATCCGGCTCGTAGCGGACCTCGGTCATCTTGTAGAGCATCGACAGGAGGTTGCCGGGGTAGCTGAGGTCGTTGACCGGATAGACGTACGGCTGTCCGAGGGCGTGGCGGTAGGCGAACGCCGCCAGCGTGGGGATCTTCGCGATCAGGCGGATCGTCTGGATCGCCCGGCTCTCGGGGTCGTGGATCTCGTTTGCGCGGGGATAGAACGTCGAGAGGGCGCCGACCGAGCCGAGCAGCATGCCCATCGGATGGGCGTCGTGGCGAAAGCCCTGCATGAAGCGCTTGACGTTCTCGTGGACGAAGGTGTGGATCGTGATCTGGTGGGTCCATGTCTCGAGCTCGGGCGCGGTCGGCAGCTGACCGTGGACGAGGAGGTAGGCGACCTCGAGGTAGGACGACTTCTCGGCCAGCTGCTCGATCGGATAACCGCGGTACTCGAGGATTCCGCGTTCTCCGTCGAGGTAGGTGATCGCGCTCCGGCATGACGCCGTGTTCATGAACGCCGGGTCGTACGCGAGCAGACCGAAGTCCTCGTCGGCGACCTTGATCTGGCGGAGATCGAGCGACCGGATCGAATCGTCCTCGATCGGGACCTCATATGTTCGCCCGGTCCGGTTGTCGGTGATCGTGAGCGTGTCACGCATCGCAGGCCCGTCTGCCGGTTCGACATGCTCAGCCGTGCTCATCTGTTCCTCCTGTCGCGAACCTCAGAAAGCTCGTGCACCCGGATTATGAGCCAATCGGCCGCGCGAAACGTCCACGTCGGCCTGTGGGGCGTGACGAGGGGTGAGCTCAAACCGCGCCGGCGTCGGTCCCGGCCGGCGCGCCGTAGCGAGACTCGGTCGCTTCGACCTGGCCCTGGTAGTGGCTGCCGAGCCCGGAGTGGCCGTACGGCCGAAGGGCTGGGGCATCGAGCTCCATGAACGACAGCTGGGCGATCGGCAGGCCGGGATGGAGCTTGATCGGGACGCGGGTCAGGTTATTGAGCTCGAGCGTCAGCGTGCCCTTCCAGCCGGGGTCGCAGAAGCCGGCGGTCGCGTGAACGATCAGGCCGAGCCGCCCGAGTGAGGACTTGCCCTCGATCCGGGCGACGATGTCGTCGGGCAACTCGACGTACTCGAGCGTCCGCCCGAGGCAGAACTCGCCCGGATGGATCACGAAGGTCTCGTCGTCGGAGACCTCGATCTGCTCGGTCAGGTTCTTCGGCGGGCTGCGGAGGTCGATCGCCGAGGTCCGGTGATTGTGGAAGACACGGAAGGTGCCGCCGAGCCGGAGGTCGACGCTGGCCGGCTGGACGAGCCCCGGATCCCAGGGGTCGATCCGGATCCGGCCGTCGCCGACCAGGCGGAGAATCGATCCGTCGGAGAGAACCGCGCCGGTCATCGCGGCGATTGTCCCAGGTCCGGGATGGGACGTGGCCGGCGCGCCGTCACCGGCCGGCGGACGCGGTCAGCGTCCGCCGCGACGATGCTCGGACGGCCGGGACCGCTCGATCCGCCGGCCCTGGGCCAGGACGGTGCGGACGCGGTCGGGGGGCCTGGGCGCCGGGGCGCCGTGCGGGCCGCGACGGGGCGAGCGGGGTATCGGGCGGCGAGGATGGTCGTGGCGGCGCTTGCTGCCGCCGTCGTCCTCGTTCGCCGCGACGGGCTCCTCGTCGGTCTGGTGGATCGCCCACCAGACGAGATAGGCCAGGCCACCCATCGGGATCTTGAGGATCAGCATGAGGTAGATGAAAGTCCACGTCATCGGCTGCGGGATCGTACTACCCCCGCCGGGTGGTTACCACCCCTTTGATCCGTTCGGGGGGGCTCGCGCGAAGAATTCGAACAGAGCCGCCGGTTGGGAGCGCACGACATCGAAATCCGTACTCCGCCCAAGGCAGCCTGGCCTGACCACCGGCTGGCCGGCTACGAACCTCTACCCAAGGAGCAACGCATGTCCTACCAGATCAACCTCGAGGAAGTCGACTCCGACGGAGCGATCCGCGAAGCGGCGGACGCCGTCTCGGGCGACAGTCGCCTCGACTTCCTTCGCAAGGCCGGCCTCGCCGGCGGAGCCGTCTTCGGCGGCGGCGCGGTCCTCACGGCCCTGACGGCCCCGGCCGCCTTCGCCGCGTCGAGTGGCCGGCCGCCGAGCAAGTTCGGCAAGGGCGACATCGGCATCCTCAACTACGCGCTGACGCTCGAGTACCTCGAAGCGGCGTTCTACGCGCAGGCCGTCGCAGGCGGTGCCCTGACCGATTCGCACCTGGCGGCTCTGGCCGGGAAGATCGCCGGCGACGAGAAGGCTCACGTCGCCTTCCTCAAGGCGGCCCTCGGCAGCAAGGCCGTCCCGATGCCGAAGTTCAACTTCATGGGCACGACCACCAACCAGGCGAAGTTCGCCGCCACGGCGCAGATCCTCGAGAACACAGGTGTTGGCGCGTACTTCGGCCAGGGCTTCAACATCAAGTCGCCTGCCGTCCTCAAGGATGCGATCTCGATCCTCACGGTCGAGGCGCGTCACGCCGGAGCGATCGGGTTCTACAACGACGCCACCGCCAAGGCCGTCTCGCCGAGCGGCGCATTCGACAAGCCGCTGACGGCGTCGAAGGTCCTCGCAGCGGTCGCGGGGACGGGCTTCATCGCCTAGATCACGCGTCGGCGGGGGTCTGGTTGGGGCCCCCGCCGGATCGCCTGTAGGCCGTCGGCTGGGTGAGCGGCGACTTGATCCGCAGGGCGGGTGGTCCCGTAGCAACTGTCATGAAAACCATGCTGAAATCTCCACGCGGCCTACCGGTCGTGCTCGCCGCGGCCGCCGCTTTCGCGGTGCCGGCGGCGGCGATCGCGACGGGTGCGGATGGCGCTAGCGCGGCATCGACGCACATCGTCAAGATCAAGAACATCATGTTCTCGCCGGTGACGCTCCGGATCCACCGGGGCGACGCGGTGAAGTGGGAGTTCCTCGACGGTGACATCGACACCGAGCACAACGTCACGAGCACCGGGAAGACCCACTTCAAGAGCTCGGGGTCCAAGGAGTCGGGGACGTACACGGTCACCTTCAACAAGAAGGGCACGTACACATACCGGTGCACGATCCACTCGAACATGACGGCGAAGGTCGTCGTCAGCTGAGCCTGGTCGGACCGTGCCGGGGCGGGCGTCCGGGTGGCGGTCGGGCCGGGCGGGTCGGGAAGCTAGTCGCGCAGGTCGAGCGGGGTGTCCGAGAAGTGCATGATCGCCTCGAGCTCAGCGACCCGGCCGCTGACCTCGTCGCCGGTCAGACGGGCGACACGGTCGGTTCCGAAGTCCTCGACGTTGAACGAGGCGAGGGCCGTGCCGTAGGCCATCGCCCGGCGGAGCATCGCCTGGGAGCGCTCGTCGCCGGGATGGGCGGCGATGTAGCCGACGAACCCGCCGGCAAACGTGTCGCCGGCGCCGGTCGGGTCGACGATCGTCTCGAGCGGGAAGGCCGGCATCTGGAAGTAGTCGTCGGCGGTCACCAGGGCGGCGCCGTATTCGCCGAGCTTGGCGATGACCACGCTCGGCCCGCCCCAGGAGAGAACCTCCCGGGCGGCGCCGACCATCTTCGCCTTGCCGGTCAGCTGGCGGAGCTCCTCGTCGTTGAGGATCAGGCAATCGACGGTCGCGATCGTCTTGACCAGCGAGTCGCGGGCGATCTCGATCCAGAGATTCATCGAGTCGAGCGCGACGAAACGGGCGGCGTCGCACTGCTCGCGGACCTGTCGCTGGAGATCGGGCTGGATGTTCGCGAGGAAGAGGACGTCGCTCGCCTGGGACGCGTCGGACAGCTTGGGCTCGAAATGCTCGAACACGTTGAGCTGGGTCTCGTGGGTCTCCCGGCTGTTGAAGTCGTCGCTGTACTCGCCCCGCCAGAAGAACGTCCGTCCGCCGGCGACGTGCTCGATGTCGCCGACGTCGACGTTTCGCGCCTCGAGGACGGCCAGCTCGGCCGGTCCGAAGTCGTCGCCGACGGGACCGACGACGTGGACGTCGTCGAAGAAGGAGGCCGCCAGCGCGAAATGCACGGCTGCTCCGCCGAGCATCTTCTCCCGCTCGCCGGACGGCGCCTTCACGGCGTCGAAGGCGATCGATCCGACGACTGTCACTGGCATTCGCGGCCTTTCGTCAGGGGTCCTCGAGCGCCCCGAAGCCTAACGCGCGCGGATCACGCCACCGGGCCCGGCGGCCTGGACCGGCCGGCGGGGCCGGCGGGGCCGGCGGAGGGCAAGGGCACTCCGGAGCGGACCGGCTAGGCTTCGTGGTACATGTTTAATCAGAGAAAGTCGGTTTGATGGGCGGATTCGCCGAGCTAGGGTTGTCCAAACCACTATTGGATGCCCTCAAGGAAGTCGGCTACGAGTCCCCGAGTCCAATCCAGGAGCAGGCGATCCCTCCGATGCTCGCGGGCCGCGATGTGATCGGGCAGGCGCAGACGGGGACGGGAAAGACGGCGGCCTTCGGCCTGCCGATCATCGAGTACATCGATCCCGATCTCAGAGAGGTCCAGGCGCTCGTGCTGACGCCGACCCGGGAGCTGTGCATCCAGGTCACGCAGGCGATCCGGGCGTACGGTGCGACCCGCGGCGTCGATGTCGTCGCGGTCTTCGGCGGTGCGCCGATCCGCACGCAGCAGGCTCAGCTCCGGGCCGGGGGCCACGTCGTCGTCGGCACGGTCGGACGGGTGCTCGACCTGATCTCCCGGCACTCGCTGGTCCTCCACGACTGCCGGTTCGTGGTTCTCGACGAAGCCGACGAGATGCTCGACCTCGGGTTTCTCGAGGACGTCGAGAAGATCCTCTCGCTGACGCCGAACAGCCGGCAGACGGCGCTCTTCTCGGCGACGATGCCACCGCCGATCCGCGCCCTGGCAGACGCCTACCTGTACGACCCGCTGATCGTCAAGGTCGAGGCGGCGACGCTGACGATCGACACGGTCGAGCAGTTCCAGCTGCCGGTCGAGACGCGCGAGAAGACGGCCAAGCTGGTCGAGGTGCTCGAGGCCGAGCGGCCGAGTCAGGCGATCATCTTCGCGCGGACCAAGATCCGCACCGATCAGCTCTACCGGACGCTGCGCGACAAGGGGATGAACGTCAAGGCGCTCCACGGCGACCTGTCGCAGGGCCAGCGCGACGGTGTGATGCTCGCGTTCAAGGCCGGCCGGGTCCCGCTGCTCGTGGCGACCGATGTCGCGGCCAGGGGCCTGGACATCACGACGGTCACCCACGTCATCAACTACGACGTCCCGACCAGCTCGGACACGTACGTCCACAGGATCGGCCGGACCGGGCGGATCGGCGCGTCCGGGCGGGCGATCACCTTCGTCGAGGACCGCCAGCGACGCGAGCTCGAGGCGATCGAGCGACACATCGGCATGTCGATCACGCCGTGGTCGGCGGGCGCGACGACCGTCGCGGCGCCCCTGGCAAAGCCGCCGCGCCGCCACGACAAGCCGCATGTGAAGCGGTCGGCCGACGAGCCGCAGGTCCGTCTGCTGGCGAGTGGGGGAAGCGCCGAGGGGATCGAGGTCGCCGATATCGTCGCGGCGATCACCCGCCTGACCGGCTTGGACGGGGAGGCCGTCTCGGACGTCCGCCTGCTCGAGCGCTTCGCACTGCTGACGGTTCCCGCGGCCGAGGCGGAGCGTGTCGTCACGTCGGTCAGCGGTGAGCAGGTTCGCGGCCACGAGCTGCGGATCGAGCGCGTGCAGCCGCAGGCTGCTCCCGTCCAGGGGTAGAAAACGATTCGCGTCGGGTAGCCGCGTCGCAAGGCGGCGGTCCGACGCCGTAAGCCACGAAGGAGAGAGCCGATGTCAACTGCAACGATGAACACCTCCGAGGGTCCGATCGAGTTCGAGCTGTTCGACGCCGACGCGCCGAAGACGGTCGGCAACTTCCGTACGCTCGCGGGGAAGGGCTTCTACGACGGGCTGACCTTCCATCGGATCATCCCGGACTTCATGATCCAGGGCGGCTGCCCGCAGGGAACCGGGACGGGCGGTCCGGGCTACAAGTTCGAGGACGAGTTCAACCAGCACAAGGTCGTCCGGGGGGCGCTGGCGATGGCCAACTCGGGCCCGAACACGAACGGCTCGCAGTTCTTCATCGTCACGGCCGGGGCGTGCCCGTGGCTCGACGGCAAGCACACGGTCTTCGGTCAGGTCAAGAGCGGCATGGAGACGGTCGCGGCGATCGAGGGTGTCGAGACCGGTGCGGGCGACCGTCCGACGACGCCGGTCGTCCTCGAGTCGGTCGCGATCGCCGAGTAGGAGCGGGGCACGCCCGGCGGTCCGGCCGGCGGCGTCGATGACCGACCGTGTCGGCGACCGGGTGATCGCACGCTCGCCGGGCAACCGCTCACCGCGGTCGGGCCGGATCAGAGCTTAAGCGAAACATCCGGGGGTGCCACGCTGTTCTATGGGCGGGCCGGACACGCCGCCGGACCCGACCGCCGACCACGTAACGATCAGCCTGCCTCCCGTGCCCGCACTCCGACTCCTGACACTGCTCGCCTGCCTGGTCGCCCTCGTGGTGGCCGCGCCGGCGGACGCATCCAGCAGCCAGAAGGTGGTCTTCGAGGCGCCGCGGGATCTCCTGAACGCGCAGACCAGGCCGGCTGCGCTGGTCCAGCTCGAGCACCTCGGCGTGAACGCGATCCGGGTGATCCTGGCGTGGAACGACGTCGCTCCGACGCCGGACGCGAAGACCGCGCCGGCGGGCTTCGACGCGACCGACCCGGCGTCGTACGACTGGGGTCAGTACGACGCGGTGATGGCGGCGGCGGCCGAGCGCAACTGGAAGGTTCTGCTGACGGTCGCGTCGCCGGTGCCGCGGTGGGCGACGCCGGGCGGCGTCGACCATCTGACGCGTCCTGACGATCTGGACTTCCAGAACTTCATGACGGCGGTCGGGCGCCACTACGGCAAGCAGGTCAAGCTGATCTCGATCTGGAACGAGCCGAACCAGCCGCAGTTCCTGCTGCCGCAGTACCAGAGCGGCCAGCCGGTCTCCCCGCGGATCTACCGCGGCCTCTACCAGGCGGCGATCAAGGGGCTGCAGGGGTCGGGCAACTACACGGGCATGCAGATCCTCTTCGGCGAGACGTCGCCGGTCGGAAACGGCCACGTCGTGGCGCCGCTGACCTTCCTGCGGGGTGCGCTGTGCCTGAGCGCGGCCTACAAGATGGCGAGCTCGTGCTCGAAGCTGCCGATGGCAGGCTACGCCCACCACGCGTACACGACGAAGGCCGGGCCGTTCTTCGTCCCGCCGAGTCCCAACGACGTCACGATCGGCGTGCTCCCGCGGCTGACGAGCGCCCTCAACGCGGCGGGTGCGGCGGGGGCGATTCCCAAGGGGACGCCGATCTACCTGACCGAGTTCGGCATCCAGAGCCTGCCGGACCCGATCTTCGGCGTCCCGCTGGCCCAGCAGGCCGAGTATCTGGGGATCTCCGAGCACATCGCGTACGAGAACCCACGGGTCAAGCTGTTCAGCCAGTACCTCCTGCGCGACGACCAGACCCTCGGGGGACCGCCGATCGACGCGTACAGCGGCTTCCAGTCGGGCTTGGAGCTGGCCAACGGCAAGAAGAAGCCGTCCTACAGCAGCTGGCCGGTGCCCCTGACGGTGACCCGGGGCAGCTCGACCGCGGTGACGTTCTGGGGTCTCGTGCGCCCGGCGGCCGGGTCGACGAGGGTCGAGGTCGAGGTCAAGGACGGCAAGGGCGCGTGGAAGCGGCTGTTGACCAAGCAGACGAACTCGTCGGGCTACTGGACTGCCGGGTCGACGTTCCGCGGCGGCCGGGTCTGGCGGGTCGTGTGGACCTCACCGGCCGGCGTGATCTACACGGGCGCGGCGATCCGGGCCTACAGCACGGCGGGCAAGCTCGAGGGATGAAAGCGGCTTGAGCGGGTAGGCCCGGTGTCCGATGAGTGAGTAGTTGATCCAGTCCGACATGTCGATCGCATAGCCTGACTACAGTGCTTACCAATCTTGAGATCCTTCCGGCGGCCGATGGCGACGAGACGAGCGTCGTGTTCGACGTGTCGGCCGACCAGATCCAGGCGGTCAACTACGCCGCGATCTACTACCTGCGGTGGCGCTTCGGCGGCGAGGCCCTGGAGACGGAGGAGACGCTGGCGATGCGAGTCCTCGTGGGTCTCGTCGATCAGCTGGGTCGGCTGGCCGACGCAGGTGGCCACGCGACGATTCGGACCGACCCGGCCCGGTCGACTCTGCTCTACGAGGCGGCGGCGACGTACGTGACGATGCGCGACCTCGAGAGCCACCAGTCGGTCGAGGAGCGGGCGAGGCTGGCGATTCTCAACGGGATCCTCGACGACCTCCGGGAGCTGTGCATGCGGCTCGAGGTCGCCGAGACCGGCGTGCCGCGCTAAGTTCCCTGGGTGTCTCACCCGATCTTTCGCCTCGTCTGCGTCCCCGGCGCGCTCGACGGGGCACCCGACGGATGGGCGTCGAAGCTGCTGCGGGAAGGTGAGGTCGCGCTGCTCGTCGACGGGGGCGGCCTGGCGGCGATCAACGCGGCGGCCCACACGCTCGGGCTCGCGACGGTTCCGGTCGTGCGGACCGAGGAGACGGCGGTCGCGCAGGAGCAGACGGTGATCGACTATGCCGAGGCCCTGCCGGTGGTCTGGGTGGCCGCGGACTTCAGCGAGTCGACGCGGACGTGGGCGCATGACCGGCGGCCGATGACCCTGCTGGTCGAAGCCGACGGTCCGCTGGATGCCGGTGCCCGTGGCCGGATCGAGCGCTTCGTCGGCTGGCTGGGCCGCCAGACGGAGTAGGCGGGATGCCCGAGCTGCCGGAGGTCGAGATCACCGCGAGACGGCTCGACGGCGGCCTGCGCGGGGTCGCGATCGAGTCGGCGGTGGCGCCGGGGATCAACGCCCTGAAGAGCTTCGCCCCGCCGCTCGACGCGCTCGCCGGCCGGAGCGTGGAGGGGGTTCGCCGGCGGGGAAAGCACGTCGTGATCGACGTCTCGGGCGGGCTTTCACTGCTGATCCACCTGATGTCGGCCGGGCGCCTCCAGCTCTTCGACAAGCGGGCCGGACCGCGGGATCGAACGTCGCGGCTGCTGGTCCGGATGGACGGCGGCCAGGAGCTCCGGCTGCGGGAGTTCGGAACCCGTCAGGCGGCCTGGGTCAAGCTCGTGGAGACCGGGCAGGTCGAGGCCGACGAGTCGATCGCCCGGCTCGGGCCGGAGGCGTGGCCGTCTCCGCCGGAGGACCTCCGGATACTGCTGACCGAGCCACGGCCACTCCACGCCCAGCTGCGCGACCAGCGGGTGATCGCGGGGATCGGCCGATCGTGGGTCGATGAGATCCTCTGGAGCGCGAGGCTGTCGCCGTTCAAGCGGGGGTCGGACCTCGACGCGGAGGAGGCGGCCGGGCTGCGCGAGTCGATGATCCAAATGCTGGGGGAGGCGCTCGCCCACTACGAGCGGGTGATCGAGCTGCCGATCCCCGACAAGCTGCCGATGCCGCTCGTCGTCCACCGCCACCAGGGTGAGCCGTGCCCGCGGTGCGGGGAGCGGCTGGAGGCGGTGCACTACGAGGACTACGTGATGACCTACTGCCCGGCCTGCCAGACCGGCGGACGGCTGCTCAAGGACCGGCGGCTCTCGCGGCTGCTGAAGTGACCCGCAGGCCCGGGAGGTGCGTCGCGGCGACGGCCGATGCGGGCCCGATGTCGTCGGGGGTTGCGCTGGGCTTGGGGCCCTTCCGGGTGACAGCGGCATAGGCCAGGCAGGACTCGATCCCGCGGTGGCGATGCTCACGCGGGGGGGGGCCTTGGCGGGCGCGGGGGTGTGGGATGTGATCGACCGGGGCCCTCCCGGGCGGACGGACGTGGATGCGAGACCTTCGTCGCGAAAGTAGCTGACTGAGTCAGTCAACTACTTTCGATGGAGAGTCCACACCTCCACGACTCGGTCCCCCCGCGGCGAGAGCTCGCCCACCTCCGCCCCCCGGGAGGAGCCCGGTCGATCACATCCCACCCGGCGCAGGTCGTTCGAGAGTCGTCTGGCGTCGATCGAAGCCCGCCAGACGAATCGTCGCGCGGGATTGGCGCACGACCCGGCTACGATCCAACGATGATCGAGAAAGGGCAGACAGCACCCGACTTCGAGCTGCCCGACCAGGACGGCAACCCGGTCCCCCTGACCGGCCTCCGGGGACATCCGGTCGTCCTCTACTTCTACCCGAAGGCCGACACGCCGGGGTGTACGACACAGGCGTGCAGCGTGCGTGATCACTCCGACGAGTACAGGCGGCTGGGGGCCACCGTGCTCGGCGTCTCACCGGACGCGGTCCCCAAGGTGAAGAAGTTCCACGCGAAGTACGACCTCGACTTTACGCTGCTGGCCGACTCGGACCACGCGGTGGCCGAGGAGTACGGGGTGTGGGTCGAGAAGTCGATGTACGGGCGGACGTACTTCGGCAACTCGCGGACGACGTTCATCATCGACCGGGACGGCGTCGTCGCCGGGGTCCTGCCGAAGGTCTCGCCCAAGACGCACGACGCAGCCGTCCTCGCGGCCCTCGCGGAGCTCCCCTGACCGGACGGCCGGCCGGCGCGTAGGGTGGGGCAGGTGCACGGCGTACTCGGATCGGCGTCCATCGGGAGCACGCTCAGCTCGTTCTTCGACGCTGCCGGGAAGTTCTTCTCCGATCTGGCCGCCGTCCACTGGGGCGTCCTGCTGCTGGGTCTGGGGTTCTTCGCCCTGAACCTGACGATTCGCTCGAGGGCGCTGTTTCACACGATGCGGGCGGCCTACCCGGCAGAGCGGATCCAGTGGCGGCGGATCTGGGGGGCGTACGTCGCGGCGGTCGGCTTCAACAACCTGGTCCCGGCCCGGGGGGGCGATGTGATCAAGCTGTTCCTCTGCAAGAGCTCGATCCCGAGGTCGAGCTTCCCGGCCGTGGCGGCGTGCTTCTCGGTGGAGTCGATCTTCGACACGGTGATCGGCGTCTTCGTCCTGCTGTTCGCCTTCACCCAGGGGGTCTTCCCGAAGCCGCCGGACTTCGCCAAGCTGAACGCGTTCGACCTGTCGTGGGTGGCCAGCAACTTCCGCCTGACGCTGTTCATCCTGACCGCCCTGGGGATCGCCGCGCTCGTCGCCTTCGCCGTCCTCTCCCGCCGGGTCCGGGCATTCTGGGAGCGGATCCGCCAGGGGCTGACGATCCTCTCCGATCGCCACCGTTACGTGCGCGAGGTCTTCGCGGTCCAGGCGGTGGCCTGGCTGTGTCGGGCGAGCGCCTTCTGGTTCCTGCTCGACGCCTTCCGGGTCGGCGGCTCGATCCGCAACGTCGGCCTGGTGTTCGGGGTCAGCGCCGTCGCGGGGGCGATTCCCCTGACGCCGGGCGGGGCGGGCGTCCAGCAGGCGCTGCTGGTCAAGGTCTTCGCGGCGACGGCGACCGGCGAGGTCGTCGCGGCCTACTCGGTCGGCCAGCAGATCGCGATCACGGCGCTGACGGCGGGACTCGGCCTGCTGGCGCTGTTCACGATCTTCGGATTCCGCTCGTTCAAGGAGGTCGTGCGGATGGGCCGGGCGGCCCGCGAGGAGGATGAGGCGGCGGCGCCCGAGGCTACTGAAGGCCCGCGCGGGCCTCGCGCACGAGTGTGACGGCCTCAGGGAAGATCGACGCCATCAGGGCGCGGATCTGCTGAGCCTGCTGCTCGGCGGTGCCCTGGACGTTGACGCGGTTGATCGCGGCGACCGTCATGTCGACGGCAAGCTTGATCGCGTTGTCGGCCCAGGCGAGGCGCTGCTGGCCCTGCATCTGGTCGGCGAACTCGGCCATCCGCCGCTGGAGCTCCTCGGGGTCGCCGAACAGTCCACCAAAGCCTTCCATTCCGTCCATGTATAGATCGTAGCGCGGTCGGCATGCTCGGCCGCCGGGCTGTGCTTGGGAGGGGTGCTCTGGGCCACGCGAAGCGGGTGCGGGGCGCGGCGGGCGTGGGAGGCCCGCGTGCTCGGGCGGGTCAGCCCGGCGGGGCCGGGCGGCGGGCGAGCACGGCGATCGTCCCGCCGTGGCCGGTGCGCCCGGCGGCCAGCTCGAGGGCGACGGCGAGCGGGACGAGCGGGAGGGCGGCGAGCGTGATCGCAAGGTCGCGGGGAACGAGCGGGGCGTTGCGCTTGAGCAGGTTGTAGAGGTAGGACGGCCGGCTGGTGAGGCGGTTGACGGCGGACTGCCACATGCCGAACGGGTTGTGCTCGGCGAGGATGTGGGTCGTGCGGAGGGGCTCGAGGCCGGCCGAGGCGAGCAGGAGCTCGAGGCCGGCGGGGGTGAAGTGCGTCCGGTGGCGGGGGACGTCGAGGTGATACCAGCGGGGACCGCCGATCCGGGCCTGCCAGCTCGCGAGGTTCGGCACGCCGATCAGGATCACCCCGCCGGGCGCAAGCCAGCCGGCGACGACGGCGAGGGCGGGGCCGGGGTCGTCGAGGTGCTCGAGCACGTGCCAGAGGGTCACCGCGTCGAGTGACCCCGGGGCGACCGCCGTCGTGGCGATCTGGTCGGGGCGCAGCTCGACCCCGTACTGCTCGCGCCCGGCACGCACGCCCCGGGCCGACGGCTCGATTCCCTCGGCCTGGAAGCCGGCCGCCCGGGCGGCTGCGACGAACCGTCCTCGACCGGCGCCGACATCGAGCAGGTGGGGACCGGGCGCCCCGAGCAGGCGCAGGCGCTGGCGGTCGAAGAGGTCGAGCAGGGGGCCGGCGGTCCGTCGCAGGCGGGGCCGGTGGGTCGCGTAGGCGCCGGTGTCGTGGGCCTCGGGGGGGACGGGTGCGTCGGTCACGGCCGTGGCGCACCGGTCGCAGCGCAGCAGCCGGATCGCCGCGCCAGCGGCCGGCTCGGCCGGCATCACCGCTCGCCATGGGGACAGGCGCCCGCCGCAGGCCGGGCAGGCCCCGGGCGAGTCAGCCGACGTGGACGAATTGGCCGCCGTGGACGAGTTGGCCGCCGTGGACGAGTTGGCCGCCGTGGACGAGTTGGCCGCCGTGGACGAGTTGGCCGCCGTGGACGA